>Ga0070741_10000391_pt1 | contig 162675 bp, 162 predicted proteins | sample Coa_R1_4_FD_66440 | JGI IMG/M metagenome (GOLD analysis project Ga0070741, IMG submission 66440) | Surface soil microbial communities from Centralia Pennsylvania, which are recovering from an underground coalmine fire - Coalmine... | ecosystem: Environmental > Terrestrial > Soil >... | reverse complement strand
GACGGACGGATTCCCGTGCTGAGGAACGGGCTTATGGGCCCGAGGACGAGACGGTCTTCCGTCCGCCACCGCGTCGGTCAGATTAGCCGATCCGGCGCTATTCGACTTACAAGGATGAGGTCAGAGTGTGTGGATGCTCGGCGCTCCGCGTTGCTCAACGTCCCGCGAACACCGGAACGCGGCGCTCGGCGACGGCCTTCACGCCTTCCTTGAAGTCGTCGGTCTTGCGCAATCGCGTCTGCTCGGCGAGCTCGTGCTCGGTCATTGCGCGCACGCGCTCGGCAAGATCTCCGCGCAGTGTCGCGCGCGTTGCCATCACCCCGAGCGGCGCGTTCTCGGCAATCTCGGCGGCGAGCGCCAGCGCCGCGCCGCGGACCTCGTCCTGCGGCACCAGCACATCGGCAAGCCCCATCGCGTGCGCCGCCTCGCCGCCGATGCGGCGGCTCGTATAAAGCAGCAGCGCGGCGTTGTTGGCGCCAACGACCGCCGGGAGCGTCACCGAGAGGCCGAAGCCCGGATGGAAACCGAGGCGGGTGAAATTGGCGGCAAAGCGCGCCTCCGGGCAGGTGACGCGGAAGTCGGCCGTCATGGCGAGCCCGAGACCGCCGCCGACCGCGGCCCCGTGGACCGCGGCGATGATCGGCTTTTTGGTGCGGAAGAGCCGCACGCCTTCCATGTAGAGGTGCGCGACGCCGGCGCCGGGCTCGCCCGGCGGACGACCCTCCGCGTTGAGTGTTGAGCCGTCGCCGAAATTGGCGCCGGCACAGAACGAGCGGCCCTGCGCGGCGAGCACGATGGCGCGGCAATTGGCGTCGTCATCGAGCGCCTCGAAGGCCGACGCCATGGCGCGGATCAGCGCCGCGTCGAAATAGTTATGTGGCGGGCGGCGGATTTCGGCGAGCGCCACATGGCCGTGCATCTCGATGGCAAAGTCCTGCTCAGCCATGGCTCATCTCCTTCGCCTCGCTGGCGACGTGTTTGACGATCAGGGCGTCGACGATGCTGACGCCTTGGCCGCGCGCATGCACGATCACCGGATTGAGGTCGATCTGCGCGATCGTTTCCGCATGGTCGGTGGCAAATTGTGAAAGCCGCACCATCAGTGCCGCAAGCGCGTCGATGTCGGCGGCCGGCGTGCCGCGATGCGCGCCGAGCACCGGCGCGGCTTTGAGCCGCGCGATCAGATCATGCGCATCGGCGGCATCGAGCGGCACCGGAGCGAGCGCCACGTCGCCGAGCGCCTCGACCAGCACGCCGCCGAGCCCGACCATGAGCAGCGGCCCCCAGGTCGGATCGCGGTTGATGCCGAGAATGATCTCGCGCCCGGGCGCGGCCATCGGCTGCACGAGGACGCCGTCGATGCGCGCCGCCGGCGCATGGCGTTTCGCGTTTGCCAGCACGCGCGCGAAGCCATCGCGCACGCTCTCGCCGGGAAGATCGAGCGCGACCGCACCGGCTTCGGTCTTATGCAGGATGTCGGACGATTGCACCTTCAGCGCTACGGAGCGTCCGATCGCGCGTGCCGCCGCGACGGCGTCATCCGCGGAATGCACCAGGCGGCCGCCGTCGTCATCGCCGATGCCGTAGGTGGCGAGCAGCGGTCGCGCCTGGTGCTCGGTGAGCACGCCGCCGGCGGCCGCGAGCTTCGCCGCGACCTGTGCGCGCGCCGGATGTGGGGTGGTCTGTCGCACCCGCCTGGCTTCGCGTCGCGCCCTGAAATCGCTCATGGCGCGCATGGTCAGCGCGCAGCCGCGGGCATTGGTGAACAACGCGTAGCCGGCGCTGTTGAGGATCTCGACGCTGCGCTCCGATGGGATCGTATAGCTCCACATCAGCACCGGCTTGTCGCCGTTACGCGCGAGCGCCTCGAGCTTCGGCAGATCGTGCTCGAGGAACGCCGAGCGCCGGGCGGTGATCACGGTGACCACGCCGTCGATACCGGGCGCCGCCGAGAGCAGCCGCGCATATTCGGCATAGCCGAACTGGTGCACGCCCTGCGCGGTGACGTCGACCGGGTTGAGCGAGCTCGCATAGGAGGGCAGGCCGACATCGATCTTGGCGCGCGTGGCGGCATCGAGCACCGGAACCTCGAGCCCGGCATCCGCGCAGGCGTCCGCCATCCACACGCCCGCGCCGCCGGAGGCCGTGCAGATGCCGACGCGGTGCCCGGCGGGCAGACGATCGCCGCAGGCGAGAAAGCCGGCGGTGAGATCGAGCATCTCGTCGATGTCGCGGCCTTCGATCAACCCGTCATGCTCGAATACCGCACGATAAGCCGCATGCGAGCCGGCGAGCGCGGCGGTGTGCGAGAGCACGGCGCGGCTTCCCGGCTCGGAGCGGCCGATCTTGGCAACGATCAACGGCTTGCCGAGCGCAAGTGCCTTCGCGGCGGCGCGGCGGAATTTCGCCGGCGACTTCACATCCTCGATGATCAGCAGGACGACATCGGCGCCATCCTTCTCGTCGAGCATCCAGTCGAGCACGTCGGCGACGTCGAGTGCCGCTTCGTTGCCGGTGGTGACGATGTGACGGAACAGGAGATTGCGCGGCCGCGCACGATCGAAAAAGGCGAAGCCGAGCCCGCCGCTCTGCGAAATCACCGAGACCTGGCCGCGCCCGAGCGGGACTTTCGGCACGATCGGACCGGCGGCGGCATCGAGGACCGGCGAAAAGGTCGGGCAGAATGCGCTGGCGATATTGGCGAAGCCTTCGGAATTCGGTCCGGCGACCGCCATGTCGAAGCGCTTTGCTGTGGCGCGCAGCTCTTCCTGCATGCGGCTGCCGCTGCCGCCGGGCTCTTCGGCGAAGCCGGAGGAGAGGATGACCACAGCCTTGATGCCGGCGCGCCCGCAGCGCTCGAGTTCCGCCGGCACGTAAACGGCGGGCACGATGAGGATGGCGAGATCCGGCGTCTCCGGCAGCGCCTCGACCGACGCATAGGCTTTGACGCCTTGCACCTCAGTGGCGCTGCGGCTCACCGGATAGACGCGTCCCTCAAACGGATGGCTGCGGATGATCTGGAAGATGCGGCCGCGCAGTCCTTGGAGATCGGAGGAGGCGCCGATGACCGCGACCGATTGCGGCGCGAGCAGCTTGCCGATGTCGGGCATCGGACCTCCTCAGCGCAGGCCGAGCCCGCGGGCGATGATGCCGCGCAGGATTTCGGTGGTGCCGCCCTGGATGGTCAGCTTGGGCGCGATGGTCAGCGCGAAGGCGAGCTGGTCTTCGAGCGTGGCGCGGTTGCCGATCTCCGGTTCGAGAAAGGCCGCGAGCTCGCGCACGCGCTCCGGCAGCTTCTGCTCCCACATGGTGCCGAGGTCCTTCACGATCGAGCCTTCGACCACGGGCTCCTTGCCGGCTTGCAGCATGCCGGCGACCGACACCGACATGCGCCGCAGCGTGTGCAGCTGCGCGACCAGACGGCCGAGGCCTTCGGCGCCGCGCAGGTCTGGCTCCGGCCCGAGCGCGCGGATGAGCTCGAGCATCACGTAGAAGGTCTCGAGGAAGCGCTCCGGGCCGCTGCGTTCATAAGCGAGCTCGCTGGTCGCCTGCTTCCAGGCGCCGTCGATCTCGCCCATCACGTTGTCGTCGGGCACGAAGGCGTCGTCGAACACGACCTCGTTGAAATCGTGCTGGCCGGTCATCTGATAGATCGGATTGACGGTGACCCCCTTGCTCTTCATATCGACGAGGAATTGCGTGAGCCCGTGGCGGCGGTTCTCTTTGGTCGGCGAGGAGGTGCGGAACAGGCCGAGCATGTAATCGGCGATATGCGCGTTGCTGGTCCAGATCTTCGATCCGGTGAGCCGCCAGCCGCCATCGACCTTGGTCGCCTTGGCCTTCGCCGCGAACAGATCGGAGCCGGAATTCGGCTCGCTCATTCCGATGACGAAGCACAGCTCGCCGCGGCAGATGCGCGGCAGGATGTCGGCTTTGACGTGCTCGGGGGCGTATTTGAGCAGGATCGGCCCGCTCTGCCGGTCGGCGACGAAGTGCAGGCGCACCGGCGCATTGGCGACGCGAAATTCCTCGGTCACCACATAGCGCTCGAGGAAGCTGCGCTCGTGCCCGCCATAACGCTTCGGCCAGGTCATGCCGATCCAGCCCTTCGCGCCGATGCGGCGGCTGAAGTCGGGATTGTGGGCATCACCGTGACCGGGACGGTGCGGATCGAAGGTGCCGGCTGCGATCTCGGCGGCGATGAACGCGCGGACCTCGTCGCGCAGCCGTTCGCATTCGCTCGGCAGCCGGATCGGATCGAAGCTCAGCGTGGTGCTCATGCGGACCGTCAGCGCGAAGCGATGAGCGGCCAGAACGCGTCGGCGCCGCGTTGGGCGACAGCGCGGCCGAGCTCCGCCGCCCAGTAGCTCTCGTTGCCGAAATCGTCGCGCCAGGCGCGCATGCGCAAGGTGAAACGATGCAGCACGTGCTCGCTGGTGAAGCCGATGGCGCCGAACACCTGATGCGCGATGGCCGAGCCTTCGGTCGCGGCTTCCGCGCAGCGGATCTTGGCGGAGGCAGCCTCGAGGAAGATCGCCTCCCGCGCGGCATCGCCTTGCGCGATGGTGTCGGCCGCCGAGGTGGCGACGGCAAGGGCTGCTGCGGCTTCGCCGGCGAGCCGCGCCAGATTCTGCTGCACCGCCTGGAATTTGCCGATCGGCCGCTCGAAGGCGACGCGCTCATTGGCATACGCGACGGTCAGTGGCAGCACGGCGGCGAGCGCGCCCGCGATCTCGTTGGCGCGCGCGGTCGCGCCCATCAACAGCAGCGCGGTGTGATCGAAATCGGCGGGCGCCGGGGCGAGCGCGCGCGGCGTGACGTTGTCGAAAGTGACGCTGTTCGCCGGCTCGCCGGCGAGATTGCGCCCATCGCCGAGCTTGCAATCCGCAATGTCGGCGAGCGCGACTATGAGGCCGTCAGCATGTTCAGCGAGTACCGCGATCGCGCTACATTGTGCGGCCAAAGGGACGGCCAATGCGCGGCCGTTGAGCCGGCCGGCAGCATCGATGCGGATGCGCTCATTTGGACGGGCAGGGGCAACGGTCAGCGCGGCCGCCGGCGCCTCGATATGGGCTTGGGCGAGGAGCCACCCCGCAAGCAGCGTCTCAATGAGCGGCACCGGCACTGCGAAGCGGCCGGCCACGCGGAGAATTTCAAATCCGTCGGCGAGACTGGCGCCCGAGCCGCCGAGCATGTCCGGGACCCAGGCGAGCGGCAGGCCAGCCTCGGTGAGCGCTGCCCACAATTTCGTGCGCCAGCCGTCGTCCTTGGCGCGGTTCACCGTCTGCGGGTCGGCGAGATCGGCGAAGATCCGGTTCGCGGTCTCGCCGATGATGTGATCGCTATCGCCCGTCACGGTGTGCACTGCGTCCTGGCCTTACGGACGGCCATGCTGGCGGCAAGGCGGTGCCTTGGCAAGCGCGGGGCCGAGATGCCTGCTGCGACGCGAAATTGCGGCCTTGCACCACAGTGCGACGCGATTGCTCCGCTGCCGCAGTCGGACTAGCGTTGTGGCAACCAAGACCAAGAGCGACGGCCGGCGCTACGCCGGAACCGTCGTGGAGAAGCGAGGGAGGATTTATGCGACGGAGCGTCATCGCCCTGGCCGGGGCTGTTTTGCTGGCCGCCATCGGCAGCGCGCAGGGGGCCGGGCCCAAATCCGGCGGTATCTTGCGGTTCTATCACCGCGAAACCCCGCCGAGCCTCTCGATCCACGAGGAGGCGACCTTTTCCGTGAACGCCCCCGCCATGGGCATTTTCAACAACCTTGTGCTTTACGATCAGCACAAGCCGCAAAACAGCATGGACACGATCGTCCCCGAGCTCGCCACCAAGTGGGCCTGGGACAAAGACGGCACGGCGCTCACCTTCACGCTGCGTGAGGGGGTGAAATGGCACGACGGCAAGCCGTTCTCGTCGAAGGACGTGAAGTGCACCTTCGACCTGCTCATGGGCAAGGCGCAGGACAAGTTCCGCAAGAACCCGCGCAAGGACTGGTACGCCAATGTCAGCGACGTGACGACGAACGGCGACTATGAGGTCACGGTGCATCTCAAGCGGCCGCAGCCGTCGATCCTGGCGATGCTCGCCTCCGGTTATTCGCCGATGTATCCGTGCCACGTCTCGCCGGCACAGATGCGCACGCATCCGATCGGCACCGGCCCGTACAAGTTCGTGGAGATGAAGCAGAACGAGTCGATCAAGCTCGTGAAGAATCCGGACTACTGGAAGAAGGGCCTGCCGTATCTCGACGGCATCGAGTACACCATCATCCGCGACCGCGCGACGGCGAAGCTTGCCTTCGTTGCCGGCAAGATCGACGTCACATTCCCGACGGAGATGACCGCGGCGAATATCAAGGACATCAAGGATCAGGATCCGACCGCGGTCTGCGAGATCGCGCCGATCAACGTGAACACCAATCTCATCATCAATCGCGATGCGCCGCCGTTCAATAATCTGGAATTGCGCAAAGCCATGGCGCTCGCACTCGATCGTAAGGCGTTCATCGACATCATCCTGCAGGGGCACGGCGACGCCGGGGGCACGCTGCTGCCGCCGCCGGAAGGTGTCTGGGGTCTGCCACCGGACATGCTCAAGACCATCCCTGGCTACGGCGACGTGAAGAAGGACCGTGAAGAAGCCCGCGCCATCATGCAGAAGCTCGGCTACGGTCCGGACAAGCCGCTGAAGATCAAGGTGTCCACGCGCAACCTCGCCACCTATCGCGACCCGGCGGTGGTGTTGATCGATCAGCTCAAGGAAATCTACATCGATGCCGAGCTCGAGCCGGTGGAATCCGGCGCCTGGTTCGCCAAGGTGGCGCGCAACGACTATTCGGTCGGGCTTAACCTCACCGGGAACGGCATCGATGACCCGGACCAGGCGTTCTACGAGAACTACGCCTGCGGCTCGGAGCGCAACTACACGCATTACTGCAACAAGGACATCGAAAAGCTGTTTGATCAGCAATCGGTGGAGACCGATCTCAACAAACGCAAGAAGCTCGTCTGGGAGATCGACAAGAAGCTGCAGGAGGACGTGGCGCGGCCGATCCTGTTCCATGCGCGCACCGGCACCTGCTGGAAGCCGTATGTGAGAAACCTGACGATTAGCAACAACAGCGCCTATAACGGCTACCGCTTCGAGGACATCTGGCTCGACAAGTGATCGTCGGCTTTCGCGTGGGGTGCGTGCGGTGTATTGGGGCTCACCGCGCGTGCCTGTCCCCGCTGAAATTTGGGAGGTGAGAAGTGGGGAGCTATCTGATCAGGCGCTTTGGCCTGATGCTGCTGACGTTGTTCGGGATTTCGGTGCTCGTCTTCGTGATGCTGCGGCTGGTGCCGGGCAACATCGCCGACATCCTGTTCGACGCCGCGGGCATGATCGACACCGCCGAGAAGGCGCAGCTCGAGACGCAGCTCGGGCTCGATAAGCCGATCATCGTGCAATACCGCGATTGGGTGAGCGGGCTCGCCCACGGCGATCTCGGCTATTCCTATGTGTCGGAAAAGCCGGCGATCGAGGAGATCGCGCCGCGCATCCCGATCACCGCCAAGCTCGCCGGGCTCGCTTTGCTGTTCGCCGTGAGCATCGGCGTCCCGCTCGGCGTGGTCAGCGCGGTGAAGCAAAACACACGGCTGGATTACGTGCTCCGGGTGCTCAGCCTTACCGGATTATCGATGCCTTCATTCTGGCTGGGCCTTCTCATCCTCATGGCCTTCGTGGCCTGGTTCGGCTCGATCCCGATCTATACGGATCCGCCGCAGGGCTTCTGGAACACGCTCGCGCTCTATAGTGTGCCCGCCGCCGCGGTCGGCTTCCGCAGTTCGGCACTGGTGATGCGGCTTACGCGTTCCTCGATGCTCGAGGTGCTGCGGCAGGACTATATCCGCACAGCGCGCGCGAAAGGCGCGTCCGACCGCAGCGTCAATTTCCGTCATGCGCTGCGCAACGCGCTACTGCCGGTGGTTACGGTCATCGGCATCGAGGCCGCGTTCCTCATGGGTGGATTGATCGTCACCGAGACGGTGTTCAACATTCCAGGCGTTGCGCGCTTCCTGGTCGAGGCGATCCGCTGGCGCGATTATCCGATCGTGCAGAATCTGGTGATGTTCATCGCCACGGTTGCGGTGTCGGTGAATTTCATCATCGATCTCCTTTATGCGGTGCTCGACCCGCGCATCCGGTACGCGGGCTGACGATGACCGCGCTCGACACCATCCCGGCACCGGCGGAAGAAATCGTCCGCGCCGATACCGCCTGGTCGAAAATCAGGCATCATCTCGGCTCGCATCCGCTCGGTCTTGTCGGCGCCGCGATCATGGTCGTCTTTGTCTTTGCCGCAGTGTTTGCCGACTTCATCACCGTCTATAGCCCGCTCACGACCAATCCGGCGCTGTCGCTGCTGCATCCGGTGCACGGCCATCCATTCGGCGCCGACGCCATGGGCCGCGATATCTATAGTCGCATCGTCTATGGCGCGCGCATCTCGCTCGCAGTCGGGCTTGGCTCGACCTTCCTTGGCTGCCTGTTCGGCGTCGCGCTGGGGTTGGCTTCTGGTTATATCGGCGGCTGGGTCGATCTGATCATTCAGCGCATCGTCGATGTGCTGCAATCGGTGCCGCTGCTGGTGCTGGCGCTGGTCATGGCCGCCTCGCTCGGGCCGTCGCTCAGCAACACCATCTTTGCCATCGCCATCCCGCTTATTCCGTATACGGCGCGGGTGATCCGGTCCAACACGCTGGCGCTGCGCGAGCAGCCTTTCGTCGAGGCCGCACGCGCGGTCGGCATGAGCGAAATTCGCATCGCACTGCGCCACGTGTTGCCGAACACCATTGCGCCGCTCATCGTCATTGCTACGGCGCAACTCGGCGCGGCGATCCTCACCGAAGCGTCGTTGTCCTTCCTCGGCCTCGGTGTGCCGGAGCCGCACCCGTCCTGGGGGCGCATGCTTTCGGATTCGGCTGCGGAATATGTGCGCACCGCGCCGTGGCTGGTGGTGTTTCCCGGGCTGGCCATCAGTCTCGCGGTGTTCGGCACAAATCTGTTCGGGGACGCGCTGCGCGACATCCTCGATCCGCGGCTGCGCAACTGAGGCCGCCCCGCGCATGAGCGTGATGAGCAACGAGACCGTCGAGGAGGGGAGCCGCGCGCACAGCGCGGAAAAGCCGCTGCTCGCGGTCGAGAACCTGCGCACCTATTTCGATCTACGACATGGGGTGCTGAAGGCCGTCGACGGCGTGAGCTTCGCCCTCAAGCCGGGCGAGACGCTGGCGATCGTCGGCGAGTCCGGCTGCGGCAAGAGCATCACCGCGTTGTCGCTGATGCGGCTCGTACCCGATCCGCCGGGCCGCATCGTCGAAGGCTCAGTGAAACTCGCCGGGCTCGATCTCCTGACGCTCGACGACGAGGCGATGCGTTCGGTGCGCGGCAAAGACATCGCCATGATCTTTCAGGAGCCGATGACGTCGCTCAATCCGGTGCTCACGATCGGCGCGCAGATCGCCGAAGCGGTGCTGCTGCACGAGAAGGTCTCGCGGGCGCAGGCTTGGCGGAAGGCGGTCGATATGCTCGGCCTCACGCGCATTCCCGAGCCGGAGCAGCGGGCGCGGGAATATCCGCATCAGCTCTCCGGCGGCATGCGCCAGCGCGCGATGATCGCCATGGCGCTCGCCTGCAATCCGAAGGTTTTGATCGCCGATGAGCCAACGACCGCGCTCGATGTGACAATCCAGGCGCAGATTCTCGATTTGATCGTCGATCTGCAGCGCAGGCTTGGCACCGCGGTGATCCTGATCACCCACGATCTCGGCGTGGTCGCGGAGACGGCGCAGCATGTCATTGTCATGTATGCCGGGCGCAAGGTCGAAGAGGCGCCGGTCGAGGAGCTGTTCGCGCGGCCGCAGCATCCCTACACCCGCGGGCTGCTGGCTTCGATCCCGCGGCTGCCGCTGATGCGCGGCGAGGCCGACATCAGCGGCGAGCGGTTGCGCGAAATTCCGGGCATGGTGCCGTCGTTGATGCACCTGCCGCACGGCTGCGCCTTTGCGCCGCGCTGCGCGCACGCGGTTGCGCGCTGCCGCGAAGCCTGTCCGGACTATGAGGAGAAGCGTCCTGGCCACTTCGCCGCGTGCTGGCGTTCGCGCGAGCTTTACGGTGAAGCCAATGGCTGAGCCGCATGCCGCCAACGCCGAGCCGGCAGACGCACCGATCCTCGACGTGCAGGATCTCAAAAAACATTTTCCGATCCGCAAGGGACTGCTGCAACGCGCAGCTGGAAAAGTCTTTGCCGTCGACGGCGTGAGCTTCGCCATTGGCAAGGGCGAGACGCTGGCGCTGGTCGGCGAATCCGGCTGCGGCAAGTCGACGGTCGGCCGCACTGTGTTGCGCCTGATCGATCCGACGGCGGGGACCATCCGCGTGTCCGGCGAGGACATCACGCATCTCGACAAGGCGCGTCTGCGTCCATACCGGCGGCAGATGCAGATCATTTTCCAGGACCCGTTCTCCTCGCTCGATCCGCGCATGTCCGCGGGCGACATCGTCGCCGAGCCGCTGCACGTGCACGGCATCGCCAGCGGTTCCGCGGTGAAGAAGAAAGTCGCCGAGCTTTTCGACCGCGTGGGACTGCGGCAAGCGCAGATGGCCAATTACCCGCACCAGTTTTCCGGCGGGCAGCGCCAGCGCATCGGCATTGCGCGGGCGCTCGCGCTGCAACCGAAGCTGATCGTCGGCGACGAGCCGGTCTCGGCGCTTGACGTCTCGATCCAAGCGCAAGTGCTCAACCTGATGCTCGATCTGCAGCGCGAGCTCGGGCTCGCCTATCTTTTCATCTCGCATAATCTGGCCGTGGTCGAGCACATCAGCCACCGCATCGCGGTGATGTATCTCGGTCGCATCGTCGAATACACCGACCGGCGCACGCTGTTCACACGGGCTTTGCATCCCTATACCGAGTCATTGCTGATGGCGGTGCCGGTGCCGGATCCGCGGGTGAAGCGGCAGAAGCGCGTGCTGCAGGGCGACGTGCCGAGCCCGATCAATCCGCCGGCCGGCTGCCATTTCCACACGCGCTGTCCTTACGCGGTCGAGCGCTGCCGGGTGGAAAGCCCGGCGCTGCGCGAGGTAAAGCCCGGGCAGCACGTCGCCTGCCACTTGCGCTGATCTGCCGCGGCCGGGCTTAGCCCGGCTTCGCCATCCACTTCACCAGCGGCATCGCCGGAAGCACCCAACCAAGCCCCGCGACGATGTAATAGAGCGTCGCGATAAAACCGTTGATCGAGGTCAGCACCGATTGCGCCAGGGCCATGGCGAGCAGCGTCCAGACGACGGCGAGCACGATAAGCGCGATGGCGCCGATGAATTTGCGGGAACGCGGTGCCATGATGCGGGGCAGGGACCGTTTGCTGTGCTCGGCGCATGACTATATGGTCCGGCGGGGCTGCAGCAAGGCGCAATTCCAGAATGTCAGGAACGCAAGTCAACGAAACGCATCGCCGCGCCGTGCGCGCCTGGCTCCTCGTCGCCGCGGCGATGATCTTCCTCACCCTCATCGTCGGCGGCGCTACGCGGCTCACCGAATCCGGGCTCTCCATCGTCGAATGGAAGCCGGTGACCGGTGTGGTTCCGCCGCTGTCCGCCTCCGAGTGGCAGAGCGAGTTCGAGAAATACCAGCAGATCCCGCAATACCGCGAAATGAACCGCGGCATGGATCTCGCGGCCTTCAAGACGATCTACTGGTGGGAATGGACGCACCGCGTGCTGGCGCGCTCGGTAGGCGCGGTGTTCCTGCTGCCGTTCCTGTTTTTCCTCTGGCGCGGCTGGATCGAGCCGCATCTGCGCGCGCGATTATGGACCATTCTCGGTGCCGGCCTGGCGCTCGGCGTCGTCGGCTGGTGGATGGTCTCCTCTGGGCTTACGGGCGACCGCACCAGCGTCTCGCAATATCGGCTCGCATTCCACCTGACGCTTGCCTGCGCGATCTACATGGCGATCCTTTGGACCGCGCAATCGCTCAAGCCGCGCGATATCGCCGAAGCGCCGGCGGGCCTGCGCATCACAGCGGCCGTGTTGGCGTTGCTCGTGCTCGGACAGATATATCTCGGCGCGTTGGTCGCCGGGACGCATGCAGGCTTGATCTACAACACGTGGCCACTCATAGACGGCGCGTTCATTCCCGACACGACGCAGTTGTTGTTCGCGCACCCGGCGTGGCGCAACTTCTTTGAGAATACGCTGACGGTGCAGTTCGACCACCGCATGCTCGCTTATCTGATCTGGATCGTCGCCGTGCTGAATGCCTTTGCGGCGCGCCGCTCGCCCGCCGCATCGCGCAGCGCGCTGCTGCTGGCGCTGGTCGTCACCTTGCAGGCGGCGCTCGGCATCGTCACTCTGCTGTTGCAGGCGCCGCTCGATGCCTCGCTTACCCATCAGGGCTTCGCCATTGTCGTCCTTACGGTCGCGGTCATTCATGCCGAGCGGGTGGCGCGGCGGGGGCGCGCGGCACCAGCGTCACAGGCCGCTCCGAGCTTCGCCATCGGAGCGCCGCGATGATCGAGCTCCGCGAGCGCGACGGCGGCATTGCCGTCATCACCATGCAGCATGGCAAGGCGAACGCGCTCGATACCGCGTTTTGCGACAAGATCGCCGAAACCTTCCATGCTCTCCGCGCGGCTCCCGCACGCGCCGTCATCATCACCGGGCAAGGCAGGATGTTCTCCGCCGGCGTCAACCTCACGATGCTGCTCGAAGGCGGCGCGCCTTATGTCCGTGCGTTCTTGCCGGCGCTGCATCGGCTTTATGACGCGGTGTTCAATTTTCCCAAGCCGGTGGTCGCTGCGGTGAATGGTCACGCCATTGCCGGCGGCTGCGTGCTCGCCTGCGCTGCCGACAGGCGGCTGATGGCGCGCGAAACCGGCACCATGGGCATCACCGAATTACGCGTCGGCGTGCCGTTCCCCGCGCTTGCGCTGGAGGTGATGCGCTTCGCGACCGTGCCGCGGTTTCTGCCCGAGGTTCTACTCGGTGCCGGCACTTATCCTCCGCAACGCGCCGTAGAGCGTGGCTGGATTGACGAGATCGTCGAGCCTGCAGATTTGCTCGATCATGCGATCGTCGCCGCGAAGGCCCTCGCGGAAATCTCGCCGCCGGCCTTCGCGCTGAGCAAGCGCCAGCTGCATCAGGATGCGCTCGACCGGCTTGCCCGCGAGGGCAAGCAGATCGACGAACTCGCCATGGAGATCTGGTGCGCGGACGCGACCTTCCACGTTATCCGCGGCTATGTTGCGAAAACGTTGAAGAAGTGACGAGCGTTTACGCTCGTCATTGCCGGGCTCGACCCGGCAAAAGAGATGGGTGCGCGGGTCAAGCCCGCGCATGACGACGACGGAGAATGACGACGGAGAGTCAGCGCTATCCCGCCAGCGCCTGCTCGAGATCGGCGATGATGTCGTCGGGCTCCTCGAGCCCGATCGAGAGCCGCACCACGTCCGGCCCGGCGCCGGCCTGCACCTTCTGCGCATCCGACAATTGCCGGTGCGTGGTCGACGCCGGATGGATGATCAGCGAGCGCGTGTCGCCGATATTGGCGAGATGCGAGAACAGCTTCACGTTCGACACGAGCTTGACACCGGCGTCGTATCCACCTTTGAGGCCGAACGTGAACACCGCACCGGCGCCCTTCGGACAATATTTCTTGGCGAGGTTGTGGTAGCGGTCGCCGGGCAGGCCCGGATAGCTCACCCAGGCGACGCCCGACTGCTTCACCAGCCATTCGGCGACGATCTTGGCGTTGTCACTGTGGCGCTGCATGCGCAGCGGCAGCGTCTCGATGCCAGTGAGGATGAGGAAGGCGTTGAATGGTGAGAGCGCCGGGCCGATGTCGCGCAGCGACAGCACGCGGCAGGCGATGGCGAAGGCGAAATTGCCGAAGGTCTCGTGCAGCACGATGCCCTGATATTCGGGACGCGGCTCCGAGAGCATCGGATAGCGGCCTTCGCGCGACCAGTTGAAGGTACCGCCGTCGACGATCATGCCGCCGATGGAGTTGCCGTGGCCGCCGAGGAATTTGGTGAGCGAATGCACGACGACATCCGCGCCGTAATCGATCGGTTTGCAGAGGTACGGCGTCGCCAGCGTGTTGTCGACGATGAGCGGCACGCCCGCACGACGCGCCACATTGGCAACCGCCTCGATGTCGGTGATCACGCCGCCGGGATTGGCGATCGACTCGATGAAGATCGCCTTGGTCTTCGGGCTCACCGCGCGCTCGAAGGAGCCGATGTCGTCGGGATCGGCCCAGACGACGTCCCAGCCGAAATTCTTGAAGGCGTGGTTGAACTGGTTGATGGAGCCGCCATAAAGCTTCTTCGAGGCGACGAATTCATCGCCGGGCTTCATCAGGCAGTGCATGACGATGACCTGCGCGGCGTGGCCCGAAGCGACCGCAAGGCCGGCGGTGCCGCCCTCGAGCGCGGCGACGCGCTCTTCCAGCACCGCGTTGGTCGGATTGCCGATGCGCGTATAAATGTTGCCGAAGGTCTGCAGGCCGAACAGCGAAGCTGCGTGATCGACGTCGTCGAACACGAAGGACGTGGTCTGGTAGATCGGTGTCGCCCGCGCGCCGGTGGTCGGGTCGGGCTGCGCACCGGCATGGATGGCCAGCGTCGAAAAGCCCGGGATTCGCTCGGTCATGAGGCCCTCGCTCGTATGGGACCGCAGGGCCCCGACCTATGTCGGTGATTTATCAAGCCGGGAACTGGCAGCGTCAAGGCGGCATACCGCGCTTGCGTTAATTCAAAAAATGATAGTCACAGAAGGCTTTCGGAGGGGACGTTAATTCTCGTCTGCACCTTGCGGACGCTGCTTGGCGTCCAAGACGGCGCGCAGCCGCGCATTCTCAGTTTCGAGCTCGGCGATGCGCTGCTTAACGGTGGCGAGCGCCTCCGCGATGTCGTCTTCGGAAAAGCGGGCGGTGATGTGCTGCGAGCAGTTCACGTCCCAAGCGTCGATGGTGAACAGGATGACGCGCTCCGGGCGCGCCTTGTAGCCGGCATCGAACAGTCGCTCGATCAGCGCAGTGTCGCCTTCGACGACCCTTGCGCGGCCCCAGATCTTGATCCGCTGGCGCCGTACGAAATCGATCAGAAAGAGGTAAGCGCGGTCGCTCTCCGCCAGGTTGGCGAGCGTGATGTATTGCCGGTTGCCGCGATAATCGGCGAAGCCGAGCGTGCGGTCGTCGATCACCTTGATGAAGCCCTTCGGCCCGCCGCGGTGCTGGATGTAGGGTGCGCCGGCGGCGGAGACCGTCGCGAGGAACGCGGTGTCCTGCTCGGCGATGAATTTGGCGAGCTCGGGGGTGACGCGATCGGGAAAGCCTTCGGCGACGCGTTTCTCGTAATGCTTAGCGGATCCGCGCTCGGCCTGGGCCCGCTGCGCGCCGGGGGTGAATACGATCTCGCTGTTGTTGGGCATGGTGCGGCTTAAGAGCCCGCCTTGTCGCTCTGCTGCTGTGTGCGCATCGCCGCGTCGGTCGCGTCCGTCGCGCCACCGGCCATGGTGGTTCGGTTGAGTGACATGCGCTGCACGCCGCCGCCCATGATCTTCGCGCGCTTCGAGGTGAGCGTGCGCGAGTTCACGCCCATCCAGGAAATCTCCGAGGACAGCCGGCCATATTCGATTTTCGGGCAGCGGTTCATCACCACCTTCATGCCGGCGCCTTCCGCTTTCGCGGCCGCCGCGTCATTGCGGATGCCGAGTTGCATCCAGATGACCTGCGGACGCGGCTGCATGGCGATCGCTTCCTCAACGACAGGGAGCGCGTATTGGGAGGCGCGGAAGACGTCGACCATGTCGACCGGCTCGGGAATGTCTGCGAGCCGCCCGTAGACCTTCTGCCCGAGGATTTCCTTGCCGGCCTGTCCGGGATTGACCGGAATCATCCGGTAGCCGCGTTCGAGCAGATATTTGAAGGCGAAATAGCTCGGCCGATTGTCCTTCGGCGAGATGCCGACCATGGCAATCGTCTTCACGGTGTTGAGGATGCCGCGGATGTAGCTGTCGGCGTAGGTATTGTGGTCCATAGCGGACGGAACATAGCGATGCGCCGAGGGAGGCGGAAGGGGCGCGTGCCGCTCATGCATCCAATGTCAGTCATGCAGCCAACGTGCGGGAGGCCGTCACCGAATTTTGACTGGAAGGCGTGAAGCCGACCACAGGATCGTCAAGCTCCTCTGCTGCGTTCTGCAAAGAAGGACAACCATCCCGGCTGTTCGCTGAACGATGAGGAGACCTTCAACATGTGCGACTACAGTCTTCGTCATGTCGCATCCCGGCCGGCAAAAATCGCCGATAAGCTCGTCACCACGCGCTTCGTTAACTCGATCACGCGCGGCTTTACCGAAGTGGGCGAGCCCGGTGTGGCGGTGTGCTTGATGCCCGGCACCGAACTCGCCTTCGACAGCGAGATCGAATGTGACGGCGCCTACCGCTTCCTCCCGCGTCGCCGCTATGGGCACAAGGTGGCGCGGTTCCGGCAGATCAATGTCGACGATCCGACAACGCATCATGACGCGTTGGAATTTCCGGGCGGCGAGACTGTGCTGGTGACCCAGCTCAGTGAAGGGCAGCATGCAACTGTGCTGCAGCTTCCGGCCTCCGGCCAGTCGCAGCATGGCGAGCAAGAAGCCGCCCCGCAGCGCGTCCCGGTGGTGATCTGAAGGATCAAAAACACTGGCCGCCGGTTGCTGCCGGCGGCCCGCTTCGTCGGAGACCAGTCAGTCGTGTGTTACTTTTTCGCCGGTTTCTCTTTCGGCGCGGCGTCGATCATCTTGCGGCAGGCGGCCGTGATGTCGGCGCGGTGCTGGCGGAAGCAGGCAAGGATGCCGCTTTCGTCGTCAGGCGGAACATAAGCGCAGTAGGTGCGATAATCGTCGGCGCACGCGGCGCGCTGCTCGTCGGTGCCTTGCGCATAAGCGGCGGCGGCAAGAGCGAGCGTCAGGCAGGACATGGCGAGGATCAGGCGCATGAGCGGGGGGCTCCAAAGATCGCAATCGGGCCGAGAGTGAAAATGCCGATCGCCGCGGTGATAACGGCGATAGCATCATCGCGGCAGATCATGCCGCAATTATGAAGAGCGATCGGGGTAAAGCCGCTTTTGCCAAGCTGCCGAGACACCGTGCGCATCAGCGGTCCTCCCACTCCGGATCGCGTTTTTCCAGGAACGCACAGATGCCTTCTTCCGCGTCGGCCGCCATCATGTTCTCGGTCATGACTTCCGCCGTGTAGCGGTAAGCCTCTGCCAGGCCAAGCTCGGTTTGGCGATAGAACGCGGCCTTGCCGGTCTTCATGGTATAGGTCGATTTGCCGGCGATCTTGCGCGCGAGTCCGAGTGCCTCCTCGCGCTCGGCGCCGAGCGGCACGGCACGATTGACCAGGCCGATGCGCGCCGCATCGTCGGCCGAGAGCATCTCGCCGGTGAGCAGCATTTCCATGGCATGCTTGCGCGCCACGTTGCGCGAGAGCGCAACCATCGGCGTCGAGCAGAACAGGCCGATATCGACGCCGGGCGTCGCGAATTTAGCGTTGGCGGATGCGATCGCGAGGTCGCAGCTGGCGACGAGCTGGCAGCCGGCGGCGGTGGCGACGCCCTGCACGGCGGCGATCACCGGCTGCGGCAAGTTCACGATCTGCTGCATCATCGTGCTGCAGATGGTCATCATGTCTTTGAAATAAGCGCGGCCGCCATCCGTATCGCTGCGGCGCGCGGCGAACTCCTTGAGATCATGGCCGGCGCAGAAGGCGGGGCCGTTGGCGCAGAGCACGACAGCACGCACCGCGCTGTCGCTGGCGATATCGGTGAATGCCGCTGAGAGCTGCGCGAGCATCGCTTCCGATAGCGTGTTGCGTTGCTGCGGCCGATTGAGCGTCAGCAGCTCAATGCCGCCTCCGAGCCGCTCGCGGATCAGCGCTGCGTCGGTGAGCCCGCGCACCGGCGATTGGATGTTCATGGTGGCCTCTTCACTGAGACTCCGTGAATACTGGGCCGGCAGACCCGCGGGCGCAACCTCGTTCCAGTCCGGAACGTCGGCTTCACACCAAACGTTGCGCGAGAAGAACCGTTCCCAGGAGACGATTTATGGCCAAGCACGCGAGGCGGAAATCGCACAAGCGCAGAGCTTTGCCACGGCGCTGGTCTCGGCGGGTCACGCAGACCAGCGATGCCCTGACGCTGGAGAAAAATGTGTTCAAGAAGCTGAGCGCCCGGCAGATCGCGCTGTCTCTCAAGCGCTCAGCCGAGCGCAGCCGCCGGCGCAAATCCGACCCGTATCGCTCGGCGATGTCGATGCTCACCTTCTACATCAACCGCGCCGGTCGCAATCTCCCCGCCTCGCGCAAGAAGAAGCTCAACGACGCCAAGGCCGAGCTGCGCGAGCTTTACGGTCGAGCCTGAAGTCGCACTTTCACTGGCGCATCAGCCCGTCTAAACCTCTTCGTGAAGAAGAGGGGCACGGGGCATGCGCAAGCCGACACTGACCGCGGCGGAGATCGAGGAGCTTCTCGCGCGCGAATTTCCGCAGGCCTTCTATCCAGGCAGCGGACTTTCAGTGGAAGAGGTGGATCACGGCCGTTGCCGCGTACGTCAGCAATATCGTGACCACTTTATACGGCCGGGCGGCACGATTTCCGGCCCGACCATGATGACGCTGGCCGACTTCGCCATGTATGTCGCCGTGCTTGCGGCCATCGGGCCGGTGCCGCTCGCGGTGACCATCAACCTGAACATCAACTTCCTCCGAAAACCGACCAAGGCGGATCTGATCGGAGAGGCGCGGCTGATGAAGCTCGGCAAGCGCCTCGCGGTTGGGGAAGTGAACCTCTATTCCGAGGGTGAGGTCGAGCCGGTGGCCCATGTCACCTCGACCTATTCGATCCCGCCCGTCAGCTGATTAGCGGAAGGTATAAAAATACCATTTTATTAAGCCATTGAACTTATGAAGCTATCTTTGACGCATCGCCGTTGACCCGCCGATGCGCCTCGTCTAGACAATCGCCAACTTTCGGGCGCCTCGGCGCCTCCTCCAGGAACATACCGTTTTCCAGGGACGCACAATGGGAACCTATTCGGCCAAGGCTGCCGACATCGAGAAGAAGTGGGTCGTCGTCGACGCCTCCGGGCTGATCGTCGGTCGCCTCGCGACGATCGTCGCCATGCGGCTGCGCGGCAAGCACAAGCCGACCTACACGCCGCACGTCGATGACGGCGACAATGTCATCATCATCAACGCGTCGAAGGTGGTGCTCACCGGGCGCAAGGTGCAGCAGAAGGTCTACCACCACCACACCGGCTTCATCGGTGGCATCAAGGAGCGCTCGGCGAAATCGATCCTCGAGGGTCGCTTCCCGGAGCGCATCGTCGAGAAGGCGGTGGAGCGCATGCTGCCGCGCGGGCCGCTCGGCCGTGTGCAGCTCGGCAATCTGCGGGTCTATCCGGGCCCGACCCATCCGCACGAGGCGCAGCAGCCGGAGAAGCTCGACGTTGGCGCCATGAACCGCAAGAATGTGAGGGCCTGATCATGGCCGAGACCATGCAATCGCTCGACCAGTTGTCCGCCCTCAAGCCGGCGGCTCCGGAAGCGCCGAAATACGAGAAGAAGGTCGACAAGCAGGGCCGCGCCTACGCGACCGGCAAGCGTAAGAACGCAGTCGCCCGCGTGTGGATCAAGCCGGGTCCCGGCAAGATCACCGTCAACGGCAAGGCGGTGGAAGTGTTCTTCGCCCGTCCGGTGTTGCGCATGCTGATCCAGCAGCCGCTGGTTTCCGCGAACCGCCAGGGCCAATACGACGTGGTGTGCACGGTCTCCGGCGGTGGGCTTTCCGGCCAAGCCGGCGCGATGCGCCACGGACTCTCCAAGGCGCTGACCTATTTCGAGCCGGATCTGCGCTCGGTGCTCAAGCGCGGCGGCTTCCTCACCCGCGACTCCCGCGTGGTCGAGCGCAAGAAGTACGGCCGCGCCAAGGCCCGCCGGTCGTTCCAGTTCTCCAAGCGCTAAGCGGCGTTTGCATCGTCGGATTTGCGAGGGCGCGCCCACAACGGCGCGCCCTTTGCTTTATGCAAAGCCGCGGAATTTTTATGTAGATTTGTTTCGTTCTTTCCTCGAACCCGGGTTTTACCGTCAAGCTGTTTCGAACTCCCACTCCGTTACCTTGCTACCCGCGCCGTCGTTATGGGCGATAAGACGGTCGAACGCGGGAACGATTACCGATGCCTCCATTGGCCGCCGATGTCGCCTCTCGGGCGCTGGACCTGCCGACACTGCTGTTCGTGTCGACCTGCCTCACGGCGCTGCTCGGCCTTTTTCTGCTGATCGCCTGGCTGCATGAACGTGACATGCGCGCGCTGGCCTGGTGGGGCTCAGCCTATCTCATCGGCAGTGCCTCGATCGGATTGTGGAGCGCGCCGGCATCCCCGCTGGCCTTGCCAATCCCGGCCGATCTGCCCGGGGCGCTGATCTTCATCGCCTGCGGCATGGTGTGGAACGGTGTACGTCTGTTTCACGGGCGACCGGTGCGTTCGCTGGCGGGCTTTGCCGGCGGCCTCATCTGGCTCGTCGTCTATGAAGTCGCGGGTGCACCGGCGCCGCGCATCGTGCTCAGCGCGCTGATCGTCGCGACCTATGCCTTTCTCACCGCGCTGGAGCTCTGGCGCGAACGGCGCAAGGCGCTGCATTCGCGCATCGCCGCGATCGTGGTGCCGTGCCTGCACGCTGCGATCTTCCTGCTGCCGATTGGGCTCAGGTCCTTGTTTCCGGCGAGCGCCTCGGTGTTCTCCAGCGACTGGTTCCGCGTTTTCGCGCTGGAGACGATGATGTATGCGGTCGGAACCGCTTTCATCGTGCTGACGCTGGTCAAGGACTACCACGTGCACTTCCATCGCACGGCGGCCTCGACCGACGCGCTCACCGGCCTGCTCAATCGCCGCGCCTTCCTCGAGGCGGCGCGCAGCCTGTGCGCGCTCGCCGCCAAGACCAGGCAGCCGGTGACGGTGTTGATGTTCGACCTCGATCATTTCAAATCGATCAATGATCGCTTCGGACATGCGGTCGGCGACGACGCGTTGCGGCTGTTCGCGTCCACCGCGCGCTCACGCATGCGCGCCAATGACATTCTCGGCCGCCTCGGCGGCGAAGAATTTGCCGCAATCGTGCCGGGCGATCTCGCGACCGCCGCGAAGATCGCCGAGCGCCTGCGCGCCGGTTTCGAGCAGGCCGGCGTCGAGATTTCCGGTCATCGCATGAACGCGACGGTGAGCATCGGAGCCGCCTGCAGCGCGCAGGCGGTCGGCGAGATCGAGGTGCTGCTCGCGCGGGCCGACGCCGCGCTCTATCGCGCCAAGGCGAGCGGCCGCAATCGGATGTGCGCGGCCGGCGAGGAGGAGGCCGCGGACCAGGACGCAGCGCCGCAGCTCTCCGTGGTCGCGCCAGTTCGGGCCGAAGGCGAACAACGTCCCGCGGCATAACAAGATTTCAGGACGAAAGATTCCATTTACCAAGCCGGCCTTATCATGAGTCCATGGCAACTGCCGTCAGCGAAGCGGTACCGACGCTCGATTTCCTCGCGGCGCAAGCAGAGCGAGCGGGTTTCGCGCTGGCGTGCCCGTTCTCCTCTTCCGACGAGTTCGATGCCGCCGTCATCCGTGCGCGTCGCGCGGCCGGCGCTTATGGGCACAAGCGGCATCGCCGGTCAGCTCTCTTCGTGGTCGCGCTGGCGCTTGCCGGACTAGTTATCCTCTTCGCCATCTGACAATCGCCTCCCGCCATTGACGCCGCGTGCCGCGCAGGCCACGAAGCCTCACGCATGGCACGCGCGGGGCAGGGATGAATCCGGAATTCTTATGGGTGACGGTCGGCGCGCTCGCCGGCGGCTTCGTCAATGGTCTCACCGGCTTTGGCACCGCGATGTCGGCGCTGGTTTTCTGGCTGCAGGTGCTGCAGCCGACGACAGCCGCAAGCCTCGCAGCGATCTGTTCCGTCATCGGGCAGGTGCAGGCCCTGCCAACGGTCTGGCATGCGATCAATTGGAAGCGGGTGCTGCCGTTTCTCGTCGGCGGCGTCGCCGGCATTCCGGTGGGCACGTATCTGCTGGCCCTTATCGACATCGCGACGTTCAAGTTTTGGGTGGGAGCGTTCGTCACCACCTACTGCGCGGTGATGCTGGTCAACCGTAGCCGCCTGGTGCTCGATCTTGGCAGTTTCTTCGATGGCGCGATCGGATTCATCGGCGGCGTGCTCGGTGCGCTGGCGGGCTTGTCGGGCGCGGTGCCAACGCTGTGGGCCGGCCTGCGCGGCTGGGACAAGGATGAGCGGCGTGCCGTATTTCAGGCATTCAATCTCACGATCCTCAGCATCACAGTGGTTGCGCATGCCGCCGCCGGGCTCCTGACGAGGAGCGTGGGCTACGCGCTGTTGCTCGCGGTGCCCGGCACGGTGATCGGGTCGTTCCTCGGGCAGCGCCTCTACCGCAGCCTCGATGAACGGCGCTTCGATCAGCTGGTCCTCGGCATCCTGCTCATCGCGGGCATTCTGCTGATGTTCGCTGCGCGCGGCGCCCGCGGTTGAAGCGGACACCGCCGTGATAGCTCACTCCGTTTGGGGGCGTGCGCCAAGAAAAAAGGGCGCTCCGAGGAGCGCCCTTGAGGTTGCGTCGCTTCCGCGACGCTTAGGAGGAACGCACGCTTACGACGAGTAGTACATGTCGAACTCGACCGGGTGCGGCGTGTGCTCGAAGCGGATCACTTCGCTCATCTTCAGCTCGATGTAGCTGTCGATGAAGTCGTCGTCGAACACGCCGGCCACCTTGAGGAAGTCGCGATCCTTGTCGAGGTTCATCAGAGCCTCGCGCAACGAGCCGCACACGGTCGGGATCTTCTTCAGCTCCTTCGGCGGCAGATCGTAAAGGTCCTTGTCCGTCGCCTCGCCGGGATGCAGCTTGTTCTTGATGCCGTCGAGACCCGCCATCGTCATCGCGGCGAAACCGAGATACGGATTGCACAGCGGGTCGGGGAAGCGGACTTCCACGCGCTTTGCCTTCGGGTTGGTCGTGTACGGGATGCGGCACGACGCCGAACGGTTACGCGCGGAGTAGGCGAGCAGCACCGGCGCCTCGAAGCCCGGGACCAGACGCTTGTAGGAGTTGGTCGTCGGGTTGGTGAAGGCGTTGATCGCCTTGGCATGCTTGATGATGCCGGCGATGTAGGACAGGCAGGTGTCGGACAGGTCCGAATACTTGTTGCCCGCGAACACCGGCTTGCCGGACTTCCAGATCGACTGGTGGCAGTGCATGCCCGAGCCGTTGTCGCCGTAGACCGGCTTCGGCATGAAGGTCGCGGTCTTGCCGTAGATCTGCGCCACCTGCTGGATGCAGTATTTGTAGATCTGCATCTGGTCGGCCATCACGGTGAGCGGCGAGAACTTCATGCCCAGCTCGTGCTGCGCCGAGGCCACTTCGTGGTGGTGCTTTTCGACCTTCACGCCCATGCGCGCCATGGCGCCGAGCATCTCCGAGCGCATGTCCTGCACGGAGTCCTGCGGCGGCACTGGGAAGTAGCCCTTCTTCACGCCGATGCGGTGGCCGAGATTGCCGCCCTCATATTCGGTGTCGGAGTTCGAGGGGAATTCCACGGAGTCGAGCTTGAAGCCGGTGTTGTACGGCTCGGCGGCAAACTTGACGTCGTCGAACACGAAGAACTCGGCCTCGGGGCCGAAATAGATCGTGTCGCCCACGCCCTGCGCCTTGACCTGCGCTTCCGCCTTCTTGGCGATACCGCGCGGATCGCGGTTGTAGGGCTCGCCGGTCGTCGGCTCGAGCACGTCGCAGATCAGCACCATCGTCGTCTCGGCGAAGAACGGATCGATCGTGGCGCTCGCCGGATCCGGCATCAGGTTCATGTCGGACTCGTTGATCGCCTTCCAGCCGGCGATCGAAGAGCCGTCGAACATCTGGCCTTCGGCGAAAGTGTCTTCCTCGATCATGCCGACGTCGAACGTGACGTGCTGCCACTTGCCGCGCGGGTCGGTAAAGCGGAAGTCGACGAATTTCACGTCGTTGTCTTTGATCATCTTCATTACATTCTTGGCAGTCGTCATAGGATGCATTCCCCCTTATTGACGTTGTTGGCTCAAACTCGCGAACGGGAGCTCGCGCGCTAAATGGCGTCCGTTCCGGATTCACCGGTTCGGATCCGGATCGCCTCCTCGATATTCGAGACGAAAATCTTGCCGTCGCCGATACGACCGGTCTGGGCAGCGCGCCGGATGGCATCAATTGCCTTATCCACCATGCCGTCCGCAAGCACGACCTCGATTTTCACCTTGGGAAGGAAGTCGACCACGTATTCGGCGCCGCGATAGAGTTCCGTATGGCCCTTCTGACGGCCGAACCCCTTCGCCTCGGTCACGGTGATGCCTTGCAGGCCTACCTCCTGCAGAGCCTCCTTCACCTCGTCGAGCTTGAAGGGCTTGATGATGGCCTCGATCTTTTTCATGCGTTCCTTCCCCGGGCGCGCCGAAAATTGGAGCGCCGCGCTAGCGTTAGCAGGTCCCGTGCCAAGCCCGCCGAGCGCCGATAAGCCGGATTTCCCAATGAGTTGCAGGTCGATCGGACTTGCCGTCAGGCACCTGCCCAGAAGTTGGCGCTTACGAATTAGGCGGGTTGCCTAATTATCGATCATAGGGCTGCCAGAGCCTTTTGCGAAAGGGGTTTTCCGCGGTTGCCGGGGCCGCCGTCATGTTGCTTAGTTCTCCCTCCATGACCGAGCTCCTCACCTCCGCGGAGATGGCGCAAGCGGATCGCCTGGCGACTGCCGCCGGCGTGCCCTCGATGCAGCTCATGGAGAATGCCGGTCGCGCGGTCGCCGATTGCGTCGCCACCCGGCATCCGCTGGGGACGCGGATCGTCGTGGTCGCGGGTCCCGGGAACAATGGCGGCGATGGCTTCGTGGCGGCGCGCATTCTCGCCGGCCGTGGCTACGCGGTGCGTGTGCTCCTTGCCGGCGATCGAGGTCGCCTCAAAGGCGACGCGGCGAAAGCTGCGGAGCGCTGGACCGGGCCGACCGACGCAGCGACACCGGACGCGCTCGCCGACCCCGGGCTGATCATCGATGCGCTGTTCGGCGCCGGGCTCGATCGTCCGGTCGGCGGTACGGCGCGCGCGATGATCGAGGCGATGAATGCGAGCGGGCGCCCCATCGTCGCTGTCGACCTGCCGAGCGGCATCAACGGCACCAGCGGGGCGGTGATGGGCGCGGCGGTGCGGGCGAGCGAAACGATCACTTTCTTTCGGCGCAAGCCTGGCCACGTGCTGCTGCCCGGGCGCTTGCATTGCGGGCCTGTGCGCGTCGCCGGCATTGGCATCCGCGAAAAAGTGCTCGAAGAGATCAAGCCGCTGACCGTGGTCAACGAACCGGGAGTGTGGGCCCGCGCGTTTCCCTGGCCGCAGATCGAGGGACACAAATACTCCCGCGGCCATGCGGTGGTCGTCTCGGGCGGGATATCCACGACGGGCGCCGCCCGGCTCGGCGCCCGTGGCGCGCTGCGGGCCGGAGCGGGGCTGGTCACCATCGCCTCGCCATGCGAGGCCCTCGCGGTCAATGCGGCGGCCAACCTCGCGATCATGGTTCGGCCGGTGGACGGGGCGCAGGAACTCGCAGCCTTCCTGTCCGACAGGCGCCGCAACGCCGTCCTGCTCGGTCCGGGCGGTGGAGTGGGGCCGCCGATGTGGGACCTGGTCCTGGCCGCGCTTGCCAGCGGGGCTGCCGCCGTCCTCGACGCCGATGCTCTGACGAGCTTTGCTGCGGAACCCGATGCCCTGGGGCAGGCCATTCGCGCGCATCCGCGTTCCGTCGTCTTGACCCCACATAGCGGAGAGTTCTCGAAGTTATTTAAAGTTATACATGAAGATCAAAATCTTTATTCGAAGCTTGAAAGAGCGAACGCAGCGGCGCAGCAATCCGGCGCAATCCTGATCCTCAAGGGCGCCGATACGGTCGTCGCCGCGCCGGATGGCCGCGCCGCCGTCGCCGAAAATGCGCCGCCCTGGCTTGCCACGGCGGGGTCCGGTGACGTGCTTGGTGGCATGCTCACGGGGCTTCTGGCGCAAGGAATGGAGGGTTTCGCCGCCGCCTGTGCCGCAGTTTGGCTGCATGGGGAAGCCGCAAACGCGTTCGGCCCGGGCCTGATCGCCGAGGATCTTCCGGAGATGCTGCCTCGGGTCTATCGGCGCCTTTACGACGAGCGCCAAGGCTGATTGCAGGGCCCCATCGAGACGCCTATTTTGTTGATGCGTTCGCGCGGCTGCGTGTTATAAGCCGCGCCGCCCGCAAGCAAAAAACTCCTGGAAAATCGGGAAGATTGCGGCGGATGCCCTTTGCGGGCGTGGCGGAATTGGTAGACGCGCGGGATTTAGGTTCCCGTGACGAAAGTCGTGGGGGTTCGAGTCCCTCCGCCCGCACCACGCCAGGGCCAAGAGCCGACGGGTCCTTACCCGTTTTCGAATTTGTCCGCAGGCGGCGACGCCTGCAGTAGCGACGTGAAAGACGAAGTCAGTCATGCAGGTCACCGAAACCCTCTCCGACGGCCTCAAGCGCGAATACCGCGTGGTCGTCCCCGCCACCGATCTCGAAGCTCGCGTCAACGCCAGACTCGATGAGCTCAAGGGCCAGGTGCGGCTCAACGGCTTCCGCCCCGGCAAGGTGCCGGCCGCGCATTTGAAGCGTCTCTATGGCCGCTCCGCGATGGCCGAGGTGATCGAGGCGACGGTGCGTGACGCCAATGCACAGATCGTCACCGATCACGGGCTCAAGCTCGCGACCGAGCCGAAGGTGACGCTCCCGGAAGAGCAGGGCGCGGTGGAGGCGCTGATCGAAGGCAAGGCCGATCTCGACTACACCGTCGCCGTCGAAGTCGTGCCCAAGATCGAGCTTGCCGATTTCAAGACGGTCTCGGTGAAGCGGTTCGTGGCCGACGTCGCCGATGAGGAGATTCAACAGGCGCTCGATCGCATCGTGCAATCAAACCGTCCGTACGCGGCTAAGGCCGAGGGCGCCAAGGCTGAGAACGGCGATCGCGTGACCGTTTCCTTCACCGGCACCATCGATGGCGCGCCGTTCGAAGGCGGCAAGGGCGATGACGTGGCGGTGCAGCTCGGCTCAAATACGTTTATCCCCGGCTTCGAGGACCAGCTCGTCGGCATCGGCGCCGGCGAGACGCGCACCGTCAACGTGAGCTTCCCGGTGAACTATCTCAACGAGGGGCTCGCCGGCAAAGCCGCGGTGTTCGAGGTCACGGCCAAGTCGATCGAGGCGCCGGGCACGGTCACGATCGACGACGAATTTGCCAAGTCGCTCGGACTGGAGTCGCTCGCCAAGCTGCGCGACGCAATCAAGGACCGCATTGAGCGGGAGCACACCGGCGCTTCGCGCATGAAGCTCAAGCGCGCGCTGCTCGACGAACTCGACAAGCGTCACAAATTCGACGCGCCGCCCTCCCTCGTCGACGAGGAGTTCGCGCGCATGTGGGACTCCATCACCTCCGAGCTCAAGTCGGAGAACAAGACCTTCGCCGACGAGAACACCACGGAGGAGAAGGCGCGCGAGGAGTATCGCGGTATTGCCGAACGCCGCGTGCGCCTTGGCCTGGTGCTCGCCGAGATCGGCGAGAAGAACAACATCAAGGTCTCCGATGAGGAGCTCAGCCGCGCGCTCGCCGAGAAGGTCCGCCAGTTTCCGGGCCAGGAACAGCAGGTGTGGGAGTACTACCGCAAGAACCCGACCGCGGTGGCCGGGGTGCGCGCGCCGCTCTATGAGGAGAAGGTCGTCGACTTTATCCTCGAGCTGGCCAAGGTCGAGGAGACCAAGGTCAGCCGCGAAGAGCTGTTCAAGGACGACGAAGAGGCCGCCGCGGCTTGACGCCGAAGTTCGACCTGCTAGGGCCCTGATTCATCCTGATTCTCCGGCATTTTTTCGATGCTGGAAAAATGGTTGGCTGCCGTTGGTGGCCGTCAAATCCGGGTATATATGGTGATTCATCGGATCGAGTGCGTCGGGATTCTCCGTCAGAGCCGCGACTATTGCCCGACGCGTCTTGCGCGCACTTGATCTCCTCGCTGCGGGTCCCCAATTGCGGGACCTCGTAATTAGGTGACCAATGCGCGATCCCGCCGAAACTTACATGCAGTATCTCGTTCCCATGGTGGTCGAGCAGACCAACCGCGGCGAGCGGGCGTACGACATCTACTCCCGCCTCTTAAAAGAGCGGATCATCTTCATCACCGGGCCGATCGAAGACAACATGTCCACGTTGATCGTCGCCCAGTTGCTGTTCCTCGAGGCCGAGAATCCGAAAAAAGAGATCTCGATGTACATCAACTCGCCGGGTGGCCTGGTGACGGCCGGCATGGCGATTTATGACACCATGCAGTTCGTCCGGCCGCCGGTGTCGACGCTGTGCACCGGACAGGCGGCGTCCATGGGCTCGCTGCTGCTCGCCGCCGGCGCCAAGGATCTGCGCTTCGCGCTGCCGAACGCGCGGGTGATGGTGCATCAGCCGTCAGGCGGGTTCCAAGGGCAGGCGACCGATATCATGTTGCACGCTCAAGAAATCCTGAATCTGAAAAAGCGGCTCAACGAGATCTATGTGAAACACACCGGACAGTCGCTGAAGAAGATCGAGGAGGCGCTGGAGCGCGACTATTTCCTCACCGCCGAGGGAGCGCAGGAGTTCGGCCTGGTCGACAAGGTGATCGACAAGCGACCTGAGGAACTCACGCCGAAGCCGGTGTCGTGATTCCCCGGTTCCATCTTTCCCGTCTCGGGTTCCGAGACTGAGGGATACGCCCTGAAACAGCCGCAAAAAGCCGTTGTGAGTGGCGGTTCGTTATCGTTAATGTTTTCTTGATTGTCCGGCCGTTAGCATGCTTCGTTGAGGTTGCGGTAGGGTATTGGTGGGACACTGTCCTGCCAGGTTCCGGGAAGCGGGGGTCTCGGAATTTCGGCCATCTGGCGCGAGTCCTGCTTCTGGGGTTTTGCGTTGAGAAGCAGCAGCGCGGGATGAGTGCAAGTCGTGGAGGTGAGCGCCCCGGCGCTTGACGGAGATAGGAATGAGCAAGGTCGGCGGCAGCGACTCGAAGAACACGCTTTACTGCTCGTTCTGCGGCAAGAGCCAGCACGAGGTGCGCAAGCTCATCGCCGGTCCGACGGTTTTCATCTGCGACGAGTGCGTCGAGCTGTGCATGGACATCATCCGCGAGGAGAACAAATCCTCGCTGGTGAAGTCGCGCGACGGCATTCCGACGCCGAAGGAAATCCGCAAGGTCCTCGACGACTATGTCATCGGCCAGGATCACGCGAAGAAGGTGCTCTCGGTCGCCGTCCACAATCACTACAAGCGGCTCAATCACGCGACCAAGCACAACGACGTCGAGCTCGCGAAGTCGAACATCCTGCTGATCGGTCCGACCGGCTCGGGCAAGACGCTGCTGGCGCAGACGCTGGCGCGCATCCTCGACGTGCCGTTCACGATGGCCGACGCGACGACGCTCACCGAAGCCGGCTATGTCGGCGAGGACGTCGAGAACATCATCCTCAAGCTGCTGCAGGCCGCCGACTACAATGTCGAGCGCGCACAGCGCGGCATCGTCTATATCGACGAAATCGACAAGATTTCGCGCAAGTCCGACAACCCGTCGATCACGCGCGACGTGTCGGGTGAGGGCGTGCAGCAGGCGCTCCTCAAGATCATGGAAGGCACCATCGCTTCCGTGCCTCCGCAGGGCGGACGCAAGCATCCGCAGCAGGAATTCCTGCAGGTCGACACCACGAATATCCTGTTCGTGTGCGGCGGCGCTTTCGCCGGCCTGGACAAGATCATCTCGGCGCGCGGCCGCTCGACCTCGATCGGCTTCGGCGCGCGCGTGCTGGCGCCCGAGGATCGCAAGCAGGGCGAGATCTTCCGCGAAGTCGAGCCCGAGGATCTGCTCAAATACGGTCTCATCCCGGAATTCGTCGGCCGTCTGCCCGTCGTGGCGACGCTCGAGGACCTCGACGAGCCTTCGCTCAAGCGCATCCTCACCGAGCCGAAGAACGCGCTGGTCAAGCAGTACCAACGCCTGTTCGAGATGGAATCCATCGACCTGACGCTGGCCGAAGAGGCGCTTGGCGCGATTGCGCGCAAGGCCATCGACCGCAAGACCGGCGCGCGCGGCTTGCGCTCGATCATGGAGGGCATTCTGCTCGACACCATGTTCGATCTGCCGAGCCTCGAGGGCGTCGAAGAGGTCGTGATCTCCAGGGAAGTCGTCGAAGGTACGGCTCGGCCGCTGTACATCTATGCGGACCGCACCGACCGCGCCAACGACGCCGCCGGCGGTGCCAGCGCCTGACGCGGGTACCATCCGGTCCCCGACGAGCCGTGCCTGATCGATTCGTCTCCTCGGTATCGATCTTTTTTGCGTGCTAGGCCTTATTTACTTGAAATCAGGGCCTTACTTGCGCGGCTGTGTGGGTCATCCTACGTATAGTGTCCGAAGCGAAATAGCGTACGAAAGATCGTGTCTGTACCGGGTGAGGGTTTCGTACCCGCCTGAAGCGCGCGGGCCGTAATGAAGCCTGCGTTCCCTTCCCGGCCCAACCGGCACTCTTCCAACTGGCGCCCATCCGGGGCCTTCGGAGGAGGGGCACAACAATAAGGACTTGGGGCCATGACAACGTCGAAGCCACGCCCTGCACTGACACCAGGCGAAACACGGGCCTATCCGGTGTTGCCGTTGCGCGACATCGTGGTGTTTCCGCACATGATCGTTCCGCTCTTCGTTGGCCGCGAGAAATCGATCCGCGCCCTCGAGGAAGTGATGCGTTCGGACACCTTCATCCTGCTGGCGACGCAGAAGAACGCCTCGGATGATGATCCGACGACCGACTCCATTTTCGAGGTTGGCACGCTCGCCAGCGTCCTGCAGCTGCTCAAGCTTCCCGACGGCACCGTGAAGGTGTTGGTCGAGGGCGCCGAGCGCGCGCGCGTGCTCAAGTATACCGACCGCAGCGAATATTACGAAGCCGATGCCACCGTGCTCGCCGACAATATGGGCGATCGCGTCGAGGCTGAGGCGATGGCGCGCTCGGTCGTCGCCGAGTTCGAGAACTATGTGAAGCTGAACAAGAAGGTGTCGCCGGAAGTCGTTGGCGTGGTCCAGCAGATTGAGGACTATGCCAAGCTCGCCGACACCGTGGCTTCGCATCTCGCGGTCAAGATCCCCGACAAGCAGGCGATCCTGGAGACGCCGGTCGTCACCGAGCGGCTCGAGAAGGTGCTCGGCTTGATGGAGAGTGAGATCTCCGTTCTGCAGGTGGAAAAGCGCATCCGGACCCGCGTCAAGCGGCAGATGGAGAAGACGCAGCGCGAGTACTACCTCAACGAACAGATGAAGGCGATCCAGAAGGAGCTCGGCGACGAGGAAGGCAAGGACGAGCTCGCCGAACTCGAAGAGAAGATCAAGAAGACCAAGCTCTCGAAGGAAGCCCGCGAGAAGGCAACGCACGAGCTCAAGAAGCTGCGGCAGATGTCTCCGATGTCCGCCGAGGCGACCGTCGTGCGCAACTATCTCGACTGGCTGCTCTCGATCCCGTGGTCGAAGAAGTCGAAGGTCAAGAAGGACCTCGTCGGCGCCGAGAAGATTCTCGATGCGGATCACTTTGGCCTGGAGAAGGTCAAGGAGCGCATCGTCGAATATCTCGCCGTGCAGCAGCGCGCCAACAAGCTGACCGGTCCGATCCTCTGCCTCGTCGGTCCTCCCGGCGTCGGCAAGACCTCGCTCGGCAAGTCGATCGCCAAGGCGACCGGCCGCGAATTCGTGCGCGTGTCGCTCGGCGGCGTGCGCGACGAAGCGGAGATCCGCGGGCATCGGCGGACCTATATCGGTTCGATGCCCGGCAAGATCATCCAGTCGATGCGCAAGGCGAAGACCTCGAATCCTCTGTTCCTGCTCGACGAGATCGACAAGATGGGCGCCGATTTCCGCGGCGATCCGTCCTCGGCCTTGCTCGAGGTGCTCGACCCGGAGCAGAACCACACGTTCAACGACCACTATCTCGAGGTCGATTACGATCTCTCCAACGTAATGTTCATCACCACGGCGAATACGCTCAACATCCCGCCGCCGTTGATGGACCGCATGGAGATCATCCGCATCGCCGGCTACACCGAGGATGAGAAGGTCGAGATTGCGCGCGCGCACCTCATTCCGCACGCGATCGCCAAGCACGGCCTCGATTCCAAGGAATGGACGCTGGACGACGAGGCATTGCTCACCGTCATTCGCCGCTACACCCGCGAAGCGGGCGTGCGTAATCTCGAGCGTGAGCTCTCGACACTGATCCGCAAGGCGGTGAAGGAGCTGATGACCTCGAAGAAGAAGGCGGTGCGCGTCACGGCGGAAAGCCTGTCGGATTATCTCGGCGTGCCGAAATTCCGCTATGGCGAAGTCGAGGAGAGCGATCTCGTCGGCGTCGTGACTGGCCTCGCATGGACCGAGGTGGGCGGCGAGCTGCTGACCATCGAAGGGGTGATGATGCCGGGCAAAGGCAAGATGACCGTCACCGGCAATCTGCGGGACGTGATGAAGGAGTCGATCTCGGCGGCCGCATCCTATGTGCGCTCGCGCGCGGTGGACTTCGGCATCGAGCCGCCGCTGTTCGACAAGCGCGACATCCACGTGCACGTGCCCGAGGGGGCGACCCCGAAGGACGGTCCGTCGGCCGGTGTCGCCATGGTCACCGCCATCGTTTCGGTGATGACCGGCATCCCGGTGCGCCGCGATGTCGCCATGACCGGCGAGATCACGCTGCGCGGACGCGTGCTGCCGATCGGCGGTCTCAAGGAGAAACTGCTCGCGGCCGCCCGCGGCGGTCTCAAGACCGTGCTGATCCCGGAAGAGAATGCCAAGGATCTGGTCGAGATCAACGACAGCATCAAGGCCGGCCTCGACATCGTTCCGGTCTCGCGCATGGACGAGGTGCTCGCGCGGGCGCTGGTGCGCAAGCCGGAGCCGATCGAGTGGGACGAGGCCAAGCCCGTCGAGTCCGCCCCGGTCGAGACTGCGGTGGAAGACGACGGTTCGGGGCTCACCGCGCACTAAAGCCGGCTGAAGCCTTCCCGAAATCAACGGCGGCGCCCCACAAGGCGCCGCCGTTTTCGTTGTGGCGGCGCCCGCCCGACTGGGCTTGCGCATCAGCGAGTCGTCCCGGTGCAAGCAAATTCGGCTTGCGAATCACAGGAAACCGTAAAACTCTCCACGCCCGAGACGGCCACGAGCCGTTGATTCGTTCCGAGTTCCAAGCACAGAAGGATCCGTGCCATGACCAAGAACGAACTGATTGCCGAGGTGGCCGGCAAGACTCACATGACCAAGACCGCGGCGGCTTCCGCGGTCGACGCGACCTTTGACGCGATCACCTCGACGCTCAAGCGCGGCGGCGAAGTGAAGATCATGGGCTTCGGGAATTTCCGCGTGGTGAAGCGGGCGGCGCGTGAAGGCCGCGATCCGCGCACCGGCGCGCCAGTCAAGATCAAAGCCTCACGGCGCCCGCGCTTTGCGGCCGGCAAGGGCCTCAAAGAGGCGGTCAACCACTAATCGAGCTCACTTTGGGGTGGGGACGAAGCCCTCGCGCATGCGTGCGCGGGGGCTTTGTTGTGGGCGCTTGCGCAAGGTTGGCTTGCCGGGCCGTAGCTCGCGCATTCGGCCCGCCTACGCACTTCGTGCTACGGCGCGGCAGCCTTCTCTCGCTTCGCGAGCGAAGGCTGGTGGGCGGTGACGGACTCGAACCGCCGACCCTCTCGGTGTAAACGAGATGCTCTACCAGCTGAGCTAACCGCCCATTGCCGCCTGTTTATGGCGATTGGCGCGGCCTGCGCAAGCAGGATGCGGCTGGATGGTTTGCGTCGAAATGTGCTCGTTCGGGGCGCTTCCACGAAAAAAATACATCTGCCCCGAGCCACGGCTTGCGCCACAGCTCAGGTGCAGATGCTTTATGAGGAGAGCGTCGCTCGCGCTTAGATGGCTTCTTTGAGCTCTTTGGAAGCGCGGAACGCGACTTTCTTGGATGCCTTGATCTGGATCGCTTCGCCGGTGGCCGGGTTGCGGCCCATGCGCGCGGCGCGCTTACGCACTTGCAGAATGCCGAGGCCGCCGATGCGGATGCGCTCGCCCTTCTTCAGATGCTTCACGATCGAGCCGACGAGATCGCCGAGAACGGTCTCCGCTTGCTTCTTCGACATCTCATGCTGCTCGGCGAGAGCCGCCGCCAGATGCTTCAGAGTGACAGTCGTCGGTGCTTTTGCAGGTGCCGTGGCCATAGTCGGGCCCTCCTCGTTGAAAAACAGGTGTTGGCGAAGCGCCAAGTCACACGCCCGCATTAGACGATTCGGGGGCGGGCTGACCATCGATTCCTAGCGAAAAATGGGGCTTTTTCGCAGCTTTCCACTCCGCAGTGCAGTATTTACGGGGCTTTTCTGCAGCCAGGATCCGGCAAGGCCTCTACCGGCAGCGAAAGATGCCAAGCGCGCCGGCGGGCGGCGCGCGTGAGGAACGGAGCTTAAGTCTTTGATTTAAATGGCGGGAGCGACGGGACTCGAACCCGCGGCCTCCGGCGTGACAGGCCGGCGCTCTAACCAACTGAGCTACGCCCCCGGGCGTGACGGGGACTTAAAGTGCGTGTCCCGCCAAGTCAATCATTCTTCTGCGGAAACGCGGAATTCGGCCCGCGCGGACGGGGCTTCGCGTCTCACCCCCGATACAGCGGTTCCGGCTGCGTAAAGAAGGAGAGAAGGATGTGATAGACCAGCATGTAGTTCTTCTGCTGGAAGCTCGCATGCGAGATGCCCGGCATCACCGTGAACTGCTTGTCCGGGTTGGGCAGCTTCTCGAAGAACGCCAGCAGATCCTGGACCGAGGCGATTCCATCCCATTGGCCGCGCATGATCAGCGTCGGCACCGTGATCTTCTCCGGATCGACCACGGGCAGCCGCGAGCACATGTCGACATAGGTGCCCGTCGGCACTGAATCGTCGAGCGCGGTCACCGCATCAGCGAAAGCGTTGATGACACGCTCCTCGGCCGTCCCCGGATGATCGCGGTCGAAGATCGAATGAATGAACGCCTTGTCTATCGGCCGCCGGTTCATCGCTTGGAATTGCGGCAGCTTCTTCTTGCGCTCGGCGAGCGTCGGTGAGCCCTCACCAGTCCACACCATGGCGTCGAGCGCGAGCCGTGAGACCAACGCGGGATGGCGCTGCGCGAACAGCGCCGCACGCAATGCGCCGGACGAGATGCCGTAGGTGAGGAACGGACGCTTGCCGCGCTCCTGCTGGATGTAATTTGCGGCGGCAAAGCAATCGTCGGCGCCCTGCGCGATCGGCGCATTGTTGTTGCGATCTTTCGTGGAGCGGCCATAGCCCTCCATATCGACCGACCAGCAGTCGAAGCCGTGCTTGGCGAAGAATTCCATCGCCGAAGAATCCGCCCGGCCGGGGACCTGCAGATCGAAGGTCGGCTGTGAGGCCATCGACGACCCGTGCACGAACAGGATCGTGCCCTTGGTTTTTGCCGGATCGCCGATGCATTTGTTCCACAGGAACAGCTTGGCGCCGGGCTCCTTGGTGACCCAATGCTCGGTTCCGGCGATGGTGGCAGTCGGCGCGTTCATGACGTTGACCTCATTGCACTAAGCGGGATTGTCACTAATACGGCTGGATGTGGTTGGCCTTGATCACCTTGGCCCATTTCTCGATCTCGGCGGCGATCTTGGCCTGGAATTCATTCGGGCTCGACGACAGCGGCATTGCGCCCTGAGCCTCCCAGCTCTTCTTGATGTCGGGTCGGGTGGTGATCTTGTTGATCTCGCGGTTGAGCAGCTCGACCACCTGCGGCGGTGTTCCTGCTGGCGCGACGAGGCCGGTCCACAAGCTCGCTTCGTAGCCGGTGACGCCGGCTTCGGCCAGCGTCGGGACATCGGGCAGGATGCTCGATCGGGTCTTGCCGGTGGTGGCGATGGCGCGCACCAGGCCCGCCTGGATCATCGGCGCCATGGTCGGCACGGAATCGAACATCATCTGCACCTGCCCACCAAGGATATCGGTGCGCGCGCCGGTCGAGCCTTTGTAGGGCACGTGAACGATGTCGATGCCGGTCAGGTGTTTCAAGAGCTCCGCGGCCATGTGGTAGTTCGAGCCGACGCCCGAGGAGGCGTAGTTGATCGTGCCCGGCTTTGCCCGCGCCAGCGCTAGGAGCTCAGCGACGTTGTGCACGGGCAGCGAAGGGTGCACCACGAGCACCAGATCGCTGGTCATCACCGGCGCGACGGCGACGAAGTCGCGCAGCATTTGAAAGGATTTTTTGGTGTTGAGCGTCTCGTTGACGGTCTGCGTCGCGGAGATCATCAGCAGCATGTAGCCGTCGGGCGGCGACTTGGCGACCAGGTCGGTGCCGATGATCGAGCCGGCGCCAGGCCGGTTCTCCATCACGAAGCTCTGTTTCAGCGACTTCTGCAGCTCGTCGGCGATGGCGCGCGCAAACACGTCGGTCGGCCCGCCGGCGCCGAACGGCACAATGATCTTCACCGGCCGCGACGGGTAATCGTCTGCGGCCACGGTCTGCAGCGATGCGAAAATGCATACGAGGGACAGGAATAAGAGTGATGGCAGCCGCATCTGCATGACGACGGAACCGGTTCCTGGGAACGCGGCCGGCACTATCGAGGCGCCGTCACGCGCCTGTCAATCAAGTGTCTGATAGCGGCCGCAGATTCTTTGCCGGCATCGGCCAGGGGCTTCGCCAAAAGGACGCGTGGATGTGGAGGATTAGCGCCTTGCCACCCCATGTGCGCTGCGCTAAGGCTCGACCCGCTCCCGTCCTTGGAACGAATCCACCACGGTTGCGGCGTTTTCGTACCGGCTGACGGCCGCCTTGGGCGAGGCTTTCAGTGCGGGACGCGCATTGGTTTCCGGGGCGGGAATCGTGAGGTCGCCGATGGGCGAATTACTGCTGGATTACCTGCCGCTGGTCGTCTTCATCGCCGTCGCGCTCGGGCTCGGCCTCGCTTTGCTGGTCGCGCCGTTCCTGGTCGCGTTCAAGCAGCCCGATCCGGAAAAGCTCTCCGCTTACGAGTGCGGTTTCAACGCCTTCGACGACGCGCGCATGAAGTTCGACGTGCGCTTCTATCTCGTCGCCATCCTCTTCATCATCTTCGACCTCGAGGTGAGCTTCCTGTTCCCCTGGGCGGTCGTGTTCGGCCACCTCGGCACTTACGGCTTCTGGTCGATGATGATCTTCCTTGCGGTGCTCACCATCGGCTTTATCTATGAATGGAAGAAGGGGGCGCTCGAATGGGATTGACGCCCCGATGACTGTTATCGCACCAGCAGCCCGCGGCATCCTCGACCCGGCGACCGGAAAGCCGGTCGGCGAGAACGACGCGTTCTATCGCGGGATCAACAACGAGCTTGCAGACAAGGGCTTTCTGGTCACCGCGACCGACGAGCTGATCACCTGGGCGCGCACCGGCTCGCTGATGTGGATGACCTTCGGGCTCGCCTGCTGCGCCGTCGAGATGATGCAGATGTCGATGCCGCGCTACGACGCCGAGCGCTTCGGCTTTGCGCCGCGTGCCTCGCCGCGACAATCCGACGTGATGATCGTCGCCGGCACGCTGACCAACAAGATGGCACCGGCTCTGCGCAAGGTCTACGACCAGATGCCGGAGCCGCGTTACGTCATCTCCATGGGCTCCTGCGCCAATGGCGGCGGCTACTATCACTATTCCTATTCCGTCGTTCGCGGCTGCGATCGCATCGTTCCCGTCGACATCTACGTGCCCGGCTGCCCGCCGACAGCGGAAGCGCTGCTCTACGGCGTGCTGCTGCTGCAGAAGAAAATCCGCCGCACCGGCACCATCGAGCGCTGAGCCATGGACGAGACGTTGGACAAACTCGGCGCCATGATTGCCGGCGCACTTCCCAATGCGGTGACCGGCCACAGCATCGCCTTCGGCGAGCTGACGGTGACCGCGAAGGCGGCGGAGATTGTCGCGGTGGTGAAATTCCTGCGCGAGGATGCGCGCTGCCGGTTCGTCAACCTCACCGACATCACGGCAGTCGACTTTCCCTCGCGCGAGCGCCGTTTCGATGTCGTCTACCATCTTCTTTCGCCGCTCTTGAACGCACGCATCCGCGTCAAGGCGGAGACCGATGAGGCGACGCCAGTCCCCTCGCTGATCGATGTGTTCCGCGGCGCCGATTGGTTCGAACGCGAGGTCTATGACCTCTACGGCGTGCTGTTCACCGGACATCCCGACATGCGCCGCATCCTCACGGACTACGGCTTCGAGGGGCATCCGCTGCGCAAGGATTTCCCGCTCACCGGTTTTGTCGAGGTGCGCTGGGACGACGAGCAAAAGCGGGTGGTCTACGACCCGGTGCGGCTTGCACAGGAATTCCGCAGCTTCGATTTCCTCTCGCCCTGGGAAGGCACGGATTATGTGCTGCCCGGCGACGAGAAGGCGAAGAACGAAGGCAAGGGGTCGTGAGATGAAGCCGACCCTGCAGCCGGGCTTGAAGCACCGCTTCAGCTATGTGGTGCCCGAGAACAAGATGGTGCCGAACATCTATCCGGAGTCGCCGGAGATCGCGGCGATGCCGCGGGTGTTCGCCACTGGCTTCATGATCGCGCTGATGGAGTGGACCTGCGTGCAATTGCTGGCGCCGCATCTCGACGCCGGCGAGGGAAGCCTCGGTACCCATGTCGACGTCAGCCATGCCGCTGCGACGCCAGTCGGATTCACCGTCACGGTCGACGTCGAACTCGCGGAGCTTGAGGGCCGCAAGGCGGTGTTCAAGGTGCGCGCGCATGATGGCGTCGACGTGATCGGCGAGGGGCGCCACGAGCGCTTCATCGTCGGCTGGGACAAATTCAATCAACGAGTGGCGCAGAAGGCGAAAGCCGCCGCGCCGGTGAGCTGAGCATGGCCGAAGCCGCAGTCCGCAATTTCACGATCAACTTCGGGCCGCAGCATCCCGCGGCCCACGGCGTGCTGCGCCTTGTGCTCGAGCTCGATGGCGAGGTTGTCGAGCGCGTCGATCCGCATATCGGGCTGCTGCATCGCGGCACCGAGAAGCTGATCGAATACAAGACCTATCTGCAGGCGGTGCCGTATTTCGACCGGCTCGACTACGTCGCACCGATGAACCAGGAGCATGCTTTCTGCCTCGCGGTGGAGAAGCTTCTCGGCCTGCAGGTGCCGCGCCGCGCGCAATTGATCCGCGTGCTTTATTCTGAGATCGGGCGGCTGCTCTCGCATCTCCTCAACGTCACCACGCAGGCGATGGACGTCGGCGCGCTCACCCCGCCGCTGTGGGGGTTCGAGGAGCGCGAGAAGCTGATGGTGTTCTATGAGCGCGCCTCCGGCGCGCGCATGCATGCGGCCTATTTCCGCCCTGGCGGCGTGCACCAGGATCTGCCGCCGCAACTGATCGACGACATCGATGCGTTCTGCGATCCGTTCCTCAAGGTCGTCGACGATCTCGAGGCGCTGCTCACCGACAACCGCATCTTCAAGCAGCGCAACGTCGATATTGGCGTGGTCAGTCTCGACGACTGCTGGAACTGGGGCTTCTCCGGCGTCATGGTGCGCGGCTCCGGCGCCGCCTGGGATCTGCGCAAGGCGCAGCCCTATGAGTGCTACGCCGAGATGGATTTCGACATCCCGGTCGGCAAGAACGGCGACTGCTACGATCGCTACTGCATCCGCATGTTCGAGATGCGCGAATCCGTGCGCATCATGAAGCAGTGCATCGCCAAGCTGCGCATGGCCGACGGACAGGGCCCGGTGACCGTGCTCGATCACAAGGTCGTGCCGCCGCGACGCGGCGAGATGAAGCGCTCCATGGAAGCGCTGATCCATCACTTCAAGCTCTACACCGAGGGCTATCGCGTGCCGCAGGGCGAGGTCTATGCCGCCGTCGAGGCGCCCAAGGGCGAGTTCGGCGTCTATCTCGTCTCCGACGGCACCAACAAGCCGTACAAGTGCAAGATCCGCGCGCCGGGCTTCGCACATCTGCAGGCGATGGATTTCCTCTGCCGCGGCCACATGCTCGCCGACGTCTCGGCGATTCTCGGCTCGATCGACATCGTGTTCGGCGAGGTGGACCGATGAGCGTTCGCCGTCTCGCCCCCGCCGAGCTGCAGCCCAAGGAGTTCGCCTTCAGCAAGGCGAATGCGGACTGGGCGAAGAAGCAGCTTACGAAATACCCGCCGGGGCGCGAGGCCTCAGGCATCATTCCACTTCTCTGGAAGGCGCAGGAGCAGGCCGGCGGCTGGCTCCCGGAAGCGGCGATCCGCCATGTCGCGGATGTCCTCGGCATGCCGCATATCCGCGCGCTCGAGGTGGCGACCTTCTACACGATGTTCAATCTCGAGCCGGTCGGGAAGCACTATGTGCAGCTCTGCGGCACCACGCCCTGCGTGCTGCGCGGTGCCGAGGGTCTTAAGCAGGTGTGCCGCGACAAGATCGGTGATCCGGGTCACGTCACCGCCGACGGCAAGCTCTCCTGGATCGAGGTCGAGTGCCTCGGCGCCTGCGTCAACGCGCCGATGGTGCAGATCAACTACGATTTCTACGAGGACCTCACCCCGGAAAGCTTCGGCAAGATTCTCGACGATCTGGCCGCCGGCAAAAAAGTGAAGCCGGGTCCGCAGATCGACCGGCAGCTTTCGGCTCCGGTCGGCGGACCGACCACACTGACCGATCCGTCGCTCTATCCCGAAAAGACCAAGGCCAAACCGCGGTAATGCGCTGATGCTCGCAGACAAGGATCGCATCTTTCGAAATCTCTACGGCCTCCATGATTGGGGGCTCGAAGGCGCGCGCGCGCGGGGCGCCTGGGATGGCACCAAGGGGATTCTCGAGAAGGGCCGCGACTGGATCATCAACGAGGTGAAGACCTCGGGGCTGCGCGGTCGCGGCGGCGCCGGCTTCCCGACCGGGCTTAAGTGGTCGTTCATGCCCAAGGAGAGCAAGGACGGCCGCCCGAGCTATCTCGTGGTCAATGCCGACGAGTCGGAGCCCGGCACTTGCAAGGACCGCGAGATCATGCGGCACGATCCGCATCTTCTTGTCGAGGGTTGCCTGATCGCCGGCTACGCCATGGGCGCGGTCGCGGCATACATTTATGTGCGCGGCGAGTTCATCCGTGAGCGCGAACGGCTCGAAGCCGCCGTGGAGCAGGCTTATGACGCCGGGTTCATCGGCAGGAACGCCTGCGGCTCCGGCTACGACTTCGACATCATCGTCCACCACGGCGCCGGCGCCTACATCTGCGGCGAGGAGACGGCGCTGCTCGAAAGCCTCGAAGGCAAGAAGGGCATGCCGCGGATGAAGCCGCCGTTCCCGGCGAATGTCGGTCTCTACGGCTGCCCGACCACGGTGAACAATGTGGAGTCGATCGCCGCGGCTCCCGACATTTGCCGCCGTGGAGCCGCCTGGTTTGCGGCGATTGGGCGGCCGAACAACACCGGCACCAAGCTCTTCTGCATCTCCGGCCATGTGAACAAGCCGTGCAATGTCGAAGAGGCCATGGGCATTCCGTTCCGTGAGCTCATCGACAAGCATGCCGGCGGCATCCGCGGCGGCTGGGACAATCTGCTCGCCGTCATTCCCGGTGGCTCGTCGGTGCCATGCATCCCGGCGTCGCAATGCGGCGACGACCTCTGCATGGATTTCGACACGCTGAAGAACCTGAAGTCCGGTCTCGGCACCGCCGCGGTGATCGTGATGGACAAATCGACCGACATCGTGCGCGCCATCGCCCGCATCTCGTATTTCTACAAGCACGAGAGCTGCGGTCAGTGCACGCCGTGCCGCGAAGGCACCGGCTGGATGTGGCGCGTGCTCAGCCGCATGGCCGAGGGCCGCGCGCACAAGAAAGAGATCAGCCAGCTGCTCGAGGTGACCACTCAGGTCGAAGGCCACACGATCTGCGCGCTCGGCGACGCGGCCGCGTGGCCGATCCAGGGCCTGATCCGGCATTTCCGCCCGGAGATCGAACGGCGCATCGACGAATTCGCCGCGCGCAATGACAGCGGCGCGGTCGCGGTGGCGGCGGAGTAGGCCATGAGCGAGCGGCATCTCGCCCAGTTCAACATCGCGCGGATCCGCTATCCGCTCGACGATCCGCGCATGGCGGACTTCGTCGCCAACGTGCATCGCATCAATACGCTGGCCGAGCAGATTGATGGCTTCGTCTGGCGGCTGCAGGACGCGAGCGGCCACGCGATGAACATGCAGGTCTATGACGACCCGAGCGTGCTGCCGAACCTCACCGTGTGGCGGGATGTCGAAGCACTGGAGCGCTTCGTCTGGCAGACGCTGCATGTGCGCTTCTATCGGCGGCGCGAGGAGTGGTTCGAGCGCATCGAGACGCCGCTGGTGCTGTGGTGGATCGAAGCCGGGCACCGGCCGACCATGGAGGAGGGCGTCGATCGGCTCGAATGCCTCAAGGCGTTCGGAGCGAGCGAGCACGCCTTCGGCTGGGAGATGCTGCCGGCGGCGAAGCACTGGAAAGCGGCGCGCGGCGGAAAATTGAACGAGCGTGCGGCATGAGCGGCGAGACCAAAATCGCGGCTAAGCCGGCATCGTCGGGGTGGAACTCGACGAAATTCGGCAATTATTCCCAGGTGGCGTCGGCGGTGATCGCCAGCCTGGCGCTGACCGGCGCCGCCTATCAGATCGCGACCATTCGCAGCAACACGCGCGAGACCGCCGCGCGGCAGATGTTCCGCAGCTATCTGGATCTCGCGTTCAACAATCCGAAGTTCTCCAGCCCGGACTACGACGCGCTGAAGAAGAACACGGTCGATCTGGAGCGTTACGGCTGGTTCGTCGACAATCTCCTGTTCACCTGCGAGGAGGTCGTCGCCGCCTTCTCCAGCGACAAGACGTGGCGGGCGACCTGCGAAGAGCACGTGGGTTATCACTTGCGCTACATCTGCGACGCCGGCGTGAAGGACCAGGTAACCCACGACCCCGAGATTGCGGCGCTGATCAAGCAGGTGATCGCCCACAGCGACCTGACGTCCGCGCCTGAATGCAAAGCGAATAAGGTGTGAGCTGAGATGACCAAGCTCATCGTCGACGGCAAAGAGATCGAGGTTCCGCCGGAGTTCACGCTGCTGCAGGCGTGCGAGGCGGCGGGCGCGGAGATTCCGCGCTTCTGCTTCCATGAGCGGCTGTCGATCGCCGGCAATTGCCGCATGTGCCTGGTCGAGCTAAAGGGCTCGCCGAAGCCGGTCGCCTCCTGTGCGTGGAATGTGCGCGACTGCCGTCCAGGGCCGAAAGGCGAGCCGCCGGAGGTGAACACGCGCACGCCGATGGTGCGCAAAGCGCGCGAAGGCGTGATGGAGTTCCTGCTGATCAACCATCCGCTCGACTGCCCGATCTGCGACCAGGGTGGCGAATGCGACCTGCAGGACCAGGCCATGGCCTATGGCGTGGACTCGAGCCGCTACCAGGAGAACAAGCGCGCGGTCGAAGACAAATATATCGGCGCGCTGGTAAAGACGATCATGAACCGCTGCATCCATTGCACGCGGTGCATTCGCTTCACCACGGAGGTCGCCGGCGTCTCCGAGCTCGGCGCCATTGGGCGCGGCGAGGACATGGAGATCACCACCTATCTCGAGCAGGCGATGACCTCGGAGCTGCAGGGCAATGTGGTCGATCTCTGCCCCGTTGGCGCGCTGACCTCGAAGCCTTATGCGTTCGCGGCGCGTCCCTGGGAGCTCGGCAAAACGGAATCGATCGACGTCATGGACGCCGTCGGCTCGGCGATCCGCGTCGATACGCGCGGCCGCGAGGTGATGCGCATCCTGCCGCGCACCAACGACGCGGTGAACGAGGAGTGGATTTCCGACAAGACGCGCCACGTGGTCGACGGACTGCGCACGCAGCGCCTGGACCAGCCGTATATCCGCGACAACGGCCGTCTGCGCGCGGCGACCTGGCCAGAGGCCTTCGCCGCCATTGCTGGCAAGGTGAGGGCGACCGACGGCAACCGCATCGGAGCGATCGCCGGCGATCTCGCCAGCGTCGAGGAGATGTTCGCGCTCAAGGACCTGATGACGCGGCTCGGCTCTTCCAATATCGACGCGCGGCAGGACGGTGCAGCGCTCGATCCGAAATGGGGACGCGCCAGCTATCTGTTCAACGCCACCATCGCCGGCATCGAGCAGGCCGATGCGCTGCTCATCGTCGGTGCCAATCCGCGGCGCGAGGCCGCGGTGCTCAATGCGCGCATCCGCAAGCGCTGGCGCGCCGGCAATTTCCCGGTCGCGCTGATTGGCGAACGTGCCGACCTGACCTATCCGTATGACTATCTCGGCGCCGGCGCGGAAACGCTGGCTGGCCTTGCCCAGAGCAAGTTCGCTGAGACGTTGAAGGGCGCGCAGCGCCCGATGGTCTTGCTCGGCGCCGGTGCACTGACGCGCAAGGACGGTGCGGCGATCGCCGCGCTCGCGGCCAAGGCGGCGCTCGATGTCAGCGCAGTGAAAGACGGCTGGAACGGCTTCTGCATGTTGCATACCGCGGCATCCCGCGTGGGCGCGCTCGATATCGGCTTCGTGCCGGGCGAGGGCGGTGCGAATGCCGCGCAGATGGCAGCCGGCGGGCTCGACGTGCTGTTCCTTCTGGGCGCCGACGAGATCGAGATCGGCGCCGGGGGCTTCGTTGTCTATATCGGCAGCCATGGCGACCGCGGCGCGCATCGGGCCGACGTGATCCTTCCTGGCGCCGCTTATCCGGAAAAATCCGCGATCTACGTCAACACTGAAGGCCGCGTGCAGATGGCGAGCCGCGCGGCGTTCCCGCCGGGTGACGCGCGCGAAGACTGGGCGATCCTGCGCGCGCTCTCCGACGTGCTCGGGCACAAGCTGCCTTACGACTCGCTCAATGGGTTGCGCCAGGCGCTTTTCGCCGCGCATCCGCACACGCTGCGCATCGGGCAGATCGCGGCGGGCGAGGCTGGCGACGTGCGCAAGCTTGCCGCGGTCGGCGGCTCCGCGGACAAGGCGCCGCTGACCTCGCCGGTCGAGGATTTCTATCTGACCAATCCGATCGCGCGGGCTTCCGCGGTGATGGCCGAATGCTCGGCGCTCGCCGAAGGCGCGGCAAAGACGGCGGCGGAGTAGGCGATGGCGGAATTCTTCACCAGCTACATCTGGCCGCTGATCATCATGGTGGCGCAATCGCTGCTGCTTCTGGTGATCCTGCTCGTCGCCATCGCCTATGTGCTTTACGCCGACCGCAAGATCTGGGCGGCGGTGCAGATCCGCCGCGGCCCCAATGTGGTCGGGCCCTGGGGCCTGTTCCAATCCTTCGCCGACCTGCTCAAATTCGTGCTCAAGGAGCCGGTGATCCCGGCGGGCGCCAACAAAGGTGTGTTCCTGCTGGCGCCGCTTGTCACCTGCACGCTAGCGCTCGCGGCCTGGGCGGTGATCCCGGTGAATGCCGGCTGGGTGATCTCCGACATCAATGTCGGCGTACTCTACATCTTCGCCATCTCGTCGCTGATGGTCTACGGCATCATCATGGCGGGCTGGGCGTCGAACTCGAAATACCCGTTCCTTGCCGCGTTACGCTCCGCCGCGCAGATGGTGTCCTACGAAGTCTCGATCGGCTTCGTCATCATCACCGTGTTGCTGTGCGCCGGCTCGCTCAATCTCTCCGCCATCGTCGATGCACAGGACACCAGATACGGCCTGTTCGGTTGGTACTGGCTGCCGTTGTTCCCGATGTTCGTGGTGTTCCTCGTATCCGCACTCGCCGAGACCAACCGGCCGCCCTTCGATCTCGTCGAAGCCGAGTCCGAGCTCGTGGCCGGCTTCATGGTCGAATACGGCTCGACGCCCTACATGATGTTCATGCTCGGTGAGTACGTGGCCATCGGCACCATGTGCGCCATGGGCACGATCTTCTTCCTCGGCGGCTGGCTGTCGCCGATCCCATTCGTGCCGTTCACCTGGGTGCCGGGCGTGATCTGGTTCACGCTCAAGGCGCTGTTCTTCTTCTTCCTGTTCGCCATGGCGAAGGCCATCGTGCCGCGCTACCGCTACGACCAGTTGATGCGGCTCGGCTGGAAGGTGTTCCTGCCGCTGTCGCTGGCCATGGTCGTAATCGTTGCAGCGGTGCTGCAATTCGCCAATCTGGCGCCGAAGTGAGGACGCAATGACACTCGATCGCGTCGCCAAAGGCATCTTCCTCTGGGAGTTCGTCACCGGCTTCTTCCTCGGCATGCGCTATTTCTTCAAGCCGAAGCCGACGCTGAACTATCCGTTCGAGAAGGGCCCGATCTCACCGCGCTTCCGCGGCGAGCACGCGCTGCGCCGCTATCCGAATGGCGAAGAACGCTGCATCGCTTGCAAGCTGTGCGAGGCGATCTGTCCGGCGCAGGCGATCACCATCGAGGCGGGGCCGCGAAGGAACGACGGCACGCGGCGCACCACGCGTTACGACATCGACATGGTGAAGTGCATTTATTGCGGGCTCTGCCAGGAGGCCTGTCCGGTCGACGCCATCGTCGAAGGGCCGAATTTCGAGTTCGCCACCGAGACCCGCGAGGAGCTCTATTACGACAAGGAGCGATTGCTAGCGAACGGCGACCGCTGGGAGCGCGAGATCGCGAAGAACATCGCGCTCGACGCGCCGTACAGGTAAGCCCGATGATCCTGCCCGCGCTATTCTTTTATCTGTTCGCCGGCATCTGCGTAGCGTCGGCCTTCATGGTCATCGCTTCGCGCAATCCGGTGCACTCGGTGCTGTTTCTGATCCTCGCCTTCGTCAACGCGGCAGGGCTGTTCGTTCTCATGGGCGCCGAGTTCCTGGCGATGATCCTGGTCGTCGTTTATGTCGGCGCCGTCGCCGTGCTGTTCCTGTTCGTGGTGATGATGCTCGACGTCGATTTCGCCGAGCTGCGCCAGGGCTTCCTGCAATACCTTCCCATCGGAGCTGTCGTCGGCTTCATCTTTCTCGCCGAGCTTCTTCTCGTCGTCGGGGGGTGGTCGATCAATCCCGGCGTGCTGAAAACCATCACCGCGCCGATCCCGGACATGGCCAATGTCACCAACACCGAGGCGATCGGAATGGTGCTCTATACGCGCTATGTCTACTACTTCGAGGCCGCCGGCGTGGTGCTGCTGATCGCCATGATCGGGGCCATCGTGCTCACGCTGCAGCACAAGACGCGGGTGCGCCGGCAGAGCATACCCACGCAGGTCTCGCGTACGCCGGCGACCGCCATCGAGATCCGCAAGGTGCAGTCAGGGCAGGGGCTGCAGGAAGGCGCGCCATGATCATCGGGCTCGGGCATTACCTCGCAGTCGCCGCGATCCTGTTCACCTTCGGGATCTTCGGCATCTTCCTCAACCGGAAGAACGTCATTGTCATCCTGATGTCGATCGAGCTCATCCTGCTCGCGGTCAACATCAATCTGATCGCCTTCTCCACGCATCTCGGCGACATCGTCGGTCAGATTTATGCGCTCTTGGTACTCACGGTCGCCGCGGCAGAAGCAGCGATCGGCCTCGCCATCCTCGTCGTTTATTACCGCAACCGCGGCTCGATCGCGGTCGAAGACATCAATCTGATGAAAGGCTGAAAGCTCGATGTATCAGGCGATCGTCTTTCTGCCTTTGCTCGGCGCCATTCTCGCCGGGTTGATTGCGATTTTCGGCGCCAACGCTCGGCATCCCGGCCAGGCGCCGGAGCCGGGTGCAGACGACAGCGCGACCGACACCGGCCCGCATCACGGCCACGGCGCGCCCGCCGTGCATGCCGAAGCGGCGCATATCCACGTCGCGCATGATGAGCCGCATGACGATCACGACCACCCGCAGGTGCCGGCGGCGGTTGGCTCGCGCTCGGCCGAGCTGATCACCACGACGCTGCTCATCATCTGCGCCATCCTGTCCTGGATCGCCTTTGTGCAGGTCGGCTTCGCGCACCAGGACACGCGCGTCGAGCTGTTTCCCTGGTTCGTTGTCGGCGATCTCAAGGTCGACTGGGCGCTGCGCATCGACACGCTCACCGCGGTGATGCTGGTCGTCGTCAACACCGTTTCCTCGCTCGTGCACCTCTATTCCATCGGCTACATGGACGAGGATCCGCACCGGCCGCGCTTCTTCGCCTATCTGTCGCTGTTCACCTTCGCCATGCTGATGCTGGTGACGGCGGACAACCTGGTGCAGCTGTTCTTCGGCTGGGAAGGCGTCGGCCTTGCCAGCTATCTCCTCATCGGCTTCTGGTACGAGCGGCCTTCGGCGAACGCGGCGGCGATCAAGGCCTTCATCGTCAACCGTGTCGGCGATTTCGGCTTCGCGCTCGGCATCTTCGGCGTCTATATGATGATCGGGGCTGTCGACTTCGATACTGTATTTGCCGGCGCGCCGGCGCTCACCAGCAAGACCATCGTCATCTTCGGCTACCACGCGCCGGCGATGACGCTCATCTGCCTGCTGCTGTTCATGGGCGCCATGGGCAAGTCGGCGCAGTTCCTGCTGCACACCTGGTTGCCTGACGCCATGGAGGGCCCGACGCCCGTGTCGGCCCTAATCCATGCCGCGACGATGGTCACCGCGGGCGTATTCATGGTGGCGCGGCTGTCGCCGCTCTTCGAGCTTTCTCCGACGGCGGCCGCCTTCGTCACCTTCATCGGCGCCACCACGGCGCTGTTCGCCGCAACCATTGGCCTCGTGCAGAACGATATCAAGCGCATCGTCGCCTATTCGACCTGCTCGCAGCTCGGCTACATGTTCGTGGCTATGGGCGTCGGGGCGTATTCGGTGGGCATGTTCCACCTGTTTACCCACGCCTTCTTCAAGGCGCTGCTGTTCCTAGGCTCGGGCTCTGTGATCCACGCGATGCATCACGAGCAGGACATCCGCAATATGGGCGGGCTCAAGGATCGCATTCCGTTCACTTACGCGGTGATGATCATCGGCACACTGGCGCTCACCGGCTTCCCGATGACCGCGGGCTACTATTCCAAGGACGGCATCATCGAAGCGGCCTTCGTGTCGCACAACCCGATGGCCCTCTATGCCTTCCTGTGCACGGTCGTCGGCGCAGCGCTGACCTCGTTCTATTCCTGGCGCCTGATCTTCAAGACGTTCCATGGCGAACCGCATGACCGCAAGCATCATCGCGACGCGCATGAGAGCCCGATGGTGATGCTGGTCCCGCTCGGGATCCTCGCCTTCGGTTCACTATTCGCGGGCTTCCCGGTGCGGGAAATTTTCGCCGGTCATGGGATCGAGGGCTTCTTCCGTGAATCGATCGCTGTCAAAGGCAATGCCAGCCTTGTCGAGGAGATGGAGCACCTGCCGTGGACATTCGGCCTGCTCGCGACCGGGATGATGGTTCTCGGCTTCTTGGTGTCCTGGCAGTTTTACATCCGCCGGCCCGACATCCCGGTCGAACTCGCGCGTCAGCATGAGGTGCTCTACCAGTTCCTGCTCAATAAGTGGTACTTCGACGAGATTTACGACGCGATCTTCGTCAAGCCGGCGAAGTGGCTGGGACGGCTGCTCTGGAAGGGCGGCGACGGCTGGCTGATTGACGGCTTTGGACCTGACGGCGTGTCCGCGCGCGTGCTCGACGTCACGCGCAACGTCGTGCGGCTGCAGACCGGCTACCTCTATCACTACGCCTTCGCCATGCTCATCGGCGCCGCCGCCTTCATCACCTGGTTCATGTTCGGAGGGGTGCACTGATGACCTGGCCCATCCTCTCCGTCACCACGTTCCTGCCGCTCGTCGGCGCGTTGCTCATCATGTTGATGGGCGGCGACGGCAAGCTCGGCAAAGGCACCGCGCGCTGGATCGCGCTGTGGACGACCCTCGTCACCTTCGCCGTCTCGCTGGTCATGGTGTGGCGCTTCGACATGAGCTCGGCGGAATTCCAGTTTGTCGAGAAACACCCGTGGATGGGGGGCTTCTCGACCTACCACATGGGCGTCGACGGCATTTCGCTGCCCTTCGTGATCCTGACCGCGGCGCTAATGCCGCTCTGCATCCTCGCCAGCTGGACCTCGATCCAGCGCCGTGTGAAGGAGTACATGATCGCCTTCCTGGTGCTCGAGACGCTGATGGTCGGCACCTTCGCGGCACTCGATCTGGTGCTGTTCTATCTGTTCTTCGAGGGCGGCCTCATTCCGATGTTCCTGATCATCGGCGTATGGGGAGGTCCGCGCCGCGTCTATGCGAGCTTCAAGTTCTTCCTCTACACGCTGCTCGGCTCGGTGCTGATGCTGCTCGCCATCATGGCGATGTATTGGGAAGCCGGCACGACCGATATCCCGACGCTGTTGCGCCACGGCTTCCCGGTCGGGCTGCAGCAGTGGGCCTGGTTCGCCTTCTTCGCCTCGTTCGCGGTGAAGATGCCGATGTGGCCGGTGCACACCTGGCTGCCCGACGCGCATGTCGAGGCGCCGACGGCAGGCTCGGTGATCCTCGCTGCGATCCTGCTGAAAATGGGCGGCTACGGCTTCCTGCGCTTCTCGCTGCCGATGTTCCCGCAAGCCTCGCATGACTTCGCGCCGCTGATCTTCACGCTCTCCGTCGTCGCCATCATCTACACCTCGCTGGTGGCGTTGATGCAGGAGGATATGAAGAAGCTCATCGCCTATTCGTCGGTGGCGCATATGGGTTTCGTCACCATGGGCATCTTCGCCGCCACCGCGCAGGGGGTCGCCGGCGGCATCTTCCAGATGATCTCCCACGGCATCGTCTCCGGCGCACTATTCCTCTGCGTCGGCGTCGTCTACGACCGCATGCATACGCGTGAGATCGCCGCCTATGGCGGACTGGTCAACCGCATGCCGCTGTACGCCGCGATCTTCATGGTGTTCACCATGGCCAATGTGGCGCTGCCCGGCACGTCCGGCTTCGTCGGCGAATTCCTGACGCTGATCGGCACCTTCAAGATCAACGTCAATGTCGCGGTGCTGGCGACGCTCGGCACCATCCTCTCCGCGGCCTATGCGCTATGGCTCTATCGCAAGATCGTATTCGGTCCGCTGACCAGGCCGAGCCTCGCGATGATCCGCGACATCGGGTTGCGCGAGGGTGTGATCTTCGTGCCGCTCGTCGCACTCACCATCCTGTTCGGCGTGGTGCCGAAGCCAGTGCTCGACATGTCGGCGGCATCGGTGGCGCAACTGCTCGACAACTATCAACACGCGCTGAAGTCGACCAAGACCGCGCTGAAGGCGGAGTGAGCGGACCCATGAATGCGTTGCAGTCGCTCAATCTCGCACCGGTTCTGCCCGAGCTCGTGCTCGCCTGCGGCGCCATGCTGCTGTTGATGCTCGGCGCGTTTGGCAAGGACAAGACGGCGTCAGGCACCAATACACTGTCGGTGATCCTGCTCATCGCTGTCGGCTTCCTCATCGTCATCTTCCATCCGGGCCGGGTCGCGGTGTTTGGCGGCAGCTTCGTCGTCGACGATTTCTCCAGGTTTCTCAAGCTTTTGGCGGTGATTGGCTCGGCGGCGGCGATCGTGCTCTCGCTCGACTATCAGCGCCATCAGGCGCAGCAGCGTTTCGAATTCCCTGTGCTGATCCTGCTCTCGACGCTCGGCATGATGATGCTGATCTCGGCCGCGGACCTGATTGCCCTCTATCTCGGTCTTGAGCTGATGAGCCTCGCGCTCTATGTCGTCGCCGCCAGCGATCGCGACTCCGTGCGCTCGACCGAAGCGGGGCTGAAATATTTTGTGCTCGGTGCGCTGTCGTCAGGAATGCTGCTCTACGGCGCCTCGCTGGTCTATGGGTTTACCGGCACTGTGAGCTTCACCGGCATCGCGCAGGCTGCCGGCCACGGTGGCATCGGCCTGATCTTCGGGCTGGTGTTTCTGTTCGTCGGCTTCTGCTTCAAGATTTCCGCGGTGCCGTTCCACATGTGGACACCCGACGTCTATGAAGGTGCGCCGACGCCGGTCACCGCATTCTTCGCCGCTGCGCCCAAGGTCGCCGGCATCGCCATGTTCGTGCGCGCCACGATCGTGGCGTTCCCCGGCATCACCGTGCAGTGGCAGCAGATCGTGGTCTTCGTCGCCATCGCCTCTATGGCGCTCGGCGCTTTTGCGGCGATCGGGCAGCGCAACATCAAGCGGCTGATGGCCTATTCCTCGATCGGCCATATGGGCTTCGCGCTGGTCGGCCTCGCGGCAGGCACCGCCGAAGGCGTGCAGGGCGTGCTCGTCTACATCGCGATTTATATGAGCATGACGCTCGGCGTATTCGCCGTCATCCTGGCGATGCGGCGGAGCGACGGCATGGTCGAGCAGATTTCTGATCTCGCCGGGCTCGCGCGCACCCGCAAGTTGATGGCATTCCTGCTGGCGATGCTGCTGTTCTCCATGGCCGGCATCCCGCCACTCGCTGGATTCTTCGCCAAATATTATGTGTTCCTGGCCGCCATCAAAGCCGGGCTGTTCACGCTTGCGGTGGTCGGCGTCATCACCAGCGTGGTCGGCGCTTACTACTATCTGCTCATCATCAAGGTGATGTTCTTCGATGAGCCCGCGCCCGTCTTTGAGCGCACTCCGGCATCGATCGGCGCCGTGCTCGGTCTCGCCGGGCTCTTCAACATCGTGTTCTTCGTCTATCCGTCGCCGCTGCTCGATGCGGCAACCGCGGCGGCGAAGTCGCTCTTCTAAGGGATGCATCTCGATCCGCAGGCCGAGGCGGCTGGCGTCAAGCTCATCGCCCATGATGCGGTCGGCTCGACCAACGCCGAGGCAATCGCACTTGCGCGCGTCGGCGAACGCGGACCACTCTGGGTGACGGCGCGCAGCCAGAGCGCTGGGCGCGGTCGTCGCGGCGCACCCTGGGTCTCCGAGCCCGGCAATCTCTATGCGAGCCTCTTGGTGACCGGCCTGCCGCCGGCTCGCGCGCCAGAGCTGGCTTTTGTCAGCGCGCTCGCGGTGCACGATGCGATCGGCACGCAGGCGACGCAGCTTCCCCTGACGCTGAAATGGCCGAATGACGTCCTTCTTGCAGGCGCTAAGGTCGCTGGGATCCTGATCGAAGGCGAGGGCGGACCACCTCTCGCGGTGGCGGTTGGGATCGGGGTCAACTGCATCAGCCACCCAAGCGAGACTGCTTATCCGGCAACCGATCTCGCGGCTGCCGGTATGGCCGTTATGGCGGAGACGCTGTTTGCCGGCTTGTCGGGGGCGATGTTGCGGCGCCTCGCGCAGTGGAATGCCGGCGCTGGCTTTGCGCAGACCCGCGCTGATTGGCTGGCGCGGGCGAGCGGCGTCGGCGAGCCGATCCGCGTGCGGCTGCCGGACCGTGAGCTCGACGGCCATTTCGCGGGCCTTGATGCCAGCGGGCATCTGCTGCTCGAGCAGGCCGGTGGCGCCATCGAGGCGATTGCCGCAGGTGAAGTGCAGCCGCTCAACGCGCGGGGCGCCTGATGGCGAATGGTCGCTCGGAGCTGGTGTTTGCGCCGCTTGGCGGGGTCGGCGAAATCGGCATGAATCTGTCGATCTACGGCTTCGGCGAGGAGCGCCGCCGCAACTGGCTCGCGGTCGATTTCGGCGTGTCCTTTGCCGCAGAGGAGCATCTGCCAGGCGTCGATCTCATCCTGCCTGACATTCGCTACCTGGAAGAGGAACGCCGCAGCCTGCTCGGCATCGTGCTGACGCACGCACATGAGGACCATTTCGGTGCGCTGCTCGACCTGTGGCCACGGCTCAAAGTGCCGGTCTACGCGACGCCATTCACCGCGGCGCTGCTTGAATCCAAGCGGCGCAGCGAGCCGGGCGCGCCGGAGGTTGACGTCAAGGTGATCCCGCTCGGTGGTCGCTTTAATGTCGGGCCGTTCGACGTCGAATTCGTCAATGTCGCGCATTCTATCCCGGAATCGAATGCGCTGATCATCCGCACGCCGGCAGGCGCGATGCTGCACACCGGCGACTGGAAGCTCGATCCGACCCCGATCCTCGGCTTGCCGACCGATGAAGCCAAGCTGCGCCAGCTCGGCGACGAAGGCTGCCTCGCTCTGGTCGGCGATTCCACCAATGCGGTGCGCGAAGGCCGCTCACCGTCGGAAGCCGAGGTTGCTAAGACGATTGCCGCGCTGATCAAAAGTGCGCCACGCCGGGTCGCGGTGACGACGTTCGCCTCCAACGTGGCGCGACTGCGCGCCGTGGCGGAGGCGGCGCGCGCGGCCGATCGCGAGGTGGTGCTTGTCGGCCGCGCCATGGAGCGCGTGGTGCAGGTCGCGCGCGAGACCGGCTATTTCGATGGCGTCCAGGATTTCCGCGGCGTTGATGCGTACGGCTATCTGCCGCCTGACAAGGTCGTGGCGCTGTGCACCGGCAGCCAGGGCGAACCGCGCGCGGCACTCGCCCGCATTGCCGAGGATCAGCATCCGGAGGTGACACTGTCGCGAGGCGATCGCGTCATCTTCTCCGCGCGCACCATTCCGGGCAACGAGAAGGCGGTCGGCCGTGTCCTCAACGGACTGATCGAGCAGGGCATCGAGGTGATCACCGACCGCACGCATCCGGTGCATGTGTCCGGCCATCCGCGCCGCGCCGAGCTCGAAGAGATGATCTCGTGGGTAAAGCCACGCCTGCTCATGCCGGTGCATGGCGAGGCGCTGCACCTCGCCGAGCATGCGGCGCTCGCGCGTCGCGTCGGCGTGCCTGAGGTTCTTGTTTGCCGCAACGGCGATCTGGTGCGGCTGGCGCCGCAGGCCGGCATCATCGACGAGGTGCCGGCAGGGCGGCTCTATAAGGATGGTCGTCTGGTGATTGCCGCGGAAGCGCGCACCGTCGCCGATCGCCGCCGCCTGAGTTTTGTCGGCGCCATCTCCGTAGCGTTGGCGCTCACCGAGCGCGGCGAGCTTGCGGCCGATCCGGAAATCGATCTCATCGGCATCCCGGAAGCCGACGCCGCCGGACGGACAATGTCGGACATCGTGCACGACGCGGTGCTCGAGACCTTCGAGACGCTGCCGCGTCCTCGCCGCCGTGATCCTGATGCGGTCGCCGAGGCGGTGCGCAGCGGTGTGCGCGGCGCCGTGGCGCAAGCCTGGGGCAAGAAGCCCATGTGCCACGTGCACGTGCTCACGGTATAGTTTCGGATCGCCGCAGGGACACATTCATGATGATTGGACGGCTCAATCACGTCGCCATTGCCGTGCGCGACATTGCCAAGGCCGCCGCGGTCTATCGCGATACGCTGGGCGCGACGGTTTCAGAGAGAGTGCCGCAGCCGGATCACGGCGTGTCCACCGTGTTCATCACCTTGCCGAATACCAAGATCGAACTGCTCGAACCGCTCGGCGAGAACTCGCCCATCGCCAAGTTCCTCGAGCGCAACCCCGACGGTGGCATTCACCACGTCTGCTACGAGGTCGACGATATCCGTTCAGCGCGTGACAAGCTCAAGCAGGATGGCGCGCGCGTACTGGGCGATGGCGAGCCCAAGATCGGCGCCCACGGCAAGCCGGTGCTGTTCCTGCACCCGAAGGATTTCTGCGGCACGCTGGTTGAGTTGGAACAGGCCTGAGCCGAAGCATGAAGCCCACCACCGCAGTCGCGATCTATTTCCTCATCTGGTGGATCGTGCTGTTCGCCACGCTGCCCTTCGGCATTCGCAGCCAGGAGGAGAGCGGCGAGGTCTCGCCGGGGACCGATCCCGGCGCGCCGGTGCTGCCGCGGCTGGCGCGCAAGCTGATCTGGACCACGGTGATCGCCACCGCAATCTTTGCGGCGTGCTTCGTGATCTATCAATACAAGCTCGTCACGCTGGAGGATTTTCCGGCGGCACTTGGTCCCCCGCGCTAGCGCGGGCGTTGAATCGCGAAAAGCAGGAGGCGCGCGGAACAAAAAAAGAGCAGGGCGGATGCCCTGCTCACAGATGTCTTAGTCCTTGTCCTCAGCGTTTTTGTTTTCTGAGGCGGCAGCGGATGAACGCGCCAGTTGGACTCTTCCTCCCAAGACTTGGACCGCACGCCAGGGCTTCCGGTTCTTGGCAAGCCGGGATTCCCAATCACGCGGCGGCAAAAACCTAACGGATCGTTTTTCCGTTGTCATCATTATTCCGCATCGTGGGACGTCGTGACACTGACCTACGGCTCGATCAGCACAGGACCGTCGAGATTCAGCTTTCGCGTGCCGTCGAGGTCGGCTTCGACCACGAGATCCCAGGCGCCGGCAGCGGGAATGGTAAGCCCGTCCACACGCCACCTACCCTCTTCGATCTCTGTAGCGGGGTGTAGTTGCGGCGCGAAGCCCGCGGATTTGTTCGACAAAGTCAGGATCACCGAACGTGCGGCGAGCGGCGCGAAGTCTTCGGCAAGCAGCGATACTTTGACATCGACGGGTCCCGGATGACCCGGCGTGATCGTGACCTCCGCCATTCCCGCCGTGCCATGGAGGTGCACGAAAGCGGTATCGCTCGTCGGATCATTTGTTTGCACATGATGATGTGCCGCAGGCGGCAGTGTGCCGAGCAGGCCGACCAGCGTGATCACGGCAATCCCGAGACCGGCCTCGGCAATGGTGTTGCGTTGCAGACCGGCGAGCGCCGGTATTTTCGGTAATGCCGGTGTCAGGGTGAGCAGATTGACTGCCGCGAAACAGAGCATGACGAAGAACAGGGCAATCTTGATCGCCAGGACCCGTCCGTAAGGGGTTGAGAAGATCAGCTCGATGCTGCCGACCAGCATCACGGCATTGATCAGTCCGGTGATGATAAGCGTTCCCACCGCGGCGATGGCGAAGAGCGAAAAGCGTTGCGTGCTCTCGGTCGCGAGAGAACCCCAGGCTGGGTCGGATGCACGCCGTGCACGCGCGAGCACAAGAACCAGGGGCAACAACCCACCGAGCCAGAAGCTGGCTGCAGCGATGTGGAGCACATCGCCACCCGTCGTGAGCAGCCCCGCGCTCCCGGGAACCGCGCCGGCATGACCGCTGGCGGCCGGCCCAACCGCGAACAGTGTCGCCAACGCGAGCATTGTCGCTCGTCGCGCGCTGCCGATCGCGGAAGGGCCCGCGATCAGGATGCCGAGCACGACGGCGATCGCGAGCCGCAGAAGGCTGACGCGGCCGAATTGCGTTTGCGTCAAGACGGTCACACCCAGCCGCCAGGGATCAGCGTCCGCGGCACCGATTGCACCGGCAAAGAGAGCGAGCCACGCCGCGGCCGAAATCACGGCGACGATCAAGCTCAGCATCGCCAGCCAACGTAGCCTGCGTGACAGTGCAGGCGTGTCCGCAGGCGTCACCATCTGGCGCAGCGCCGGTGTGAGCACGCAGACTTCGAACGCGACGGTGCCGAGGACCGAGATCGTTGCCGCGAAATGCACGGCTCTGGCAATGACGAGGAGATCGGTCATCGGCGTGTCTGATGGCTCAAGGCGCGACCGTGAAGGAGAATGAGCCCTGCGTCGTGTGCGTATCGACCGAGAGGACTTTCCATTGCACTTTGTAGGTCCCTGCCGCGAGCGACTTCACGCCGACCTGCAAGACCGTCGGATTGCTCGCGTCGACCTGCGCCTTGCCGGCGTCGACGCGAGCGCCGCTGGCGTTGGTGACGCTGATGCTGCTGAACGCGCCTTCGAGCTTTTGCGTAAAGGTCAGCGTGATCCGCTGCGGCGAGCCTTTGATCGTGCTGCCGACGCGCGGATTGGCTTGCTCGAGCATTGCATGGGCGTGCACCTCGGCGCCTGCAAGCAGCAAAATCGATGTCAGGAGAATAGCAAATCGTTTCATGTCATGGGCCGAAGGTCGGCCTCCCTGTGGCGGTGGCGGTCCGGTCGGCGAACAACGGCCGGCCGATAGAGCGGGGGAACAAATCGTCGAGATAGAGATGCAGTTGCGCGAGCACGCCCACATTCGCACCACTCTGCGGGTTGATCGGGATCATGGCTTCGACCCCGACCTGATAGGTGCGCCCCACGTAGATCAATCCCGGATTGACCGTGCCTGTCATGACGGTGCCTGAGGTCAGAGTGTTGGCGACCGGCGTCTGGAATGACGCTTCGACGATCGGGATCAGGTGATTGATGAAATCCGGCAGCTGCAGATCGACGACCGCCGATTTCAGGTAAGGCATGCTGTACTGGAGCGTCGCACCCCACTGCAGGACGCGCGCGTGGAATTCGGTGTCACCCGTCGGCTGGCCGCTGGCCGGATCGAGGATCATATGTGCTGTCGTTGCCGGGACAGAGTAGCCGACGACCCCCGTAATCGCGAGCGGTCGCGCGAAACTCAGCGAGTCCGGCAGGTCGCCAAATCCCTTTCCGAAGTAGAAGGTGGGCACATAATGGCTGAATCGTTCGGCGCCGACGCCCTGCGCGCCGCTGCCGCCCCATTCAATGCTGAGCCCGGCCGACATGACGAACTCGTGCTCGATATTCTTATACAGCCGGTATTTGAAAGTGGTCTCCAGGTTCTGGAAGCCGCTCGCCCCGGTGCCCAAAGGGCCGCCCGGCGCGCTGAGACGGCTCCAGATCGGCCCGATCGAGATGCCGAAATCCTCGGTGATGCGCTTGGAGAATTCACCTTGGATGTCGAGCTGACGAAAGGCCGAGGACGGATCGTCGCCGTTGAGCTTGGTGGCGGAGAGGGTGATCGCCGCCTCGTCGTTGACGCCGGGATCGTCGACCGCAAGCGTAGCCGGGAAGAACCGGTTGCCGACGATTTCGTGGGCCGCCGCGGAAACGGCGAGAACGCAGGAAATGACCAGCGCTGAGAGCGCTGGCGGCATGGACTGCCGAAACATGAGGTAACACTCCGTTGATGGATCGCTGCTCGTGGCCGCCTAGGCGGCCGCGTTGCTCAGGCGAGCGGCGGTCCACGGAGTGTGCGTTGGTCGAAGGCGAGCGCCGGGTGTGGCGGGGCGGCGCGATCAGGCAGTTGCGGGCCGGCTTGTGTCGCATGGCGCACGAGCACGCCAATGACCTGCGCGGTCATCACCGGTGCGGCGTTTGCCGCGCAAAGGATACAGTGCTCACAGGCGCTCGACGTGCCCGACGGAAGACCTTCGTCGGTCGAGGCGCCGTCATGCAGGCAGGTGACCGCCAGCGGATCGAACGGAGCCGCGAGCGCGGCCGGCGCAAACGCCGTGAGCACGCCATGGAACGCCATGGCGTAGATCAAGACGATCGCAAGGAGGCGCCTGGTTCGCGGCATTGAAGCCCTGTCAGTCGCGCGGCAGCATAGCCATAAATCCGTGTCGCCGGTCGAATATTCCGGCCGTTAAACGCTATTTTCCTTGTCTTTTGTCAATTGATTGGCTTTCACTCCAGCACCGATTCAGGACCCCGTTTCATGCGCCTTTCCCGCTACTTCCTGCCGCTTCTTCGCGAGACGCCGAAAGAAGCCGAGATCGTCTCCCATCGGCTCATGCTGCGCGCCGGCATGATGCGCCAGGAGGCGGCCGGCATCTATGCGTTCCTGCCGCTCGGCCTTCGCGTGCTGCAGAAGGTCAGTGCCGTCGTGCGCGAGGAGCAGAACCGCTCCGGCGCCGTCGAGATGCTGATGCCGACCATCCAGTCGGCGGAGCTGTGGCGCGAGAGCGGACGCTATGACGACTACGGCAAGGAGATGCTGCGCATCAAGGACCGTCACGAGCGCGAGATGCTCTATGGACCGACGAACGAGGAGATGATCACAGAGATCTTCCGCGCCTATGTGCGCTCGTACAAGGATCTCCCGCTCAATCTCTATCACATCCAGTGGAAATTCCGCGACGAGGTGCGTCCGCGCTTCGGGCTGATGCGAGGCCGCGAGTTTCTGATGAAGGACGCCTATTCTTTCGACGTCGACCAGGACGGCGCGCGGCACTCCTACAACAAGATGTTCGTCGCTTATCTGCGCACCTTTGCGCGGCTCGGATTGAAATCGATCCCGATGGTCGCCGACACGGGGCCGATCGGCGGCAATCTCTCGCACGAATTCATCATCCTCGCCTCGACTGGCGAGAGCGAAGTCTACTGCCACAAGGACTATCTGGATTTCCCGGTGCCCGGACCCGACGTGAAATTCGACGACGTCGGCGCTCTGCAGGGCATCGTCGACAAATGGACCTCGCTCTATGCTGCGACGTCGGAGAAGCACGACCCGGAAGCGTTCGCGGCGCTGCCGGCCGACAAGCAGGTCTCGGCGCGCGGCATCGAGGTCGGCCACATCTTCTATTTCGGCACCAAATATTCCGAGCCGATGAAGGCGGTGGTGGCCGGACCGGAGGGCGTCGAGAAGCCGGTGCACATGGGCTCGTATGGCATTGGCCCGAGCCGGCTGGTTGCCGCCATCATCGAAGCCTCGCATGACGATGCCGGCATCATCTGGCCGGAGCCGGTGGCGCCATTTCGCGTGGCGCTGCTCAACCTCAAGCAGGGGTCTTCGGAGACCGACGCTGCCTGCGAGCGGCTTTATGCCGCGCTCGAAGGCAAGGGCGTCGATGTGCTCTATCACGATCTCGACGAACGTCCCGGCGCCAAATTCGCCACCGCCGACTTGATCGGCTTGCCCTGGCAGGTGCTGGTTGGTCCGCGTTCACTGGCCGAAGGCAAGGTTGAGGTGAAGCGCCGGGCCGATGGTCGCCGTGAATTGATGAGCGTCGACGACGCGATTGCACGTCTAACCGCATGAATTCTGTGCGTTATCCAGCCCTTCGGGATGCGATGCTGGCTTGAATTAGCCGGAATCGTGTGAAAATCCCGGGGTCGGGGACATAAGAGATTCGATGACCGAGCCTTCCGGGACGCGCGCCTTCTCTCCGTTCGAATGGATGATTTCGCTGCGCTACCTTCGCGCGCGGCGCAAGGAAGGCTTTATCTCGGTCATCGCCGGCTTTTCCTTCCTCGGCATCATGCTCGGCGTGGCGACATTGATCATCGTCATGGCGGTCATGAATGGATTCCGAAAAGAGCTCCTCGACAAGATCCTCGGGCTCAACGGCCATCTGCTGATCCAGCCGCTGGAGTCGCCGCTGACCGATTGGGAGCAGGTGGCCGAGCGCATCTCGAAGGTCGACGGCATTCGGCTCGCCGCGCCGATCGTGGAAGGCCAGGCGCTGGCCTCTTCACCGTTCAACGCTAGCGGCGTGCTCGTGCGCGGCATCCGCCTGCAAGACCTCTCCAAGCTTCCCTCAATCGCCAACAACATCAAGCAGGGCACGCTCGACGGTTTCGACGAAGGGCAGGGCGTCGCCATCGGGCGGCGGCTCGCCGATCAACTGTCGCTGCGCGCCGGCGATAGCGTAACGCTTGTAGCGCCACGCGGCGCGGTGACGCCGATGGGAACGACGCCGCGCATCAAGGCCTACAAGGTCGCCGCCGTGTTCGAGATCGGCATGTCGGAATACGATGCCGCTTTCGTGTTCATGCCGATCAAGGAAGCGCAGGCCTATTTCAATCGCTCTGGCGATGTCACGGCGATCGAGGTCTACACCAATAATCCCGACCGCATCGACCGCTTCCGTAAGGCGGTGACCGAGGCGGCCAACCGGCCGATCTTCATGATCGACTGGCGCCAGCGCAACGCGACCTTCTTCAACGCGCTACAGGTCGAACGCAATGTGATGTTCCTGATCCTGACGCTGATCGTGCTCGTCGCCGCGCTCAACATCGTCTCCGGCCTGATCATGCTGGTGAAGGACAAGGGCTCGGACATCGCCATCCTGCGCACCATGGGTGCGACACAGGGCTCGATCATGCGCGTGTTCCTGATCACCGGCGCTTCGATCGGCGTGTTCGGCACACTGATGGGATTTTTGTTCGGGGTGGTGATCTGCCTGAACATCGAGTCGCTGCGGCAATTCCTGTCCTGGCTCACCAACACGCCGCTGTTCGACCCGACACTGTATTTTCTGTCCAAGCTGCCGGCCGACATGGACACCGGCGAGACGACGGCCGTCGTGGTGATGGCCCTCGCGCTGTCGTTCCTGGCGACGCTCTATCCGTCATGGCGAGCGGCGCGGCTCGATCCAGTCGAGGCGCTGCGCTATGAGTGAAAACGAGCCTGCGCCCACGCCCGCCGCCGGAGAGGACATCCCGGTCATCTATCTGCAGGCGATCGAACGCCACTACCGGCAAGGCGAGGAGGCCCTCGACATCTTGCGCGGCGCCGAACTGGCGGTGTGGCCCGGCCAGTCGGTGGCGCTGGTGGCGCCATCGGGCGCCGGCAAGTCGACCTTGCTGCATCTCACCGGCCTGCTCGAGCATCCGGATTCCGGCGAGGTCTATATCGACGGCCGCGCTACGTCGGGCTTGAGCGATGCCGAGCGCACGCGCATCCGTCGCAGCGAGATCGGCTTCGTCTACCAATCCCACCATCTGCTGCCGGAATTCTCGGCGATGGAGAACGTCATCCTGCCGCAGATGATCCGCGGCCTGTCGCGTTCCGAAGCAAAGAAGCGCGCGGTCGAACTGCTGAGTTATCTCGGGCTGCGCGAGCGCCTGACGCATCGCCCCGCCGAATTGTCAGGCGGCGAGCAGCAGCGCGTTGCCATCGCGCGCGCGGTCGCCAATGCGCCACGCATTCTTCTCGCCGACGAGCCGACCGGCAATCTCGACCCACATACCGCCGATCATGTCTTTTCGGCGCTGAGCCAACTGGTGCGTGCCTCGGGGCTCGCCACCATCATCGCCACCCACAATATGGAGATCGCGGCGCGCATGGATCGCCGCGTCACCCTGCGCGAAGGCCTGGTGGTGGAGCTGTCGTAGCCGCGGAACTATCCGACCCGCCGCGTCAGCTGCGGCCCGGCCTCGCTGATCGCCGCGTCCTCGTGCGCCAGCCGCAGATATTCTCGGCCGAGCTCGGCAAAAATGCCGACATTCGTCGGGTTACGCGATTTCGACGCCAGATCGAAACAGCGCCGCGCGTGATCCAACAACTTCACGCTTTGTGACATGCCCGCTCCCGTTGGCTGCTGGATAGCGCGCCCACAACCCTCGGGCGTTGATTTACATCAATATCGGGCGGAAATGCTGCGAATTGGCTTTGGGATTGGGTAGTGGGTCACCCATTACCTGGGATTGACTCTTGGAACAGAATGAGAACAATGTTCCTATTCTGTTCGGGGAGGGAGCCAATGTTCCGGAGTCTGGTTCAGGAAGCCGCCGCGCTGACGTCGCTGGCCTTGTTTGTGGGCATGATTGCCATCTGGGCGCAGGTGCTGGGCACCCTCTGACTGCCCTCGGGAGAACGGGCCCTGGGGAAAAGCCGTATAGCGTGTGGCGCTCTGGCAAAGCTGGTGGACAGGCGATGGCCGGCCGCCCACGATCGCGCTGAAAGGAATCACCCAGCGTGGCCGGCGAACTCAATTTTGTGCACTTGCACGTGCACTCGTCCTATTCGCTTCTCGAAGGCGCCCTGACCATCGCCAGGCTCGCTGAGCTGGCGAAGGCCGATCACCAGCCGGCGCTGGCGCTCACCGACACCGATAACATGTTCGGGGCGCTGGAATTCTCGGAGAAAATGGCGTCCTCCGGCATCCAGCCTATCGTCGGCTGCGCGCTCGCAGTCGATTTCGGCGACCAGGAGCAGAATCCACGCAATGCCAGCGTCGCGCCGGTGCGTCCGCGTGTGGTGCTGCTCGCGGCCCGCGAGGCCGGCTATCGCAGCCTGATGCGGCTCAACTCGCGCGCCTTTCTGGAAACGCCGCCGCACGAGGCGCCGCATCTCAAGCTCGCCTGGCTCGAGGATGAAGCTGACGGCATCATCGCGCTCACCGGCGGCTCCGACGGCCCGCTCGATCTGGCGATCGGCGCCGGGCAGAGCCACCTTGCCGCGACCCGCTGTGAAACACTGCAGCGGCTGTTCGGCGATCGCCTCTACATCGAGGTGCAGCGTCATGGCATGGGCGTCGAGCGATCGAGCGAAGGCATGCTGCTCGATCTTGCCTATGACAAGGGCATCCCGCTCGTCGCCACCAACGAGCCGTTCTTTGCCAAGAACGAAGATTATGAGGCCCATGACGCCTTGATCTGCATCGCCGAGGGCCGGCTCGTCGCCGAGACCGACCGGCGTCAGCTCACCGTCGAGCACCGCTTCAAGACGCGCCGCGAGATGGCTACCTTGTTCGCCGATCTGCCGGAGGCGCTCGCCTCGAGCGTGGAGATCGCCGAGCGCTGCTCATTCCGGCCGCGCACCCACAAGCCGATCCTGCCGCGCTTCTCGGTGGGCGACGGCAGCGCCGAAGCCGACGAGAGTGCCGAGCTGCGCCGGCGCGCCGAGGCGGGGCTCGTCCGCCGTGTTGCCGCCCACGGCATCGCCGAAGGCCGCAGCGAGCAGGATTATCGCGAGCGGCTCGACTTCGAGCTCGGTGTCATCGAGGGGATGAAATATCCCGGCTATTTCCTCATCGTCTCCGACTTCATCCAATGGGCGAAAGAGCAAGGCATTCCGGTGGGGCCGGGCCGCGGCTCCGGCGCGGGCTCGCTCGTTGCTTACGCGCTGACCATCACCGATCTCGATCCGATCCGCTTCGGGCTGCTGTTCGAGCGCTTCCTCAATCCCGAGCGCGTGTCGATGCCCGACTTCGACATCGACTTCTGCCAGGACCGCCGTGACGAGGTGATCCGTTATGTGCAGGAACGCTACGGGCGCGACCAGGTGGCGCAGATCATCACCTTCGGCACATTGCAGGCGCGCGGTGTCCTGCGCGACGTCGGCCGCGTGCTGCAGATGCCCTATGGGCAGGTCGACAAGCTGTGCAAGCTGGTGCCGCAGAACCCGGCGAACCCGGTGACGCTGTCACGCGCCATCGAGGACGAGCCGCGGCTGCAGGCTGAGCGCGACCGCGATCCCGTCGTCAAACGCGCCTTTGACATCGCGCAAAAGCTCGAAGGGCTCACGCGCCACGCGTCGACGCATGCCGCCGGCATCGTCATCGGCGATCGGCCTTTGTCGCAACTCGTCCCGCTCTATCGCGACCCGAAGTCCGACATGCCGGTCACCCAGTTCAACATGAAATGGGTCGAGCAGGCCGGCCTTGTGAAATTCGACTTCCTCGGCTTGAAGACGCTGACCGTGCTGGAGAAGGCGGTAAAGCTCGTGCACCGGCGCGGCATCGAGCTCGATCTCGCCGCGATCCCACTTGACGACAAGAAGACCTACGATCTCCTGGCGCGCGCGGAAGCGGTCGGTATCTTCCAACTGGAAAGCCAGGGCATGCGCAGGGCGCTGCTCGATATGCGCCCCGACCGCTTCGAGGACATTATCGCGCTAGTCGCGCTCTATCGCCCGGGCCCGATGGCCAATATCCCCACCTACTGCGCGCGCAAGCACGGGATGGAGACGCCGGACTACATTCATCCCAAGCTTGAAACAGTGCTGCGTGAGACCTTCGGTGTCATCATCTACCAGGAGCAGGTGATGCAGGCCGCGCAGATCCTCGCCGGCTACTCGCTCGGCGAAGCCGATCTGCTGCGTCGCGCCATGGGCAAAAAGATCCGCAGCGAAATGCAGGCGCAACGCGAACGCTTCGTGACCGGTGCGGTGGAGCGCGGCGTTGCCCGTTCGCAGGCGGACGCAATCTTCGACCTGCTCGAGCGGTTTGCCGAATACGGCTTCAACAAGAGCCACGCGGCGGCCTATGCACTCGTCGCCTATCAGACAGCCTACATGAAGGCGAACTATCCGGTGGAGTTTCTCGCCGCCTCGATGACACTCGACATGGGCAACACTGACAAGCTTGCGGAATTCCGCGCCGAGGCCGAACGCCTCGGGATCAAGCTCGACCAGCCGTCGATCAACCGCTCCGGCGTCGCATTTGATGTCGATGGCGAGACCATCATCTATGCGCTGTCGGCGCTCAAGGGTGTGGGCGCACAGGCGGTGGAGTCGATTGTCGCCGCGCGCAAGGACGGCAAGTTCATCGATCTCACCGACTTTGCCTCGCGCATCAATCCGCGCGCCGTCAACAAGCGCGTACTTGAAAGCCTCGCCGCGGCCGGCGCCTTCGATGAGCTTGAGGCCAATCGCGCGCGCGCCTTCGCTGGCGTTGATATCGTGCTCGGCCGCGCGCAGCGCGCCCACGACACCGCGGCGGTCGGGCAGAACGAGCTGTTCGGTGGCGTGCTCGCGCGTGAGGTGATCACGCTGCCGGCCGTCGAGCCGTGGCTGCCGGCCGAGCGCTTGAAGAAGGAATACGACGCGATCGGCTTCTTCCTGACCGGGCACCCGCTCGACGATTATGCTGCAGCGCTCAAGCGGCTGCGCGTGCAATCCTGGGCGGATTTCTCCCGCGCGGTGAAGGCTGGCGCGACCGCCGGCAAGGTCGCCGGCACGGTCGTCTCGCGCATGGAGCGGCGCACCCGCACCGGCAGCAAGATGGGCATCATCGGGCTCTCCGATCCGACCGGCCACTACGAAGCGGTGATCTTCTCCGAGGGGCTTGCCGAATATCGCGACACGCTCGAGCCGGGCAATGCGGTGCTCCTCTTCCTGAGCGCCGAGGTGCAGGGCGACGAGGTGCGCGCGCGCATCCAATCGGTCGAGCTGCTCGACGCGGCGGCGGCCGACCTGCACAAGGGCCTGCGCGTGTTCCTGCGTGACGCCATGCCGATCGAGGGCCTGGCCAAGCGGCTCGAACCGAAGGGCGATGGCGAAATCAGCGTCGTCCTCATGCTGCAGGAGGGGACCGAGGTCGAGGTCAAGCTGCCCGGCCGCTTCAAGGTCTCCCCGCAGATTGCCGGCGCCATCAAGGCGGTGCCCGGAGTGATCGAAGTGCAGGCGCTTTAGCGCTGAATCGGCCTTTCCGGGCTTGTTCGGCGCGAAATCAGGCCTATTTGCCTTGCTTCCGCCGGGTCTCATGGCTATAAGCCCGGCCATCTCACACGCGGACCTTGGCGTTTTGGCCCCGACAATGGGTCAGGAAGCCGTCCGGTGGCCCGTAAAGGTCCACGGTCCGCGGAGGCACAACCGGAGAATACACAATGCCTGTTCCTGACTTCTCGATGCGTCAGCTGCTTGAGGCTGGCGTGCACTTCGGCCATCAGGCCCATCGCTGGAATCCGAAGATGTCCGAGTTCATCTTCGGCACGCGCAACAACATCCACATCATCGATCTCACGCAGACAGTGCCGATGCTGCATCAGGCGCTACAGGCGGTGAGCGACACCGTGGCGAAGGGCGGCCGCATCCTGTTCGTCGGCACCAAGCGCCAGGCGCAGGATGCTATCGCTGATGCGGCCAAGCGCTGCGCGCAGTATTACGTGAATTCACGCTGGCTCGGCGGCACGCTGACCAACTGGAAGACGATCTCCGGATCGATCTCGCGGCTGCGCAAGCTCGACGAGATGCTCAACGGTGGTGAAGCCGGGGGGTACACCAAGAAAGAGCGTCTCACCATGCAGCGCGAGCGCGACAAGCTCGATCGCGCGCTCGGTGGCATCAAGGACATGGGCGGCGTACCCGACCTCCTGTTCGTGATCGACACGAACAAGGAAGACATCGCGATCAAGGAAGCGCAGCGGCTCGGCATTCCGGTTGCGGCCGTGGTGGATACCAATTGCGATCCGGCCGGCATCACCTTTGTCGTCCCGGGCAACGACGACGCGAGCCGCGCCGTCTCGCTCTATTGCGACCTCATTGCCAAAGCGGCGATCGACGGCATCTCACGCGCACAGGGTGAGCTCGGCATCGACGTCGGCGCGGCGGAAAAGCCGGTCACTGAGGCGATCCCGACGCAGCCCGCTGTGGGCGACCTCGGTTTCGAGCAACTTTCAGGTCCGCGCGGCGTTGCCGACGATCTGAAGAAGCTCCAGGGCGTGTCGCCGGCGATTGAGAAACAGCTCAACGATCTCGGCATCTTCCATTACTGGCAGATCGCCGAGTTGAGCCCGACCGCCGCGCACAATGTCGGCGAGGAAGTCGGTCTGCCGGGCCGTGTCGACGGCTGGGTGGCCCAGGCAAAGAAAATCACGGCGGAATAGTCTTCATCGCGGCGCGAGCGGCAACGCTCGCGCCCGCCGAACTGCAAGGACAAGAACAATGGCGACCATTTCCGCATCCATGGTCAAGGACCTGCGCGACAAGACCGGCGCGGGCATGATGGACTGCAAGGCGGCGCTCGGTGAGAGCGGCGGTGACATGGAGGCCGCGGTCGACTGGTTGCGCAAGAAGGGCCTGTCCAAGGCGGCGAAGAAGGCTGGCCGCGTGGCCGCCGAAGGACTCATCGGCGTGGCGCTTAAGGGTACCAAGGGCGTCGTTGTCGAGGTCAATTCGGAGACCGACTTCGTCGCGCGTAACGACATGTTCCAGGGCCTCGTCAAGATGATCGCCGATGTGGCGCTCGATGCCGGCACCGACATCGAGAAGCTCAAGACGGCGAAGGCCGGCTCGATCACCGTCGCCGAGACGATCTCCGAGACCATCGCCAAGGTCGGCGAGAACATGACGCTGCGCCGTGCCGCCGGCGTGTCGGTCGGCAAGGGCGTGGTGGCGAGCTATGTGCACAACTCGGTGATCGATGGTCTCGGCAAGATCGGCGTTCTCGTTGGCCTGGAGTCGGCCGGCAAGGCCGACGAGCTCGCTGCGATCGGACGGCAGATCGCCATGCACGTTGCCTCAGCCAATCCGCAAGCGCTCGATCCGGCGGGGCTCGACCCGAACGTGGTCAAGCGCGAGAAGGACGTGCTCGCCGACAAATTCCGCCAGCAAGGCAAGCCGGAGAACGTGATCGAGAAGATCGTCGAGTCCGGGCTTAAGACCTTCTACAAGGAAGCGACGCTGCTCGAGCAGCCATTCATCTTCGACGACAAGAAGTCGGTCGCGCAGGCGCTCAAGGAAGCTGAAGGCAAAATCGGCGGACCGGTAAAGGTCACAGGCTTCGTGCGCTATGCTCTCGGCGAAGGAATCGAGAAGCAGGAATCGGATTTTGCCGCCGAGGTTGCCGCAGCCGCGGGGCAGGGCTGATTTGTTAGTGACCGGCGCGCTCATTTGGCGCGATCCGGATGGAGGATCGCGGGAATGAGTGATCCGGCCTATCGACGTGTCGTCGTTAAAATCTCCGGCGAGTCGCTCGCCGGCCCTGAAGGCTTCGGTATTCACCAGCCGGTGCTCGACAAGATCGCGGCGGACCTGGTGGCCGCGGCGAAGCTCGGCATCGAGCTTGCGGTCGTCGTCGGCGGCGGCAATATTTTTCGTGGTGTCGAAGTTTCCGCGCGTGGCGTCTCACGGCCGGTTGGCGACAGCATGGGGATGCTGGCAACGGTGATGAACTGCCTGGCGCTCGAGGCCGCGATCGAGCGGCAGGGCAAGGCGGCCCGCGCCCTTTCGGCGCTCGCCATGCCTGCGATCTGCGAGACCTTCACGCGCGGCCGCGCGCTCAAGCATCTCAGCAAGGACCGGATCGTGCTGCTCGGCTCCGGCACCGGCAATCCATTCTTCACAACCGATACGACGGCGGTGCTGCGCGCCGCCGAGCTTTCGGCGCAGGCGGTGCTCAAGGCCACCAATGTCGACGGCGTCTACAGCGCGGATCCGAAGAAGGATCCGAACGCCAAGCGCTATGAAAAGCTGACGCACGGGCAGGCGCTCGAGCAGGACCTCAAGGTTATGGATGCCACGGCCTTCGCGCTTGCCCGGGAAACCCGTATGCCTATCATCGTGTTCTCGATACGAGACGACGGGGCGATCGAAGCGGTGCTGCGCGGCAAGGGCCGCGCGACATTCGTCGGCGGCTAGGAAGCCGCGCTTCGACGCCCGATAACCGAGAGGGGGCGCCCCCATGGCGACCGCGACACACGACATCAACGAGCTCAAGCGCCGCATGCAGGGCGCGATCGGCGTGCTCAAGACCGAGCTCGGCGGGCTGCGTACCGGGCGCGCATCGCCGCATCTGCTCGATCCGATCCAGGTCGAGGCCTATGGCTCGCATATGCCGCTCAACCAGGTCGCCACCGTGAACGTGCCGGAGCCGCGGCTCATTACCGTGCAGGTCTGGGATCGCTCACTCGTGCACGCGGTGGAGAAGGCGATCTCCAATTCCAATCTTGGGCTGACGCCGTCGACCGAAGGACAAACGCTGCGCCTGCGCATTCCCGAGCTCAATGAGGAGCGGCGCAAGGAGCTCGTCAAGGTCGCGCATAAATATGCCGAAACCGCGCGCGTTGCCGTGCGCCACGTGCGTCGCGACGGGCTCGACGTGCTCAAGAAGCTCGAGAAGGACCACAAGATCAGCCAGGACGACGGCGAGCGCTCGTCGGGGGAAGTGCAGAAACTCACCGACCAGACCATCGCCGACATCGATCATATGCTCGCCGCAAAGGAAAAGGAGATCCTCACGGTGTGAGGTCCGCCCATGTCCGAGGTCGAGCTGCCGCAAGCGCCGAATTTCGAAGCCCCCCGTCACGTCGCCATCATCATGGATGGCAACGGGCGCTGGGCGGCGGCGCGCGGATTGCCGCGTGGGGAGGGACATCGCCGCGGTGTCGAGGCACTGCGCCGCACGGTGCGCGCCGCCGGAGAAATTGGCATCTCGGTGCTCACCATCTTCTCGTTTAGCGCCGAGAACTGGTCGCGGCCGCCTTCCGAGATCCGCGATCTCATGGGGCTGTTGCGGCGCTTCATCCGCCACGACCTCGCCGAGCTGCACCAGAATAATGTGCGCGTGCGCATCATCGGCGAACGCCGAGACCTCGAGGCCGATATCGAGCGGCTGCTCAGCGAAGCGGAGGAGCTCACGCGCAACAACGACGGCTTGACGCTCGTCGTCGCCTTTAATTATGGCGCGCGCCAGGAAATTGCGCGCGCGGTGAGCCAGATCGCGGAGGATATTGCCGGCGGGCGCCTGCGTGCCGATGAAGTCACAGCGGAGCATATCTCGCGTCGCCTCGACGCGGCGGACTTGCCCGATCCGGATCTGATCATCCGCACCAGCGGCGAACAACGCCTGTCGAACTTCTTGCTGTGGCAGGCCGCCTATAGCGAGCTCGTTTTCGTGCCGACCTACTGGCCTGATTTCGATCGCGCCACGCTGGAAGCGGCGATCCTCGAGTATCGGCGCCGCGAGCGTCGGTTCGGCGGACTGGTCGCGCGAACAGGGTCCTGATCGGTGAGCGGAACCGACCCTGCGCACGAGGCTGCGCCACTGCGCGTGCAAGACCGTTACAATCTGCTGTTCCGCGTGCTGTCCGCCATTGTGCTCGCGCCGACAGCGATCATCACTGCGTTCTTCGGCGGCTGGATATTCGCGATCTTCTGGGGCATTGCCGCTATCGCCACGCTTTGGGAATGGACCACTCTGGTTGCCGGCGCGACCGCGCGGGTCACCTTTTATGTCGGGGCTGGGGCGCTCGCACTCGCCGTGCTCATCGCCGGCCGTGATCGGCCGGGAGTGGCGATGATGATCGTCGTGCTGGGTGCGCTCGCCGCCATCGTCTTCGCGCGCGCTGAGCGGCGCATCTGGATCGCCGCCGGCGTCTGTTACGCCGCTGTCATGTTCATCGCACCCGTCATTCTGCGCATGGACGACGAGCTCGGCTTGACCGCAATCCTCATGCTGTTCGTGGTGGTGTGGGCGACGGACGTTTTCGGATATTTCGTCGGCCGTGCGGTCGGCGGACCCAAACTCGCACCGCGTGTGAGCCCGAAGAAGACCTGGTCCGGCGCAATCGGCGGTACCGCGGGCGCGGTGATCCTCGCCGTCATTCTCATCAAGCTCGTTTGGCCGCCGGCTGCGCCCCTTCCGGTCCTGCCGGCAGTCGGCGCGGTTGCGCTGCTGCTGTCGCTCGTCGCCCAGGCTGGCGATATTTTCGAATCCGCGCTCAAGCGGCATTTCGGCGCCAAGGATTCCAGTCAGCTCATCCCCGGGCATGGCGGCTTCATGGACCGCCTCGACGGCTTCTGGGCGGCGAGCCTGCTGGCCGCTCTGGCCGGCCTTGCGCGTGGCGGTTTCGATGCCCCGGCACACGGCTTGTTGCTATGGTGAGCCGATGACGCCCACCCTTGCCCGTCAACAGGATAAGCCCGCGATGGCGGAGCGCCGGATCACCATTCTCGGCGCTACCGGCTCCGTCGGCGCGAGCACGGTCGATCTCATCAAGCGCGACCGCGAGCGCTTCCCGGTTGAAGCGCTCACCGCCAAGCGCAACGTTGCGGCGCTGGCGCAGCTCGCCCGCGACCTCAATGCGCGACTCGCGGTGATCGCCGACGCTCAAGCCTATTCCGAGCTCAAGGAGCGCCTGGCCGGCACCGGTATCGAGGCCGCCGCCGGCGATGCCGCGCTTGTCGAGGCGGCACAGCGCCCGGCGGACTGGGTCATGGCCGCAATCAGCGGATCGGTCGGTCTCAAGCCGACCATGGCGGCGGTGGAGCGGGGCGCCGCCGTCGCGCTCGCCAACAAGGAATGTCTCGTCTGCGCGGGACGCCTGTTCATGCGCCGCGCGGCGATGACCAACGCCACCGTGCTGCCGGTCGACTCCGAGCACAACGCCGTCTTCCAGGCGCTCTCAGCGGGCCGCCGCGAGGATGTCCGCCGCATTATTCTCACCGCGTCCGGGGGGCCGTTTCGGACCTGGTCGCGCGAGGCGATCCGTGCGGCAACACCGGAGCAGGCGCTCAAGCATCCGAACTGGTCCATGGGGCCGAAGATCACGGTCGATTCCGCGACGCTGATGAACAAGGGGCTCGAGCTCATCGAAGCGCACCACTTGTTTGCACTTGCACCGGATTTGATCGACGTCCTCGTGCATCCGCAGTCGGTCGTTCACGGTCTCGTCGAATTTCGTGACGGCTCTCTGGTCGCGCAGCTTGGTGCGGCCGACATGCGCATTCCGATCGCGCATTGCCTGGCCTGGCCGGAGCGCATCGCCGGGCCGGCGGCGCGCCTCGACCTTGCGCAGGTCGCAACGCTCACCTTCGAGGCTGCGGACATGGAACGGTTTCCGGCGCTGGCGCTGGCGCGCCACGCCATGCAGACGGGGGGCGCCGCGCCGACCGTGCTTAATGCGGCTGATGAGGTTGCCGTGGCGGAATTTATTGCCGGAAAACTGGGTTTTTCCGGTATTCCGGCGCTGGTCGAGGCGACGCTGGCGGCAGCGGCCGCACGTGGGTTGTTGGGAGAGCCGGCCGATATCGACGGGGCGCTCGCCGTTGACCATGTTGCGCGATCACTGGCGCGGGACCTCTTGCCCGAAATTGCCGTAAAGGCATCTTAGGGAGGAACGGTGGGATGGGACGCCGCTGCGGCGGGATGAGGGTGTGATGCAGTTGGATGTTTTTGCGGCGCTCATCGGATTTGGTGGTCCGGTGACCCACTACGGAATTCCGTTCGTGTTCGGGCTCAGCGTGGTGGTCTTCTTCCACGAGCTCGGCCATTTCCTGGTTGCGCGCTGGTGCGGCGTGAGGGTGCTCGTGTTCTCGCTCGGCTTCGGACCGGAGCTCCTCGGCTTTAACGACAAGCACGGCACGCGCTGGAAGCTGTCCGCGATCCCGCTCGGTGGCTACGTGAAATTCTTCGGCGACGAGAGTGTCGCCAGTACGCCCGATCATGAGGCGGCCGCCGCCATGACCGAGGCGGAGCGCGCGGTGAGCTTCAACTTCCAGCCGTTGCCATCGCGTGCCGCCGTTGTTGCCGCGGGCCCGATCGCGAACTTCATTCTTGCGATCGTCATCTTCAGCGGCATTTTCATGGTCTACGGCAAGCAGACCATGAGCGCGCGTGTCGACACGGTGACGCCGGGCAGCGCGGCTGCAGCCGCCGGTTTCCAGCCCGGAGACGTCGTGGTCGCGATCGATGGCCGCAAAATCGACGATTTCGCGGATATGCAGCATATCGTCAGCACCAGCGCCGGCGAGACGCTGCGAGTCGAAATCGATCGCGGCAATACGCGGCGAACGCTGACCGCCGTCCCCGAACTCAAAGAAGTCAAAGACGCTTTTGGCAACGTGCACCGCGTGGGCCAGCTCGGCATCAGCCGCGCGACCGTGCCAGGAACGCCGGTTTCGTTTCCCACGGCCATCGGGCTCGGCGTCGAGCGCACATGGTCGGTGATCGAACAGACTTTCGGCTATCTCGGCCGGATGTTTGCCGGGCGCGAATCTCCCGACCAGGTCGGTGGCGTCCTGCGTATCGGCCAGGTACTGGGCCAGGCAGCCAGCCTCGGCTTTGCGACGCTGCTCGACGTTACCGCCGTCCTATCGGTGTCCATCGGGCTGCTGAACCTATTCCCCATCCCGTTGCTCGATGGTGGTCACCTTTTGTTCTATGGAATCGAGGCGGTCCGCGGACGTCCCTTGTCCGAGCGGGCCATGGATATCGGGTTCCGCATCGGCTTGGCGATCGTCGTCATGTTGATGATTTTTGCAACCTTTAATGACATCCTCCACCTGACCACGTCCTGACCGCATCCGCAGCGTTGCCTAACAGCAACTTTTTGAGGGGAAAGGCAAAGTTCGGGGCGGAACTGCGTTTGCAGGGCACCCAAAAGCCTGTACAACGCAGCTGTTAAGGCTAAGCCTAGTGCACATCGAAACCGCTGGCGGGGCGGCCGCAAGGATAAAAAAGGGCGCGTAGCGCATGAAACTTTGTGTCCAGTTGGTTCGGGGACTGGGCTTTGCCAGTGTTGTCCTCGGGGGGGTCCTTTTCGCGTCGATGATCGGTGGCGTTGCAGCCCCGAGCGTCGCTGTGGCCCAGTCCGTGAACTCCATTGTGGTCGAAGGCAACCGCCGGGTCGAAGCCGACACGGTGCGCTCCTATTTTCGTCCTGGTCCCGCTGGCCGTATCGGGCCTGTGGAGATCGACGAGGCGCTGAAAGCGCTCTATGCGACCGGCCTGTTTCAGGACGTGCACATCACGCCGCAGGGCGGACGCATCGTCGTCAGCGTGGTCGAAAACCCGGTGATCAACCGCATTGCTTTCGAAGGCAATAAAAAGACCAAAGACGACCAACTCTCTAACGAAATTCAATCGAAGCCGCGCGGAACGCTGTCGCGGCCGATGGTGCAAGCCGACGTGCAGCGCATCATCGAAATCTATCGCCGCAACGGCCGCTTCGACATCCATGTCGATCCGAAGATCATCGAGTTGCCGAACAATCGTGTCGATCTCGTCTTCGAGATCCAGGAAGGCGAGAAGACCGGCATCAAGGACATCAAGTTCGTCGGCAACAACGCCTATTCAGGCTCGCGTCTGAAGGACGTGATCAAGACCAGCGAATCGAACTTGCTGAGCTTCCTGCAGACCACCGACATCTACGATCCGGATCGCATTGAATCCGACCGCGACCTGCTGCGCCGCTTCTACCTCAAACACGGCTACGCCGACGTGCGCATCGTCTCCGCCGTCGCCGAATACGATCCGGCGCGCAAGGGATTCGTCGTCACCTTCACCATCGAGGAAGGCGCCCAATATCACGTGGGCACCATCGACGTGATCTCGAACGTGCGTGCGGTCGATGCGAACTCGCTGCGCTCGCGAGTCAAAGTCTCTCCCGGTGGCGTTTACAATGCCGAGGCGGTCGAGAAGTCCGTCGAGGACATGACCATCGAGGCGGCGAAACGCGGCTACGCGTTCGCTTCGGTGCGGCCGAAGGGTGACCGCAATTTCGAGACGAAGATCATCAATCTCACCTTCCTCGTGGAAGAGGGGCAGCGGGCCTATATCGAGCGCATCAATATCCGCGGCAATGTGCGCACGCGCGACTATGTCATTCGCCGCGAATTCGATATCGGCGAAGGTGACCCCTACAATCGCGCGCTGATTGACCGCGCGGAACGGCGCTTGAAGAACCTGAACTACTTCAAGACCGTGAAGATCACCAACGAGCCGGGTTCGGCGCCAGACCGCGTGGTCATCAATGTCGACGTCGAAGAAATGTCGACTGGTGAGTTCTCCATCTCCGGCGGCTATTCCACCGCCGACGGCTTCCTCGCCGAAGTGAGTGTCGGCGAGCGCAATCTGCTCGGTCGCGGCCAGTACGCGAAGGCAACGGTGAGCTACGGCCAATATGCGCGCGGCATCGAGCTCAATTTCGCCGAGCCGTATTTCCTCGGCTATCGGCTCGGTTACGGCGTCGATCTGTTCGCGAAGCAGACCGTCGCCAACAGCTACGTCTCTTACAACACGCAGACGGTCGGCACGAATCAGCGCTTCGGCTTCGCGCTGACGGAAGATACCTCGCTGCAGTTGCGCTACTCGATCTATCAGCAGCGGATCTCGCTGCCGGATTATCTGAACAACTGTACGGCGGATACTTCGCCGGCTAGCCCGTCGAATACGATTACGACGCTCGGTTCATTTAACTGCTTCTCCGACGGCGAGGCTTCGCTGCCTGTGCGTATCGAGCTCAACCAGGGTGCGACGATCACGTCGCTGCTCGGTTACACCGCGGCCTACAACACTCTCGACAATAACAAGAACCCGACCAGCGGCTTGCTTGCCGAGTTCAAGCAGGACTTCGCCGGCGTCGGCGGCGACGTGAACTTCATCCGCACCACCTCGCAGATCAATCACTACTACGAGGTGTTCCCCGACGTGGTCAGCCTGGTCAAAGTCCAGGGCGGCTATCTGACCAATTGGGGCGACAAGGGGCTGCGCATGCTCGACCACTTCCAGATGGGTCCGAATCTGGTTCGTGGCTTTGCGCCATCGGGCATTGGTCCGCGCGACGTCACGTCCGGCACGACCAACGACGCGCTCGGCGGCACGATGTTCTGGGGTGCCTCGGCTGAACTGCAAACGCCGCTCTACTTCCTGCCGAAGGAAGTGGGCATCAAGGCTGCGGTTTTCGCAGATGCGGGCTCGCTGTGGAACTACCGCGGTCCAGTCTATTACCCTGCGACGAACGAAATCCTGACCTATGCGGACGACAAAACGATCCGCAGTTCGGCAGGTATCGGCCTGATCTGGGATTCGCCGTTTGGCCTGCTGCGTTTCGACGTCGCTTATCCGATCACCAAGGCGCCATACGATCGCACGCAGATCTTCCGCTTCGGCGGCGGCACCAGGTTCTGATCCGTTCCGTCCAGGCCCGGATGAGGCCACGGCAGGTGGCATGACCGAGCCGATCTTTCTGAGGCAGACGACCGGGCTGACGATCCGCGAGATCGTCGAGCTTACCGGCGCGGCTATCGCCGCGGATGCGAAATCGGATTTGCGCATCACAGGAATCGCGGCGCTGGACATCGCGGGTCCTGGCGATCTCACCTTCCTCGACAACGCCAAATATGCCGATCAACTGGCCACGACACGCGCCGGCGCCTGTCTGCTGGCCGAGCGGTTCGCTGCGCGCGCGCCGGCACATGTGGTGAGTTTGCGGATCCGCGAGCCGTATCGCGCTTTTGTCGCCGTCTCGCGCGCCATGTTCCCGGCGGCGCTGCGTCCGTCCTCGCTGTTCGAAGCCGAGGGGACCTCGGCCGGGGCCTTCGTGCATCCGACGGCGCGGCTGGAAAGTGGCGTCATCGTCGATCCTGGCGCGGTCGTCGGTCCGCGCGCGGAGATCGGCGCCGGCACCGTGATCGCGGCAACCTGCGTCGTAGGTGCCGATGTGCGCATCGGTCGTAATTGTGCCATCGGCTCGGGCGTCACCCTTGCCAATGCGCTCGTCGGCGATTGTGTCATCATCCACCCCGGCTGCAGCATCGGCCAGGATGGTTTCGGTTTCGTCATGGGAGCCAAGGGACACCAGAAGATCCCCCAGGTCGGCCGCGTCATCATCCAGGACGACGTCGAGATCGGTGCCGGCACGACCATTGACCGCGGCGCCATTCGCGACACCGTGATCGGTGAGGGAACCAAGATCGACAACCTCGTCCAGGTTGGCCACAATGTCAGCATTGGCCGGCACTGCGTGCTGGTGGCGCAAACCGGCATATCGGGCAGCGTGACCTTGGAGGATTTCGTCGTGCTCGGTGCGCGCGTCGGCGTGAACAATCACGTCACGATCGGCGAAGGAGCGCAGATCGCGGCGACCAGCATCGTGCACGGCGACGTGCCGGCGGGCGCGCGCTGGGGCGGAACGCCGGCAAAGCCCGCCAAGCAATGGTTCCGCGAGATGTTGACGCTCGAGCGGCTGGCGCGCAAAGAGGCCGAGGCCACCGGCAAAGACGCCGCTGGCGACTGAAGGACGCGCATGGACGAGCCAGTCACCACCACCCTGGAAGCGGCGGATATCGTCAGGATTCTCAAGGCGTTACCGCATCGCTATCCGTTTCTTCTGGTGGATCGTGTGACCCATGTGCGCGGCGACGAGAGCGCGATCGGCATCAAGAACGTCACGTTCAACGAGCCGCAATTTCAGGGGCACTTCCCCGACAACCCGGTTTATCCCGGCGTGCTGATGATCGAAGGCATGGCCCAGACCGCCGGCGTCATCTGCATCATGTCGCGCAAGGTGGTCGCCGGCGGACCGCTGTCGGTCTTTTTCCTCACTATCGACAAGGCGAAATTCCGCAAACCGGTCGTCCCTGGCGATACGATCGAGTACCACATGACTAAGATCGCGCAGCGCAAGACCATGTGGTGGTTTCGCGGTGAGGCCAAGGTTGCCGGACAGATCGTCGCTCAGGCCGAAGTCGGCGCCATGATCTCCGAGGCATGAGAGCACCCGTGAGCACGATCGATGCGACCGCGCGGATCGAGCCCGGCGCGGTGATCGGGCAGGGCGCCACCATCGGCCCCTACTGTACTGTCGGCGCGAATGTGTCGATCGGCGAGGGATGCCGTCTTGTCGGTCATGTGAATGTCACGGGACACACCAGCATCGGTGCGCGTACGGTGATTTATCCCTTCGCGTCGCTCGGCACGCCGCCGCAATCGACGAAATATCGAGGCGGACCGACGCGACTTGTGGTCGGCGCCGACTGTGACATCCGCGAAGGTGTCACTATGAACACCGGCACCGAGGAGGATGGCGGGCTCACCCAAGTCGGCGATCGCTGCTTCTTCATGGTCGGCTCGCATGTCGCGCACGACTGCAAGGTCGGCAACAACGTCACTTTCGCCAACAACGTCGTGCTGGGCGGGCATGTGAGCGTGGGCGACTTCGTCGTCTTCGGCGGACAGGCGGCCGTGCGGCAATTCGTACGTATCGGTGAAGGCGCGATGATTGTCGGTATCAGCGGCGCACGCGCCGACGTCATCCCGTGGGGGACCGTGCACGGCGGGCTCGCCAATCTCGTCGGACTTAACGTCGTCGGGCTACGGCGGCGTGGATTCGGCAAGGCCGAGATCCTGCGGCTTCGGCAGGCCTATCAGACCTTGTTTTTTGGCGTGGGCGAGTTCCGCGCACGTCTCGAAGCGGTTGCTGCCGACTTTGCCAACGATGCGTTGGTGCAAAAGGTTATCGCGTTCATCAGAGCCGGCAAACGGCCGCTCACCATGGCGGTTCGCCGCCACGAGAGCGACGAGGACGCATGAGCACGGCCGCCGCGCCGGACGCGGCCGACGCTCCGCTGGCGATCATCTGCGGCGGCGGCACTCTTCCGTTTGCCGTGGCCGATGCGGTGGTCCAACGCGGACGCCGGGTCGTCCTCTTCGCCCTGCGCGGCGTGGCGGATCCCGCGCGAGTGATGCGCTATCCGCATCAATGGGGTGCGGTCGGGCAGCTTGGCCACTTTATCCGTTTTGCCGCCGTTGAGCGCTGCAAGGATGTTGTGTTCATCGGCTCGCTGGTGCGTCCCGCATTCTGGCAAGTGCGGCTTGATTGGGCGACGCTGCGCGTCTTGCCGCAAATATTTGCCGCGTTTCGCGGCGGCGATGATCATTTGCTCTCAGGCGTCGGCCGGATCTTTGAGCAGCACGGCTTCCGCCTGCTCGGGGCGCATGAGGTTGCCCCCGAAATTCTAGTGCCCGAGGGCGTGCTGGGCGCGCGTGCGCCCTCCGCGCAGGATCGATCCGACATCGCCCGCGGTATCGCCTTCCTGCGCGCCACCGGTCCGTTCGACATGGGACAGGCCGCGGTTGTCGCCGATAATCAAGTGCTGGCGGCGGAGGCCGCTGAAGGCACCGATGCCATGCTGGCGCGGATTGCCGAGCTGCGCGCTAACGGCCGGATCCGGCTGCCGCTCGGGCGCGGCGTGCTGATCAAGGCGCCGAAGCCCGCGCAGGACCATCGCTTCGATCTGCCGTCAATTGGTCCACAGACCATCGAGGGTGCGCGACACGCGGGCCTTGCCGGCGTCGCCGTCATTGCTGGTGCGACGATCATCGCCGAGCCTGGCCAGGTGATCGCGGCGGCGGACCGGGGTGGCATGTTTGTGCTCGGCGTCTCCGACAAATCCGCGTCATGACCGAACGGCCGCTGAAGGTGTTTGTGGTCGCTGGAGAGGAATCCGGCGATCGTCTCGGCGCAGCGCTGATGCGCTCGCTCAAGGAACGCACCGCCGGCCGTATTGAATTCGCCGGCGTCGGGGGTGCCGGCATGGCGCGCGAGGGCCTTGCGAGCCTGTTTCCCCTCGGCGAGCTCGCGATTGTTGGTTTTGCCGCCATTCCGGCGCGGCTGTCTGCCATTCTGCGGCGGATTCGCGAAACTGCTGCGGCCGCGGTCGCGCAGCGTCCCGACATCGTGGTCATCATCGACAGCCCGGAATTCACCCATCGCGTCGCCAAGCGTGTGCGATCGGCGGCGCCGGACATTCCCATTGTCGACTATGTCTGTCCCTCGGTGTGGGCGTGGCGGCCGGGACGCGCGCGTACCATGCGGCCCTATGTCGATCATGTCCTCGCCTTGTTGCCCTTCGAGCCGGCGGCGATGGCGCGGCTTGGCGGACCACCGACGATCTTTGTCGGCCACCCGCTGACGGAGCGGGTGCACGAGCTGCGGCCGAACGCGGACGAGGCGCGCCGGCGCGAGGATGAGCCGCCGCTGCTATTGGTGATGCCGGGCAGCCGCGACGGCGAGCTCAAGCACATGCTGCCGGTGTTCGCGGAGACGCTGGCGCGACTGCGCGGCCACACCGCGAACCTCGACGTAGTGGTGCCGACCGTCGCGCATCTTGCTGATGAGGTACGCGATGCCGTGAGTCGATGGAGCGTTGCGCCGCGGGTTGTCGTCGATCCTGCCGAGAAAAATGCAGCGTTTCGCCAGGCGCGCGCGGCGTTGGTCAAATCCGGCACCGGAACGCTCGAGCTGGCGCTCGCCGGCGTGCCGATGGTCGCGGCCTACAAAGTCTCATGGATCGAGGGGATCGTCGGGCGGCTCCTGATCAAGGGGCAGTCCGTGATTCTCGCGAATCTGGTGTTGGGCGAGAATGTGGTGCCCGAGTTTTTGCAAGAAGACTGTACGCCGGACCGCCTTCTCGGCGCCATTCTTGGCATTCTGCGTCCGGGGACTGAGCGGAACCGGCAAATCGCCGGATTTGCGGGCCTGGATGCCATCATGGGGGTCGGCGGTGCCGCACCCAGCGAAGGTGCCGCGGAAATCGTCCTCAGCGTCGGCCGCCGTTTTTACCAATCCCGTGGAGAAACAGTAGCTTCCACGGGTGGAAACGCGTAGCTTGCCCGACAAATCCGGCCGTATGGCCGCGCCGCTAGGCCATCCGCTGGAGCTTGGAACCCGCCTTGACGATTGCCCTTCCGCCCCGCGCCGCTATCACCGCCGTGCATGGCTATTTGCCGCCGGACGTGCTGACCAACGCCGATTTGGCGAAGATGGTCGATACCACCGATGAGTGGATCACCGAGCGCACCGGCATCAAGGAGCGCCATATCCTCAAGGGCGCCGGCCTTGGGTCGTCGCACATGGGCGCCGAGGCGGTTCGCGGCCTGCTGGCCAAATCCGGCACGCAGCCGGAGGATGTCGAGCTCCTTATTTGCGCGACGACGACGCCCGACTTCATCCATCCATGCACTGCCAATTTGATCTGCGACATGGTCGGCATCCGCAACATCGGCAGCTTCGACGTGCAGGCAGCATGCTCCGGCTTCATTTACGCACTGACGGTGGCACGCCAGTTCATCATGGCCGGCACCCATCGCAAGGTGGTGGTCGTCGGCGCCGACAAGATGTCGGCCATTGTCGACTACACGGATCGCGCGACCTGCGTACTGTTCGGTGACGGCGCCGCGGCGGTGCTGGTCGAGCCGAGCCCGGACGGCAACGGGATCATGGATACGATCCTGCGCTCCGACGGCTCTGGCATGAAGCATCTGCATCAGAAAGCGGGCGGCAGCCGGCTGCCGCCATCGATCGAGACGGTGACCAAAAAGGGCATGCACTCCGTCTATCAGGAAGGCGCGCAGGTCTATAAGTTTGCCGTCGCCGGCATGTCCGAGGTCACGCACGAGATCATGGCGCGCAACAATCTGCGCACAGACATGATCGATTGGGTGGTTCCGCATCAGGCCAACAAGCGCATCATCGAGACCACCGCCGAACGGCTCGGCCTTCCGATGGACAAGGTGATGTTGACGATCCACAAATACGGCAACACCACCGCGGCGACCATCCCACTTTCGCTCTGGGATTATGAGAGCAAGCTCCAGACCGGGGACCGCATGCTGCTCGCGGCCTTTGGCGGCGGCTTCACCTGGGGCGGTGCCTATGTGACCTGGGCCTATGACGGCGCTGCGGCTGCAGCGAAGACGCCGAAGGCCGGGAACGGCAAGGCCCTGAACTAGCCCGGTTGAGGCGGAAAAGAAAAACCCCCGCAGCAAGTGCGGGGGTTTTGTTTTTCGCGATCGGAAGCGTTCGTTACTTGCGTCGCGAGACCGGCACATAGTCGCGACGCGTGGCGCCCGTATACAGCTGTCTCGGTCGCCCGATCTTCTGGTGCGGATCCTCGATCATTTCCTTCCACTGCGCGATCCAGCCGACAGTGCGTGCCAGCGCGAACAGCACGGTGAACATCGTGGTGGGGAAGCCCATCGCCTTGAGCGTGATGCCCGAATAGAAGTCGATGTTCGGGTAGAGCTTCTTCTCGACAAAATATTCGTCGTGGAGCGCGACCTTCTCGAGCTCGAGCGCGACGTCAAGCATCGGATCGTCCTTGACTCCAAGCTCGTTGAGCACCTCGTGGCAGGTCTTCTGCATGATCTTGGCGCGCGGATCGTAGTTCTTGTAGACCCGGTGGCCGAAGCCCATGAGCCGGAATGGGTCGTTCTTGTCCTTCGCGCGCTTGACGAATTCCGGGATGCGCTCGGGGCGACCAATCTCGCCCAGCATCTTCAGCGCAGCTTCGTTGGCGCCGCCGTGCGCCGGACCCCAGAGGCAGGCGATGCCGGCGGCGATGCAGGCAAACGGATTGGCGCCGGAGGAGCCGGCGAGCCGCACCGTGGAGGTCGAGGCGTTCTGCTCGTGGTCCGCGTGCAGGATGAAGATGCGGTCCATCGCGCGTGCGAGCACCGGGTTCGGCTTATACTCCTCGCACGGCACCGCGTAGCACATGCGCAGGAAGTTGGTCGCGTAATCCAGATCGTTCTTCGGGTAGATGAACGGCTGGCCGACCGAATATTTAAACGCCATCGCCGCGAGCGTGGGGAGCTTGGCGATCATGCGGATCGAGGCGATCAGCCGCTGCTGCGGGTCCGAGATATCGGTCGAGTCGTGATAGAAGGCGGAGAGCGCTCCGACGCAACCTGTGAGCACCGCCATCGGATGTGCGTCACGACGGAAGCCCTGGAAGAACCGGCTCATCTGCTCGTGCACCATCGTGTGCCGGGTCACGCGATAGTCGAAGTCTGATTTTTGCGCCGGCGTCGGCAACTCGCCGAACAGCAGCAGGTAACAGGTCTCGAGGAAATCGCCGTGCTCGGCGAGCTGCTCGATCGGATAACCGCGATAGAGCAGGATGCCCTCGTCGCCGTCGATATAGGTGATCTTGGACTCACAGCTCGCCGTCGAGGTGAAGCCGGGATCGTAGGTGAACATTCCGCTCTGGCCGTAGAGCTTGGAGATGTCGATCACGTCAGGACCGATGGTCCCGTGCAAGAGTGGGAAATCCCAGTTCTTGTTGCCGACGGTGACCGTACCGGCCGGGTTCGGGTTCTTGGCGTCCATGATCGGGCCCTCAAAAGTGCTATTTGGCGTATCTCATCCAAGTGTGCGCTGCAAGATGTGGCACCAAGGCTGGCCTATGCCATAGGCATTTGGTCGTGGTTTCGCGACGCGAAAAGGGGCGGCGCGTAGGATTTCAGCCGGCGGTTTCTGCCTGGTCACGCAACCGCGCCAGACTTTCCTCCTTTCCGAGGACGACCAGCACGTCGAAGATGCCCGGCGAGGTGACGCGCCCAGTGAGCGCGGCGCGCAGCGGCTGCGCCGCCGCGCCGAGCTTGATTCCCGCCTGCTCAACAAAGCTGCGCACCACCTGCTCGGTCGCTTCCGCGGTCCACGGCGTGACCGGCTCGAGCTGCTTGAGCACAGCGGCGAGGAGCTTGCGGGCGTCGGGGCCAAGCAGTGCCTTGGCCTTTTCGTCGACCTCGATCGGCCGATCGGCGAACAGGAAGCGCGCGCTGTCGATCAGCTCGACCAGCGTCTTGGCCCGCTCCTTGAGCCCGGGCATCGCTGCCAGCACACGCGCGCGCGTCACCGCGTTGAGCTTGCTCGCGATATCGGCCCCGCCGGCGATGTGCGGCAGCAGGGCGTCGATGGCGTAGACCAGATCGGCGTCGCTGCTGCTGCGGATGTAATGCCCATTGAGACTTTCCAGCTTCGCGAAGTCGAACCGTGCGGGCGAGCGCCCGATCTGCGGCAGGTCGAAGGCTGCGATCATCTCCTCCGTCGAGAAGATTTCCTGGTCGCCATGCGCCCAGCCGAGGCGGACCAGATAGTTCCGCAGCGCGGCCGGCAGGTAGCCCATGGCGCGATAGGCATCGACGCCGAGCGCGCCGTGCCGCTTGGAGAGCTTGGAGCCATCGGGCCCGTGAATGAGCGGGATATGCGCGAACAGCGGCACCTGCCAGCCGAGCGCCTGGTAGATCTGGCTCTGGCGCGCGGCATTGGTGAGGTGGTCGTCGCCGCGGATCACGTGGGTGACATCCATGTCATGGTCGTCGACGACGACCGCGAGCATATAGGTCGGCGTGCCGTCCGAGCGCAGCAGCACCAGATCATCGAGATCCTCGTTCTTCCAGGTGACGCGGCCTTGTACCTGGTCTTCGACCACGGTCTCCCCGGTGAGCGGCGCCTTGAGCCGGATCGCGGGCTTGGCCCCGGCGGGTGCTTCGGATGGATCACGGTCACGCCAGCGGCCGTCATAAAGCCGCGAGCGCCCCTCGCGCCGCGCCTTCTCGCGCATCTCCTGCAACTCCTGCGGGGTCGCGTAGCAGCGGTAGGCCTTGCCTGCGGCAAGGAGCTCTTCGGCGACCTCGCGATGCCGGGCCGCGCGGGAGAACTGGTAAACGGTATCGCCGTCCCAGCTGATCCCGAGCCAGGTCAGGCCGTCGAGAATCGCGTCGATCGCGGCTTGTGTCGAACGCTCGCGATCGGTGTCCTCGATTCGTAGCAGCATCCGGCCGCCGCGCCGTCGTGCATACAGCCAGTTGAACAGGGCTGTGCGCGCGCCGCCGATGTGCAGAAAGCCCGTGGGGGAAGGTGCGAAACGGGTTACGACAGTCTCGGTCATCGCGGCCCGTCTATCACAATTTGCCCGCAAATTGGCAGCGCAATTGACATTGAGCCGGACCGGGCGGCATGGCATAGCCGCTGGGTTAGTGGACCACGAAACAGTAAGGTCTTGACGGAATGAGCGAGACGGCGGCCGCGAGCGCACCGATGGAGGAAACGGGGCGCGATTTCATCCGTGACATCGTTCATGCCGATCTCGCCGCCGGCCGCCACAAAACCGTGGTCACCCGCTTCCCGCCGGAACCGAACGGCTATCTGCATATCGGCCATGCCAAGTCGATCAGCCTGAATTTCGGCATCGCCGAGGAATTCGGCGGGCGCTGCCATTTGCGCTTCGACGACACCAATCCGGCAAAGGAAGAGCAGGAGTACATCGACGCTATCAAGCGCGACGTGCGCTGGCTGGGCTTCGACTGGGGCGACAATCTCTATCACGCCTCCGACTATTTCGAGCAGCTCTATCTGTGGGCCGAGGACTTGATCCGCGCCGGCAAGGCCTATGTGGACGACCAGACGCAGGCGCAGATCCGCGAGAACCGCGGCACGCTTACCGAACCTGGGCGCAATAGCCCGTATCGTGATCGCTCGGTCGAGGAGAATCTCGACCTGTTCCGTCGCATGCGCGCCGGCGAATTCGGCAATGGCGCGCGCGTGCTGCGGGCCAAGATCGATATGGCGTCGGGCAACATCAATCTGCGCGACCCGGTGCTCTACCGTATCCTCAATGCACCGCATCCGCGCACCGGCAACACATGGCACATCTATCCGAGCTACGATTTTGCGCATGGCCAGTCCGATGCCATCGAGCACATCACGCATTCGATCTGCACGTTGGAATTCGAGGATCACCGGCCGCTCTACGATTGGTTCATCGAGAACCTGAAGGTGCCGTCGCGGCCACGGCAGTATGAATTCGCTCGGCTCAACCTCACCTACACAGTGCTCTCGAAGCGCGTGCTCACACAGCTCGTGCGCGACGGGCACGTTAAAGGCTGGGACGACCCGCGCATGCCGACGCTTGCGGGCATCCGGCGGCGCGGCGTGCCGGCGGCGGCGTTGCGTGAATTCGTGCGCCGCATCGGTGTCGCCAAGGCGAACAGCGTGGTCGACGTCGGCATGTTCGAACATGCGGTGCGCGAGAACCTCAACAAAACCGCGCTGCGGCGGATGGCCGTGCTGCGCCCGCTGAAGATCGTGATCGAGAACTATCCGGAGGGGCAGACGGAAGAGCTCGATGCCACCAATCATCCCGATGATCCGAGTACCGGCACGCGCAAAATCCGGTTCGGCCGCGAGCTCTATGTCGAGCGCGACGACTTTATGGAAAATCCGCCGAAGAATTTCTATCGGCTGTCGCCGGGCAGGGAAGTGCGGCTGCGTTACGCCTATTTCATCACCTGTCGCGAGATGGTGAAGAACGCTGCCGGCGAGGTGACCGAGCTGCGCTGCACTTACGATCCCGCGACGCGCGGCGGCAATGCGCCGGATGGACGCAAGGTCAAGGCGACGCTGCACTGGCTCTCGGCCACCGATGCGCAGACGGCGGAGCTGCGGCTCTACAATCCGCTGTTCGGCAATCCCAATCCGAGCGGGGGCGAGGGCTTTACCGCCGATCTCAACCCGAATTCGCTGGAGGTCCTCACCGACAGCAAGGTCGAGCCGGCGCTGGCGCAGGCGGCGCTCGAAGTGCCAGTGCAGTTCGAGCGGCAGGGCTATTTCGTCCGCGATCCGGATTCCACGCCCGACCGTCTCGTTTTCAACCGCACCATCGGGCTGCGCGATACGTGGGCCAAAGAGCGCGCCGGTTGAGCGCGCAGACCCCTCCCGCTCAGGTGGCAAGGTCGCTCGCGTCCATGTAGGATCGCCGCCCTGGCGTACGCGTTAAGGGGGGGCGCCGTGGCTGTGAAGCACGAGGTGCGCACCCGCGTCTGGGCCTGGGCCGAAGGTGTCGCCGGTGGGCGCTTGCGCCCGCTCATTCCGCCGCTCGACCTCTCCCGCAGCACATCCGTACTCGTCGAGCGTATCGGCGAATGGGTGCTCGCCGACGTCGGTCCCGGTCGGCTGGTGCCGTGGCTCGCCATCGCCTTCGGCTTCGGCATCGTTCTCTATTTTACCGCGGGTGCGGAGCCGGCGTGGTGGTCCGGCAGTGCCGTCGCGGTCGTCGCGCTCGTCGCTGCCATTGCACTACGCCGCCGCCCGCTCGGCTTCGCGCTGATGCTGGGGCTCGTAGCCGTCGCCGTCGGCTTTGCCACAGTGACATTGAAGACAGCGCGCATCGCGCATCCGGTGCTTTCCTTTCCGGTGAGCGGCGTCACCATTTCCGGCTTTGTCGAGATCCGTGAGGAGCGTGAACGCTCGGATCGCATCGTGGTGCGCATCGCGGAGATCGACGCGCCACGACTGCACGAGAAACTCGAACGCGTGCGCGTCTCCGTGAAGAAGGGGACGGCGCCGCCGGTGGGTGCGTTCATCGCTTTCAAGGCGCGGCTGTCGCCACCGCTCGCACCGCTGCGGCCCGGCGGGTACGACTTCGCCCGCGATATGTATTTTCAAGGCATCGGCGCCTCAGGGTTTGCGCTCGGCGCGATTGCCATCAAGAAGCCGCCGTCGGCGCCATCACTCTGGCTGCGCTATCTCGCCGTGGTTGATGGCGTGCGCGAGACGATCGATAAGCGCATCCGCGCCGTCATCGGCGGCGACAACGGGTCGATCGCCTCGGCGCTGATCACCGGCAAGCGCGACGCGATCTCGCTGCCGGTGAACGACGCCATGTACATCTCAAGCTTGGCGCACGTCTTGTCGATTTCCGGCTATCATATGGCGGTCGTTGCCGGCATCGTGTTCTTCATTATCCGCGCCGCGCTGGCGTTGGTGCCGGCGGTCGCGACGCGTTATCCGATCAAGAAATGGGCCGCCGTCGCTGCGTTGCTGGCCGCGACCTTCTATCTTCTCCTTTCCGGCGCTGAGGTGGCGACGCAACGTTCGTATTACATGATCGCCATCGTGCTCGTCGGCGTGCTCATTGATCGCCCGGCGCTGACGCTGCGCACGATCACTGTCGCCGCGCTGGCGGTGCTGCTGCTGGCGCCGGAAGCGGTCGTGCATCCGAGCTTCCAGATGTCATTTGCCGCGACACTTGCCTTGATCGCCGCCTACCAGCACGGCCTGCCGTGGAAGCTCAATACCGACAGCTCGCTCGGCGCCCGCATCGCGCTGTGGGGCGTGCGCGAGGTCGTCGGGCTGATTTTCGCCTCCTTCGTCGCTGGCCTCGCCACCACGCCCTATGCGGCGTTTCACTTCCACCGGCTCGCGCCCTATGGCGCGCTCGCCAACCTGCTCGCCATGCCCGTCGTCTCCGCCTGGGTGATGCCCATGGGCATCCTCGGCGTCGTGGCCATGCCGTTCGGTCTCGACGGGCCGCTGTGGAAGTTCATGGGCGACGGCCTCGATTGGATGATCGCGGTGGCCTCCTGGGTCGCGAGCCTCCCCGGCGCAGTCGGCCGCGTGCAGGCCTTTGGAACGGGCCCGCTGCTCCTTTGCACGCTCGGCCTCGTCGTTCTCTGCGTCCTGCGTACGCCCTTGCGCTGGAGCGGGGCAGGGCTCGCGCTCGTCGCCTGTCTCTGGGCGGTGCGCACGCCAGTACCCGACGTGCTGGTCTCGACCGACGGCCAGACCGTGGCGGTGCGCGGGGCCGATGGCCGGCTGGCGGTAGTCCACAGCGGCCATGATGTCTTCTCTTTGCGGGAATGGCTTGCCGCTGATGCCGACGGCCGTGCGCCGAATGACGCCAGCCTGCGCACCGGGGCGCGCTGTGATGAGGTCGGCTGTACCGCCAAGCTAGCCGACGGGCGCTACGTCGCTTATGCGTTCAATGTCGAAGCGTTTGCCGAGGACTGCGAACGCGCGGCGGTGGTCGTGAGCCCGCGGCAGGCGCCCGGCGCTTGCGCCGGAACGCTGATCGACCGCGGGACGTGGCGGCAGAGTGGCGCGACGACACTGCGCTGGGACGGTGCGCAGTTCGTACCAAGCGTATCGCGCCAACCTGACGAAGAGCGACCCTGGATTCCCGCGGCGACCAATCGCGCAACGCCGGGAGCAGCGCCGAAGGGAGCGGTGCCGATTGACGCCACGCCGGCGCTTGAGCACCTGGAGCCCAGCGACGCGGCTGATCAGTAACGGCGGAACAGGCCGACGAGCTTACCCTGAATGCGCACGCGGTTCGGCGGCAGGATGCGCACCTCATAGGCGGTGTTCGCCGGTTCGAGCGCGATCGAGGCGCCGCGGCGGCGAAAACGCTTGAGGGTCGCTTCCTCGTCGTCGATCAAAGCCACGACGATGTCGCCGGTGTCGGCGCTTTCGGTGCGTTTGATCAGCGCGACGTCGCCGTCGAGGATTCCGGCTTCGATCATCGAGTCGCCACGGACCTCGAGCGCAAAGTGCTCACCCGCGGTGAGCAGGTCGGGCGGCATGTTGATGGTGTGGCTTTTGGTCTGGATCGCCTCGATCGGCGTGCCGGCAGCGATGCGGCCCATCATCGGCACTGCGACCGGGCGGCCACTGCTCTCATCGTCGGCGCGCACGCGTCCAAGGTCACCCTCGATCACGCTCGGAGTGAAGCGCTTGGAGCGCCCGCCGCCACCCATGCCATGGGCGACGGATTCGGGCAGCTTGATCACCTCGATGGCACGCGCCCGGTTGGGCAAGCGGCGGATGAAGCCGCGTTCCTCCAGCGCCGTGATCAGGCGGTGAATGCCGGACTTGGAGCGCAGGTCCAGTGCATCCTTCATCTCGTCGAAGGACGGCGGCACGCCGCTTTCCGTCAGGCGCTCGTGGATGAAGCGCAGAAGCTCAAACTGTTTTCGGGTCAGCATCAGGTTCTCCCCGTCGCGGCTCGATGCCCTTCGTCCAAGTGCCCCAAATCCAGGGACACAAAGTCCCAGTGCCCGAAAGGCCGAACCGGTCCGAAACAAAGCATGAACGGACACTATCTGTTCGTTATGTGTTCCGCAACCTCTTAATTTGGCGTGAACAAGTCGAGCGGCCACTACAGGCCGAGCTTAAGGATGACACACGCTGAACCGGCGCTTGCTGATGGGGCATAAGCCTCACGTAATAAAAGACAATCAGCCCGCGCCAGATTGGCCATCATGGACGAATCCTGGGCCGTCAGCGGGGTGGCCACGAGGGTGCCGTCGGCGGCCTTGGTCAGCGTTGCCCGCAGGTAGTCGGCGCGCTCGTCATTGGCCGGAAGGTCGCAACCGAGTCGCGCCGATTCGGGAAGCGGCTGCAGGTCGCGGCGTCCGGCCAGCCGGCGAATAAGCGGGATCAGGAACAGGAATGCGCAGACATAGGCCGAGACCGGATTGCCGGGCACGCCCAGCACATGCATGGCGCGCAGGCGCCCGTTGAGCATCGGGCGCCCCGGGCGCAGGGCCACCCGCCAGAACGCGAGCTCGAGGCCTTCCGCGGCGAGCGCCTGCTGCACCAGGTCGTGCTCGCCGACCGAGGCGCCGCCGGAGGTCACAAGGATGTCGGCTTTGGCCTCCTGCGCGCGCCGGACGGCCGCGGTGATCTCCTCGACCCGGTCGCGGGCGACGCCGAGGTCGATGACCTCGGCGCCTTCGCTGTGCGCCAGCGCCATCAGTGCAAAGCCGTTGGAATAGACGATCTCGCCGGGCTTCAATGCGCTGCCTGGCGGAACGAGCTCGTCGCCAGTCGCCAGCACGCCGACCCGCGGGCGGCGGTGCACCTGCACGGTCGGATGGTTCATCGCCGCCGCCAGCATGACGTCGCGGCCGGTGAGCAACCGGCCCTTGGCGAGCAGCGTATCGCCCTCGCGGAAATCGAGACCGGCGACGCGCACATTCCTGCCCTTGGCAACGGGCTTGCTGACGGTGACCGTGTCGCCGTCACGCTCGACGACTTCCTGGATCACCACGGTGTCCGTGCCGGCTGGCATGACGCCGCCGGTGAAGATGCGTGCTGCCTCTCCTGGGCCGACCGTGCCGGCGAAGGGATGGCCGGCGGCGACCTCACCGATGACCATGAGCCGGGACGGGAGCGCAGCGAGGTCGGCAGCCCGCAGCGCGTACCCGTCCATGGCCGAGACGTCTGCCGGCGGCTGTGTGCGCAGCGCGACGACGTCGCCCGCGAGGACGCGGCCGGCCGCTTGCGCCAGGGGCGCTGGTTCTCCCGGCAGCGGGGAAGCGCCATCGAGCACGCGCGCGAGCGCTTCGGCAACCGGCATCAGCGCCACGGGCTACTCCTTCGCGCGATAATGTCCGGACCGGCCGCCGCTCTTTTCGATGAGCCGGATGCCTTCGATATGCATGCCGCGCTCGACCGCTTTGACCATGTCGTAGATGGTGAGGCAGGCGATCGACACCGCGGTGAGGGCCTCCATTTCCACGCCAGTCTTGCCGGTGACCTTGACCGTCGAACGCACGGTGAAACCAGGCAAATGGTGGTCGGGGTCGATCTCCACCTCCACCTTGGTGATCGGTAGCGGATGACAGAGCGGGATCAGCCCGTGGGTGCGCTTGGCTGCCATGATCCCGGCAAGACGTGCTGCGCCGAGCACGTCGCCTTTGAGCGCGTTGCCCTTTAGCACCAGGTCGAGCGTTTCGGTGCTCATGATCACCTTGCCTTCGGCGATGGCGAGGCGCTCGGTCGGATCTTTGGCGGAGACGTCGACCATGCGAGCCTCGCCGCTGCTGGAGAGGTGCGTGAGTTCCTGCTTCGCCTTCCTGGCCATGGGCTCACTCTGCGGCCGAGCTGGCCTCCCGGGTGAGCAAGGCGCGGGTTGCTGCCGTTACGTCGCGCTGACGCATCAGGCTCTCGCCAATAAGGAAGGTGCGAATGCCGATGGCGGAGAGCCGGGCGAGGTCAGCGGGCTCGTGGAGGCCGCTTTCGCCAACCACTACGCGTTCGCGAGGCACTCCCGGGGCAAGCCGTTCGCTGACCGCGAGGGTAGTGTGGAAGGTGCGTAGGTCGCGGTTGTTGATACCGATCAGGCGCGAACGAAGCTTCAAAGCACGCTCGAGTTCAATTTCATCGTGAACTTCAAGAAGAGCGTCCATGCCATACGAAAATGCCGCGTCTTCCAATTCACGGGCAGTGGCGTCGGTCACCCCAGCGAGGATGATGAGGATGCAGTCGGCGCCCCAGGCGCGGGCCTCTGCCACCTGATACGGCTCATACATGAAGTCTTTGCGCAGCGCGGGCAATCGCGTGGCCGCGCGTGCGGCGGTGAGGAATTCCGGTTTGCCCTGGAATGAGGGAGCGTCAGTAAGGACCGAGAGGCACGTGGCGCCGCCGGCCTCATAAGCACGTGCCAAGGCGGGCGGGTCGAAATCGGCGCGAATGAGACCCTTCGACGGGCTCGCCTTCTTGATCTCGGCGATCAGCGCATACCCGCCGGCGGCAATCTTGCCTTCGATGGCGCGCAGAAAGCCACGTGCCGGTGCGGCGGCCCGCGCTTGCGTATCGATCTCAGCAAATGGATGGGCCCGTTTGGCGGCGGCGATCTCCTCGCGCTTGTAGGCCGCAATCTTGCGCAGGATATCGGCCATAGCGTCACACCGCGGTGGATACGGCGATGAGCCGGTCGAGCCGGCCTTCGGCTTCGCCGCTGTCGATCGCCTTCGTGGCCATGGCTGCGGCGGATTTGAGGTCCGCGGCGCGCCCGGCGACGATCAGAGCGGCGGCGGCATTGAGCACGGCGACGTCACGATACGCACTCTTCGCGCCTTTGAGCACGTCGAGCAGTGCCTTGGCATTGGTATCGGCGTCGGCTCCTTGCAGCGCGCCGGGCTTTGAGCGTGACAACCCGGCATCCTCGGGCGTGATCTCAAAGGTGCGCACCTTGCCGTCTTCCAGCGCCGCGACACTCGTCGATCCGGTGGTGGTGATCTCGTCGAGCCCGTCGGAGCCGTGGACGACCCAGACCCGCTCAGAGCCGAGGTTCTTGAGCACATGCGCCATCGGCTCGATCCAGTGCTTGGAGAACGCGCCGATCATCTGCCGCTTGACGCTCGCCGGATTGGACAGCGGTCCGAGCAAGTTGAAGATCGTCCGCGTGCCGAGCTCGACGCGGGTCGGCCCGACGTTCTTCATCGCCGGATGATGCGCCGGGGCGAACATGAATCCGATCCCGGCCTCGCGCACGCAGGTGCCGACCTGCTCGGGCGTGAGCTCGATGTTCACGCCAAGGGCGCCGAGCACATCGGCGGCGCCGGAGCGCGAGGACAGTGCCCGATTGCCGTGCTTGGCGACCGGCACGCCGCAGCCGGCGAGCACGAAAGCTGCGCACGTCGAAATATTGAACGAGCCGGAGGCGTCACCGCCGGTGCCGACGATGTCGACCGCATCGGGCGGCGCTGCAACTTTGTGCATCTTGGCGCGCATGATGGTGACGGCGCCGGTGATCTCGTCGACGGTCTCGCCGCGCACGCGGAGCCCCATGAGCAGCCCGCCCATCTGCGAGGGCGTGGCTTCGCCGGACATCATGCGATCGAACGCCTTGGCGGCTTCGTCGCGCGTCAGCGCGGCGCCGGTCGCGACCTTGGCAATGATCGCCTTGAGATCGTCTGCCACGTTTGGCCCCAGTCAGTGCATGGCGCGCTTGCGCGCGGCTTCCGCGCGGCGGCCGGTTTTGATGTTCCAGCTTTCGGCGATGTCGAGAAAATTCTTGAGCATCAGGTGTCCGTGCTCGGAGGCGATGCTTTCCGGATGGAATTGCACGCCGTGCACCGGGAGCCGCGCATGCGCGAGCCCCATCACCAATGCGTCGGCGGTCTCGGCATTGACCGCAAGCTCGGACGGCAGGTTTTGGCGTCCGACCACCAGCGAGTGATAGCGCGTCGCCTTGAATGTCCCATTGATGCCGCGAAACACGCCGGTGCCTTTGTGGCTGACGTCGGAAAGCTTGCCATGCACCGGGATCGGCGCGCGCACCACTTCGCCGCCGAAGGCTTGGCCGATGGCCTGATGGCCGAGGCAGACGCCGAGGATCGGGATCGTGGGTGCGGCCTTGTGGATGAGGTCAAGGCAGATGCCGGCGTCGTTCGGGGTGCAGGGACCCGGCGAGAGCACGATGGCATCTGGGTCGGCGGCAATGACGTCCTCGACGGCGATCTTGTCGTTGCGGTGTACGGCGACCTCCGCCCCGAGCGCACCGAAATAGTGCACCAGGTTGAAGGTGAAGCTGTCGTAATTGTCGATCAGGACGATCATGTTTTCTTGCCCGCTCAAGGTCTTAGACGTGCCCCTTGAGGGGGTCAAGCACGGCTCATTGCGGCGGATCGGGCGGCGGCGGCAACACGATCATGTCGTTGAGCATTTTGTTGATGTCCTTGTCGGACACCGGCGCCGTGGGGTTGCGGCTGCGGTCCGCGGCGTTGTCGAACACATGCGTCAGCGCCGGTATGAACAGCACCAGCAGAAGCAGCGCCCATTGCGCCAGCAGGAACGGAACAAGCGCGCGAAGGAATGGGGCGAAAGCGAACTTTTCCTTCAACGTTCCACGCACCATCATCAGCGCGTAGCCGAAGGGGGGCAACAGGAAGCTTGTCTGCAGCGTCAGCATCACCAGCACCGAGACCCATTGCGCATCGGCGACACGGATGAGCAGCGGCGGGATCGCAATCGGCACGACGACGAAGATGATCTCGAAAGCATCGAGCACGAAGGCGCAAAGCCCGATGGCGGCGAGCACCACCGCGACCACGACGGTTTCGCTGCCGGGGATTGCCGCAACTGACGCATCGATCAGCTTGTCGGTGCCGAGGAGCCGCAGCACCAGCGTGAGCGTGGTTGCGGCGAGGAGCAGCGAAAACAGCGCGCCGGTGGTCGCGATCGCATCGCGCAGCAAGACGCGCAGCACTGGACCGGGAAGCCGTCCGCTGACGAGGCCGCCAATAAGCAGCGTGAAGGCACCCATGGCGGCCGCTTCGACGGCATAGAAATAGCCGGTCGTGACGCCGCCGAGCAGCGCGATAAGCGCAATCAGCGCGACGACGGCCGTCACCGCCTGCGCCCGCGTCAGCGGCTCGCGCTTGGGCATCGCCAGCTTCTGATTGCGGCCGGCAAGCCAGGCAAGCGCAAGACAGAGCAACAGCAGGATTCCCGCTGGGATCAGTGCGCCATGAAACACATCCTGGGTATTGATGACGCGATCGGCACGCCCGGTTTCCGTCACGGCGATGGTGTGCGCGGAGAGCATGGCATCGCCGAGGAGGATCAGCACGAGCGACGGCGGTACCAGCACGCCGAGTGTCGAGGCGACAGCAATGAGTGCGGCGCGCGTCGGTGAAGGCACGGCTTCCGCGGCAAGGCGCGGCGCGACCACCCGCGAGAGCCCGAGCACGCTGGCGCCGACCGAGCCGTTCATCGGCCCGAGCAGTGCGCCGAGCGCCATGCCGGAGACCAGTGGGGCGGACGGGCGGCGCGGCAGGACGGCAAGGCATAGCCGGTAGAGCGCATCGGCGACCGGAAGGCGGTCGAGCAACAGCCCCATGATGACGTAGAGCGGTAGCGCCTGCAGGAGATCGTTCTCAAGGAGATTGATCAGGCGTCCGGGCAATGTGTCGAGCAGCGAGAGCGGGATCGTGTCGGAAACGACGCCGAGCGCGGCGCCGATACAGGCAACGGCGATGAGCACAAAGGCTGCGGGGAGCCCGGTGAAGATGATGCCGAAGCCGACGAGCAGCAGAAGAGCAAGGCCGAGCGCGGCGATCACGGAACACCCGAGCGCGGACGCAGCAGTGTGACGATGCCTTGCGCCAGCACCAGCAAGGCGAGCAGCCAGAGCGCGAGCTTGATGAGGAAATAGCCGGGATTGTCGCTGTCGGCGAACGCCTCACGCTGAAGCACCGACTCGATCACGATATTCCGGCTGGAGATGAGCAAGAACAGCGCCCAGGGCAGGAGCCCAATGACAGCGGCGATCCGCGCGAGAATATCGCGGGTGCGCGCAGAGTAATGCTGGGCAATGAGGTCGGCGGCAAGATGTGTGCCCGCGCGCGTCGCCGCGGTCATGCTCGCCGCCACATAAAGCGCGAAGATGCACTGTGCGAGGTCGTTGGCTTCGCGTGAATAGGCGCGCAACAGGTCGCGCAGCGGCCACTGAAGGAATAAGAGCGCGACCAGCGGCAAACCGAGCCATTGCATGACCCCGATAACCGCCTCGATCGCTCGGTCGATGCGGTGTAGCCAAGGCATTGTGCTGGTCCTCGTTGAAAAGCGCGCTAGTTGGCCCGCGTCCAAGTCTGTGTCTTGCAGATCAGACCGCCGAGGGCGCAGCCTTCGAGCTTCAGCGAGCTTCCGCCGGTGAACGTGAGATTACCTGAATACGTCTTGCCGTCCTCGGCGTTGTACACCTCGCCTTTCCAAAGGCCGTCGCCGGCCGGCTTCATGCCGAGCACGATATGCACCCCGATCACTGGCCGTGACCGCTTGCTGGCGTCGGCATTGTTCTTGTCGGTCTTTGGCTTGCCGGTGGCAGGCTCGATCGGCTCCTTCAGGCTGATGATGCTGCCGCAGAGCGCGTCGCCACATTTGCCGATCAGCACATGTGCCTTCCCGTTCTGGGTGATCCATTGACCCGTCGGGTCGGCCGCACGGGCAGGACTGGCGGAAAGGAGCAGGACGGCGCCGAGTGCAGCGAGACTGAACAGAGGACGCATCGAGACCTCTCTTGATGGTCTTTTTATCGCCGTATCATTGCCCGCGTTTGGCGGCGCTGGCAAAGCGTCGCGCCTCTTCGGCGGCGCGGAACAAGGCCTTCGCCTTGTTGATGCATTCCTGCTGCTCGAACCCGGGATCGCTGTCGGCAACGATGCCGGCGCCGGCCTGCACATACATGACGCCATCCTTGATCAGCGCCGTGCGCAGCACGATGCAGGTATCCATTTCGCCGGCGGCGGAGAAATAGCCGACGCAGCCGGCATAGAGGCCGCGCTTTTCCTTCTCCAACTCGTCGATGATCTCCATCGCGCGCACCTTGGGCGCGCCGGACACGGTGCCGGCGGGAAACCCGGCGGCGAGCGCATCGAGCGCGTCGTGCTTGTCGGAGAGCTCGCCCTCGACGTTGGAGACGATGTGCATCACCTGGCTGTAGCGCTCGATGAAGAACTGGTCTGTCACCTCCACGGTGCCAATGCGTGCGACACGGCCGACATCGTTGCGGCCGAGGTCGAGCAGCATCAGATGCTCCGCGCGCTCCTTCGGATCGGCGAGAAGCTCGTCCTCGAGCGCCTTATCTTCATGCGGCGTCGCTCCGCGCGCGCGCGTGCCGGCGATCGGACGGATGGTGACGCGATGATCACGCACGCGCACCAGGATCTCCGGGCTGGAACCGGCGACGGCAAAAGCTCCGAAATTGAGGAAATAGAGGAATGGCGCGGGATTGACGCGCCGCAGCGCCCGGTAGAGCGCGAAGGGCGACAGTGTGAACGGCGCGGCAAAGCGCTGCGACAGCACCACCTGAAAGATGTCGCCGGCGGCGATGTATTCCTTGGCGCGCAGCACCATGGCGCGGAATTCCTCCGCAGTGGTGTTGGAGCTTGGCGTATCCGTGAGCGGCCCGCTGTCGGGCTCGGCGACGGATTTCTCCAACGCGCGATCGAGGTTGTCGACGACGCTGGCGAGGCGATCGGTCGCGCGCGCGAGCGCGGCTTTCGCGTCGACGCCGAGCTCCGGACGCACCGGCGTCACCACGGTGATCGCGTCCTTCACCGCGTCGAACACGACGATCAGTGTGGGGCGCACCATGATCGCGTCATGGATGCCAATCGGATCCGGATTGGCGGCTGGCAGGCTCTCCATCAACCGCACCATGTCGTAACCTAAATAGCCGAAAACGCCGGCGGCCATCGGGGGCAGATTTTCCGGCAATTCGATGCGGCTTTCGGCGATGAGATTGCGCAGCGCCGCGAGCGGTGGCTCGGGGCAGGGAACGAAACTGTCCGGCTTGCTGCGCGCCTGCCGGTTGATCTCGGCGCGTTCGCCCTGCGCGCGCCAGATCACGTCAGGATCGAGCCCGATGATCGAATAGCGGCCGCGCACGGCGCCGCCTTCGACCGACTCCAGCAGAAAGCTCATCGGTTTGCCGTCGCCGATCTTCAGGAAAGCCGAGACCGCGGTTTCCAGGTCGGCGACGAGCGTCGTCCAGACGACTTGCGGCTCGCCGCGGGCATAGCGCTGGGCGAATGCCTGGTGCGACGGCTCGATCTGCATGATCAGTTCTGGCTGCCGCCGGTGACCTGCTGCAGCACGGCCTGATTGATGGTCACCCCGAGGTCGCTCTCGAGGCGCGAGATGTATTGTGTCAGCACGTCCTCGGTGATCGCCTGTTTGAGCGTCTCGTCCAAACGCTTCGTGTCGGGCGAATTGGCATCAAGCTTCGGATCGCTCACCTCGGTGACACGAAACAAAAAACGCTCGGTCGCCTTATTGCCCTCGACGGTGTCGACGCCGTCCTTCGGCGTGGTGAACGCCGCGTCTGTCACCTTGCTCGGGACCTTGTCACTGGCGTGGCCGCGCTGCAGGCCGGTGACGGTCTCGACCTTGAGGCCGTTGTCCTGCGCAAGCGTCGCCACTGTCGTCCCGGATTTGAGCTTGGCGACCATGTCGTCGGCTTTGGCTTTCAGGCGCTTGGCGATCTCATCGTCGCGCCAGCGGTTTTCCACCTGGTCCTTCACCTCGTCGAGCGGGCGCTCATGCGAGGGCGTGATGCCGGCGACTTCGAACCAGACAAAGCCGTCATTGTTGGGGATTTGCAGCGGATCATTGTCGACCCCGACATCGGAGGCGAAGGCGGCGGAGACGACATCGACGCCCTTCGGAAGATCAACCACCGGACTGCCATCCGGGGCGCGGCCGGAGCGGTCGACGGCATTGATCGTGCGAACACTAAGCCCGAACTTTTTCGCCGCTTCGGTGATATTGGCGCCGCCCGCGCGTTCGTCCTCGATCTTGTCGCGCAAGTCGCTGACCTCGATCTTGGCTTGTGCCGTCGCGATCTCTCGCTTGATTTCCTGCGCGACGTCCTCATACGGACGAATCTGCGCCGGCTCGATCTTGGTCACCTGAACCAGCACGGGGCCGAACCGGCTCTGCACCGGATCGCTGACGTCGCCCTCCTTGAGCGAAAACGCGGCCTGCGCGACCGCTGGATCGATGTTCCCCGATTTGGTGACGGTGCCGAGATCGATATCGCTTTCTTTCATGCCGCGCTCGGCGGCAAGCGCGGTGAACGAAGTCCCGCTTTTGATCTTGTCGGCGGCGGCGCGCGCCTCGTCCGTATTGGGGAACACGATCTGCAGGAGATGGCGGCGCTCCGGCGTGCCGAACTTGTCCTTGTGCTCCTCGTACTCCTTGCGGGCCTGGTCGTCGGGCACCTTGGTCCACGGAGCGCGGTCAGCCACCGAGAGCACCAGCAGTGTCAACTTGCGATATTCGGGGGCGCGGAACAGCGCTTTGCGCTCATCGAAATATTTCGCAAGCACCTCAGGCGTCGGCTTCTCGATGTCGCCGGCCTGCGCGGCTCCGAGCGCGATCACCTCAATGCTGCGTTGTTCGTTCTGGAAGCGATTGACGGCGGCGAGCAGCGTGGCCGGCGTTTTGATGCCGCCGCCGATACTCTCACCGAGCTCGCGCCGCAGCGACAGCCGCCGCTGCTCGGCGACGAACCGGGGCTCGGTGTAGCCCGCCTGGCGGATGATCTGCTCGAACCGGTTGCGGTCGAATTTGCCGCCGACGCCCTGAAACATCGGGTCGGCAGTGACGCGCTTGGCGATCTCGGCATCGGAGATGCCGAGCTTCAGACGCCGGGCCTGCTCGTCGAGGATCGTCTCGGTGATCATTTGGCCGAGAAAACGACGGTCGAGGCCCAGCGCGCGCGCCTGATCCGGCAGGATCGGCCGGCGCATCTGACGGCCAAGCAGCTGCAGCTGATCGTTGTAATAGGTGCGGAACTGCTCGACGCCGATCTCGGTGCCGCCGACCTTGGCGACAGTCGACATGCCGAAGCCGCGGAAAATATCGCCGATGCCCCAGATCGCGAAGCTGATAACGATCAGGCCCATGACCACGGCCATGACCGCCTTGCCGAGCCAATTCTTTGAGGCTTCGTGGAGTCCTCGGAGCATGCCTGCGAAACTTCTGTTGTTGGAGAAATGCCGCCTTTACGGGGGCAAGTGACGCATCTTAGGGAGCGGGTCAAGGGCCTGCAACCAAAGAGGGATTACTCCCCTAGTGGTCCTCTTCTAACATTCGCTCCCGGGTCCGGCAGGCTTTCTAGCGAATGTTGGAAGCAAAGGACCACTAGCCAATATTAAATTTCCAGCGGAGCTTGGATTTGACATTCGCTTCAAGTACCCGCGGCTGGGTGAGAGCGAATGTCAAATCCGCTCTGCTGGCGCCAGGCGGATTGGTCTGCTAACCGCTCGCCGACAAAACCGGGAACCTTGAACCATGCCGGCCCCCTCACCGCGTCCGCTTGTTGCAGGCAACTGGAAGATGAACGGGCTCAAGGCGTCCGCGGCAGAGCTGCAGCAGATCATCACCGGAGCCACGCCGCTCGCAGGCAAGGCCGACCTGATGGTGTGCCCGCCGGCGACGCTGCTGTTCACCTTTGCGCATGTTGCTTTCGGCTCTAAGTTGCAAATCGGCGGCCAGGATTGCCATGCCAAGGCATCCGGCGCGCATACCGGCGATCTTTCCGCCGAAATGCTGGCTGATGCGGGCGCTGCCGCGGTGATTGTCGGCCATTCGGAGCGGCGCACCGACCACCATGAAAGCGACGCGCAGGTGCGCGAGAAGACACTTGCGGCCTGGCGTGCGAGCCTGCTCGCGATCGTGTGTATCGGCGAGCAACGCGCCGAGCGTGAGGCCGGACAGACGCTCGCGGTAGTCGGCCGTCAGCTCGACGCCTCGGTTCCGGACGGGGCTACGGCGGCCAATCTCGTTATTGCCTATGAGCCAGTATGGGCGATCGGCACCGGCCTCACACCGACGCCGGCCGATGTGGCGGAGGTGCACGGATTCATCCGCCGCCGGCTCGGCGAGCGCTTTGCCGCGGAGGGTGCCGCGATCCGCATTCTCTACGGCGGATCGGTGAAGCCGTCGAACGCGAAGGAACTGATGGGCGTTGCCGATGTGAACGGCGCGCTGGTCGGTGGCGCGAGCCTCAAAGCGGAAGAGTTTCTGGGGATCGCGTCGGTTTACGCCTGATCTCCATAGGGCCGACAAAGCGCCTCCTTTCGGAGCCTCGGGAGGGCCTCGGCATTGACGGGCCAGGCTAACCCCTTGGGTGGAAATGCCATCGGAGATCGTGTAGAGAGCGCGCCAACTTCCTATATATCAGCAGCACGCATTGGGGCGGCCGCAGGAACGGGTTCGCATGCAGCAGGTCATTATCGTTGTCTATCTGATGGTTGTGTTCGCCATGATCGGCGTCATCCTGCTCCAGCGCTCGGAGGGCGGCGGCCTCGGGATTGGCTCGACCGGCGGGTTCATGACCAGCCGCGGCACCGCCAACGTGCTGACCCGGGCCACGGCCATCCTGGCAGCGCTCTTCTTTGGCATCAGCTTGCTGCTGTCGATCCTCGCCGGCATGGACCGCAAGCCGACCTCGATCCTGGCGCCCGGCCAGACGGCGCCGACACAGTCAGCACCGGGCGCTCCGGCCCCGGGCGGTGGAACTGGTGGCGGCGTCCTTGATCGGCTGCGCGGCCTCGGCCAGCAGCAGCAACAGCCGGCCGCGCCACCCGCGGCGCCCTCGGGACCCCAGGTCCCGCGCTCACAGTAAAAGCCTCGCAGCGAAGGGCCGGGAAACCGGCCCTTCAGCGTTAGACGGGCAGGAGTTCCGAGACGGCGATGAAGCATTGCGAGATCACATGAACAGAATGGCTAAGCCATCTGAGTGGGCTGATTTTTCTGTGGTCTCAACCGATCGAGGACCTGCCTTGCCGTTTTCGCGCTCGTCGAATCGAATCGGGGAGGTTAAAGGTTAGGCCCCATGGCGCGGTACATTTTTATCACCGGCGGCGTGGTCTCCTCACTGGGCAAGGGTCTCGCGTCAGCGGCGCTCGGAGCGCTGCTGCAGGCGCGCGGCTACAAGGTGCGGCTGCGCAAGCTCGATCCGTATCTCAACGTCGATCCGGGCACGATGTCGCCCTATCAACACGGCGAAGTCTTCGTCACCGACGACGGCGCCGAGACCGATCTCGACCTCGGCCATTATGAGCGATTCACCGGACGCCCGGCGACGCGCAAGGACAGCATCACCACGGGGCGCATCTATCAGGACATCATCGCCAAAGAACGGCGGGGGGACTATCTCGGCGCCACCATTCAGGTGATTCCGCACGTCACCAACGCCATCAAGGACTTCATCCGCGACGGCAATGACGAATACGATTTCGTGCTCTGCGAAATCGGCGGCACCGTCGGCGATATCGAGGGCCTGCCGTTCTTCGAGGCGATCCGGCAATTCGGCAACGATTTGCCGCGCAACCACGCCATTTACATCCATCTCACGCTGTTGCCGTTCATCGGCTCCTCGGGCGAGCTGAAAACCAAGCCGACCCAGCATTCGGTGAAGGAACTGCGCTCGATCGGCATTCAGCCGGATATCCTTTTGTGCCGCAGCGATCGGCCGATCCCGCGCGAAGAGCGCCGCAAGCTCGCGCTGTTCTGCAATGTCCGCGAAAGCGCGGTCATCGAGGCGCTCGATGTCGACAACATCTACGCGGTTCCGGAAGGCTATCACGCCGCCGGTCTGGATACCGAGGTGCTCTCGGCTTTCGGGCTCGACGCCGATGGCGCACCCGACCTCTCGGTCTGGAAGCTCATCAACGAGCGCGTGCGCAATCCGGAAGGCGCCGTCACCATCGCCATCGTCGGCAAATATACCGGCATGAAGGATGCCTATAAGTCACTGATCGAGGCCTTGTCCCACGGCGGCATCGCCAACAAGGTGCGGGTCAATCTCGACTGGATCGAGAGCGAGGTGTTCGAGCAGCAGGATCCGGCGCCGTTCCTCGAGCACGTCAATGGCATCCTGGTGCCCGGCGGCTTCGGTCAGCGCGGCGCCGAGGGCAAGATCCGCGCGGCGCAGTTCGCCCGCGAGCGCGACGTGCCGTATTTCGGCATTTGTTTCGGCATGCAGATGGCGGTGGTCGAAGCCGCGCGCAATCTCTGCGGCATCGACGAGGCGAACTCGACGGAATTCGGCCCCACGACGGAGCCGGTGGTCGGCCTGATGACCGAATGGCTCAAGGGCAATGAGCTGGAAAAGCGCGCTGCCGGCGGCGATCTCGGCGGCACCATGCGGCTCGGCGCCTTCCAGGCGACGCTTGGACGCGGTAGCCGCGTCGCCGACATCTATGGCTCAATCGAGATTTCCGAGCGGCATCGTCACCGCTACGAGGTGAATACGAACTACAAGGGCCGGCTCGAGCAGCACGGCGTACGCTTTTCCGGCATGTCACCGGACGGCGTGCTGCCGGAAATCATCGAATATGCCGATCACCCCTGGTTCATCGGCGTGCAGTTCCATCCCGAGCTGAAATCGCGGCCATTCGAGCCGCATCCACTGTTCTCGTCCTTCATCGGCGCCGCGGTGGAGCAGAGCCGGCTGGTGTAAGCTCGATCAGCGAGCGGCTCAGCCATCATGTCCCGCGCTCTCGACCACATCGTTCACGCCGTGCGCGACCTCGACGCTGTGGCCGGTCTTTACCGCCGTCTCGGCTTCACGGTCGGCGCGCGCAATCGCCATCCGTGGGGCACGCACAATCACGTCGTGCAGCTTCCGGGATTTTTCATCGAGCTGCTCACGCTTGCGGAACCGGAGAAGCTTGGCGATGACGCCATCTCTGTGAACTTCGGAGCGTTCCATCGCGATTTCCTTGCCAAGCACGAAGGGCTTTCGATGCTGCTGCTCGCCTCCAATGACGCGGCAGCAGATGCAGGTGCGTTTGCGCAGGCCGGCATTGCGAGTTCGCAAGCCACGCGTTTCGATCGTGAAGGCCGCAGACCGGACGGCTCGCTGGTGAAGCTTGCCTTCTCGCTTGTGTTCGCGCGCGATCCCACTGCGCCTGATCTCGGCTGCGCCGTGTGTCAGCATCATTATCCGGAGAATTTCTGGAGCCCGGCGTTTCAACAGCACGCGAATGGTGTGACCGGCGTGCTCGGCGTCGCGCTCGTTGCCGACGATCCGGCGGTGCATGCCGATTTTCTGCGCGGCTATAGCGGCGCGGAGATTGTGAGCAGTCCTGGACGAATTTCCGCGACAGCGCCGCGCGGCGAAATCATTGTTGTCGAGCCTGCGCGTTATCGTGATGAGTTCAATCTTGACACGAAGAATGTTTCACGTGGAACGCAGTTCGCCGCGATTCGATTTGCCGCGCGCGATCTCGACGCTGCCTCCGATTTGCTCAACGCCAACGCCATAAAGGCGACGCGCATTGGCGAGCGCGTGGTCATCGGCCCCGACGCCGCCATGGGCGCCGCATTCATCATCGAGCCAACCGGCCGTTGACCGCGGCGCCGGCGGGCTTCATAGGAACCGGCGTGGACAAAGAGCTTATTCCCAACACCCAGGTGGCCGTGGGCTCTGTGACCTTCGGCAATGCACTGCCGTTGGCGCTGATTGCCGGGCCGTGCGCGCTGGAGAGCCGTGCGCATGCCTTGGAGATGGCGTCAGCGCTCAAGACAATCGCTGGCCGGCTGGGTCTCGGACTGGTCTACAAGACCTCCTTCGATAAGGCGAACCGCACCAGCGCCAAGAGCGCGCGCGGGATCGGGCTTGAACAGGCGCTGCCGATCTTTGCCGAGATTCGCGAAAGTCTGCGCATTCCGGTGCTCACCGACGTGCACGACGCGAGCCAATGCGCTGCAGCTGCGGAAGCCGTCGATGTCCTCCAGATTCCGGCGTTCCTCTGCCGGCAGACCGATCTGTTGATCGCCGCCGCCAAGACCGGCCGCGTCGTGAACGTGAAGAAGGGCCAATTCCTGGCGCCTTGGGACATGCAGAACGTGGTCGCCAAGATCACCGGCGCGGGAAACCGCAATGTGCTGGTCACCGAGCGCGGCGCATCGTTTGGCTACAACACATTGGTGTCGGATATGCGCGCGCTGCCGATCCTGGCGCGCACCACGCAGGCGCCGGTTATCTTCGATGCGACCCATTCGGTGCAGCAGCCGGGCGGGCAGGGCACCTCCTCCGGCGGCGAGCGCGAATTCGTGCCGGTGCTGGCGCGGGCAGCGGTCGCGGTCGGGGTGGCGGGGGTGTTCATCGAGACCCATCAGGACCCGGACCATGCGCCGTCGGACGGCCCCAATATGGTCCCGCTCAAAGACATGGAAGCCCTGCTGCGGCGGCTGATTGACTTCGACCGTCTGGCCAAGCACTGACGGCCTGCGACGTCGGGGCAATTGAGCCCCGCGCGCCGGGGCGCTCTTGCTCAACCTTCTTGCCTTTGTCGTCTTTGCTTCCTCGCTGTTCATGCGGGCAGTCGACCCTGTCATCCCGCAGATCGCCGCGGGCCTTGGCGTTGCGCCGGCAACCGCCGCGCTGCTCTCCACGGGTTTCACCCTGCCTTACGCGCTCGTGCAGCCGGTGCTCGGTGCGCTCGCTGACATGTTCAGCAAGACGCGGATGATGCTGAGCTGCCTCGGGGCGCTTGCCGTGACGCTCGTCATCAGCGGGCTCTCGACCAATTTCGAAGTGCTCATGGTGATGCGTGTCGTCGCCGGGCTCGCCGCTGGCGGCACGTTTCCGATCGCGCTGGCGATTGCCGCTGATCGGGTGCCGGTGAAGGAACGCCAGGTCGCGGTCGGCCGGCTTCTGTTTGCCGCGATGACCGGGAATCTGCTCGGCGCGACCGGTTCAGGCATCATCGGCGATCTCATCGGCTGGCGCGGCGTTTTCATCGCTGGCGGCGCCGTCGGCTTGATCGTGCTCGCCGCCGCCATCCCGGGGTTCCGCTGGCTCGCCGAGCCCGCCGGCCGCTTCGATCTATCGACGCTGTGGCCGAACTACCGCGCGATCTTTTCCAATCCCCGTGCGAAGTACTGCTTTGGCGCCGTGTTCCTCGAGGCCGTCTTCATGTTCGGCATCTTCCCCTACATGGCGACCATGCTGCATTCGGAAGGGGAAACGCGCGCGTCGATTGCCGGCTTTGTCATTGCCGGCTTCGGCATCGGCGGCATCATCTACACGATGTCGGTGTCCTGGCTGCTCTCGCACATCGGCGAGCGCCGATTGATGCGCATGGGCGGCGTGGTGATGGGATGCTGTCTCATCGTCATCGCTTTGCGCGCGCCATGGCAGGCCGAGTTCATCAATTTCATGACGCTTGGCATCGGCTTCTACTTCCTCCATGGCGTCATCCAGATCCACGTGACCGAGCTCGCGCCCGCGGCCCGCGCCTCGGCGACGGCGCTGCATTCGTTTTTCTTCTTCATCGGGCAGGGGCTCGGGCCCGTGGTCTATGGCGCCGGCTTTGCCACGATCGGCCCGGCGCCGGTGCTGGTTCTCGGATCGATCGTGCTCGCCGCGACCGGCTTCGTCTGTTCGGCGCGCCTGCGCCACCCGAGCCTCGTTGCCGCGGGGGCTTAACCCCGCCCGCGATAGGGCGGCACGCCCTGGTCCGGCACCCAGACGTTTTTCGGGAGCTTCCCGGCCTGCCAGAACACGTCGATGGGCATTCCGCCGCGCGGATAGAAATAGCCGCCGATGCGCAGCCAGCGCGGCGAGAGCAATTGCATCAGCCGTTTGCCGATGGAGACCGTGCAGTCCTCGTGGAACGCGCCGTGATTGCGGAAGCTGTTGAGATAAAGCTTCAGCGACTTGGATTCGATCAGCCAGCGACGCGGCACATAGTCAATGACCATGATGCCGAAATCCGGTTGTCCGGTGACCGGGCACATGGAGGTGAATTCAGGAAAGGCGAAGCGCGCGACATAGTCGGTATCGGTGTGCGGATTAGGCACACGGTCGAGCACCGCCTTGTCCGGCGAGACCGGGATTCTGCTCGGTTGTCCAAGCTGCAGCCTCTTCTTCTTCGCCATCGCCCTTGTCCTGTGCGTGTTCGGGATTTTCACCCCGGAGGTACCCTTGGAATGCCTGTCACCTCGGGACATGACAAGACCGTTGTTGATCCTGTAGAAGCGGCGCGAATTTCAGCAAAAAGCCGGGCCCGTCATGACCGCCATTACCGACATCATTGGACGCGAAATCCTCGACAGCCGCGGCAATCCGACCATCGAGGTCGATGTCATCCTCGAAGACGGAGCGATGGGCCGCGCCGCCGTGCCCTCCGGTGCTTCGACCGGGGCGCACGAGGCGGTGGAGCTGCGCGACGGCGACAAGAAGCGCTATCTCGGTAAGGGCGTGCGCAAGGCGATCGATGCGGTCAACGGCGAGATTTTCGACGCCATCGGCGGCATGGATGCGGAGGCGCAGGTCAAGATCGACGAGACGCTGATCGCCCTCGACGGCACGCCGAACAAAGCGCGGCTCGGCGCCAACGCCATCCTCGGTGTTTCCCTCGCGGCCGCCAAGGCCGCAGCGAACGCCCACGGCGCGCCGCTCTATCGCTATGTCGGTGGCACCTCGGCGCGGCTGCTGCCGGTGCCGATGATGAACATCGTCAATGGCGGCGTGCATGCCGACAATCCGATCGACTTCCAGGAATTCATGATCATGCCGGTCGGCGCTCCGTCCTTCGCCGAGGGGCTCCGCATGGGCGTCGAGGTATTCCAGACGCTGAAGAAGGCGCTGCACGATGCCGATCACAACACCAATGTCGGCGACGAGGGCGGTTTTGCCCCCAATCTGCCGTCGGCTGACGCCGCGCTTGGCTTTGTCATGAAGGCGATCGAGGCGGCCGGCTACAAACCTGGCGATGATATCGTGCTGGCGCTCGATCCGGCTTCAACCGAATTCTTCAAGAATGGCGCTTATGTCTATGAGGGCGAGGGGAAAACCCGCTCGATCGAGGAGCAGGTGAAATATCTGGGCGAGCTCATTTCCCGCTATCCGATCGTATCCATCGAGGACGGGCTTGCCGAGGATGATTTCAAGGGCTGGAAGCTCGCGACCGAGGCGATCGGCGGCAAATGCCAGTTGGTCGGCGACGACCTGTTCGTCACCAACGTCAAGCGCCTGGAAGACGGCATCAAGAAGGGTCTCGCCAATTCTATCCTGATCAAGGTCAACCAGATCGGCACGCTCACGGAGACGCTTGCGGCGGTCGAGATGGCGCACAAGGCTGGCTACACGGCGGTGATGTCGCACCGTTCCGGCGAGACCGAAGACTCGACGATTGCCGACCTCGCGGTCGCTACCAATTGCGGGCAGATCAAGACCGGCTCGCTGGCGCGCTCCGACCGCACCGCGAAATACAACCAGCTCCTGCGTATCGAAGGCCAACTGGGCGAGCAGGCGAAATATGGCGGTCGCGGTGCACTGAAGGTGCTGCGATAGGGTCGCCGTACAAGCATCGGAACCCACGCCGTTAAAGCGCCTTTAACGGCGCCGCCTGCATTTAGGGCGGATGATTATCAATCGTCGGCGGCGTTCGATTCTGACCGCATTGTGCCTGTATACGCTTGCAGCCCTGTACATCGGTTATTTCGGCGTCAACGCGTTTTCCGGCAACTACGGATTGCGCGCGCAGCAGGATCTCGACAGCCAGGTCGCCGAGATGAATGTCGAGCTGTCGCGCCTCAAGCTCGAGCACGCGGCCTGGGAGCGCCGCGTCGCCCTTTTGCGCCCCGACAAGATCGATCCTGACATGCTGGACGAGCGTGCCCGGGCGCTCCTCGACTACGGCGACCCGCGCGACGTTACTTTGCTGCTCCACCCGCGCTGATCGCGCAATTTTCGTTTCCTTCCAAACCTTTGTGCGTATCGCCTGAGTTGGCGTGGCGCGCTGCGGCGCTTCCGCGTTAAATGGTTTTGGGCTATGGGGTGGGCGCCTGCCGCCTGCTGCTGCCCCGTTCGTGTAAGGACCGTCATGGCCACTGCTCAGCAGAAAAAGAAAACTGACGCTTCCGACGCCCCGCCGGCATTCTCCAAGGCGCAGGAGCTTGCGGCCTATCGCGACATGCTGCTGATCCGCCGCTTCGAGGAGAAGGCCGGCCAGCTTTATGGCATGGGCCTCATCGGCGGTTTCTGCCATCTCTACATCGGCCAGGAAGCTGTCGTCGTCGGCATGCAGATGGCGCTCAAGAAAGGCGACGAGGTCATCACCGGCTACCGCGATCACGGTCACATGCTCGCCTGCGGCATGGATCCGAAGGGTGTGATGGCCGAGCTCACCGGACGCCGCGGTGGCTACTCGAGGGGCAAAGGCGGCTCGATGCATATGTTCTCCGTCAAGGAGGGCTTCTTCGGTGGACACGGCATCGTCGGCGCACAGGTCCCGCTCGGCACCGGTCTTGCTTTCGCCAATCGCTACCGCGGCAACGACAATGTGTGCCTCACCTATTTCGGCGACGGCGCTGCCAATCAGGGCCAGGTCTACGAGAGCTTCAACATGGCGGAGCTTTGGAAGCTTCCCGTGATCTACGTGATCGAAAACAATCGCTATGCCATGGGCACCTCGATCACGCGCGCCTCTGCGCAGGTCGATTTGTCGAAGCGCGGCGCTTCGTTCAATCTTCCCGGTGAGCAGGTCGACGGCATGGATGTGCGTGCGGTCAAAGCCGCTGGCGAGAAGGCGGTGAAATGGTGCCGCGAGGGCAAGGGCCCGTACATTCTCGAAATGCTCACCTACCGCTATCGCGGACACTCGATGTCCGACCCCGCCAAATATCGCACCAAGGAAGAGGTGCAGAAGATGCGCACCGAGCACGATCCGATCGAGCAGGTGCGCCACCGTATTCTCGAGACCAAGCTTGCCAGCGAAGACGAGCTGAAGAAGATCGACGCGCAAGTGCGCGATCGCATCAACGAGGCCGCCGAATTCGCCACGCACGACCAGGAGCCGGAGATTTCCGAGCTCTACACGGATGTCTACCGCTAAACGCGCTCCTCCCCAGGTGACAGTGTAAGAAACGTCATGCCGATCGAAGTCCTCATGCCCGCGCTGTCGCCCACGATGGAGAAGGGCAACCTCGCCAAATGGCTGAAGAAAGAGGGCGAGCGGGTGAAGTCCGGCGACGTGATCGCCGAGATCGAGACTGACAAGGCGACCATGGAGGTCGAGGCGGTCGACGAAGGCACGCTCGGCAAGATCCTGGTGCCGGAAGGTGCGCAGGACGTCGCGGTGAACACGCCGATCGCAATGCTGCTGTCGGAAGGCGAAGACGCGTCCGCGCTCAAGAGCGCAAAACCTGCTCCGCAGCAGAAGGCCGCTGAGTCAGCGCCACCCGCGCAGGCCGAAAAGGCCGAGCCGAAAGCTGCACAGACGCCTGCCGCGCCACAGCCTCCGTCGGCGCCCCAGGCCGCGCCCGATCCGGACGTTCCGCAAGGCGCCGAGATGGTGACCATGACCATGCGCGAAGCGCTGCGCGACGCCATGGCCGAGGAGATGCGCCGCGATGGCGACGTCTTCGTCATGGGCGAGGAAGTCGCCGAATATCAGGGTGCCTACAAGGTGACGCAGGGGCTTCTCCAGGAGTTTGGAGCAAAACGCGTCATCGACACGCCGATCACCGAGCACGGCTTTGCCGGACTCGGCGTCGGCGCCGCGCTTGGCGGGCTCAAGCCGATCGTCGAGTTCATGACCTTCAACTTCGCCATGCAGGCGATGGATCAGATCATCAATTCGGCGGCGAAGACGCTCTACATGTCTGGCGGTCAGATGGGCTGCTCCATCGTGTTCCGCGGCCCGAACGGCGCGGCCGCGCGCGTGGGCGCGCAGCACAGTCAGGATTATTCGTCCTGGTACTCGCATGTTCCGGGTCTCAAGGTGGTGGCGCCGTCGAACGCCGCCGACGCCAAGGGATTGCTCAAAGCCGCGATCCGCGATCCGAACCCGGTGATGTTCCTGGAGAACGAAATCCTCTACGGGCATACATCGCCGGTGCCGAAGCTCGACGATTACGTCGTGCCGATCGGCAAGGCGAAGGTCGTGCGCGCGGGTCATGACGTCACCATCGTCGCCTGGTCGATCGGCATGAGCTACGCGCTCAAAGCGGCCGAAGAGCTGGCGAAGGACGGCATCGAAGCCGAAGTCATCGACCTGCGCACGCTGCGGCCAATGGACATCGATACCATCGTCGCCTCGGTGCAGAAGACCGGCCGCGCGGTGACGGTGGAAGAGGGCTGGAAGCAATCCGGCGTCGGCGCCGAGATCGCCGCGCGGCTGATGGAGAACGCGTTCGACTATCTCGATGCGCCGGTGGCGCGCGTTGCCGGCAAGGACGTGCCGATGCCCTACGCGGCCAATCTCGAGAAGCTTGCGCTACCCTCGATCGCCGAGGTGGTCGAGGCCGCCAAGTCCGTCTGCTACCGGTAAGCGCGTATGCCGACCAACATCCTCATGCCGGCGCTATCGCCCACCATGGAGAAGGGCAATCTCGCCAAGTGGCTGAAAAAGGAAGGCGATGCCATCAAGGCCGGCGACGTCATCGCCGAGATCGAGACCGACAAGGCGACGATGGAGGTCGAGGCGGCCGACGAGGGCACGCTCGCCAAGATCGTGGTGCCGGAAGGCTCGCAGGACGTGGCGGTGAATGCCGTCATCGCTGTGCTCGCCGGCGAGGGCGAGGACGTCAAAGCGGCTGCTTCGTCCGCCAGCAAGGCGCCTGCGCCACCGGCACCAGCCAAAGCACCAGAGAAACCGGCGGCGTCAACGGCGCCTGCACCGAAACCGGCGCCGGCGCCCGCACAGCCGGCTCCAGCACCTGCGGCAGCTGCACCGCGCGCAGATGCCCACGGCGCGAACCGAGTCTTCTCGTCGCCGCTGGCGCGGCGTCTGGCGAAAGAGGCGGGTATCGATCTCGGCCGCGTGCAGGGCTCCGGCCCGCATGGTCGCGTCATTGCCCGCGACATCGACGCGGCGAAATCCGGCAAGGGTCTACGGGCGCCCGGCGCGGCGCCAGCCGCGGCGGCCGGCGCCCCGTCGATCGCCCCGGCGATGTCGGATCAGCAGATCCTCGGGCTTTACGAGGAAGGCTCGTACGAGCTTGTTCCGCATGACTCAATGCGGCGCACGATTGCGCAGCGGTTGACCGCCGCGACGCAGTCGATGCCGACCTTTTATCTCACCCTCGACTGCGACATCGGCAAGCTCACCGCGGCGCGCGAAGAGATCAACGCCGCCGCGCCCAAGGACAAGGACGGCAAGCCCACCTACAAGCTCTCGGTCAACGACTTCGTCATCAAGGCTTTGGCGCTGGCGCTGCAGCGCGTCCCGGACGCGAACGTGTCGTGGAGCGAGGCAGCAATGCTGCGCCACAAGCATTCCGATATCGGCGTCGCGGTTGCGCTTCCGTTCGGACTCATCACCCCGATCATCCGGCAGGCTGAGATCAAGTCGCTGTCGGCAATCTCCAACGAGATGAAGGACCTTGCGGCGCGCGCCAAGGGCAAAAAGCTCAAGCCGCAGGAGTACCAGGGCGGCACATCGTCGGTGTCTAATCTCGGCATGTACGGCATCAAGGATTTCACCGCGGTGATCAACCCGCCGCAGTCTTCGATCCTGGCGGTCGGCACGGGCGAGGAGCGGGCGGTGGTGCGGGGTGGCAAGCTCGAGATCGCGACTATCATGAGCGTGACGTTGTCGTGCGATCACCGCGCGATCGATGGCGCGCTCGGCGCGCAGCTCATCACCGCGTTCAAGACGTTGATTGAAAATCCGGTGATGATGGTGGTGTGAAGACCTTGTCCCTATCTAGGGAGAAGCAAGGAAAGCGACGCGTTTCATGGCCGACACCTCTTTTGACATCATCATCATCGGCTCGGGGCCGGGCGGCTATGTGACCGCGATCCGCGCTGCCCAGCTCGGTTTCAAGACCGCCATCATCGAGCGCGAATATCTCGGCGGTATCTGTCTCAACTGGGGCTGCATCCCGACCAAGGCGCTGCTGCGTTCGGCCGACGTCTTCCATCTGATGACGCACGCCAAGGACTTCGGGCTCGCCGCCGATAATGTGCGCTTTGACGCGGCTGCCGTCGTCAAACGCTCGCGTGCGGTGTCCAAGCGCCTCAATGACGGCGTCGGCTTTTTGATGAAGAAGAACAAGGTGACCGTGATCTGGGGCGAGGCGGTGATCGACGCGCCCGGCAAGATCATCGTGAAGGCCGGCCGTGGTGAGGCGGTCAAGGGCGCTCTCGGCGCCGGCAGCTATCAGGCCAAGCACATCATCATCGCCACCGGTGCGCGCCCGCGCGTGCTGCCGGGGCTCGAGCCCGACAAGAAGCTCGTCTGGACCTATTTCGAAGCCATGGTGCCGCCGGCGATGCCGAAGTCGTTGCTGGTCGTCGGCTCCGGCGCCATCGGCATCGAGTTTGCCTCGTTCTATCGCACGCTCGGCGCCGAGGTGACGGTGGTCGAGGTGCTGCCGCAGATCCTGCCCGTCGAGGACGCCGAAATTCAGGCCTTCGCCCGTAAGTCGTTCGAGAAGCAGGGCATCAAGATCCTCACCGGCGCCAAGGTCACCAAGCTCGACAAGAAAGCCGACAGCGTGACGGCGACGATCGACGCGGGCGGCGGCAAGACGCAGACGCTCACGGTCGATCGCGTCATCTCCGCGGTTGGCGTTGTGGGCAATATCGAAAACCTCGGGCTGGAGAAGCTCGGGGTGAAGACCGATCGCGGCACCATCGTCATCGACGGCCACTGCAATACCAGCGTGCCCGGTATCTACGCCATCGGCGACGTCGCCGGACCGCCGATGCTGGCGCACAAGGCCGAGCATGAGGGCGTCATCTGCGTCGAGGCGATCAAGGGCCTCAATCCGCATCCGATGAACAAGAGCATGATCCCCGGCTGCACCTACTGCACACCGCAGGTCGCCTCCGTCGGACTGACCGAGCAGGCGGCCAAAGAGAAGAAGCTCGACATCCGCGTCGGCCGCTTCCCCTTTGTCGGCAACGGCAAGGCGATCGCGCTCGGCGAGGACCAGGGGTTGATCAAGGTGATCTTCGACAAGAAGACCGGGCAGTTGCTCGGCGCGCATATGGTCGGCGCCGAGGTCACCGAGCTCATTCAGGGCTATGTCGTCGCCATGAACCTGGAGACGACGGAAGAAGAATTGATGCACACCGTCTTCCCGCACCCGACACTGTCGGAGATGATGAAAGAAGCCGTGCTTGACGCCTACGGGCGGGTGCTGAACATCTGACGCCTGTCATACAACAAGGCTACGCTTGCGGGCTCAACGGGGGACGCAATGGGCATCATCATCTGGATCGTGATCGGGCTGATCGCCGGCTGGCTGGCGACGCAGATCCTCGGGGGCCGTGGTTCGCTGCTGCATAACCTGGCGGTCGGGCTTGTCGGCGCCATCGTCGGCGGCTTCCTGTTTCGGCAGCTCGGCGTGATGGCGATGCCCGGCTTCATCGGGGATTTGATCGTCGCCACGATCGGCGCCGTCGTTTTCCTGCTGGTTTGGCGGGCGATCCGGCGGGCCTGACCAGCGTATCGGCAGGGTGCGCCTTGCGGCGGGCGGCCTTCGCCCGTAATTAGAGCCTATGGCTGTCGTCCTCGATCTCGTGAACGGCCCGCGCCCGCGCCATCCGGAAAAGGCGCATCGGCCGGATTCCGTCGTGACGCGCAAGCCCGACTGGATCCGCGTCAAGGCGCCGGTGTCCAAGGGCTATTTCGCGACGCAGGCGATCGTGCGCGAGAACAAGCTGCACACGGTCTGCGAGGAGGCCGGCTGTCCCAATATCGGCGAGTGCTGGGAGAAGAAGCACGCGACCTTCATGATCATGGGGGACACCTGCACGCGCGCCTGCGCCTTCTGCAATGTGAAGACCGGGCTCCCGGGTGCGCTCGATGCCGCCGAGCCCGCGCATGTCGCGGAGGCGACGGTGAAGCTCGCGCTTGCGCACGTGGTCGTCACCTCGGTCGACCGCGATGACCTCGCCGACGGCGGCGCCGAGCATTTCGCGCAGACCATTCGCGCCATTCGCGCGCGCACGCCGGCGACAACCATCGAGGTGCTGACGCCGGATTTCCTGCGCAAGGACGGCGCGGTGGAGAGGGTGGTGTCAGCGAAGCCCGATGTGTTCAACCACAATCTCGAAACGGTGCCGTCGAAATATCTCACGGTCCGCCCGGGCGCGCGTTATTTCCATTCGCTGCGGCTCTTGCAGCAGGTGAAGGAGATTGATCCTTCGATGTTCACCAAGTCGGGCATCATGGTGGGGCTTGGCGAGGAGCGCAACGAAGTGCTGCAGCTGATGGATGATCTGCGTTCGGCCAATGTCGATTTTCTCACCATCGGCCAATATCTGCAGCCGACGCGCAAGCATCACGAGGTGGTGCGCTTCGTTCTGCCGGAGGAGTTCAAGAGCTACGAGACGATAGCCTACGCGAAGGGCTTCCTCATGGTCTCGTCGTCGCCGCTCACGCGCTCGTCACATCACGCCGGCGATGATTTCGCGCGGCTCAAGGCCGCGCGTGTTGCGGCATCCTGATCGTGCCTGAATTCTCCACCAGGCGCCGCGTGCGGCACGCCGCCTCGGATATGTTCGACCTTGTGGCGGATATGGAGAACTATCCGCAGTTCGTGCCGCTGTGCCGCGATCTGCGCATCCGTCAGCGCATTGCCGAGCCGGAGAATGTCGAGGTGGTCGTCGCCGACATGACGGTCGCCTACAAGCTCGTGCAGGAGACCTTCACCAGCCGCGTCACCCTCGACCGGCCCAATCTGCAGATCCACGTCGAATATCTGCGCGGACCGTTCAGCCGCATGGAGAACCGCTGGGAATTCCACCCGGTGACCGATCACGCGAGCGACGTGATCTTCTTCATCTCCTACGAGTTCAAGAGCCGCATGCTGGCGATGCTGATGGGCGCCATGTTCGAGGCCGCCTTCCGCCGCTTCTCCTCGGCGTTCGAGAAGCGGGCGGATCAGGTTTACGGGCGCAAGAGCGCCGGCTAGCGTCCAGCGGCGTAGCCCTGCATGCCGCGCGGATTGGCGGCGGCGCGGCGACGCGGGTCGACACGCGAGGCCGCGGTGAGGCGGCCTTCCGACCAGTCCGGTCCGACCTCGACCTCGTGACCGCGGCGGCGCAATTCTTTCACGGTTGCTTCCGGGACGCGGCCTTCGACCACGAGCACGCCGGGACGTGCGGTGCGCGGCCAGAACGAGATCGGGAAGTGCTCCGAATGCCAGGCCGGCGCGTCGATCGCCTCCTGCAGATTCATGTTCGCGTGCACGTGGCGCAGGAAGAACTGCGTCGACCACTGATCCTGCTGGTCGCCGCCGGGCGAGCCCCAGGCGAGATACGGCTTGCCGTCGCGCAGCGCCATGGTCGGCGACAGCGTCGAGCGCGGACGCCGGCCCGGCGCCAATGCCGCCGGATGTTTCTCGTCGAGCCAGAACATTTGCGCGCGGCTGCCGAGGCAGAAGCCGAGCTCGGGGATCACCGGCGAGGACTGCAGCCAGCCGCCCGAGGGCGTCGACGACACCATGTTGCCGTCGCGATCGACGATGTCGAAATGCACCGTGTCGCCGACCACCTGGCCCATGCTGCCGACCGTCGGCTCGCCAGTGCCAAGGCTGCCGACGGCAAGGCGAGGGCCTTCCTCGCGGCGCAGCTTGATCACCGCGCCGAAGCCTTCCACCGATCCGGGCCGCTGCTCCAGCGAGGCTTCGTCGCTGATCAGCTTGCGGCGCTCCGCATTGTAGCTCTCCGACAGGAGCGTCCCGATCGGGATGTCACTGAACTTCGGATCGCCGTAGAACGCTTCGCGGTCCGCATAAGCGAGCTTCGCCGCTTCCACCTGCCAGTGAATGAAGTCGGGGCTGACCGGATCGAGCCCGTCGAAGTCGAAGCCCTTGAGCAGCGCGAGTTGCTGCAGCAGCACCGGGCCCTGGCTCCAGACGCCGGCCTTGCACACCGTGTAGCGGCCATAGTCGTAGGTCAGTGGCGCTTCCATGGTGGCTTCCCAGCGCGCCATGTCGTCGCCGGTGAGCACGCCGCCATGCCGCTCGCCGGTGACGTCCATGACTTTTTGCGTCCGGAAGAATTTGTCGATCGCTTCGGCGACGAAGCCTTGCGACCAGACTTTGCGGGCGCGCTCGATCTGCGCCACGCGGTCAGCGCCGGCGCTCTCCGCTTCGCGCAGCACGCGCGTGTAGGTGTCGGCGAGCGTCTTATTGGTGAACATCACCCCTGGCTTCGGCACCGAGCCGCCGGGCATATAGACCGCGGCCGAAGTCGGCCAGTGCTCGCGGAAGAGCTCTTCCACCATGCCGATGGTGGCGCTGGCACGTTCGAGCAGCGGATGGCCATCGCGGGCATAGCCGATCGCGGGCGTGAGCACGTCGGCGAGCTTGAGCGTGCCGTAGTCGCGCAGCAGCAGCATCCAGGCGTCGAACATGCCGGGGACGCAAGCGGCGAGAAGCCCGGTGCCGGGCACGATGTCGAGGCCGAGGCTCTTGTAGTGCGCGATGGTGGCGCCGGCAGGGGCGGGACCTTGGCCGCAGATCACCTCCGGCTTGCCGCGCTTGACGTCATAGACGAGGACGGGGACGTCGCCGCCCGGCCCGTTCAGATGCGGCTCCAGCACCTGCAGCACAAAGGCTGTAGCGACTGCCGCGTCGAAGGCATTGCCGCCGCGCTCCAGCGTGCCCATGCCGACTGCGGTGCCGATCCAGTGCGTTGCGGCGACCACGCCGAAGGTGCCCTCGATCTCGGGACGCGTGGTGAAAGGATTCGGATTGATCTTGGAGACGCCGGCGCGCATGGAAAAGTCTCTCAGGATTGGCCTTCGGCAGGCGGATGCGGTTCTTCCTTCTCCGCCAATTCACGCAGCATGTCGAGGGCCTGCAGCACCGAGGCGCGGCGCACTTTGCTGCGCCCGATATCGCCGTAGCGGCGGTCGTGCGCGATGATGCGGCCGCCGCGCGAAGCCGCGCAGAAGAAGACGAGGCCGATCGGCTTGCCGGGCACCGCGCCGGTCGGCCCGGCAATGCCGGTGATCGATACGGCGAGGCTTGCGGCGGAATGGGCGAGCGCGCCCTTCGCCATCTCCTGTGCACATTCGCGGCTCACCGCGCCGTAACGTTCGATCGTCATCGGGGCGACGCCGACCATCTGCATTTTTGCATCGTTGGTGTACGTGACAAAGCCGCGATCGACCACCGCGGACGAGCCGGCGATCTCGGTGAGCGAGGCTGCGACGAGCCCGCCGGTGCAGGATTCCGCGGTCGCGACGGTCAGATCCTTTTTCTTGCAGATTTCCAGCACCGCATTGGCGGCCTCGAAGATCTCCTGGTCGGACATCACGCGCTCCAAGGGAGCCGGATCGTGGCAGTAGCAAAGGCAACAATGCCTTCGCCGCGTCCGGTGAAGCCCATCTTCTCGCTCGTCGTCGCCTTGATGGCGACGCGATCGAGCGCGATGCCGGAAAGCGAAGCGATGCGTGCGCGCATGGCGTCGCGATGCGGCCCGATGCGCGGCGCTTCGCAGACGACATTGATATCGAGATGCGCGATCTGGCCGCCGCGCGCCTTCAAGCGTTCGAGCGCGAAAGCGAGGAAGCGGTCCGAGGGCGCGCCGCGCCATTGCGGATCGCTCGGCGGAAAGTGCACGCCGATGTCGCCTTCGGCCAATGCCCCGAGAATGGCATCAACCAGCGCATGCAGCACCACGTCGGCGTCGGAATGGCCGGAAAGGCCGTGCGTGTGCGTGATGCGCACGCCGCCGAGCGTCACGTGATCGCCGGGACCGAAGGCATGCACGTCAATGCCGGAGCCGGTGCGCACATCGGCGAGATTGGCGAGCACTGTGGTCTCGCTGCGGATGAAATCTTCGGCGCTGGTCAATTTCACGTTTCCTGTCTCGCCGGCGAACACGCCGACCTCAAGCCCGGCCCATTCGGCGAGCGCGGCGTCGTCGGAGAAGTCGTCGCGGCCAGCCGCGGCGGCGCGGCGATGGGCTTCGAGCACGGCGTCGAAGCGGAAGGCCTGCGGCGTCTGCACGGTGCGCAGAGATGCGCGGTCGAGTGTCTTGGTGATGATGTCGCGTGCATCGACGACCTTCACCGTGTCAGTCATCGCGAGCGCCGGTATGGCGGCGCCGGTTTTAGCGGCCGCGGCGACCGCCCGGGAAATCAACGCGGCGGAGACGAAGGGGCGGGCGGCATCGTGGATCAAGACGAACTCGGGGCGGTGCGACGCCAGTGCCTCAAGCCCAGCGCGCACCGAGATCTGCCGCGTGGCGCCGCCGTGCACCGGCGGCAGCAGCGAAAGTTCCCCGACGGCCTCGGCGTAGAGATCGGCATCGCCGGCATTGATCACCGGCTGCACCAGGGCGACGTCGGGATGGCTCCAGAAGGCCTGCAGCGTCGCCCGGATGACCGGCTGGCCGGCGAGCGTCCGATATTGCTTGGGGATTGCTCCGCCCGCGCGCAGGCCGCGTCCTGCCGCAACCACGACTGCTGCCACTTGACCCGTCATGCCTGGAAATCTCGCTTCTTCCTCGCTTTAGCGCGTTCCTCGGATGGTTGGAATAACGCGCCAGGCATGCGGGTTTTGATGTTAATCACGCTGGATATTTTGCAGTGCAGCACTTGCACTGCGCTTGCGATTGGCTAAACTATATGCACACGGACTATCCGCCTAAATCATAGGCACACTTGATTTGGCAATGACGATCAGCCCATTTCCCCGGCCAGCTCTGAATATCGGCGGTATTCCGCTGCCCAATCGCGTCGTTCTAGCGCCGATGTCGGGCATCACGGACGCGCCGTTCCGTCGGCTGGTGCACAGACTGGGAGCCGGACTCGTCGTCTCCGAGATGACCGCAAGCTCGCAGCTTGCCGAGGGGCACCACGAAGCCGTTCTGCGCAGCCTGGCGCATGGCGATGGGCTCCATGTCGTGCAGCTGGCCGGCTGCGAAGTGCACTGGATGGCGGAGGGCGCGCGCATCGCCGAGGCCGCCGGCGCCGATGTCATCGACATCAATATGGGCTGTCCCGCCAAGCAGGTGACCAACGGCGCCTCCGGCTCGGCGCTGATGCGCAATCTCGATCACGCCGTCGACCTCATCGATGCCACCATCGCTGCGGTGCGGGTGCCGGTGACGCTGAAGATGCGGCTTGGCTGGGATGCCGCGACGGTCAATGCGCCAGAGCTTGCCGCACGCGCCGAGCAGAGCGGCATCCGCCTCATCACCGTGCATGGCCGCACGCGTTGTCAGTTCTATGACGGCAACGCCGATTGGGAGGCGGTGCGCGCGGTGAAGGCGCGCGTCTCCATTCCGGTGATCGTCAATGGTGACATCTCCTCGTGCGACGATGCGGTTCGTGCGCTCGAACAATCCGGCGCTGACGCGGTGATGGTCGGCCGTGCCGCGCGTGGCCGGCCGTGGCTGCCCGGCCAGATCGCGCATTATCTCGACACCGGCGAACGCCAACATGCACCTGCGCTTGCCGATCAGCACGCCTGGCTCGCTGCGCTCTACGAGGAAATGCTCACGCATTATGGTGTGGCCGTCGGCCGTCGCCATGCGCGCAAGCATCTCGGCTGGGGGCTCGATGCCGCCGGCACGCAGACCGGTGCGCCGACGCCGCTGCTCAAGCAACATCGCGAGCGCGTGCTCACCGCCGAGGAGCCAAAAGTCGCGCAGCAACGGCTCGCCGAGGCTTACGACGAGTTTAGCTGGAGGGCCGCGGCATGAACCGTGCCGAGGCCGTCGCGGCAGTGCCGCTGTCGTCCGCATCGGAAGCGGTGCTCAACGCGCTGCCGCATCCCGTGCTGATGGTCGACGCGGCGGGCAAGATAGCTGACGCCAATGTCGCCGCCGAGGCTTTCTTCGAGGCGTCCATCCCGATGCTGCGACGTTATCTGCTGCGCGATCTGGTGCCGTTCGGCTCGCCGCTTCTGGCGCTGGTCGAGCAGGTGCGCAGCCGCGGCGCCGCGGTCAACGAATACAAGGTCGACCTCGGCACGCCACGCAACCCCGGCGAACGGCTTGTCGATCTGCACGTGGCGCCGCTGCCCGAATTTCCGAGCCACGTGATCGTGATGCTGCAGGAGCGCACCATCGCCGACAAGATGGATCGCCAGCTGACGCATCGCGGCGCCGCGCGCTCGGTGATCGCGCTCGCATCCATGCTGGCGCATGAGATCAAAAACCCGCTTTCCGGGATCCGCGGGGCTGCGCAGCTCCTCGAGCACTCGGCGAGCGAAGACGACCGCGCGCTGACGCGGCTCATTTGCGACGAGACCGATCGCATCGTGAAGCTCGTCGACCGCATGGAAGTCTTTGCCGACGAGCGTCCGGTCGAGCGCGAGCCCGTCAACATCCATGTCGTGCTCGAGCATGTGAAGCGGCTGGCACAATCGGGCTTCGGCCGGCAGCTCAAGTTCCTCGAGGATTACGATCCCTCATTGCCGCCGGTGCTCGCCAATCGCGACCAGCTCGTTCAGGTGTTTCTCAATCTCGTGAAGAACGCCGCCGAAGCGATCGGCGAGGCGAATGACGGGGAAATCCAGCTCACCACTGCCTTCCGCCCGGGCGTGCGGCTCTCCATTCCGGGGAGCAAGGCCCGCGTGTCGCTGCCGCTCGAATTCTGCGTGCGCGACAACGGCCCGGGTGTGCCTGAAGATCTGATGCCGCATTTGTTCGATCCCTTCGTCACCACCAAGCCGACCGGCAGCGGTCTCGGCCTCGCTTTGGTGGCGAAGATCGTCGGCGATCACGGCGGCATCATCGAATGTGAATCGCAGCCGCGGCGCACCATCTTCCGCGTGCTCATGCCTGTTTATGCCGGGTCCGAAACCAATGTCGACGGTGAGGTCGCCGTGACAAGCACTTGAGGGCTCCGATGCCGACGGGAAGCATTTTAGTCGCCGACGACGACGCTGCGATCCGCACCGTCTTGAACCAGGCGCTCTCGCGCGCGGGTTACGAGGTCCGCTCGACCGGCAATGCCGCGACGCTGTGGCGTTGGGTCAGCCAGGGCGACGGCGACCTGGTCATCACCGACGTGGTGATGCCGGATGAGAACGCGTTCGACCTGGTGCCGCGCATCAAGAAGGCGCGCCCGGATCTGCCGGTCATCATCATGAGCGCGCAGAACACGTTCATGACCGCGATCCGTGCCTCTGAGCGTGGCGCCTACGAATATCTGCCGAAGCCCTTCGATCTCAAAGAGCTCATCGCGATCGTCGGCCGCGCGATGTCGGAGCCGAAGGAGCGCCGCCCGACCGAAGCGAAAGCCGAAGAGTTCGATTCAATTCCGCTGGTCGGCCGTTCGCCGGCGATGCAGGAAATCTACCGTGTGCTGGCGCGGTTGATGCAGACTGATCTCACGGTGATGATCACCGGTGAGTCCGGCACCGGCAAGGAGCTCGTCGCCCGCGCGCTGCACGACTACGGCAAGCGCCGCGCCGCACCCTTCGTCGCCATCAACATGGCGGCGATCCCGCGTGACCTCATTGAATCGGAATTGTTCGGTCACGAGAAGGGCGCCTTCACCGGCGCCAACACACGCTCCTCCGGTCGCTTCGAGCAGGCCGAAGGCGGCACGCTGTTTCTCGATGAGATCGGCGACATGCCCATGGAGGCACAGACGCGGCTTCTTCGCGTGCTGCAGCAGGGCGAATACACCACGGTCGGCGGGCGCACACCGATTAAGAGCGATGTGCGCATCATCGCCGCGACGAACAAGGATCTGCGTCAGCTGATCCAGCAGGGCTTGTTCCGCGAGGATTTGTTCTTCCGCTTGAACGTCGTGCCGCTGCGCCTGCCGCCGCTGCGCGAGCGCACGGAGGACATCGCCGATCTCATCCGCCACTTCTTCGCGCAAGCGGAGCGGGAAGGGTTGCCGCCGAAGCAGATCGACCAGGCCGGTCTCGATCGCCTCAAGCATCACCGCTGGCCGGGCAATGTGCGTGAGCTGGAAAATCTCGCACGCCGGCTCGCCGCGCTGTATCCGCAGGAGACCATCACCTCCGCCGTGATCGATGCCGAGCTCGCACAGCCGAGCATGCCGTCGGGCTCCGACGAGCCACGCGCGGACGAGAGCCTCTCTGCCTCGGTCGAGCGGCATCTCGCGGCATACTTCGCCACCTTCGACGAAGGCCTGCCGCCGGCGGGGCTCTATCACCGCATCCTGCGGGAGATCGAATACCCGCTGCTCTCCGCCGCGCTCGCTGCGACCCGCGGCAATCAGATCCGTGCCGCCGATCTTCTGGGCGTCAACCGCAACACGCTGCGCAAGAAGATCCGGGATTTGGACATCCAGGTGTTTCGCTCGAGCGGTGGATAGGCCCCGCAGCCGCCTCGGCATTAACCGCACGGCCTGAAGTCGCCGCGATATTGTCGCAATCCGGCAACATTGTTGTATAAAAGCATCAGTGGCGGCTGGCCCGCACGAGGGTACTGCCGCCGCGACCCCCGGGGCTTCGGCTCCACCATCCGTCGGGTTCCATGACCGTCGACCAGGCTGTCAGTGCCGAGGCTGCCCTTGTCGTCGCGCCTGCGCGGAGCGAACGGCGTATCGCCGGCCCGATCGCCATCGGCTTTGCCCTGTTCTCGGCGCTGGTCACCTTTCTCGTCCTCGCCAATTTGACCCCGATCCTGCCCACGCATTACGTCGTGGTGACGCTGCTTCTGGTGAATGCAGTGGCGATGTGCGTGCTTATCGCGCTCATCGCGCGCGAGATCTTCCAGATCGTGCAGGCGCGGCGCACCGGCCGCGCCGCGGCGCGGCTGCATGTGCGCATCGTCGGTCTGTTCTCCATCGTGGCCGCTGTGCCCGCCATCCTGGTCGCTATCGTCGCCAGCGTCACGCTCGACCGCGGCCTCGACCGCCTGTTCAATACGCGCACACGCGCCATGATCGAGAATTCGCTGTCGGTGTCGCAGGCTTATCTGCGCGATCATGCGCAGATGGTCGGCTCCGACATCATGGTGCTGTCCTTCGATATTTCACGGGGGCGGCCGCTATTCGATCAGAACCGCGACCAGATGCGCCAGTTCATGACGGTGCAGGCCGCGATCCGCGGGCTCTCGGCCGCCATCATCTTCGACAAGAATCTCAACGTCGTCGAGCGCGCGGAAGTCCCGACCACCCAGGTGTTCGCGACGCCGAGCAAGGAGCAGCTCGCCACCGTCAGCGATACCGAGCCGCAGATCGTGCTGCTGCCGGACGCGACCTACGCCGCCGCCGTGGTGAAGCTGCAGAACTACGACGACATGTACCTTTACGTCGCGCGCAATCTTGATCCGCTCGTGCTGCAGCAGTTGCGGCAGACGCAAGAGGGCGTCGTCGAATACGCGACCATCGAGGCCCGCCGCCTCGGCGTGCAGATCGCCTTCGCCTTGATGTACACGGTGATCGCGCTGATCGTTCTGCTCTCAGCCGTGTGGATCGGCATCAATTTCGCCAACGCGCTGGTGGCGCCGATCCGGCGCCTGATCGGCGCCGCGAATATCGTGTCCACCGGCAATCTCTACGTTCAGGTGCCGATCCGCAAATCCGAGGGCGATCTCGCGCATCTCGGCGAGACCTTCAACAACATGACGCAGGAGCTGCGCACCCAGCGCGACGACATTGTGCGCGCGCGCGACCTCATCGACAGCCGCCGCCGCTTCACCGAAGCCGTGCTCGCCGGTGCCTCGGCGGGCGTCATCGGTGTCGACCGGCACGGCCGCATCAGCATCCTCAATCGTTCGGCGGAGAAGCTCGTCGGCCGCAGCGAAGTCGAGGCCCTCGACAAGCCTTTGCTCGACGTGGTCCCTGAGCTCGTCGACATCATGAGCGCGGCGCAAGCGGGCAATCAGCGCTTGGTGCAGGATCAGGTGACGCTGTCGCGCAACGGCCGCGAACGCAATCTTTCAGTGCGCGTCACCAGCGAGCAGTCGGCGGAGAGCGAGCACGGTTATGTCATCACGCTCGACGACATCACTGAGCTCGTCACCGCGCAGCGTACCTCGGCCTGGGCCGACGTCGCCCGCCGCATCGCGCATGAGATCAAGAACCCGCTGACGCCGATCCAGCTCTCCGCCGAACGGCTGCGCCGCAAATACGGCAAGGTGATCAGTGACGATCGCGAGGTGTTCGAGCAGTGCACGGATACGATCGTGCGCCAGGTCGACGACATCAAGCGCATGGTCGATGAGTTTTCGCGCTTCGCCCGCATGCCGAAGCCGGTGATCGCGGCCGAAGACGTCGCCGACACCGTGCGCCAGGTGGTGTTCCTGATGAAGGTCGGCAATGCCGACATCGACATCAATGCGGAGATTGCCGAGGATCCGATGCCGGCGCGGTTCGATCGGCGGCTCATTTCCCAGGCGCTCACCAACATCATCAAGAATGCGACCGAAGCGATTGCCGCGGTGCCGCCGGCCGAGCTCGGCCGCGGCGCGATCCGCGTCTTCGCCGCGCGCGAGGGAGCAGACATCGCCATCGACGTCGTCGATAACGGCATCGGCCTGCCGAAAGAGAACCGCAGCCGCCTGCTCGAGCCTTATGTGACCACGCGCGAAAAGGGCACTGGCCTCGGCCTCGCCATCGTCGGCCGCATTCTCGAGGAGCATGGCGGCTCAATCGAGCTCGCCGATGCGTCGGCGAAAATACCTGGCCAGCGCGGCGCCTGGGTGCGTCTGCGCTTCGCCGCTGAGACTGCGGTAACCACGACCGAAGCGGATCAGCGAGCGAGCGAACCCCGACAACAAGAAGCGGCAAACGAGCGATAAGTCATGGCGTCCGACATTCTCATCGTCGATGATGAAGCCGACATCCGCGAGCTGGTCGCGGGCATCCTGCAGGATGAGGGCTACAACGCCCGTACCGCGCGCAACAGCGACGAAGCGCTCACCGCCATCGTCTCGCGGCGGCCCAATCTCGTCTTTCTCGACATCTGGCTGCAAGGCAGCAAGCTCGATGGGCTGCAAGTCCTCGAGTCCGTCAAGCGCGAGCACCCCGAGCTGCCGGTGGTGATGATTTCCGGCCACGGCAATATCGAGACCGCCGTCGCCGCCATCAAGAATGGCGCCTACGACTTCATCGAGAAGCCGTTCAAGGCCGACCGTCTGGTGCTCGTCGCCGAGCGCGCGCTCGAGACCTCGCGCCTGAAGCGCGAAGTGAAGGAGCTCAAGCAGCTCGCGCCTGTCGCCACCACCTTGGTCGGGCGCTCGGCGGCGATCGGCCAGCTCCGCTCGACCGTCGAGAAGGTGGCGCCGACCAATAGCCGGATCTTGGTGATTGGACCGTCCGGCGCCGGCAAGGAGCTTGCCGCGCGCACCATCCACGGGCTCTCGGCGCGCGCCAACGCGCCTTTCGTCGTCATCAACGCCGCCGCGATCACGCCGGAACGCATGGAGATCGAGCTGTTCGGCGTCGATCACACCAACGGCAGCGAAGGCCGCAAGATTGGCGCGCTCGAGGAGGCCCATGGCGGCACGCTGTTCATCGACGAGATCGGCGACCTGCCGCGGGAGACGCAGAACAAGATCCTGCGCGTGCTTGTCGACCAGACTTTCCAGCGCGTCGGCGGCAGCAACAAGATCGCCGTCGATGTGCGTATCGTCTCATCCACGGCACGCAATCTCGAGGCGGAGATCGCCGCCGGCAAGTTCCGCGAGGATCTCTACCATCGGCTCTCGGTGGTGCCGATCCGCGTGCCGCCGCTTGCCGAGAGGCGCGAAGACATCCCCGAGCTTGTCGACTATTTCATGGGTCAGATTTCCCAGGCGACCGGCTTGCCCAAGCGCAAGATCGGTGAGGACGCGATGGCTGTGCTGCAGTCGCATGACTGGCCGGGCAATGTCCGTCAGCTCCGCAACAATGTGGAGCGGCTGCTCATTCTCGCCGGCGGCGACCCCGAAGCGGTGATCAGCGCCAATATGCTGCCGCAGGACGTTGGATCCATGGTCCCGAACATGCCGAACGGCAATGGCGGGGAGCAGCTCATGGGTTTGCCTTTGCGCGAGGCGCGCGAGGTCTTCGAGCGCGAATATCTGGTGGCGCAAATCAGTCGCTTCGGCGGCAATATCTCACGCACGGCGGAGTTTGTCGGCATGGAGCGCTCGGCGCTGCATCGCAAGCTCAAGGCGCTGGGCATCGGCTGAGTCATTCATCATGTCACGCATTGCTTATGTGAACGGCCGCTATCTGCCGCGGCGCGAAGCCAAGGTCGACGTCGAAGATCGCGGCTTCCAGTTCTCCGACGGCGTCTACGAGGTCTGCGAGGTGCTCGGCGGCAGGCTCGTCGATGAGCGCCGCCATATTGAGCGCCTGCAGCGCTCGCTCAAGGAATTGCGCATCGCGCTGCCGATGCCGATCAAGGCGCTCAGTGTCGTGCTGCACGAGACGGTGCGCCGAAATCGCGTGCGCGACGGCATCGTCTATATCCAGGTGACGCGTGGCGTCTCGCGGCGCGATTTTCCGTTTCCCGCCGGCTCGGTTGCGCCGTCGCTCGTCGTCACCTCGCGCGCGAGCGACATGGGGAAGATCGAGAGGACCGCGGAGGCGGGCGTTCCCGTTATCACCGTTCCCGACATCCGCTGGAAGCGCGTCGACATCAAATCGGTGGCGCTGCTTCCCAACGTGCTCGCCAAGCAGGCGGCGCGGGAGCAGGGCGCCTACGAGGCCTGGATGGTGGATGCCCAGGGCAAGGTCACCGAGGGCGCCTCTTCGAACGCCTGGATCGTCAACCGCGATGGCGTGCTGCTCACGCGTCAGCTCGACAACGGCATCCTGCGCGGCATCACCCGTACCGTGCTGCTCGACGTCATCAAAGCGCAGGGGCTGAAATTCGAGGAGCGCGCCTTCACCGTCGAGGAGGCCTATGCGGCGCGCGAGGCCTTCGTCACCTCGGCGAGCCAGGTGGTCACCCCGGTGGTGAGCATCGACGGCAGGCCGGTGGGCAATGGAGCCCCGGGGCTGGTCGCTACCGCACTGCGGCGTGAATTCCACCGCTTCGCCGAATTCTCCTGATCCCGCGATGCTTTACGGTTAGTATAAACAGCTGTTTATACAACCACTTATAGGTCATGCCTTGATCTTAGGCTTGCACCGCACAGCCGGGTACCATCTAATGGGATTGCCTAAGTCTTAATCGAGCTTCATTGGGGTGAAGCAGCAACAACAATTGGGACCGTAAGGGCAAAGGTCTCGCGCAAAAGACGCGAGCAAAAAACGGAAAACCGGCCATGGCAGCCGATCGGGCGCAAAATTTACAAGACACTTTTCTCAATCATGTTCGCAAAAGCAAAGTCCCGCTGACCATCTTCCTGGTCAATGGCGTGAAATTGCAGGGCGTGGTGACCTGGTTCGATAATTTCTGCGTGCTGTTGCGTCGCGACGGGCACTCGCAACTCGTCTACAAGCACGCCATATCAACCATCATGCCAGGCCACCCGATCCAATTGTTCGAAGGCGGCGAAGAGCCGTCCGCGGACAAGGTCTAATCATTGGAACAGCGCCGCCGCGATCAGCGCGCGGATAGGCTGAGCACGGTCGATGCCGGCTCGGAAACGGGCCGCGCGATCGTCATCAAGCCGTGTCTGCGCGCCCAGGCGCAAAACGCCGGCACGCGCACGCCGGAAAGTCGTCTCGAGGAGGCGGCCGGCCTCGCGCGTGCCATCGACCTCAATGTCGTCGAGTCCGGGCTCGTCATGCTCAATGAGATCCGGCCCTCGACCTATATCGGCAAGGGCAAGGTCGATGAAATCGCCGGACTGGCGAAGAGCCTTTCGGCCGGCATCGTGGTCATGGATTGCCCGATCTCGCCGGCGCAGCAGCGCAATCTGGAGAAGGCCTGGAATGCCAAGGTGCTCGATCGCACCGGGTTGATCCTCGAGATCTTCGGCCGCCGCGCGCGCACGCGCGAGGGCACGCTGCAGGTCGAGCTGGCGCACCTGACTTACCAAAAGAGCCGGCTGGTGCGCTCATGGACGCATCTCGAGCGCCAGCGCGGCGGCTTCGGCTTCCTCGGCGGTCCTGGCGAGACGCAGCTCGAAGCTGATCGGCGCGTCATCGAGGAGCGCATCGCGCGCATCGAAGCCGAGCTCGAACGCGTCAAGCGCACCCGCAAGCTGCATCGCGACAGCAGGAAGCGCGTGCCGTATCCGATCGCGGCGCTGGTCGGCTACACCAATGCCGGCAAATCGACGCTGTTCAACCGCATGACCGCGGCGCGTGTGCTCTCCGCTGACATGCTGTTCGCCACACTCGATCCGACCTTGCGCGCCGTCGACCTGCCGCACGGCACCCGCATCATCCTCTCCGACACGGTCGGCTTCATCTCCGATCTGCCGACCATGCTGGTCGCCGCCTTCCGCGCCACGCTGGAGGAGGTGATCGAGGCCGACGTCATCCTGCATGTGCGCGACGTCTCGCATGAAGATACCGAGGCACAATCGGCCGACGTCGCCGCGGTGCTGGGCGAACTTGGCATCGAGGCGAACGATCCGCGGCTGATCGAAGTGTGGAACAAGATCGACCGGCTCGACAGCAACGGGCGTCTGCGTCTTGCCAACACCGCCGAGCGGCGCGACGCCGAGCATCGTCCGGTGCTGGTCTCGGCGATCAGCGGGGAGGGGATCGATCGCCTCACCGCGGCGATCGAGGACAAGCTTGCCGCCGCGCGGGTGACGCTTGCTCTGTCGCTCGATCCTGCCGACGGCGCGGGCTTGAGCTGGCTGCACCGTCACGCCGAGGTGCTCTCGCGCGAGATGCGCGACGACGGCCAGCTCGCGGTCGCCGTGCGGGCGGAGCCGTCCGAAGCCGAGCGCATCCGACGGAAGTTCGCGCCGCAGTGAAATTAGGGCACGTCCCAATAGTTGAGAACGTCGGCTTGAGTCAGCGGACGGCCTATGTTCCGTCACCCTGAGGTGGCCGCGAAGCGGCCCTCGAAGGGCGACGGCCCAAGAGTCCGTGCCCGTCATCCTTCGAGGCTCGCGCTACGCGCTCGCACCTCAGGCTGACGGCGAGAGGTTTCGCGGAACTGCAATGCCATTGGAAATTTTCGATTACATCATCGTCGGCGCCGGCTCCGCCGGCTGTGTGCTCGCTAATCGGTTGAGCGCCAGCGGACGCGACCGCGTCGCTTTGATCGAGGCGGGGCCGCGCGACCGCAATTTCTGGATCCACCTGCCCATCGGCTACGGCAAGACGATGTGGGATCCGGTGGTGAACTGGAAGTTCTACACGGAGCCCGATCCCGGCATGGGCGGGCGCAAGATCTATTGGCCGCGCGGACGCGTGCTCGGCGGCTCGAGCTCGATCAACGGCCTCATCGTCATTCGCGGCCAGCGCGAGGACTACGACCATTGGGCGGCGCTCGGCAATCCGGGCTGGGCCTTCTCCGACGTGCTGCCCTATTTCGTAAAACTCGAGAACAATCCCGATCTTGCGCCCGATCAACTGCATGGAACGCACGGGCCACTGCGCGTGAGCAGCATCAAGGGCGAAAATCCTCTGATCGAAGCCTTCATTGGCGCGGCACAGGCCAAGGGCATTCCGCGTACGCACGATTTCAACGGCGCCGCGCAGGAGGGCGTTGGCTATTACCAGCTCACCACGCGCAACGGCTGGCGCATGTCGGCGGCGCAGGCCTATCTGCGTCCGGCGGAGAGCCGCAAGAATCTGGCGATTTTCACTGACAGGCAGGTGGCGCGCGTCCTCTTCGAGGATCGCCGCGCCAGTGGCGTCGTCATGCGTGGCAAGGACGGCGAGACGAAGCTGCACGCACGCCGCGGCGTCATCCTCAGCGCCGGTGCGCTACAATCGCCACAGCTCCTTATGCTTTCCGGCATCGGTCCTGCCGCGCAATTGCGCGAGTTCGACTTGCCGGTGCTCGTCGACCGTCCCGCGGTTGGCGCAAACCTGCAGGACCACCTGCAGTTCCGCCTGATCTATCGCGCCAACAAGCCGGTCACCACCAATGACGCGCTGCGCACGCTGTGGGGCCGCGCGTCGCTGGCGCTGCAGTGGCTGCTGTTCCGCCAGGGCGCTTTCGCCATCGGCATCAATCAAGGCGGCATGTTCGCGCGGCTGTTTCCGGAATCGAAAACGCCGGACATCCAGTTCCACGTCTCGACGCTCTCCGCCGACATGGCCGGCGGCACCGTGCATCCGTTCTCCGGCTTTACGCTCTCGGTGTGCCAGCTGCGGCCGGAGAGCAGGGGGCATATCGCGCTCGCCTCTGCCGATCCTTATGCGCCGCCGCGCATGTTCGCCAACTATCTCGCGAGCGAGACCGACCGCCACTATGCGGTGAAGAGCATCGAATTCGCGCGCGAGCTCGCGCACACGAAGCCGCTGGCCGATCTGGTCGACGGCGAAGTGACGCCGGGCGAGGGGGTGAAGACCGACGCCGAGATCCTCGACTTCGCGCGAGGCAACGGCGCCACCATCTTCCATCCCTCCGGCACCTGCCGCATGGGCGCCGATGCGGACGCGGTGGTCGATCCGCGGCTGCGCGTGCGTGGCGTCGATCGGCTCTGGGTCGTCGACTGCTCGATCATGCCGACGCTCGTCTCCGGCAATACCAATGTGCCGGTGATGATGATTGCCGAGAAGGCTGCCGATCTGATCGCGCAGAATTAGCGGCTTTTGGCACCAATCTCTCTCCGTCATCCTGAGGTGGCCGCGCAGCGGCCCTCGAAGGGCGACGGCCCGGGAATCCGTCCCCGTCATCCTTCCCGCCTTCGCTCTTCGAGCTTCGGCGAGGTCTGGATTGGAGTCGCGCCGAAGCGCTTGCGCGCAGGCGGACGAGGCTCGCTGCGCTCGCGCCTCAGGATGACCGATCGGACGCTTGCTCGGCTCGCTTCGCCTCATCCCACAGCGCATCCATCTCGGCGAGCGTTGCGTCCTTGGGCGCCTTGCCGCGCACGGCCAGCGCGCGCTCGATGGCGGCGAAGCGGCGCTCGAATTTCGCATTGGTCCCGCGCAGCACGCCTTCAGGATCGGCGTCGAGATGTCGCGCCAGATTGACCACGGCGAACAGGAGATCGCCGACCTCCTTGGCCGCATCGACCGGCTTGCCGGCATCGAGATCGGCCTCGATCTCGTCGGCTTCCTCGCGGATCTTCGCCAGCACCGCTTTCGGATCGTTCCAGTCGAAACCGACCTTGCCAGCTTTCGCCTGCAGCTTCAGCGCGCGGGTGAGGGCCGGGAGCGCCAATGGCACGCCGACAAGCGCCCCTGTTTCTGCTGCCGGTTTGCCGCGCGCGGCCTTTTCGCCGGCCTTGATCTCCTCCCACATCCCCTTCACCGCTTGCGCCGTGCGGCCTTCAGAATCCGCAAACACGTGTGGATGCCGGCGGATCAGCTTCTCGGTGATCGAGTGCACCACATCGCCGAATTCGAAGGCGCCTTCCTCCTGCGCCATGCGCGCGTGATAGACGACCTGCAGCAACAGATCGCCGAGCTCGTCCTTGAGATCGGTGCGGTCACCGCGGGCGATGGCATCGGCGACCTCGTAAGCCTCTTCGATCGTGTAGGGGACGATGGTCTCGAAATTCTGCTCCAGGTCCCAGGGGCAGCCGGTCTTCGGCGTGCGCAATGCCGCCATGATCTCGATCAGCCGGGAGATGTCGCGGGAGGGCTTCAAGGCGTTACTCGCAATCCATAGGTTGTCAGGCGGTCGTCCGAGGAGGGCATCATGCCGATATCCGCCTTCGTGCAAACCGGCATTTTCCTGCTGCTCACAGCCGTCGTCCTGTTTGCCTCCGCGGGCACGCTCGCGATCCCGCTTTACTGGGTCTATTTCGCGGTGATCGTCGCATTCTCCGTCCTGATGCTGGCGACGTTGCCTGCCGACCTGATCCAGGAACGCATGCGGCCGGGCGGGCAGAAGGTGCCGGCGCGGCTGCAGCTCGTCAGCCTCCTCCTGTTTGCGCATTGGGTGCTCGCAGGCCTCGACCGCGGCCGTTTCCATTGGAGCGACAGCGTGCCGCTTTGGCTGCGCGTCGTCGGGCTTTTGTTGTTCGCGGGTGGCCTCGGGCTGTTCTATTGGGCGATGCGGGTCAACCGGTTCTTCTCCTCTGTGGCGCGTATCCAGGCCGACCGCGGCCAGGTCGTCATCGACACCGGGCCTTACGCCGTCGTGCGCCATCCGGGCTACAGTGCCGCCGTGATGCTGATTATCGGCAGCGGGCTCGCGCTCTGCTCCTGGCTTGCAACCGCTTTGCTGATCGTCGCAGGACTGCCGATGCTGTTCTTGCGCGCGATCGGCGAGGACCGGATGCTGCATGCCGATCTGCCTGGCTACCGCGACTATGCGCAGCGTGTACGCTGGCGGATGCTGCCTGGGGTGTGGTGAAGCTGCGACGGGTTTCCTTGGCGGCCAGACGCGGACGCGGGCAAGCGCGGAGCTCGGCGGACTTGGGTGATGGGGGCTGGGCCGCCGAGGCAATGACGCACTAAAGCTAACGATTCGCATAAGACATATTATGGAATATTTCTAGCCGATGTTAGCCTGGCGCGCGAGGGTCGAATTATCCCCATGCAAGTGCCTGTGACCCTTTGGCAATTGCTGGATTGAAGCTCGCGTGTAGGATGGCCGACGGTGCGGTACTGAGGCCGACAGTTGCGGTACTGAGGCCGACAGTTTTGGGCTCAGGTCCACACCCGCAAACTTTTCCCCGGTCACCACACGTGGCCGGGGTTTTTGTATCCAGGCGCCGGTCGCTCCAACTTTAACCGTTGCGCCGAATATGCTGAAAAACCTGCTGTATCGATGGTGTTGATGGATTGGCGCTATAGTACAGGCTGACGTCGGAATTCGTATTGAGATCAGCGCCATGCAGCGCGCGGCTCCACTTTAACTGTAGGCAATCTCGAAGCGCATGCCGTCATAGGCCGGCTCGACGTTGGCCGGCACTTGCTTGCGCAGCGTGTCGTAATCGAGGTCGGAATGCATGTTGGTCAGGATCGCCCGTTTGGGCTTGAGCCGCTCAATCCAGGCCAGCGTTTGCGCGAGCATGAAATGGCTCGGATGCGGCTTGTAGCGCAGTGCGTCGACCACCCAGACGTCGAGCCCGGCGAGCGCCTCGACGCTGGCGGCGGGCAGGTCGATCAGGTCGGTCGAATAGGCGAAGTTGCCGAAGCGAAAACCGAGCGAGGCGATGTCGCCATGGTCCTGCAGGAACGGCAGGACGCCGATTGGCCCCCCTTCCCCCTGGACGGTGAACGGCACGCCGGGCGCGATCCGGTGCTCGTTGACGATCGGCGGATACTGGCTGCCTTGCGGGGTGACGAAGCAGTAGCCGAAGCGCAGCGCCATGACGCGCGCCGTCGGCTCGTCGAGATAGACGTCGACGCGCTTGCGATGCCGCATGAACAGCCCGCGCAGGTCGTCGATGCCGTGGGTGTGGTCGGCGTGCTCGTGGGTGTAGAGGACGCCGTCGAGCCAATCGACCTGCGCCTCGAGCAGCTGCTCGCGCAGGTCCGGCGAGGTGTCGACGAGGACGCGCGTGCGCGGGCCGCTGCCGCGGTCGACCAGGATCGAGGTGCGCCGTCGCCGGTTTTTCGGATTGCTCGGGTCGCAGACACCCCAACCGAGCGCCGGCCGCGGCACGCCGCCCGATGAGCCGCAGCCGAGGATCGTGACCGTTAACGTCATGCGGCTTCAGCGGCCGCCCGCGGGACCTTGGCGAATAGCCGATGGAAATTCTCGGTGGTCTGCCGCGCGATGGCCTCGAGCGAGACACCGCGGGTCTGCGCCAGCATCTTCGCCGTCTCGACGACGTAGGCCGGCTCGTTGCGCTTGCCGCGATGCGGATTCGGCGCGAGATATGGCGCGTCGGTCTCGACGAGGATGCGCTCGGCCGGCAGATCCCGAGCAATGTCGCGTAGTTCGGCGGAATTCTTGAAGGTGAGAATTCCGGTAAAGGACACATGGTGCCCAAGCGCGACAGCGCGCATGGCGAGATCGCGGCCGCCGGTGAAGCAATGCAGGACGGCCGGGAAGGCGCCCTTCCCGCTCTCTTCCTCCAGGATCCGCGCCATGTCGGCGTCGGCCTCGCGCGCATGGATCACCAGCGGCAATTGCGTGGCACGTGCCGCGGCGATATGGGCGCGAAAGCCCTGCTCCTGCGCGTCACGCGGGCTGTTGTCGTAATGGTAGTCGAGTCCGGCTTCGCCGATGGCGACGATCTTTGGATGCTTGCTTATGGCGATCAGCGCATCGGCGCCGATGTCGAGCTCCTCATGCGCGTGATGCGGATGCGTGCCGACCGAGCAGTAGACGTCGGGAAAGCGTTCGGCGATCGAAAGCACCTGCGCGTGCCGTTTCACCCGTGTCGAGATCGTCACCAGCCGTTCGATGCCGGCGGCCTTGGCGCGCGCCACCACTGCCTCGAGCTCCGAGGCGAAATCCGGGAAATCCAGATGGCAGTGGCTGTCGACCAGCATCATGTCTTCTTCGGTTTTTCTGGCTTCGCAGGCTTCTCCGGCTTCTCGGCGTCGGGATCGATATAGCGCGGAAACACCGGGCTTGGCGGTGGCAGTTGCGCGCCCGCGGCGATGCGGGTTGCGAGATCGGCGAACGTGCGCTTGTCCGCCGGGACTGCCAGGATATCGAGCAGCTTGGCCGCCGAAGCCGGCACGAAAGGCTGCGCCAGGATCGCCACCTGGCGGATCACCTCGGCGGTCACGTAAAGCACCGTGCCCTGACGCTGCGGATCGGTCTTGGCCAGCGCCCATGGCGCCTCGCCCGCGAAATAGCGGTTGGCGTCGGCGACCACCGCCCACACCGTGTTGAGCACCTGATGCAGCTGCTGCGTCTGCATGAAGTCGCGCGCCCTGCCGAGCATGGCGTCGGCGGCGGCAAGGATGGTCTTGTCGTTGTCCGAGAACGCGCCCGGCGCCGGCAACGTGCCGCCGAACGCCCTGCCGATCATCGAGAGCGAGCGCTGCGCCAGATTGCCGAGGTCGTTGGCGAGATCGGCATTGATGCGGTTGACGATCGCCTCGTGGCTGTAATTGCCGTCCTGCCCGAACGGAATCTCGCGCAGGAAGAAGAAGCGCAGCTGGTCGACGCCATAAGCGTCGGCCATGATGAAAGGATCGACCACATTGCCGACCGACTTCGACATCTTCTCACCGCGGTTGAACAGGAAGCCGTGCGAGAAGATGCGCTGCGGCACCGCGATGCCTGCGGACATCAGGAACGCCGGCCAGTACACCGCGTGGAAGCGCACGATGTCCTTGCCGATGACGTGCAGGGCCGCCGGCCAGTATGTCTTGAAGCTTTCGCTCTGCGTGTCGGGAAAGCCGACGCCGGTGATGTAGTTGGTCAGCGCGTCGACCCACACATACATGATGTGCTTGTCGTTTCCGGGCACGCGGATGCCCCAGTCGAAGGTGGTGCGCGAGATCGACAGATCCTGCAGTCCGCCTTTGACGAAGCTCGCCACCTCGTTGAGACGCTCGCGTGGCAGCACGAAATTCGGCTGTTCGTAGAGCTTGAGCAGCTTCTCGGCATAGGCGGAGAGGCGGAAGAAGTAGCTCTCCTCCTCCACCCATTCGACGGGCGTGCCGGTCTTGCTGGCAAAGCGCTTGCCTTCGCGCAGCTCGGTCTCGTCCTCGGCGTAGTACGCCTCGTCGCGCACCGAGTACCAGCCGGCATATTTGTCGAGATAAATGTCGCCCGCCTTCTCCATCCGTTTCCAGATCGCCATCGACGACGCGTGATGGCGCGCCTCGGTGGTACGGATGAACGCGTCGTTCGAGCAGTTCATCCGCTCGACCATGGCCTGAAAGCGCGGCACGTTGCGATCGAGCAGCTCTTTCGGCGTCAGACCCTCGCGGCCCGCCGTCTGCTGGATCTTCTGCCCGTGCTCGTCGGTGCCGGTGAGGAAATAGACATCGTAGCCATCGAGCCGCATGAAGCGGGCGATGGCGTCGGTCGCGATCACCTCATAGGCGTGGCCGATATGCGGCGGCCCGTTCGGGTAGGAAATCGCAGTGGTAATGTAAAACGGGGTCTTCGCCGGCATGTGCAATCTTGCTGAGAACTCTCGATTTCGAGGGGCTTAGGTATCAACCCCTCGCCACCTCAGCAAGCGCGCCAAACACCGAAAAAACCAGCGGTTTGCGCTCGAGATTGTACTCCTCGACGTCGCCGGCGGCGGCATTCACCCGCTCCCAGACCTGCGCCACCTGGGCCATGCGCGACGCCTCCTGCGGGCCGCGATCGAGCCGCGCGGAGAGCCAGCCGTTGACCAGATCGACGAAGGTCGCGAGCGTCGTCGGCTCGGTGCCGCCGAGCGCGTCGCCCAGCGCATGCAGCGCGCGCGGATCGATGTTCGGAAGTTGCGCCAGCATCTCCAGCACGCGCTGGCGCAACGCCAGCGCCGGCCCGTCGAGTAAAGCCAGCGCTTTGGCGACGCTGCCGTCGCTGGCTGCGGCAGCCGCCTTGATGTCGCCATCCTGCGCATCGGCGCCGGTCACGGCCGCCATGGCGCGCGCGACGTCGTCTTCCGTGAGCGGGCGCAGCATCAGACGGCGGCAGCGCGAGCGGATGGTCGGCAGCACGCGCCCGGGAGCGTGGCTGATGAGCAGAAGCAGCGAGCGCGCCGGCGGCTCCTCTAAAACCTTGAGAAGCGCGTTCTCGCCCGGCCCGTCGAGCTCATCGACGCTGTCGACGATGGCCACGCGCCAGCCACCCTCGCCCGCGGTCGAGCCGAAGAACGAGATCGTGCGCCGCACCTGGTCGACCTTGATGTTCCGGTTGAGCTTGCCGCTGTCGCCTTCGACGCGCTCGAGGCCGAGGAGATCGGGATGTGCTTCGTTGGCGATGCGCCGCGCCGCCGCATTATCCGCGTCGACTGCAAGCGACGTTGCTTTCTGCACCGCCGGCAGGCGCGGATCGGGATGCGCCAGCACGAAGCGCGCCATGCGATAGGCCAGCGTCGCCTTGCCGATGCCCGAAGGCCCGCCGATCAGCCAGGCGTGCGGAATGCGGCCGCCGCGATAGCTCTCGAGCAGCGCCGCTTCGGCTTCAGCATGGCCAAACAGCGCCGTCGCCGCGCGCGGATGCGCAATGTCGCTGTCGTCACTCATTGCGCGGCTAGTGCGTGCCAGGCGTCGTGGCCCTTGAGGCGCTCGGTCACGGCTTTCCAGATCTGATCGCCGACGGTTTGCTTGGTCTGCTGCCCGTCGACGACCATGCAGCGCTCCGGCTCATGCTTGGCAATGATCAGAAACGCCTGCCGCAGCTTTTCGTGAAAGTCGACGGTCTCGGCCTCGAAACGATCGGCTTTCTTGCTGCCGCGGCGCTTGGCGGCGCGGGCGAGCCCGACGTCCGCTGGCACGTCGAGAATGAAGGTCAGGTCCGGCACCGTCTCACCGACGGTGACGCGCTCGAGCCCGCGGATGAGCTTGAGGTCGACGCGGCCGACGGCGCCCTGATAGACGCGCGTGGAATCATAGAAGCGGTCGCAGATCACCCATTTGCCGGCCTCGAGCGCCGGGCGGATGGTGTTGTGCAGATGGTCGTCGCGGGCGGCGGCGAACAGGATCGCCTCGGTTTCCGCGCCCATCGGCTTGGCCACGCCGGAGAGGAGGATGTGGCGGATGATCTCGGCGCCCGGCGAGCCGCCAGGCTCGCGGGTCAGCACCACATGCAGCCCGTGCAGGCGCAGGCGATGGGCGAGCGTCGCCGCATGGGTCGACTTGCCCGACCCCTCCCCGCCTTCGAAGGTGATGAACCGTCCGCGCATCACGCCTTATATGGCGGTTCCGCCCGCGGGGATGCAACCGACGTTCGAGTGCCTGTGGACCCTTTTTCGCCTGGTCCGCCGAGGGCCTAGAGCCGTTCAGCGCCGGCGCGGAAGGCGTTGATCACCATCTCGGTCGCTGCGTCGAAGGCGCGCTGCGACAGCGTGCCCTTGCCGATCGCGGCGCCGGTCTTCAGCGGCACCTCCAAAGCGAGGCTGTCGCCGCGCCAGACCTTGAGCGTGCCGACGGGTGTGCCTTCGGCCACCGGCGCCGGCACCGGGCCGGTATAGACGATGCGTGCGATGAGCTTATCGTTACCCGTCTTCGGCACCATGATCTTGACTTCACCGGCGGCGATGAGCGGCACGTGGCCCGACGAGCCGCCAAACACCTTGGCCTCGCCGACCGCCTGGCCTTCGGCGAACAGGTGGCGCACCTCGAAGGTACGGAAGCCCCACTCCAGAAGCTTCTTCGCATCCTCGCCGCGCTGCTTGGAATCCTTCTCGCCGTTGACCACGACGATCAGCCGCAACCCGCCCTGCACGGCCGAGCCGACGATGCCGTAGCCGGCGTCCTGCGTGTAGCCGGTCTTCAGTCCGTCGGCGCCGATGCTCATGGCGAGCAGCGGATTGCGGTTCTGCTGGCGGATCTTGTTCCAGGTGAATTCCTTCTCGCCGAAGATCGGATAGTACTCGGGATAGGTCTTGATGATGTGCTGCGCGAGCTTGGCGAGCTCGCGCGTGGTCACCACCAGGCCCGGATCCGGCAGGCCGTTGGAGTTGGTGAACACGGATTTGGTCAGCCCGATCTCGCGCGCACGCTTGGTCAGCTTGTCGCCGAACTCGCCCTCGTTGCCGGCGAGCGCTTCGGCAATGACGATGCAGGCATCGTTGGCCGACTGCACGATGATGCCGTGCAGCAGATCCTCGACGCGGATCCGGCTGTTGAGCGCGGCATACATCGTTGAGGAATGCGAGGGTGCCCCGCCCTTGCGCCAGGCGTATTCGCTCACTGGATACTCATCGTCGAGCTTGATGCGGCCGGCCTTGAGCTCGTTGAACACGTATTCGACGGTCATCAGCTTGGCGAGGCTCGCCGGAAAGATGAGTTCGTCGGGGCTTTTCTCGTAAAGCACGCTACCGCTGTCGGCATCGATCAGGATTGCGTGCGGCGCGCTGATCGTCGGCTCGTCCTTCTTCTGCTGTGTCTGTGCGGAAACTTTGCCGCCGACCATGCCGCCGGGTGAGCGTGGCGCGGGCTTCGACACCTGGTGCTTGGCGGTCGCGGCCCATGTGACGACGGGAATGGCAGTCAATGCCGCTAGCGCCAGACCGAGACCGAAAATCTTCGACACGCCCGCCGTAACCATGGGCTCAACGCTCCAAAAACAGATTCACAACGGCTTTCACCGTGTTAAGTGCCATTCTGTGCCGAAAATGCGGCGATTAGTAGAGGCCGCGGCCACTCATGAAGCCCGCGGTCGGGGCCGCGGCGGGAGCGCTCGGTGGCGCATAGGCGGCGACCGGTGACGTCAGCCGCGGCGGTTCCGCATCGGCCACGCGCGAGACTGGCGCCGGCGCGGCGGCGGGAACGCGTGAGCGCGCCGCCATCTCGACACTGCTGCGCATCGGCTCGCTGACCGGCTGCTGCATGGCGACGTCGTTCGACGGCTCGCCGAGCGTATACGGGCGCTCCATCGGCACTGGCACCGAGGCCGCAACACCGCGGGTCATCGGGCGGTTGTCGAAATATTCCGGCAGGAACGGCTTGCCGCCGGCCGAGGCCACCTGCACCGGCGCCACCGCCGGCTGGCCGTTTTCGCGCAGCGTCGCGATCAGCTTGCGATCATCGGAGCCCTCGAGCGGCGCGCGGCCGACATACTCGACGCGCACGCGCGCAATGCCGGTGCCGCGGAAGCCGAGGAGGTCCGCGGTTTTGCGCGACACGTCGATCACGCGATTGGCGTGATACGGGCCGCGGTCGTTGACGCGCACGATGATCGAGCGGCGATTGCCGAGATTGGTGACGCGCACGTAGCACGGCATCGGCAAGGTCGGATGCGCGGCCACGATCGAGTCCATGTCGAAGACTTCGCCATTGGCGGTGAGCCGGCCGTGGAAATCCTCGCCGTACCAGGAGGCGAGCCCTTCGGCACGGTAGTGCACGTCCTCTTCCGGCACATACATGCGGCCGGCGACCATATACGGCTTGCCGACGCGATAGGTACCGCCGCCTTTCGGCACCGGCTGGCCGAGCTCGACCACACGCGGGCTGGCGGAGACGCCGTATTTCGGGTCGACGCCCGAGGTCTCCATGCAGTTGGCGAGCGTAAGGCCGCCGAGCGCGAGCACGCTGATACGCACAAAAATGTGCGCAAAAGGCCGCGATGTGGGCTGCCCCCTCAACGTCCCCATTCCGTGCTCTTCTACTTTCCCCGTGCGAGTGTCTTAACTTTAACCCGGGCGGGTGCCCGAGGGGAAGCTGGCGGGTGCCGCGTGGTAAACATTTGGTTCCACTATACCTTTGGCGAGTCACCAGCGCCGATTTTTCACGCCTGAATACGCAAGCTGTGGCCGTGAGACAACTCCGCCCTTCGACGTGTGTGAGTTTTGTCACGGCTGTGTTGCCTGACATCGGCAATGCTGCCAGAACGAAGCACCACATCATCGCTGAGTGACATGCGTAATAAGCCCGCCGACGAAAGCTCCTCCTCCGCCGCCAATCAATCCACCCCGACCTTCGCGCTGACCCGGCGCGCGGTGCTCATTGGTCTGCCGCTCTTCATGGCCGGCTGCGGCGTCAATTACGGGCCAGTCAATGATGGCGGCTTCACCACGCCTGCCGTCGACATGACGATGATCGACAAAAGCCTCCTGCGTACCGAGGTGTCGTGGAGCGGCCCGGAGAAACCCGGCACCATCGTCGTCAAGGTCCCGGAGCGGCGGCTTTATCTGGTGGAGGCTGGCGGCAAGGCGCTGCGTTACGGTGTCGGCGTCGGTCGCAGCGAGGGCACCAATTTCCACGGCAACGCGATCATTGGCCGCAAGGAGAAGTGGCCGCATTGGACGCCGACCGACAACATGATGGCGGCGATCCCGCTCTACCGGCATTACGCCAGCGGCATGAATGGCGGGCCGGACAACCCGCTCGGTGCCCGCGCGCTCTATCTCTATCGCGACGGCCACGACACCCATTTCCGGCTGCATGGCACGACCGAGCCTGAGTCCATTGGGCAAGCAGTTTCAAGCGGATGCATCCGCCTGTTCAATCAGGACATCATCGATCTCTATGACCGTGTGCCGGTAGGCGCCAAGGTGATCGTGCTGCAGGGCTGACCGCCGTTAGGCGGTCAGCCGCTGTCATGCCGCTTCGCCTATCCCGCGTCGGCTTCGATAGTCTCGACGTCGCCGCAACCCTCGCAGCGATATGTATCGAGCCGCGGCATCATCCCGAATTTCGGGGTGACCCGGATAAGCTTCATGAACCGCTTGCAGCCCCAGCAATACGGGACCCCTGTCGTCGCCTCACAGCTCGCGTCCAGGTGTTGATAGGTTTGCATGCGGACACGATGCCTCCGCGTCCGATTCGAACTTCTGATCTATCTCAACGAAATACCTACGTAATTGTCCGCGCCGGCTAGGTGTTTCTCCGTGGCTTGCGGGCCCTTGCCGCAATTTCCGAAGCTTGCGGCGGGCGTTGCATCCGCGATGCCCGACGTCTAATCAACCCGCATTGCAGGGTTGGAAGGGTGGCCGAGTGGTTTAAGGCACCGGTCTTGAAAACCGGCAGGGGCGCAAGTCCCTCGTGAGTTCGAATCTCACCCCTTCCGCCAAATCGCCACCCTCATGCGTTGACCTGCGGAAGCTGCGCTCGGTGCATTGGGGAATAGCTTTGGGAAACTCGCGAACCTGCGTTTTGCTGGCCGCCGCCTTTGTGATGCTCGCGGCCGCGCCGGCGCCGACGCTTGCGCAATCAGGCAGCATGGGTGGGTCGATCGGCAAGCATGAAAAGACAATCACCGGAACCGAGCCCGCAGCCAGGCCGGAACGTCACCACAAGCGTGCCGCTCCGAAATCCAGCGAAGCACCCACAACCACCCGATCGTGCGGCAACGTCACCGGCAACTGGAGCTGGTTCAACGGTGGTTCGACGGCAATTACCAAGGACGGCAAAACGCTACACACGACAGGCGAGCATGGCGTCTGGCATTGCTCGGGGAGCACGCTGGTCATTAATTGGGACGCCGGCTGGGTCGATCGGCTGCAGCTCAACGCTTCCGGCTCGGAGCTCTCCGGGAACAATCAATTCGGCGTCGCAGTGTCCGGTGTCCGCCGATGACGCTAGCTGCGAGCTGAACTGTCTCGCTCGGCCATCTGCGCCACTGCCTTCCTGTCCGCCTTCCCCGTGGCGCCGCTCGGCAATGCGTCACGGAAATGGAAGACATCGGGCACCTTGAAGCGCTCGGTGCGCGCGGCCATCCAGGCCCGCAGTGACACCGCGTCGAGCTTCGCCCCGGCGCGCGGGACGATGACCGCGTGGATGACTTCGCCGAGGCGCTCGTCGGGAACGCCGGCGCACAGCGCGGCGAAGACGTCGGGATGTTCGGCGAGTAGATTGTCGATCTCCAGCGGCGCGATCTTGTGGCCACCGCGCGAGATAATGTCCTTGGCGCGGCCGACGAGCGTGACGCTGCCGTCCGGCGTCAGGCGCGCCAGATCGCCAGTTTTGAAATAGCCGTCGGCAAACGAGGCGTCGGTCAGCTCCGGCTGGTCGAGGTAGCCGAGCATGCCGAACGGCGTGTCGATCTGCAGCTCGCCGGCTTCGCCCGGCGCGACTTCGCCGTTGGCATCCGCTATTCGAAAGCTGACCTCATCGGTCGGTTGTCCGAGGGTGCCGAAGCCGCGCGGCTGATCTTTGGGGCCGAGGCAGAAATCGCAGGACCCCGTCTCCGTCAGACCGTAGAGATCGTGGATGGCGGCCGGCGTGATGTGACGCAACGCACCAGCGAGCGCCGGCGACAGCACCTCGCCGCCGGTCAGCAGCAGCCGCAGATTCGGCGCGCGCAGTTCGGGATTGGTCAGCAAGGTGCGGAACATCGACGGCACGCCGGCGAGCACGGTCGATGCAGCGAGGCTGCGCTCCATCACATCATTCGCAAATTTCTCCACCAGGACGAGTCGCGCGCCGCGCATCAACGCGAGGAGGCTCACCCAGAGGCCGAAGATGAACGTGATCTGCAATGGGCACAGCACGACGTCGCTTGCCCGCAACATCAGCAGCCGATCGAGCACCACAAGCTTGTCGGTGAGCCGCTGATGGCCGATGACGACCCCCTTCGGCAGGCCGGTGCTGCCGGAGGTGAAAATCACCAGCGCGGCGTCTCGCAGCAGCGGCCGATCGGGCGCTGCCGCGTTGCCAAGCGTCACAAGCACGGCGCCGTCGAGGGCAAAGCGTGCGTGCGAAACGCGCTGCACCCGTTCGCGTGTCGAGGCCGCAGCACCGACATGCACCGGCACCGCGACGGCACCCGCCTCCCAGACGCCGAGCAGTGAGCCGAGATCGGCTGGCCGGTTGGCCATGTGCACATGCACCGGTTCGTTCGCCGTGACGCCGCGCGCGATCAACGTTTCTTTTACGCGCGCGGCGACCGCCAGCAGCTCGGCCGGCTCGCGGTGCTCTCCGCTCGCGCTTTCGATGGCATTGCGTTGACGCGCGAGCGCGTCGGCGAGGATGCGCGCCAGCGCGCTCATGGCTTGCGGGCGGGAAACCGCGCGTCCCGCCAGGCCAGCGCCGCCTTGAGGCCTTTCTCGCGGGCGATCTCCATGAACGCCATCTTGTCCACCGAGCCACCGCCTTCGAACGCGACGTCGATGGCCAGCGCCTCCTCGAGCGCGTCGAGCATATTCTGCGCCTCGAAGGCGCGGTTGATCGCCTTCTTTGTCGCCTTGATCAGCACCGGATCGACGGCGGCAATGTGAGTGGCGATCGACAGTGTCGTCTCCTCGAGCGCCTGCACGGGCACCACGCGATTGACCATGCCGAGCTGATAGGCCCGCGCGGCCGGGACGCGGTCTTCGCCGAGCAGGATGATCTCCTTGGCGATCTTCGGCCCGACGATCCACGGAAGCAGCATGGCCACGATGCCGGCACCGAATTTCAGCTCCGGTTCGCCGAAGAACGCGTCCTCCGCGGCGATCGTGATGTCGCAGGCGAGCGCCAGCTCGCAGGCGCCGGCAAGGCACGGGCCTCGTACCGCGGCGATGGTCGGCAGCGGAGAGTGCCAGAAGCGCATGATGGTATCGAAATCGTGGCGCAGGATCGTGCGCCAGGTGTCGACGCCGCGCGGGCGCCGCTCCATCTGCTCCTTGAGGTCGAAGCCGGAGGAGAAGGCATTCCCTGCCCCGGTGACGATCACGACGCGAACGCCAGGATCGCGCTCGATCGCGTCCAGCGCGGTCCCGATCTCGGTGAGCATCGCCGCATTGAGCGCATTGGTGCGCTCGGGACGCGCCAGCACCAGCCGCGCGACCGCGCCGATTGTCTCGACGCGAATGGTCGAGAAGCGCTCGCTCATAGCTATGATCCGGGCCGCATGTTGGCGGAAATGGTAGTCGACCAGCGATGACCTGCCAACGATCAGACCGGGCATAAAAAAAGCCCCGCGATCTGCGGGGCTCAAGACGCTGGGAATTTAGTGCCGACGCGCTTATTTCTTCTTGCGCATCTTCATCGGCTTGGCGCACGGACCCCACGTCCCGAAGCCGTTGCCCGCGATATAGGACGACGGCGTCCAGCACTGGCCGTTTTGGGTCAGCGGACCACCGCCATTGAAATCCGCGCGAGCCGGGCTCGTCGCCAGCATGCCGGCCAACACAAGCGCCGCGGCTGTCGCCGCGATCATCACAACGTGACGCATGGACATTTCCCTCCAGCTTTGAGTAATCAGCACTGTCAGAAAAGCTTCGTTTGCTGGAGAGTTCAAATGCGCCGGCATGGGCCCTGACATTGCAATCGCGCAGGGAATTAATGACGTTTTTACCCGGACGCTCACGAGGTAAGCAAAGCGGCCTGCGGCTTCCCGTGCAGCAGCACCAATTGTGACGACCCGATGAAAACTGTCCTGTTCCTCTGCACCGGAAATTTCTATCGCAGCCGGTTCGCCGAAGAGCTGTTCAACGACCTCGCGATCCGCGAGGGGCTAGCCTGGCGCGCCGGCTCGCGCGCGTTGGCGCTCGAGCGCGGCGTCAACAATATCGGCACGATTTCGCCCTTTGCGCTGAGCGCGCTCGCGGAGCGCGGCGTGCCCGTGCGTGACGGCGGCCGGACGCCGACGCAATGCAGCGCGCAGGATTTGGAGGCGGCCGATCACATCGTGGCACTCAAGGAGACCGAGCACCGGCCGCTGATGCGCGCGCGCTATCCTGCCTTCGAGGCCCGCGTGGAATATTGGGAAGTCCACGATATCGACATCGCGCCGCCGCAGCTGGCGCTCAGCCTGATCGATCGGCAGATTGCGGCGCTGCTCGTGCAGCTGCGCCGCCGGCTGTAGTCGGAAAGCGTCAGCGCGGCTTCGCGATCCGAAACGACGAGCGCAGGCGCTCTTCGACGTCACGCTTGCGGCTCAGATCGACGTTCCAATTGCCACTCGGCTTCGCGGGCGACTGCTTCGGGGCCGGCTGTGGAGCGGGCGGCGTGCCTTTCGGCTGCACCAGCTTTTGCAGCGCAGCGGCAAATTGCTTGTCGCGTTCCTGCAGCGCACTGCGCACCGCCGCGCAATCCTGTTCGGCGTTGCCGGAACGCTTAATGACGAATCCTTGTGCCCTGATCGTGCCACCCATGACCACTTCTCCCGGTAAGCGCCCCAAGCTGTAGGGTAATCCGGCTTAAGATCTTGGGCCCGAGATGATTAAAATTGTCGGCAATGCGACGGCAGCCTCAGCGGCCCGGCATCCGCCTCTGCGGAATGCGGCCGCTGCCGGTCGCGCTCCCATTCGCGTTGGGCGAGCTCCAAGCGGGCCTGGGCGCGCAGCTTAAGCTCGAAGCGCCGATCGTGGTCGACCTCGGCCTCGGCCTGCGCGTCATAGAAGTAAGCTCGCTGGGCGTGCTTTTCCCAGGACCGCATCGGATTCGGTATCCCGCTTGCTTCGGCCATCAAGCGATGAGTCGGGCCTCCCGATCAATGTGCTTGGCGGACGGGAACGCCCGCCAGCGGCCCGATATTGGTCGGGAAAACACCACATTTGCACGATGGAGCCCCGGAAATCCGCAGGCACATCGCAATGAAATACAGCGCATTGAAATACGGTGCATTATCGCTGACCGCTGACGGCGGAACGTTTAGCGGCACGCAGACCTGGTGCGGTCCCAATGAGACGAGCGGCAGCAGCACCTGCCACGCGGCCCTCGTGCTGACGAAGCGCGATCGCGCCGCCCAGCAGCAGTAGCAGTCGCATGGTAGGCCTCGCTCGGCCTCCTCTGCTATCGTTACGGCCGCCCCAGTCATGGAGCGTTCGTCATGCGCGAGGAACCCACCCGGCGCCGGCTCATTGCCGCAACCGGCGCGGCGCTGATGCCCCTGCCGTTCGCTGCCGCGCCCGTATTGGCGCAAGGCACGCCGGCGGTTAAGGGCGAGAATGCCAAGGCGTCGAGCCCGGCGGGCGCGATCTCACCGGTCACCGCGGCGCTTTGCGATTATGTGGCAGGTGCGGCCGACCGCGAGCTGCCGCCCGACGTGCTCGCCAAGACCAGGCTGCATACCCTCGACACCATCGCCGCTATGATTTCCGGCTCGCGGCTGAAGGCCGGTGTGATGGCGGCGCGCTACGTCGACACGCTCGGCGGCAAGCCGCAGGCGACTGTCGCCGGCACACGCATGCTCACCTCCAGCATCAATGCGGCGCTTGCCAACGGCATGGCCGCGCATGGCGATGAGACCGACGACTCGCACCTGCGCGGACGTTTCCATCCCGGCTGCGGCATCGTGCCGGCGGCACTCGCCTGCGCGGAGCTCGCGAACCGCAGCGGCGCCGAGCTTCTGCGTGCGATTGCGCTTGGCTACGACATCGGCGCGCGCACCATCTTCGCACTCGGCTTCGGCAAGCTCTACACCGAGCGCCATTCGACGCATTCGCTGTCCACCACCTTCGGCGCCACCGCGGCGGCGTCCGCCATGCTGCGGCTCGACAGCCGCGGCGTGCGTCACGCGTTCTCCTTCGCCGCGCAGCAGGCCTCGGGCGTGCCCTATTGGGAACGCGACCGCGAGCATGTGGAGAAGGCATTCGACTTCGGCGGCATGGGCGCGCGCAATGGCGTCACGGCAGCGACCATGATCGCCTCTGGCATGACGGGCGTCGATGACTTTCTTGGCGGCGAGCGCAATCTGCTCACCGCCGTCGGCGGCGAGGCACCGAAGCCGCAAGAGCTTGCCGCCGAGCTCGGCAGGCGCTTCGAGATCATGAACACCTCGATCAAGAAATGGACGGTCGGCTCGCCGCTGCAATCGGTGCTCGACGGCGTCACCGTGATGCTCGAGGATCCGGCCGTGCGCGCCGGCAGGATCAAGCGGATCGTCGTCGACATGCCGGCGGATCGCTTGCACATCGTCGACAACCGCACCATCTCCGACATCTGCCTGCAGCACCTCGTCGCCATGATGTTGGTCGACGGCGGCGCCACCTTCGCCAGCATCCACGACAATGCGCGCATGAGCGATCCCAAAGTGCTGGCGGTGCGCAAGCTCGTTGAGGCGGTGCCCAACCAGGAGCTGGTCACCGCGGTGCCGGCGCGGCAGTCGATCATCACCATCGAGACGTCGGACGGCCGCACGCTCAGCCATCGCACTTACGAAGTCCGTGGCACGCCCGGCAATCCGATGAGTGAAGCGGAAGTCGCCGCCAAAGCACTCGATCTGATGGCCCCGATCCTCGGCGACAGCCGCGCCAAGGATCTCGTCACGGCCGTGCTCAAGCTCGAGCGCTTCGGCCCGGTCTCGGGTCTGCGGCCGCTGCTGCAGGCCTAAGCCCGTGGCCGACACGCCAGGCATCCTCGCGATCTTCAACAATGTCGCGCGTGGCCGCGAGGCCGCGTTCGAAACTTGGATGCAGCATGAGCATCTGGCGGAGCGTCTCGCGGTACCAGGCTTTCTGCTGGCGCGGCGCTACGAAGCGCTGGCCGGCACGCCGCGTTTCTTCATCTCTTATCTCACGCGGTCGGCTACCGTGCTTACATCGCCCGCTTATCTCGCCCGGCTCGATGATCCGACGCCGCAGACACGAATGATCATGACGGAGGTATTCCGGGATATGTGTCGTACCGTCTGCCATCGCGCCGCTCGTCTCGGCGCGGGGCGCGGCAGCGTCGCGATCGCGGCCCGCTTTGCCGTGCGGCAGGATGTGCCGGCGTTGCGCGCGCGCATCGAGGCCGCGTTGCAGGACCCTGCTGTCGCCTGCGGTGAGGTGTGGACGGCTGCGAACACGAGCGAGTTCCGGGTGTCGCAGGAGGAGCGGCTGCGCGGCGGCGATCAGCGGATCGGCGCTTGCCTGCTCATCGAGACGCTGCGGGTGGACAGCGCCGAGCGTATTGCCGCGACGTTAGCGGGCGAGTTCCCGCAGGCCGAGATCGGCGTCTATCGTCTGTTGTGCGAGCGGGGCGCCTGAGCGCGGAGCAGTGCCGTTAGTCTTCGCGGGATTTAGAGCTCGCCTCTGCCGGACCGACCAGCGCCACGGCGGTGGCGGCCAGCACGAAGGTGCCGGAGGCAAGCGCGAAGTTGATGATGATCGCCAGCATGTCGGCACCCGTGTTCGATGGGTGCATCTAGCCGCACGACGTCATTCCGGCAATTCCGGAAAAACACTTATACCGATTGTATCGATGGCGCCGTTCGGCGCCGATCGTTGTCGCTTCGCCTACGGCTCGGTCTGCTCGACCGGTCCCATCGCCGCCACGACGGACGACGCGAGAACGAATGTGCAGGACGCAAGCACGAAGTAAATGAGCGCCGCGATCACGGGACCCCCCTTTTCTTTGTTGGGGCCACTGAACCAGAAAGAATTTAATGCCCTGTTGCGATCGCCGCGCCGACATTGCCGCTAGCGTTAACGGCGCCCTACCACGCTGTGTCACGCGTCAGTTCAGAGTGCCACATCACCGGGCTGCCCGACGCAATCGGTGCTCTTTGTCGCCCAATATGTGGCAGCTCCCGCCATATCAGAGGTTCCACAAATTCCTTATGTCGTGAACCGGAAACATGCCCCTGACCGATGCGTTGTTATCCAGCCACTCGTGAGAGGAGGTAGCTATGAAGAAACTGATTTTCGCTGCGACCGCCGCCATTGCGCTGACTGCCGCCATCCCGGCATCTGCGCAGATCTATGCGGGCGCTGACCCAGGCGGCGTCGGCGTGCGCGTTGGTCCGCTCGGCGTTGGCGTGGGCCCTGACTACGGCTGGGGCTACCGCGGCGACTGCCGTCTGGTGCGTGAGCGCATCGTGACACCGAGCGGGCGCGTGATCTTTAGAACGCACCGCGACTGTTACTAAAGTCACCTGAGGCACGCGGTGCGAAAGGCGGCCCCGGCACACCATGCCGGGGCCGCTTCTCTTTATGCGGGCGCTTCAGCGCGTGACGATCTCGACCCAATTGGCGCCCTTCCCCACGGGAAAGCGCTTCGGCTCACCGAGCTTTCCGCTCGCCGTGTCGATCCTGTAGACCGAGAGCTGCTCGGATTTTTCGCCCGACGCGATCAGATATTGTCCACTTGGATCAATGTTGATGCCGCGCGGCTGTCGCTCGGTTGCGAAATTGGTTACGTAAATGAGCTTGCCGCTGTCCAGCGCCACCGTGAACAGCGCGATTTTGTCGGTGTTGCGCTCGGTCGTGTACAGGAATTTGCCGTTCGGCGTGAAGCGCAGATCCGCGGCCCAGATCGGCGGCTTGTCCTCCGGCTTCGGTGCGGCGCTCGCCGGCCCCGCTGATGCTGCGCCGACCGCGCCCTGCGGCTGCCCCCATTTCATCCCGAGCTCTGGCGGCACCGAGGGCACGCTGTCGAGAAGCTTGAGCGTGCCTTTATCCGGGTCGATCGCGTATTGCGTCACATGACCGGAGAGCTCGTTGAGTACATAGAGGAAGCGGTTGTCGCGTGATACGGCGAGATGACGCGGCCCATGGCCGCGCTCAGGCTTCACCGCCGGCGGGTCGAGCGGTGTCAGCTTGCCGCTGCGCGCATCGAAGGAGAATTGCAGCACCTGGTTGGCGCCGAGATTGGCCGAATAGACGAAACGATTGGTGCGCTCCGCGAGGATCGAATGTGCATTGCGTCCGGTCGGCAGCACCTGGACCGCCTCCGCGGTGACGAGCCCGTTGGCGCCGATCGGACTCACCGCGACTTTGTCGCCGCCATAAGAGGCGGTGAACAGAAACCGCCCTGTCCGGTCGGTCGAGACGTAGGGCATGCTGTCCGGTAGCGCTGCCGAAGCTTTCTGCGCCAGTGCGCCGCTCTTGGCGTCGATGGTGTAAGTGAGTACGCGCGCCGGCTGCGAGCGCACTACGGCGTAGAGGAATTTCTTGTTCGGCGCGATCGTCATCGGCATCACCAACTTCGCTGCCTGCGCCGTGCCGACCGCGGTGAGCGTTCCGCTCTTGAGATCGAGCACATAGGCGTCGATGGTGCCGTCCTCGGCATTGGAGACGTACACGAAGGTCTTCGCCAGCGACGCTGACGGTGTCGCCAGCGTCGAGGCGGCTGCGAGCGCAAGACTCGCCGCCATGATGGTTGTGGCTTTCATCTGTCTCCCCGCTTTTGCCGCGCGCCCTTGATCGGGCGCGTTATGCTCGCGCCCATCATGCCGAATTGCGCCGCCGTGCTCCAGCGGTCCGTCATTCGATGACCTTGGATGTAGGTGCGTCAGCGCGCGGGCGCGATCTTGAACGGACCGCCGCCTTCAATCAGCACGCCGACCACGCCGAACAGCGCGCCCGCTACATAGGGCTCGGCGCGGGACGAGACGATGAAACGATAGGTCCTGCCGGCTATGGCCGTAAATTTCGCCTTTGTCTTGCCCGGTTCGAGCGGCGCGGTCACGGCGATTTCAACGGGACCCGTAGGCAGTGATCCGGAGACGGTTTGGCCGTGCGTGACGTCGGCGACATGTGCGCCGTTCACCAGGATTTGCGTCGTCACAAAATGTGCGAAGTATTCGTCCGTTCGACTGATCACGAAGCGCGCGCGGCCGCGTGGTGCCGCTTGCGCAACCGCCGCCGTAAACGTCACCGCAATGAGGAAAAGGACAAACACGCCCCGCCGCATCCGCGCACGTTAGGCGAGGCGTCATGCGATTGCAACTGTGCAGTGCACAGGCGATCTTTGGACAATTGCAGGCGAATGCGCGATGTTGCGTGCGCGACGATGCTGGAGGAGTCCGATGCTCGAGCTGCGCCCCAATTGCGAATGTTGCGACAAGGATCTGCCGCCGGCGGCGAGCGATGCGATGATCTGCACGTTTGAATGCACGTTCTGCCGCGAATGCGCACAGACGAAGCTCAACGGCCGCTGTCCGAATTGCGGCGGCAATCTCGTGGTGCGGCCAGTTCGTCCGCCGGAGAAGCTCCGCAAATTCCCGGCCTCGAGCGTGCGCGTGTTCAAGCCGCAGGGCTGCGGCGGCGCCACTGCCGCCTCCTAATCTCCGCTCTGACCCTACCGATATGGCTGCACACCCGGCGGGCAGACGATGACATCCATGCCGGTCGGCTCGTCGGTCCATGTCTTGCCCGGCTCCTGCCAGCATCCGGGGGGCACGGGGATGCAGCCGTTCATGGTGCAGGCGATTTGCGGCTGTGAGCGCACGATGCGCGCGTGATGGCGCTTCTTGGCCAGCGCCGGGCCGCATGTCGCGAGCGCCAGGATCAGCGCCAGCGTGATCGATCGTTGCATCGTCCGGTCCTCCTTTGGCTCGGCTCGTTTTCTGAACGGACCTTCATCTTCGCTGCACATTGAACTCTTTTCGACGCAGCGAGTTTCTGCATTCGCGCCATCGCGAAAAGTTCATCCGTGAACAGCGGCTTCGCGGCGGCGGACGCGTCGTACATTTGCTAGTGTCCTCTTCGATTCCAGTGGGTACCGCAGCGTATGACGAACTTTCGAATTCGGACACGAGAGGTGAACATCATGCAAAAAGCATTATTCCTGGCAGGCGCCATGAGCGTGGCGCTTGTGCTCGGCGCCGGCAGCGCATCCGCGATGCCGATGGCCAAGCCGCTTGGCATCGATACAGCGACTGTGCAGCCTGAGAACGCGCGCCTGGTCTGCAATCGCTGGGGCCGCTGCTGGCACGTCTGGGGCGGCCGGCGTTGGCATCGAGGGTGGCGTCGCTGGTGAGATTGGTTCTCACCCTGCGATAAAAGCGGCGGTCGAGCGATTAGCCCGGCCGCCGTTTTGCTGAGGTCTGCCGGTCAGGCGGCGACCTGGTCGTTCGTCCGTCGCGTCTGTTTCATCATTCTGCCGGCGTGCCGCGGGCGACTTTTGCGCTCTGCGGCAAGGCTCGCGCGCAACCGGTCCTTCAGATTGCGCCGCAAACGGCGCTCGAGAAAATGAAGCACCGCACGCTCCTCCGCGCGCAAGTCGATGGCGGCGGACGTGCCGTTCTTGCCGAAGCGCAGGGACAATTTTCCGGTCTCGAAGCTCTCGATGATCGCCGGATGCACGTAGCATTTGCGGCAGATCGTCGGGGTGTTGCCGAGCTTGGCGGCCACGCGAGCGATCGCCTCCTTGAGTATCGATTTCGAATGATCGCCATCGCCGAGTTCGTGCAGGGTCACTGCCGCGCACACCGTGCCGTGCCAGGTGCGGAAGTCCTTCGCCGTGATGTCGCGACCGCTTACCTCGCGCAAATAATTGTTGACGTCGGACGAGGTGATCTCGCGCGGCGCTCCTTGCTCATCGCAATATTGGAAGAGCCGCTGCCCCGGCAGCTCCTGGCAGGCGCGCACGACCTTGGCGACGCGTCGGTTGTTGACGTCGAGGCGCCAAGTCTTGCCGCCCTTGCCGCTGAAGTTGAAGCGCAGCACGCCGCCGTCGACATTGACATGGCGATTGCGCAGCGTGGTCAGGCCGAAACTGCGATTGCCTTTGGCGTATTCGTCATTGCCGACGCGGATCAGCGTGCTCTCGAGCAACTGCACGATGCTCCCCAGCACCTTCTCGCGCGGCAAGCCCTTAAGCGCCATGTGCGCCGCGACCGCTTTGCGAATATGCGGCAGCGCACGGGCGAACGGCAGCATGTGCTCGAACTTGTTGGTGTCGCGGATCTGCCGGAATGTCGGATGATAGCGATATTGCTTGCGCCCGCGCGCATCGCGCCCGATCGCCTGAATGTGGCCGTTGGCTTGCGCGCAGATCCACACCGACGTCCAGGCCGGAGGGATTGCGAGCTTGCGGATGCGGGTAAGTGTCTTGGCGTCTTTGATCAGGCGGCCGTCGACGTCGCGATACGAAAAGCCGCGTCTCGCGCGCTGACGTGAAAATCCGGGCTCGTTGTCGTTGACATAGGCCAGGCCGGCGCTCGCGGCCGCTCGTTCGGGGTCGTCTCTATTCTGCGCGTCGTCGTGCCCGTTGGCCATGTCACCGACCTCGATGGCGCAACTTGCATGTTCTACCGCAGGTTCCATGCGCTACAGGCAACTCAATGCCTATCTGCGCGTTCTAGAGATCGCATGTTCGGAACCGGCGTGATCACGTGACGGCAGTCCGCGAAACGGCGTCAGAAGGCGGCGCCAAAGCATCGCGTCTCACGCGTGCGCTCCGCGTCCTCGGCCCCGGCTTCATCACCGGCGCTTCCGACGACGATCCGTCCGGCATCGGCACTTATAGCCAGGCGGGCGCGCAGCTCGGTTTCGGAATCGGCTGGACGATGCTGCTCACCTTCCCGCTAATGGCGGCGATCCAGGAGATCAGTGCGCGCATCGGACGCACCACGGGCCACGGGATCTCCGGCATTCTCTGCCGGCATTATCCGTCGTGGCTGCTGTACAGCGTGGTGGCGCTGCTGTTCGCCGCCAATGCGATCAACATCGGCGCCGATCTCACCGCCATGGGCGACGCGGCGCGCCTTCTGTTCGGCGGCCCCTCGCTGCTCTACATCGTTGCCTTCGGGGTGTTCTGCGTCGCTTGCATCGTGTTCATGAACTATCGGCGTTACGTGCTGGTGCTGAAATGGATTTCGCTCAGCCTGTTCGCCTATGTCGCGGCGCTGTTTGCCAGTCATGTCTCCTGGGGCGAAGCGCTTGTCGGCCTGTTCATCCCACGGCTCACCTTCACCCAGGATTATTTCACCACGCTGCTCGCGATCTTCGGCACCACCATCTCGCCCTATCTGTTTTTCTGGCAAGCCGCGCAGGAAGCCGAGGACGTGCGTGCGGTGCGGGCGCGCAAACCGCTCACCGATGCTCCGCGGCAGGCGCTGCGTGAGCTTGGCCGCATCCGCGCCGACACGGTCATCGGCATGGCGTTTTCCACGATCATATCCATAGCCATCATCTGGACCACAGCGGCGACCCTGCATTCCGCCGGCACCACGGATATCGCGAGCTCGACGCAGGCCGCCGAGGCGCTGCGCCCGATCGCTGGGGACTTCGCCTTCGTCGTCTTCGCGGTTGGGATCGTCGGCACCGGGCTTCTCGCCGTGCCAGTACTCGCCGGCAGTGCCGCTTACGCCGTCGGCGAAGCCTGCCGTTGGCCGGTCGGCCTGTCGCGCAAGCCGAAGGATGCCGCTGCGTTCTACGGCGTGCTGACGCTCTCCACCGTGGTCGGCATTCTCATCATGCTCGCCGGCTTCGATCCGATCAAAGCCTTGTACTGGAGCGCGGTGATCAACGGCGTCGTCGCTGTGCCGGTGATGGTCGTCATGATGCTCATCACCGCGCGCGAGAGCATCATGGGCAAGTTCGTGATCCGCGGGGTGTTGCGTGCGCTCGGCTGGGCCGCGACGGCTGCGATGGCGCTCTGCGTGCTCGGAATGGTCGTCGGGCTGTTCGGCTGAACGCGTCAGCCCCTCATATGAAAAGGCCGGCGGGTTGCGCCGGCCTTTTCACCCCTCGTGCGTCGACCCACCAACACCATCAGAACCGGTAGTTGATGCCGCCCCGCACGATATTCGTGGAGAAACGAGCCGTATCGCCGAACGCATCAGCGCTGCTGTTGCGGCCGAGATCGGCATAGAGATATTCGACCTTCGCCGTCCACGGACCGGCGATGGCGAATTCAAGCCCGCCGCCGAGCGTCCAGCCGGCGCGCGTGTTATTGGCGCCGCCGAAACCCGCGACATTCGCGCGAATGTTGCCGTAGGCGAGACCGCCGGTGATATACGGAAGCACGCGCTGCCAGATGCTGGCGACGCCGAGACGTCCACGGAACGTGCCGAGGAAGTCATTGTTCACCGAGCAGGTCGTAGCGCCGCACGGCGCGCTGCCGCGAATGCCCGACCAGTCGATGTCCGTTTCCAGACCCCAGACCAGCCCGGCGTTTTCCCAGTTGTAGCCGAGAGTGCCGCCAACGAGACCGCCGGAGACATTGAAGTTGCCGGTTGTCGCGAACACGGGCCCGGTGAAGTTCGAACGACCGAAGCCGCCGCCGCCGTTGATACCGACGTACCACCCGGTCCAGTTATACGCGGCAACCATCGCTGGTGCTTTGGTCGGCATGCGCGCCGGCAGATCGGCGGCCACCGCGGCCGAGCCAACAACCGACAACGCAACTGCGCTCAACAGAGCAATACGAACCCGACGCATCAAAACGCCCTCCATTCCCAATTTACAGATGCGCGCACGTAATGCTGCAAGCGTGCGAGAGTCGAGTGTGCCACGACACACTTCACGCGTTTGAGAGACGCAATTTCGAAGGCGTGGCGCGCGCGCAACAAACCTGGGCGACTTTTTGTCGACTATGTGGCGATGGAACTTTCGTCGTGAGAGGCGCGATGTGCTTAGGACGTGTGCCCGCCGGAGCATTGACGCGAGATCACCAGCCCGCGTCTCGTAACCCTCTCTTAACCGGCCAGAACCCGAGCGCTTAGCTGCATTGCAGCAAATATAGTTGCAACGCAGCATTTTTCAGCTAAATATCTGAATATTCAACGAATCATCCCACAGAGGGATCACGATCAATGTCGACTTTTGTCCTCCGCGGCCCTGACCTGCCGCTGTCCCGCCTGAAGGTCCTTCGGGAGGCTTTTGCCGGGTTCAGCGGCGCGCTGTTTGCCGCCGTGCGCATCTTCGCCAATGTTGTCGTCGAGGCGGAAACGCTGCGTCGCGACGCCGAGCGGCGCTATCCCTATCTGACGCGCGACTGAAGTCCGCGCCTGCACCACTGTGCGGATACGGGAAAACCGCGCAATGCCGCCCATTCGCCGGCATTGCAGAGATAAGCCGTTAAGAAAGCCTCGCTAGAAAGTTCCGATAGCGCCGCCACAAGCTCGCGGACGCGACGGTTCTGATGCAGCGAAGCTTTTCCGCATGACCAAGCCCGTGCCGCCGGCCTCCGCGAGCGCTGTGGCCGCCGACCTGCTGGAGCTGGCGATGGAGCCTGCCTCCGGCAAGCGTTTCGAGCTCCTGCGCCGCATCACCGACACCTATCTGGATCAGCGCGAAAGCCGCACGCTCGCCGAGCAGTATCTGTTCGACGAGCTGATGGGCCAGCTCGTCGACAAGATCGACGGCAAGGATCGCGCGCACGCCGCGGCGCATCTCGCTACGCTGCCGTCCCTGCCGCATGCGCTGGCGCAGCGGCTCGCCGGCGACGACGACATCGCCGTCGCGCGCCCGATGCTGCGCGACTACGGCGCCATGCCGGAAGACATCCTCATTGACGTCGCCAGGCACGCCTCGCAGGCGCATCTGCAGGCGATCTCATCGCGCGAAGTGGTGACGCCTCCGGTGACCGACATCGTCGTCGATCGCGGCGACCAGGTGACGGTGCGCACGCTCGCCGCCAACAAGGGCGCGCGCTTCTCCCGGTTCGGCATGCGCAGCCTGATCGGCAAGTCGGAAAAGGATGTCGCGCTGCAATCGCTGATCGTCGACCGCTCCGACCTCTCGCTTGACGCGCTCGGCGACTTCATCAGCATCGTGTCGCACGAGCTGGCGGCGCGCTTGCGCGAGAAGGCGCTGGACATGGACGTCTCGCGCATCGAGCATCACGTCGTCGACTGGATGGAGGATCGCAAGCCGAACGCCGCGCTTACCACTCGCTACATCGAGGGCATTCAGGCCGGCCATCTCAAGCTCGATGACGTGGCGCTGGAGCTCATTCGTGGCGAACGGCTGTTCGATACCTTGACCGTGCTCGCGGCGGTGGTCGAGGCCGATCGCTATTTCGCCTTCGGCCAGCTCGCCCGTGGCAAAGTGGCCGCGGTGCTGTTGCTGCTCAAGTCGGTCGAGCTGAAATGGCCGGTGGTCGAGGCCTTCCTCAAGCTGCGCCGCACCAAGATCCTCGATGCCATGGCGGAGGCGCCGGCCGTCCGCTCCGATTACGACGCCATCAATGTCGCGGATGCGCAGCGCGTCGTGCGCTTCATGAAAGAACGACGGCCGGCAGCGGCGGCCAGGTAAGACCAAGCCACCGCCTTTCCGTCATGGCCGGCGAATGCGGGCCATCCAGTATCCATTGAGTTCGCGAGCTGGTCGTGGAGCTGCGGTGTACTGGGTCCCCCGATCAAGTCGAGGGACGACGCTGTGCTTGCCGATATTCTAATTCTCACTCGATCGGCAGAAATGGTCCGCCCAGCGTCCTGCATTGGCGCTGACAGGAGCGATCGCACGCGTCGGCCGTGTGCAGGCAGGCGCCCTGCGTGTCGACGTGCAGGCAGGAATCCATGCCGGCTTTGCAACTGGCTCCGCAGGTTTTCCAGCAGACGTCGGACTCCCAAACCGCCTCCGCGGCGACCGAGCGCGCGTATGGCAGGTCGTCGACAGTGACGCCATGGTGGCGGGCCCGCCACGGCGAGAAATCGCCGGCGAAGCTTGGAGCCGCCATCAGGCCCGCGAGCAGAAGCGCGGCAACGGCGTGCAGTGCAAAACGCATCGACATGTCATGACGATAGCAGTCCCCAGCAATGCGGCCAACGTCCCTTGCCGAACTTTTACCGCCGCCGCCCGGTTGCTATGGTGTCACAAATCTCAAAGAACGCTGCAGGAGCGCTCCGTAGTGACCATTGCGACTGATCCCCAATCCGCCAGCGATCCCGTCCAGAATTTCGGCACGCAAGGCATCAAGCCGCTGGTCCGTCCGAGCTTGACCACGCGGCTGTTCATGCGCGTCGTCGAATGGGCGGAGCGGCTCAATCTGCGCCACACGATGGTCGGCAATCCGCCGATCTACGACAACGCAGTGTTTCCCTGGACGCGGCTGATCGAGCGCGACTGGAAATTGATCCGCGCCGAGCTCGAGCGCGTGCTGGTGCGCAAGGACGAACTGCCCGGCTTCCACGAGATCGCCAGTGACGTCGCCACCATCAGCCAGGACAGCGGCTGGAAGTCCTATCTCCTCTCCGGCTACGGCTTCGTCTCCGAGCCGAACACCCGCGCCTGCCCCAACACCTGGCGCGTCTGCCAGCAGATCCCCGGGCTGATCACGGTGATGTTCTCCATCCTCGAGCCGGGCAAGCATCTGCCGCCGCATCGCGGCCCCTATAACGGCGTGCTGCGCCTGCATCTCGGCCTCATCGTGCCGGAGCCGCGCAGCGAGCTCGGGATCCGCGTCGACAAGGAAGTCTACCGCTGGGAGGAAGGCAAGGCCGTGGTGTTCGATGATGCCTATGAGCACGAGGCCTGGAATCGCACGCCACACACCCGCGTCGTGCTGTTCGTCGATTTCATCAAGCCGCTGCGTTTTCCCGCGCGCTTCGTCAATTGGCTCCTGCTCAATCTCGCGATGTTCACGCCGTTCATCCGCGAGGGCGGCGAGAAGCAGAAGGCCTGGGAGCAGAAGTTCTACGCCGAAGCGGAGGCCTGGCGAAATCGCTAGCGGCCGCTGCGCGGCCGGCCCGGCATCGCCTCACGTCTTCCGCTTGTGGACGAAGCCGAAATAAAAGCAGATCAGGAACAGGACGCCGTGCACCACGGAGCGGTTGCGGCTTATCTCCGGCGTTTCGATAAAGCCCGTCCCAAGGATCGGTACCGAGACGTCGGCGAGATAGAGATAGAACAGGATGCCGGCTGAGACGAAAAACGCGCCGGCCAGGAATTTGCGCACGTCCCGGCTGCGCCAGCCGAGATAGAGGCTCCCAGCCGCCATGATGACGGCACAAGCCGTGTAAAGCGCGACGACCATATCTGCCTCCATTCTCTCGACGCGGCCGAATTCTAGCGGGTTTCGAGGATCGGGCGGCCTTGATCTCGCCCCGGATCGTCGATACCTCCTGCCGCATATGCGACCCGACAAAACGCCCGTGTCCCAGGCGCCGAGCGATCAAACGGCGCCGAAAGTCTCCTTTGTCTCGCTCGGCTGCCCCAAGGCGCTGGTCGATTCAGAGCGCATCATCACGCGCCTGCGCGCCGAGGGTTATGAGCTCTCGCGGGCGCACCAGGGCTCGGACCTCGTCATCGTCAACACCTGCGGGTTCCTCGACAGCGCCAAGGCGGAATCGCTCGGCGCCATCGGCCAGGCGCTGAAGGAGAACGGCAAGGTCATCGTCACCGGCTGCATGGGCGCAGAGCCGGAGGAGATCACCGGCAAGTTTCCGCAGGTGCTCGCGATCACCGGCCCGCAGCAATATGAGAGCGTGCTCGAGGCCGTGCATCGCGCGGCGCCGCCGCTGCACAATCCTTTCCTCGATCTCATTCCGCCGGAAGGCATCAAGCTGACGCCGCGGCACTACGCCTATCTGAAGATTTCCGAAGGCTGCAACAATCGCTGCAGCTTCTGCATCATCCCCAAGCTGCGCGGTGACCTCGTCTCACGGCCCGCCGCCGACGTGCTGCGCGAAGCCGAGAAGCTCGTCGCCGCCGGCGTCAAGGAATTGCTCGTCATCTCGCAGGACACTTCCGCCTACGGCGTCGACATCAAATATGCCGCCAGCACCTGGAAGGATCGCGAGGTCTGCGCCAAGTTCATCGACCTTGCTCGCGCGCTCGGCGAGCTCGGCGTCTGGGTGCGCCTGCACTACGTCTATCCCTACCCGCATGTCGACGAGGTGATCCCGCTGATGGCGGAGGGGCACGTGCTCCCCTATCTCGACATTCCGTTCCAGCACGCCTCGCCCGAAGTGCTCAAGCGCATGCGCCGTCCGGCGGCGCAGGAGAAGACGCGCGAGCGACTCAAGCGTTGGCGCGAGATTTGCCCCGAGCTGACGCTGCGCTCGACCTTCATCGTCGGATTCCCCGGCGAGACCGATGCGGATTTCGAGATGCTGCTCGACTGGCTCGACGAGGTCGAGCTCGATCGTGTCGGCTGCTTCCGTTACGAGCCGGTGCGCGGCGCTGCTGCTAACGATCTCGCGGCGGCTGTGCCCGATGACGTGAAGGAGGCGCGCTGGCACGCTTTCATGCAGCACCAGCAAAACATCAGCGCGCGGCGCATCAAGCGCAAGGTCGGCACGCGCCAGCAGGTGATCATCGACGAAGTCGGCCCGACCGTTGCCAAAGGCCGCTCGAAGGCCGACGCACCGGAGATCGACGGCGCCGTCTATGTGGCGAGCCGCCGGCCATTGCGCGTCGGCGAGATTGCCACGGTGAAGATCGAACGCGCGGATGCGTATGATCTGCACGGCACGGTGGTCGGGTTTTAGCCGCGCACCATCTCCACAGACAGTGTGGATAGCATGTTGGCAACCCGCTTTATTTTGTAGTCCCTCTTCCATTCACGGTTGCGGCGCTTATAACGACGTTTATCCCGTCTCAATACCAAGGGGCGCCTGATCAAACGTCTACAGTCGCGGGGCGGGATGCGATGGCCGAGTGACGGGTGCACTCAGACGAACACCCAATCCACTCGGCGGCCCAAGTCGCGAAGGTCCTGGCGCCGAAGGCTTCGGCGTTATGAGGGTGATCCGGAGCGCAAGCTCTCAGAGCCCCACAGCGGAGGTCACCAACGGTCTTGCCTCCGGGGGCCCGCGAAACAAGCCGTCACCCATCGCGCGCGGGATATCTCGATCTAACGAGACCTGCGGTTTGACTACCACCTGCCTTCGTTCCGCGAGGGGCGAAGGATCCGTAGATCCCGAAGGATCACGGATGTCCCGCGCGCC
>Ga0070741_10000390_pt1 | contig 162680 bp, 148 predicted proteins | sample Coa_R1_4_FD_66440 | JGI IMG/M metagenome (GOLD analysis project Ga0070741, IMG submission 66440) | Surface soil microbial communities from Centralia Pennsylvania, which are recovering from an underground coalmine fire - Coalmine... | ecosystem: Environmental > Terrestrial > Soil >... | reverse complement strand
CCGAAATTCTTGCCAATGCGTGCGGGCCCTGCATCGGGCAGTGGAAACGCGACGATGTCAAGAAAGGCGAGCGAAACACGATCATCAATAGTTTCAACCGAAATTTCCCTGGCCGCAACGACGCCAATCCCGCTACGCTTGCCTTTGTTGCAAGCCCGGAAGTCGTGGTCGCGTATGCGCTTGCGGGCGATCTTTCTATTAATCCTTTAGTGGACGAACTGGAAGGAAAAGATGGAAAGAAGTTCCGTCTGGAGCCACCGTCCAAAGTCGATCCGCTTCCTAAAAATGGCTATATTGGCCGTAGGATCGGTTATGTTCCGCCCGCAGCGCAGTCTGGAAATGTCAGCGTCGCGGTTCCCCCTACGAGCGACCGTCTCCAGGTCCTGGAACCGTTCCAGCCGATGGTCGATACCGAGACCGTCGACATGCCGGTGCTTATCAAGACCAAAGGCAAAACAACGACGGATCATATCTCCCCAGCCGGTTCCTGGCTGCGCTATCGGGGACATCTCGATAAAATTTCGGACAATATGCTGACCGGAGCCGTCAACGCATGGAGTGGCGAAACCGGTACGACGACCAATATTTATACGCACGAGAAAGACCTCCCGGTGCCCCAAGTGGCACGCGATTACAAAAAGCGTGGAAAACGCTGGGTCATCGTTGGCGATGAAAATTACGGCGAGGGTTCCAGCCGGGAACACGCCGCGATGTCGCCACGATACTTAGGCTGCATGGCGGTCGTTGCACGGAGCTTCGCGCGTATTCACGAGTCGAATCTCAAAAAACAGGGAATTTTACCCCTTACGTTCATCGATCCGGCCGATTACGAAAAGATCAGGGAAGGCGATACGGTGTCGTTTGAGTATCTGCACGAACTCGATCCAGTCCGCACCGTAAATATGAAGGTTACTCATTCCAACGGAGTCGTCGATGTCATTGCCCTTAAGCATACGATGAACATGGAGCACATCGCCTGGTTCGAGGCCGGCAGCGCGCTCAATCTCATTCGGCTCCATTCCGGCGAGCAGCATATATCGGAGGGCATCCAGGAGGGGCCCCCCGAGGAAGTGACGGCGTAGCGACCTTGTTACAATTCGGACTTTTTTGCGCAGCCGCTCTTACTTCACCGTATATCCCGTCAGCACCTGCGTGCCATAGACCGTATCGCCGAAAAGGTCGGTGGTAGAGTATTGCGCGCCGGCTGCGAAACCGATCGATGTTGACCAGTAATACCGGTAGGGAGGCAACTGCGTTGTCGAAACGACCTGACCGTTCAGGGATTCGGTCTCTGTATAGGTCCCAACGACCTCTTTGAGTTGAAGTGAAGTTCCCTGAACGAGCGCGCTGGTGTCTGTCGCGGAACGATACGATGCCGTTTCCACGACACGTTCGCTCATGCCACCGGAAGAATTTGTCTGGTCTTCAATCGTCGTATTCACCGGACCGCCAGAACTATACGGCAGCGTAAGCCACTGCGTTACGATTCCTGGGGCGAGCGGGCCGAGATAAAGATCGACATCGCCATTGCTAAGCAGGGAGTAATATCCCGTTCCGCTCCCGCCCTGATCGTCCCAACTTCTCATTTCAATTACGTTCGATCTCCCCTGCCACGAGATTCCTACGGCGACGATAGAATCGGTAGTGTGCACGGTGTTGATCACATTACCACTCTGATCTGTTTGAACCGTTGTAAAATGGAACGTGCTTCCGGGGTTCGCTGCTGCGAGCGGTGTTCCACCACCACCATTCGGGCTGGTGGAAGTTCTGCAACTTGAAAAAATTCCTGCACATAAAAGAGACACGAAGGTTAGTTTGATCGTATTCATTGGGAAGTAAGTTAAGTAATGACAGTCACAACGGGAATTGACCGAAAGGCAACTCGAAGGACTTTCGCAAAGATACGAAAGATTCTCGACGCGGCCACAATATGATTATTTCCTCCCATAGGACCTCAATCCGCAACAATACTCCCCTGTTTTCGTACATTTGCATTCAATAATCTCACTGCTATGCCTCTTATTCTCGATCTCACCGCACGCGAAGTATTGGACTCCCGCGGAAATCCTACTATAGAAGTTGATTGTACCCTGGACGATGGCGCCTTTGGGCGCGCGATCGTTCCAAGCGGGGCTTCGACCGGGGAGCGCGAAGCCGTGGAACTTCGGGACGGCGATAAAAAGCGTTACGGCGGCAAGGGCGTACTCAAAGCCGTTCATAACGTGAACGATGAGATCATCAAAGCGCTCATCGGAATGCCGGCGCTCGAGCAGCGTGAAGTCGATCGCACACTGATCGAGCTCGATGATACGCCGAATAAGTCGAAGCTTGGAGCCAATGCGATCCTCGGTGCTTCGATGGCCGTAGCCCGCGCGGCGTCCGAGTCCGTCGGGCTTCCTCTCTATCGGTATCTCGGAGGCACCGGCGCATATTTGCTGCCGGTTCCCATGATGAACATCATCAATGGCGGCGTCCACGCCGACAACTCGCTCGACTTCCAGGAATTTATGATCATGCCGGCTAAAGCACCGAGCTTTCGCGAGGCCATCCGCATGGGAGCGGAAGTATTTCATACGTTGAAGTCGGTCCTTAAGAAAAAAGGGTTGAATACGAACGTCGGCGATGAAGGCGGCTTTGCTCCGAATGTCAAATCGACCGAAGAAACGCTGGGATATCTTATGCAGGCCATCGAGCAGGCCGGGTACAAGCCGGGAACGGATATATTCCTTTCCATGGACTGCGCGGCCAGCGAAATGTGGAGGAGCGGCAAATACGAACGTTATAAATCTGCACCGGGAACGAAGCTTACGAGCGAAGGCATGGTCCGGGAATTCGAAAAACTGGTCAGGAACTACCCCATTTGCTCTATCGAGGACGGTATGGCCGAAAACGACTGGGAAGGCTGGAAGATGATGACCGAAGCGCTCGGCGACAAGATCCAAATCGTGGGCGACGATGTGTTCGTCACCAATCCCGCGATCATTGAAAAAGGAATTGAGGAAGGGATTGCAAATTCGGTCCTGATCAAGCTCAATCAGATCGGAACGATTACCGAAACGTTCGATGCGATCGCGCTCGCCCAGCGTGCGCGATATTCGTGCGTTATCAGCCATCGCTCCGGCGAAACCGAGGACACCACGATCGCCGATGTCGCCGTCGCCTGTAACGCCGGCCAGATCAAGACCGGCTCCGCCAGCCGCACCGACCGCATCGCGAAGTACAACCAACTTATGCGCATCGAAGAGCAACTCGGCGGCCAGGCAAAATTCGCGGGGTTGGGAGCGCTGTCGATCGATTATAAATGGAAGAACAAATCGACTTCGTCCAAATAAAAAACCCTTCCCATATTGGGAAGGGTTCTAAAGCTGAGAACAAACATTTATCGCTGACGCGATAAACTTGCCCGGTACGAGGAAACATGATGTTTCCGCGTCACACGGTGTCTGATAAGTTCGGTACGGGTCCGCGAGCGGAGTGCAAACGTTCGACCGTTATTCGATCGAAGGCTTGTCCGCATCGACATCGTGCGGCTTTGGTACGAATTCATCGGCCGTGTAGTTGCCGGCTGATACGTATTTATTGGCCGCGACTGGTACGTGGTAGTCGTTGTTACCGTCGCATTATTACGATGACGAAGCCGGTTCCAATCGTTCGTTGCGGTATTGGAAACCTTATGGCTTTCCGTCGTTGCGTCCGACTTGATATTGGACCATGTCTTCGAGGCCGTATTGGCTACTCGAACACGATGACCGTGATTATAGACAACTACTTGCGCATGGGCCACATTCGCAAAGGGTAACATTGCAAAAATGACTATTGCAGCAAGCAGATTTCTTACGTTTTTCATAAAAGCCTCCTTTTCAGAGTTACTTACTTATTGCTCGAAAGAACATGCCCGAAAACTACGGACGTTTTTCTGGAAAAGCGATCATAGTGGTGAAACGAATTTCATCCCTTAGGCGCATTTCTCGCGGTTCATTCGTTACCATGACTAAATCGGAAAGAAATCAACGTAATCGGTTTTAAATAAGCTTAAAGAAGTCGACACATGACCATCAAATTCGGCACCGACGGTTGGCGCGATGAAATCGCGGAAAATTATACGTTCGAAAACGTCCATCGGGTTGCCCGCGGGACCGCGCTCTATTTTAAGAAGCACCCCAAAGCGAGCGCCGGCGTGGTCGTCGGCTACGATGGCCGCTTTTTGGGACGCGAATTTGCGGAGCTTACCGCACGTGTGCTCGCGAATGAAGGACTCAAAGTCTTTATCGCAAAGACTGTCGTTTCCACCCCTGCCACATCGCTTGCGATCGTGAAGAAAAAGTTGGCTGGTGGCATTATGATCACGGCCTCCCACAATCCTGCGCAATATAACGGCTTTAAAATCAAGGGCGATTATGGCGGCTCGGCATTGCCAGATGCGATTGCCGAGATCGAGCATGCAACGAACAGCGAAGAAAATGCCCGGAAAATCGCCGAAGATCGGAATGCGAATTCCCTCCCCTCCTTTGCCGATTTCGAAAAACAAAAAAAGATCGAAGAGCTCGATGCAAAGGCGATCTATGTGAAGGAACTGGCTAAATTGGTGAAGCTCGATCGGATTAAACGAGCGAAACTTCGCGTCGCCTACGACCCCATGTACGGAGCCGGCGTCGGGAACCTGGAGCCGCTTCTGCCGACTGCATCTATTCTTCATAATGTTTGGAACCCCGGCTTCGGCCGCACCCGTCCCGAGCCATTACCCGACACGACTCGCGAACTCGCAAAATTCATTACCGAAAATAGATACGATATTGGACTTGTCACCGATGGCGATGCAGACCGCATCGGTGCCGTCGATGAACGAGGTGAGTTTTTCAGTTCTCAGATGATCCTGTGTCTCCTGCTGAAGTACCTTGTTGAGGTCCGTAAAGAAACTGGGTTGGTGGTCGTCAGTCAGTCCGTCACCAACATGGTCGATAAAATGTGCGCGAAATATGGGCTTAAAATAATTCGCACGCCGGTCGGATTCAAGTATATTACCGACTATATGCTAAAAGGCGGCGTATTGATCGGCGGCGAGGAATCGGGCGGCATCGGAATTCCTTCCATTCACATTCCCGAACGAGATGGCTTATTCAATGGCCTGCTTCTGTGCGAAATTTGCGCTCACAACAAAAAATCCCTGGGTGAGCTGGTCGCTGCGCTCGAAAAAGAATTCGGTCCGCATAAGTATGACCGCTACGATTTTCAGACCACGGACGAACGCAAGAAGCAAGTCCTTTCGAAGGCCCGTGCCGGATTTTCGGAAATTGCCGGACTGAAAGTGCTAAAGACAAGTACGCTCGACGGCTATAAATTCGAGCTTGAAAAAGGTGCTTGGTTTATGCTCCGGGCTTCCGGCACAGAACCACTCCTCCGCTATTATGCCGAAGCGCCCCGCATGGCAACGGTAAAAAAAATCCTTGCCTTCGCGAAAGAACTTTAAACTGGCCTTCGAAAGAACGTGATCGTGAACTGGAGAAGAATGATTACGGGAGCTTCTAAGTTAGTGGCGATGGATTTAATTGTTCTTAACTGAAATGGATATTAGCAGTGTTATCACCGCCCTTATCGCCCTGGTCGCCGGATGGCTATTGGGTTCACTGGTTACACGTGCCCCGGCCAACCGCGCCCGAGAAGAAAAGCAAAAGATCGAGGAGGAACTGCGTGGTGAGCGCGAACGTGCAGCCGTGCTACAAGCCGAAAACCGTCGAATTCCCACGCTTGAAAACGAAAAACATTCGCTTACCGACACCGTTCGAATCCTGGAGGCCGATCGTGCCCGTTTTGCCGAGAAAGCCGATCGAGTTCCGATCCTGGAACGAACATTGGAAGGAGTTCAGAAGCAAATTCAGGACCTCTATGCCGAGAATGCGCAACTCCGGGAGGCGCGGGAGGCCGATATCCGGTTGATCGATGAATTGAAGGATGTTCGAAAGAACTTTGAAAATACGTTCGACTCGATCAGCAAGCAGGCGCTGAAAGAAAATCGGGAAAACTTTGTTCGTGAATCGATGGAACCGTTGAAGTCGAAGCTTCTCGAATTCGAACAAAAGGTCGATGCCGCTTACAAGCTGGAAGCGGCTGAACGGAACTCCCTCCGGGGCGAAATAAAGAATTTGGTAGAGCTGAACCAGCAGATCAGTAAAGAAGCCTCGAACCTTGCTCTGGCCTTAAAAGGCGATACGAAAAAACAAGGCAACTGGGGTGAATTGATTCTCGAAAAGGTGTTGGAGTTTTCCGGGCTTCGCAAAGGCGATGAATATAAACTACAGGAAAACTTTCGAGATGGACAGGAACGGAAAATTCCTGATGCCGTCATTTATTTACCCGACAAAAAGAATATTCTTGTCGATGCCAAAGTGTCGCTCGTTGCCTATGAAAGATGTGTGTCCGCTACAAACGACAGCCAACGAGAAACGGCGTTGCTGGAACATATTGCTTCTGTCAAGAAGCACATTAAGGAGCTGAGCGAAAAGAATTATTTCCTGATCCCGGAGCTCGATTCTCCCGAGTTCACCCTGATGTTCATGCCCATTGAATCGTCGTTCGGCATGGCGATCCAGGCCGACAACGAGCTTTTTGCTTATGCCTGGGACCGCAAAATTGTAATCGTGAGTCCCTCCACGCTGCTTGCGACCTTGCGGACGATCGCTTCGATCTGGAAGCAGGAACGGCAAACAAAGAATGCGCTCGATATTGCCGATCGCGCTGGAAAAATGTATGATAAGTTCGTCGGCTTTGTCGATGACATGATCGCCGTCGGCAAAAAAATGGACGATGCCAAATCGGGCTATGCGAATGCCATGAGTAAGCTCACGACCGGCCCCGGAAATCTCGTGCGTCAATCGGAACAACTAAAAGAGATGGGTGCAAAAGCCACGAAGCAACTGCCCGGAACGTTGCTCGATCGATCAGGCGAATCGCTTCCCCTGGATTCGCTGGCCGCAGGTCCCGATGGGAACTTAATAGAAGCTTAGGCCTTCGCCGCCTGTTCCATATTCAACGGCAGCGAAATCGTGAACGTACTGCCCTTCCCTTTTTCGCTTTCGGCAGAGATCGAACCGCCCATGAGTTCGACGAGGCGCTTCGCGATGCGAAGCCCAACCCCCGTCCCTTCGAAAGTGCGCGCAAGGCCGTCCGACTCCTGATAAAACTCTTCGAACAAATGCGGCAGGAACTCTTCAGAAATACCGATACCCGTATCGATTATTTTTATTTCCACGGTGTCTGCATTGTTCGATAGTACGATACGAACATTTCCCGAAGGAGTGAACTTGATTGCATTCCCGACCACATTCATAAGGACGCGGCCTAAGTAATGGACGTCCACATACGCCTGCACCGGTGATTCCGCATCGACGTAGACCGCTATGCCCTTTTCTCTGGCCTGCAGTTCCAGCAGCGAAACAATACGGCGCGCCTCGACTTCGAGCGATATGCGCCGTGGCACCAGCGAGACGGTGTTCGACTCGAGCCGGGAGAGATCGAGAATACCTTCGATCGTTTCCAGCAAACGCTTGCCGCTTGTTTCAATCGTTCGTGCGTAAGACCCGAACTCTGTTCCTTCCAGGCTATCGGAAAGGATAGAAGAAAATCCAAGAATGGAGTTGAGAGGCGTCCGAATTTCGTGGCTGACGTTATTTAAAAAATTCGTTTTGAGCCGGTTCATTTCTTCCGCGCGATCTTTTGCGGCATGAAGGCTGGCAAACGTACGCTGCACTTCTTCCTCGGCGAGTTTACGTTTGGTGATGTCGGTAAAGGCCGTCAGGGTGCCTACAATTCGGCCTTCCGAATCGCGGTAGGGAGAAACATTCACGTGCATACAGAGCGGGACTCCGTCCTTGCGGGGGATCGAAAGTTCATATTCTTCTTTGTTTCCCAGAAGCCATTTTTCCTTCTGCTCCATATAGATCGGCCATGCTTCTTCGGGCAAAAACACTTTATAGGAAAGCTGGCCAAGCAAATTGGAAACGTCATAGCCGGTAAATTCTGCCATTTGCCGGTTGGCGTAAAGAATTTTGTCCGATGAGTCCGTAACAAGGACTCCCTCGCCAAGTCCTTCGACGACATCCATAAAGAGCGCTTCGGAATCCCCGAGATTGGCCCGGGGACGCAGTTCCTCTTTGAAGACACGAGATGTCACAATGACATGACGGCTGCCCTCTTTCGGTAGGATCGATTTTCCGACCGACTCGAGGACGCGCCAGGAACCGTTCTTGTGACGAAACCGGAAGCGTGCGGAATGAGGAATTCCGGGGCTCGCAAGGGCGAGCATAAAGACCGGCATGACTTTCGGAACGTCCATCGGATGGATCAATGAAAAGGCGTTCCTGCCAATCAGCTCTTCCTGTGTATATCCCAGCTGATCGAAGATCGAGGGACTTTCGTATAGGATCGTTCCCATAAGATCGACTTCGGTCACGATGTCAATAATGCTCCCGATGAGGGTTTCCTCGAGCGGGCGCTCATTGGAAGCCCGTTCGAATACCACCGGTGCCGGCGTCGCAAGATCGAATGGTTTCGGTGCCGGCGTCGCAGACCGTAACCGACGCGCCGAAAACACGGAAGCCGGCAATCGGTCGAGTTCGGTCTCCAGCAGGTAGTCCTGTGCGCCTCGCTTAAGAAGGTCCATTCCCTCCGTAGCACGGCCCTCCGGCAAGATCACAATGATCGGTAATTCCGGACTGGTGCCGCGAACCATATGAAGGACATCGTCGAAGGAAATCGTAAAATACCGCTGGACAAGTAAAATCAGGTCGGCATTTCTCCGGGCGAGGGCAGCTTTGAATTCCTGGATATTCGATGCATAAAGGAAAAGCGGAAATATCTGATGGCGCCGCAAATCATCTTGCAGCGTTTCCAGACCTATCGAACGGTCCTGTAAAATCAGGATCGTGGCATCGTTCATTAGAGTGACAAGAAAAGGAAACTTTCGCGAAACCGGCCTAATATACGAAAACTTCTGTACCAGAGCATTAAAAAAATCATGTAAATAGTTTTCCTGGCCTCACTCCCCATTCGTGAGCCGCTCCTTCCGCTTTTTTGCCACTAATTGCGTTCGAGCCTTGTTTTCGGCGCCGAATCACGGAAAATCAGAATGCCAAGAAAAAACAGGAATCAGGAAAGCGAAGTCGCCGTGCAGGAAGAACAGAACTCCGTAACGCAAACCGCTGCGGGAGCCCCGAATGGTACAGCCCCGATTAACGGTTCGCAAAACGGGACGAATGTGTCCAAAACTGCCCCGGGCCAGAAGACCGGCCCTCAGGCGCTACAGACCGATGGAGCGATCGATACCGCCGCCACCGCCGATACTGCCGCCGAGATCGAACAACTTGCCGAGGCGGTCGCACCCCGCATTGTACCGGATTCCCTAAAGCGGATTCCGAATGGTGCAGAACTCCGCGGTCCGTTGCCCGAAGGCGCTCGGTCGTTTCGCGGGACGTTCGAGCAGTGCGGCGTCGACCGGGAGAAACTCCTCGAATGGTTCCGATTGATGGATCTGGGGCGTATTACCGATACCGCCGCGGCCAATTACCTGAAAAAAGCGATGGGCTGGAGCTACCATGCTCCGTGCGCTGGACATGAGGGCATTCAGCTTGCGATCGGCGTAAGTTTTCGAGCAAAAAAAGATTATCTTTTTCCGTATTATCGCGATCTTATGACCTGCCTTGCGGCGGGGCTTACCGTTGAAGAGATCGTCCTGAATGGCCTTTCGAAGGATACCGACGTTGCCGGTGGCGGACGGCACATGTCCAACCACTTTGCGAAGATGTCGATGAACATCGAGACCCATTCCTCGCTCACGAATAACCATGCGCAGCACACCGCTGGCTGCGCTCGTGCAATTAAGTATTATAAATTAGGCGCCGTCGCCATTTTTTCGGGAGGAGAATCCGGAACGAGCGAAGGATTTTTCTACGAGGCCGTCAATGGGGCCACGCGCGAAAAGATCCCGGCGATTTTCGTTATCCAAAATAACAAGTACGGTATTTCGGTCCCCGTCGCGGAGCAAACCGCGAATACCCGTGTAGCCGATAACTGGCGCGGTTTCAATCACCTGCTCATCACCTATTGCGATGGCACCGACGTGCTGGATAGTTACCGGGCCATGCAGGAAGCCTACGAATGGTGTCTTTCGGGACGAGGCGCGGCCATGGTGCACGCCGATTGCGTCCGGATCGGTTCTCACTCGAACTCGGACCGCCACGAACTTTACCGTTCCCACGAAGAACTCGAAGCGGTAAAAATGCGAGATCCGGTTGTTCGCTTTCGCGACTGGCTCGTGCAAAATGAAGTTGCCACGAGCGAAGAACTTCACCGTATTCACGAAGAGAACCAGGCCTTTTTCCGTGCATCCGCCGATAAAGCCGAAGTGGCTCCTCCGGCCGATCCGTCCACGGTGCTCGATTTCGTTATTCCTTCCGACCGGATCGTTTCGAACGACCCTTACACAACACAGCCGGAAGATATCGCAACGAAATTTTATCCCTTTACGACGCCCAAAGGTAAGGAAGAAGGGATGCAATTTATCGAGGGCATCAATGAGACGTTAAAAGAAGAATTCCGCAGAAATCCGAATACGTTCCTCTGGGGCGAGGACGTCGCCTCCAAAAACAAAGGCGGCGTTTTTAACGTCACGAAGGGAATGCTCCAGGAGTTCGGCAATGAACGGGTCTTCAATGCGCCTATTGCAGAAGACTTTATTCTTGGCTCTGCAGATGGATTTTGCCGCGTCGATCAGGATCATATCTGGGTCTGTGTCGAAGGTGCGGAATTTGCCGACTATTTCTGGCCAGCAATGGAAAGCTTTATTGAGCTCTCGCATGCGTATTGGCGCACGCGCGGGCAGTATGCCCCGAATATTGTCATTCGTATTGCTTCCGGCGGATACATTGGTGGAGGCTTGTATCACTCCCAGAATCTCGAAGGAACATTCACAACGATTCCCGGTGTCCGAGTGGTACAACCCTGCTTTGCGGACGATGCCCAGGGACTTTTGCGAAGCGCGTTCCGTACGCGCGGCGTGACGGTTTATCTCGAGCCGAAATACCTTTACTATCATCCAATGGCGAAGTCCGAGCCACTTCAGGCAAACGAGCTAACCCCATTTGGAAAAGCGCGGTTACGGCGTCAAGGTAAAGATCTTTCGATCATTACATACGGTACAGCGACGCATTTTTGCCTCTCTGCAGCACAGGAGCTTGCAACGGAGCAAGGTATCGAATGCGATGTGCTCGATCTCCGCTCGCTCTATCCGCTGGACCTGAATGCGGTCCTGAAGTCGGTAGAAAAAACCGGCAAAGTGCTGATCGCTCACGAAGATAAGGTGACCGGCGGTTTCGGTGGCGAGCTTTCGGCCCTGATCACCGAACACGCCTTCCAATCGCTCGACGCCCCGGTTATGCGTGTTGGCTCGATCTTCACGCCCGTTGGCTTTGCCAAGGTGCTGGAAGACGCCATTCTTCCCAATCCGGCGAAGATCAAGGCAGCCGCCGAGCAACTTGCGCGGTGGTGAACACGAGTCGTTGCAACTTCTTGTGTTCTTCGGTAGATTTAATTCGATGTCGGGCAGAAGAACCTGAAATCTTCGCGCAGGATCTTCTCCATATATCAGGCTCCTTCCGAGTCGATAATACTTATCGATAAACTCTGTTTCAGGAGCCATATTCAATTCCCTGCCGTTCCACAAAGCAATTGTTCTCTAACAAATGCCTTTACTCGAAGTAAAACATCTTAAAACCTATTTTTTCACGGACGATGGCGTTGCCAAATCGGTCGACGACGTAAGCTACACGGTCGATCGTCGGGAAACGCTCGGAGTCGTCGGTGAGTCCGGCTGCGGTAAGTCGGTGACAGCTCTTTCGATCATGCGCCTTATCCCCGATCCCCCGGGAAAGATCGTGGGTGGCGAGGTGCTTTTCGATGGGCGCGACCTGCTCAAACTTCCCGAAGAGGAAATGCGAAGCATTCGCGGCAATAAGATCGGAATGATCTTTCAGGAGCCGATGACTTCGCTCAATCCGGTCTTCACGGTCGGAAATCAGATCGAAGAATCGATCCTGCTGCACCAAAAGGTTACCAAAGACGAGGCAAAGAAAAAAGCGATCGAAATGCTGCGCCTGGTCGGCATCCCTGCTCCCGAACAGCGTTACGGAGAATACCCCCATCAGCTTTCAGGCGGGATGCGGCAGCGCGTGATGATTGCGATCGCTTTGTCCTGCAATCCCGACATTTTGATCGCCGATGAGCCGACGACGGCGCTCGACGTAACCGTCCAGGCCCAAATTCTGGAACTCATCAACCGGCTTCAGGAAGAGCTCGGTATGGGGGTGATCCTCATCACGCACGACCTCGGAGTGATTGCCGAAACGGCCGATAAGGTCGCCGTGATGTATGCTTCGCATATCGTCGAGTATTCGAATGTCGATGAGATCTTCCACAATCCAATCCATCCCTACACGGTAGGACTTCTCGGATCGATCCCGAAACTTCATATCGAGAGCGAGCGGCTGATGACGATCGAAGGGACGGTCCCTTCACCCACGAATTTCCCGATCGGCTGTAACTTTAACACTCGGTGCCCCTGGGCCACGGAAGTGTGTTATAAACAGGAGCCCGCCCTGCTCGAGCACGAACCCGGACATTTTTCGGCATGCCATCATTGGGACAAAGTAAAGGCCGAACGTCCGGCAGAATTAGTCGAGGCATAATAAATGAGAAAACTTTTCTTTTTTTGCTGTGCTGCTGCCTGTGCATTGTGCTCCTGCAGTAAGAGTACCAGCCCGACTCCGCTCGCGCCAGACTCAACCCGTTTCCCCACTCACGCCATGTTCGAGCAAAACGGGAAACCGTCGCTCAACGGATGGACCTTTCATCCGGCCATTCCCGGTGACACGGCCAATTTCGACGACACAGCCCCGCCAGGGAGCGGTGGAACGTGGTCTATCAAACTGCACAAGGCGGATGCTCCGCATACCACGAACAATGTTACCGAAGGGTTTACGAACCTGACAAGCGGTATTTATGAACTAAGCTCCTGGTTAATGACAAAATACGAAGGCTTTGCCGGGCCGGCTTCAACGCAAGGATGGATCGCCGTGATTAGAAGTCGGAACGGCATGGGCGATACCCTCCGTGCCTTCGCTGGGAGCGATACGAACTGGCACGAACTCGATCTCTTCGATACGCTTTCGCTCGTTCCCACAGACTCTGTCATCCTTGAACTTTCCGCAGCCGCTACCGACACGTCCACCCATGGAAACCCAATGTGGTTCGACGATGTGACATTTAAAAAAATACCGTAAGCATTCTGTATGATCCGATATTCCGTTCCCGTCCTTTTGAGCATGGTCCTATTGGGTGCCTGCAAGCAGACCACGACGACAAATACGACGAATTCCAATGTGATCCTGAGTCATGCGCTGTTCGAGCAGAATGGACAGCCTTCGCTCAATGGATGGACATTCCATCCGGCCGGCTCGGACGATACGCTCGATTTTGAACAGGACGTGCCCCAAGGAGACGGCACGTGGTCGTATAAACTTCACACCAGCGATTTTCCGCCTGTAACGAATACGCTCACACGGAATTTCACCGGACTTTCGAGCGGCGTCTATTCGCTCACGGCCTGGGAGCACCTGAAATATATCCTCCCCGATACGGCCTTTCCTGAAGGATGGATTTCCATCGCAAAGATCAGCGCAGGCGATACGGTTACTAAATCCCTTCCGACCATCGACAGCACCTCCTGGACTTCCATTACGCTATTCGATACGCTCTCCTTGCAACCTGCCGATACCGTCCTGCTGCTCCTTTCCGCCGGAGCGCGTTTAGGCGGCCAGCATGGGAACCCCGTATGGTTCGACGATATCACTTTTCAGAAGGTGCAGTAATCGAAAGCACCGTATGCGTCCCCGGAAAAGATCACGGCTTACATCGGTCTTAATGTTGGGCCTCAGTTCTATCTTCATTCCGGCAAAAAAAGATTTCGTTGTACGCCGGCCACAAGTACAGATGTTGTCGATAGGCATGCCTCGCGGCGAAATTCTTTTCATGTATCCCGAAGCTGAACTTGGAGATTCTTCCGATTTTTTCGACATGCGTATCAGGCTTCACGGTGAAACGGATTATCTCGGGTTCGATTCACTCAACCGACTCGATTATCTCTATATGATGCGAAGGCCCTTGTGGGGCGATAGCGATTATTGGAGGGATCTCGATACAATGAAAGACTATACGTTTACAGGGAACATCAGGAATTGGCGAGCATACTGGTGGAAAAACAAGCAGGGACAAATTTTTGAAGCGATCTCCAGGGATTCCAATATAGAGAACATTCAAGCCTTCAGTAGTTTAGAAAATCCCAAAAGAAGAAATCAGGCGTTTCAGCCTCCGAACGACACCACCCTGCTGTATATGCCTTATTGGGCAAATTAAAACCACTCTCTCCCGTTCTTGCTGCCTTCACTAATAACGCAACATTCTCTTGAACTCCAGCACGACCACCAACGAAGATATTCCTATTCTGCTTTCAAAATTCGAATTTGAGGACGAACACTTTTATGGCGCAACGGGCATTGGACTCGATCTGCGCGATCGAAAATTCATCGATTGTACGTTCGAACAATGTCAGTTAAGCTCGATCAAAATCGATGGCGCCGTCATTCAAGCGCAATTTAAGAACTCAAAAATCGAAGGCGTTAACTTTTTTACCGCCAAGCGCTCGTTACTATCGCTCTCGTTCGAATCGTGTCTCATTCGGCATTCTTCCTTTGCGGAATTGAAACTGCTGAAGATACAATTTACCGGTTGTGAACTGCATAATGTCGACTTTTCGGATGCCGACCTTTCCGAGGCGGACTTCTCCAATACGACGTTCGAGGATTGTGTCTTTCGAAATACGAATCTAACAAAAGCGGATTTTCGTACAGCTTCCGGCTACTACATCGATCCCACTCAAAATAAAATTCGCAAAGCGAGATTCTCCTCGCCCGAAGTATTGAATTTACTTGCAGGATTTGATCTCTTGATTGAATAGGCTCAAGCAAGCGCGAAGTTCAGCATCCGATAGACCAACTTCGCCACAAGATAGGTAGCGTGCCGCGCTTTCAGGTCGGGCGCGAGCTCCACGACATCGAAGCCCACGATCTTCTTTCCCGCTTTCTTAAGCTCCCGAAAGACTTCCATCGTTTCATTCCATTGGAATCCGTCGGGTTCCGGTGTGCCGGTCGAGGGCATAATGGCGGGATCGAAATAATCGACATCGAACGTGATATAGACTTCCTTGGTCGGCAGTGCCTGTACGACGGACCTCTGCCAATGATCGCCATAGATCCCTTTTCGAATTCCAGTCGCGTAGAAGGTCTGAATGCCGAGCCTTTTAATATATTCATATTCCGCTTTTTCCTGCGCCCGAATTCCGACCTGCACGACGCGGTTCATTGGGAACCCAAGGTCGGCCACCCGTGCCATAAAGCAGGCGTGACTATACGGTGTGCCGGAATATTCCAGGCGCAGGTCGGAGTGGGCATCGAAATGAAGCACGCTGACATTCGGGTACATCTGGTAATGCGCCATTATGGGTGCCGTCGAGATCGTATGCTCGCCGCCCAGAGTAACGACGAATTTTTTGTTCTCAATTTGCTCTCGGACCGCCTTCTGGAGATAATCGAGCATCGATTTTCCGGCCCGTTTGCCGAACGCGAGCGGCGGCAGCGTCGCTATACCGACATCGAAGCATAATTCCTTAAAGAACTCGTCGTCGAGAAATTCGACGTACTGCGAGGCTTTGATAATGGCCTCGGGTCCCTTCGCCGTACCGCCGCCATAGCTTACCGTCTTTTCGTACGGTGCAGAAAGGATGACCACCTTGCTGGAATCATATCCGCTCGACTCTTTAGGCAACGCCAGAAAATTTTGCGTCGTCGGTAGTACCTTCATGGTTTCGGTAGCACTTTTATAGTTATTGTGAAAGGATCGTATCGTGAAGCCAATGCCGGTCATCCGTTTGGGGATAATCGGTCGTGAATTGGAGTCCCCGGCTTTCTTTTCGGCGCAGTGCAGAACGAACGATGAGGAGCGCTACCTCTGCAATGTTGCGCAACTCGAGGAGTGGAACGGTAACCTTGGTTCGGCGATAATATTCCTCGATCTCCTTTTGGATCAGTTTCAGTCGTCGCAGGGCGCGTTCGAGACGGTAGTTACTCCGAACGATGCCGGCATAATCCCACATGAGCTCCTGCACTTCTTTCAGGTCATGAGAAATATAGATCCACTCTTCGGAATTCTCGGTCCCCGATTCATCCCATTCCTCGATTTCAACTTTACGTTTGGGCGTTTGTTCGGTCTTTATCCGCTCTTTTAAATGCTCTGCCGCTCGGCCGGCCCAAACGAGCGATTCGAGCAGTGAATTACTGGCAAGCCGGTTCGCACCATGGACCCCGGTCATCGAGGTTTCACCGGCCACATAGAGCCTGTCGATATTCGTCGTTCCGTCCAGGCTTGCCACCACTCCGCCACAACTATAGTGCGCGGCCGGCACGACCGGAATCGGCTCCTTCGTAATATCGAGTCCAAACTCTTTACAGCGTTCGTAAATACTCGGAAATTCGCTCTTAATGGCACGCGACGGAAGATGCGATACAGCGAGGAACACATAGTTCTCGCCTCGGCGCTTCAGTTCGGCATCGATCGCGCGAGCGACAATATCGCGAGGAGCCAGTTCCATCCGCTCGGAGTCATAACGGCTCATGAATCGATCTCCGGCCTGATTCAGCAGAATCCCGCCGGCGCCTCGCACGGCCTCGCTGATCAGGAACGAATTCGCTTCGGGTGCATAGAGCGTCGTAGGGTGGAACTGAATAAATTCCATATTCCCGATCTTCGCTCCGGCGCGATAGGCCATCGCAATGCCATCCCCGGTCGCAATCAGGGGGTTCGTCGTATGAAGATAGACCTGCCCCACCCCACCGGTCGCAAGCATGACCGCCTGGCGAGCACGGCAGATTTTTACCTTCCCACTTATTTCATCTAAAATATAGGCGCCATAGCACGAAAGCGTTCGATCCTTTTTTTTGCGACTGTTCTTTCGCTGGTGATCGGTCAGTAATTCGACGGCAAAATGGTTCTCGAGGATTCGAATCCGAGGATGTTCATGGACCGCGGCCAACAGCGCTCGCTCGAGTTCCCTTCCTGTAAAATCGCGCGCGTGCACAATGCGGTTCACGGAGTGTCCCCCCTCACGGCCCAGATCGAGCGCGCCGCCTTTTGTCCGGGTAAAGCGCGCGCCGATCGCGACCAGGTCGCGAATGCGCTCGGGTCCCTCGTTGACCAAGACGCGGACCGCATCTTCATGGCAAAGGCCGGCGCCTGCAATAAGCGTATCCCGCACGTGCGACGCGAGCGTATCAGAACCACTGATGACACTTGCGATGCCGCCCTGCGCGTAGTTCGTGTTCGATTCCGAACGTTCTTTTTTGGTGACGACGAGCACACGCAGCCGCGTTTCATTCGCAACGCGAAGAGCGAAAAACAATCCGGCCGAGCCGGAGCCAAGAACAAGGACGTCGGTTTCCGTAAATTTTAAATTTCAGTCAAGAAGAACACCAAAAATCAAAAAGCCCTTCCTGAAAAGGAAGGGCTCCTGCTTTAGGTCGAACTTACTTAAAAGTAAACAACGAAATGAACATTACCCTCTGTGGCAAGAGAGATCGTTGTCGTCGAAGGATAACTTGTTTCCGTGCCCGAAGCCGGGGTTACGGAGAACGATTGGCTATCGAAGCCGAGCATTCCCTCTGCGCCAATGGCCATGCCTCGGGTGAAAAACCAATCGAAACCTGCGATCGCGGCAATACGAAAGTCCGAAGAAGAAGTCTTCGTGTCCTGATCCGTTTTACCGACTAACACGGTATTCGTCGAACTTCCCGATAAGAAGCTAACCTGCGCTCCGACATACGGCGAGGTAGAATAAAGCGGACGGAGGTGGTCTTCAACGCCGAGTCCAACACCGAAAATCGTGCTTGACAATTTCCCTCCAAGCGTGTCTGCACCAGAAGACATGCTATTAAAGGCGAGCGAAATGCGGAGCGCCATGTCATCCGAGAAGAAATATTTTGCTCCCATTCCGAAGAGCCGAACGGTGGAATCGACAATGGTCGTTGTCAAACCGCCTTCCCCGGCAGTGACCATCGCTCTTTGAAGGGTGACAGAGCCTAATCCCGGAGCTCCGATTTTAAAATTCCCGAGCCCTCCCAGCGTAAACACGAAGGCCGCGCTCCCTTTTGCGGTGAGTGGTCGAATGATATCTTTATCGGCATCCTGTGCCCGTGTGGTATGGGCAATGCCAAAGGTGAATGTGAGAATGAATGCAAACGCAACGATCTTTTTAAAAGAACGAGCCATCATAAGTGCCTCCAGAATGAAGTGTGAAAACAAGGCCTCGTGCGACAATGAACAAGGCCAGATATCATTGCAAAATCGCGATGATATCCATCGCAAAAATACACAACGGGAACCGTAAAGTCAAGTAATTTTACGGTATTATTACGAAATTGTTAATAAAACAAGATATTCACAATTTCAGAGAAAACGCTACGCGACATCGATCGTTTTAAATCCCTTCGGCGTCGATTCGAGTGTAGCGAAGGAGCTTTTCGGATCGTGCTCGAAAAAGAGGGTCCATTTCGACTCAAACGCTTCGGGCAAAAGATCTCGTTTTTCTTCCAGCGTGGTTAGCGGAAAATTATCGTAGCCCATGATCCAGGGAAGATTGACGTGGGCCTGGGTTGGGAACAGATCGGCGCAGAAAAAAACATTGTTCGCCCCGTCCGAAATCACGGGAAGTTGCTGGGCGCGCGTATGGCCGTTAAAAATTCGGACCGATATTCCCGGAAAAAGCTCGCCGGGACCGTCCACTGCTTCCAGCATGCCATTGCTAACAATAGCGTTCCAATCCTGCTTTAAATAACTGGCGCGGTCTTTTTCGGTCGGATTATTCGCCCATTTCAAATTTTCTTTTTGAACGAAGACTTTCGCATTTGGGAAGGTCGGAACTTCTCTGCCATCCGCGAGCCGTGTAACCATTCCTCCGCAATGATCGAAGTGAAGATGGGTCTGAATGACATGTGTGATGTCTTCCGGTCTCAGCCCATGGTCCCCAAGGGAACTCAGGAGCGTCCATTTCGAGTGGTCGAGCTTGTAAATCGAGCGTGTTTTCTCGTCGTACTTGTCTCCCATACCGGTATCGACGAGAATATTCATTCCATTGCCCTGAACGAGGAGGACGCGGAGCGCCATATCGATCCGATTTTGCTCGTCGGCCGGGTTCGTGCGGTTCCACAAATTTTTTGGAACGACTCCGAACATAGCGCCGCCATCCAACGCAAAGCGGCCGGTTTCAACGGCAGTGAGAGTATAGGGGCCGATTGTCATATTTAAAGTCAGGTATCTCTTCGCAGATTCGTAATAATACTCCTATTTTTTAGCGTCGAGACGAGCTTGAATCAACGATCTGATTTCGGCCGTTTTTGCCGACTTCAAAGGCGTGTTTCCATCGCCATCGTCGGCAGCCGGATCGGCGCCGGCATCGAGAAGCATTGTAACGACTAAGGGATTGCCTTTATTTGCAGCGTAGATTAGTGCCGTAGTATTAAATCCATCGCGCCAGTCCACCTGTGCCTTGTGTTCCAGAAGCATTCGAACCGAGCCTGGGTTGTCATTATTTACAGCCGTGATCAGGCAACTGACTTTTACAAACCCCTGCTCCTTGATATAATTTGCGTCGGCGCCGCCATCGAGCAGCATTCGGACTTGAGCCGTATCGTTATTAACAACAGCGGCATATAAGGCTTCTCCAGTGCCTTGTGCTTTCAGTTGAGAGGAGAAAGATCCTACAATGAATACGAACAGGATGGTGACGAAGTTTTTCATTTGAAATTGAAAGATAGACTTCATCTTAACACTGGCCGGGGAAGATCACTTCCCCGTTGGACCGGCGGATTAGCGTTTCCGCCCCGGATCGACCTCGTCGAGCCATTTCACTTTGGCCTCAAGCTGCTCCTGCGGTTCGACCCAATTCGGATCCGGCACGCAACAATCGACCGGGCATACCGCTGCGCACTGCGGCTCATCATGGAACGTCACACACTCGGTGCATTTATCGGGCACGATATAAAAATAATCGGACGAAAAAAACCCGACCGCTCCGCTTGGCGCCGGATCGGTCGGACCGAAGTTCTGTCCGCCCAGCGTCCAATTCGCGCCGCCTTCGTAGATCGCATTATTAGGGCATTCCGGCTCGCATGCACCGCAGTTGATGCATTCGGTCGTGATCATGATTGCCATGGTATATCTATCTTTTTATTAACGACAAGAAACGGAAAAACTAACGCTCGTTAGTTTGCCTGACGTTGGGATAACAGAACGTGAAAGATAAGAGTTTAGAAAATTTGCAAGGGAACGCGAAAACTGCGCATCCCGTTAAATCGCGCTCAAAATCGGAAATCCCATCGGATCAGAATTCGAAATCTCGGATTAGAATTCGAAATCGAAAATCCCATCGGATCGAAATAGTTGGGGCCTATAGCTCAGTTGGTTAGAGCGTCCGCCTGATAAGCGGGAGGTCAGTGGTTCAACTCCACTTAGGCCCACGGATTTTAGAGTGCTAAGTCCTAAGTGCCAAGTAACTGTTTTTCAACTTAGCACTAATGACTCAGCACTACCTGGGGCCCGTAGCTCATCTGGTAGAGCGGTAGATTTGCATTCTACAGGTAAGGGGTTCGAGTCCCCTCGGGTCCACGCTTTGGATTCTGGTATTTTTGGATTCTGGAAATAAAGAAGCCCCGCTCTCCGGCGGGGCTTTCCCTTATCCTGCATTTTACGGATGTCGCAGTCCCGTATTGAACGAGAGTTGGCATCCCGGGAGGAACGAATCAGTACAAGAACGCACGAATGTCCCTGGGTTACAAAAAAAATTTTATATGGAGGCTGAATGTGAGAGGCCTTCAGCAAAAAAGGCCGGTAGTACCGGCCTTTTAAGCAAGCGAAGAAAATCACTTGTCCAGGCAAAAAAAATCGCTAAAACTATCGGACGACGGTAGTCCTCGAAACGCGCCGTTTCGAAGAGGCGGCCCGAGCGATCACGATAATCAAGACCAGGAAAGCAATTACTGCAATGGCGATCAAAAGCCACGTATTGCTGTCCATCGTGTTTTGCGGACCGGTCTCGGTCGTCGTGCTTGTAGTATGCGAAGAAGAATGCTCAATGGCTGAGCCTCCGCCGCCCGACGTCGAAGGAGCGGTCGAAGTGCTCGGCGCCGGAGCCGATGTGCTGGGTGCGACACTGCTCCCGCCAGCAGCCGAGCCATTGTCCTGAGCTCTCGCTGAAAGCGAACTCAGTCCGACAAGAATCATAACATTTAAAAAGAGCCATCCAAATCGTTTCAAGGGAAGCATCATAGTATTCAGTGTTAGTGAGGGGCCGTCGTATCGGGAACGGATGTTTGCTCCGTTCTCGCGTCGGCCTGCTCCTGAGCAACCGAAAAATATGCCAGAGTTGTCAGCGTCGCTATTCCGGCGATCGCGAGGATACCGATCCAGGTAAAGACTGGGCTGCGCTTACCCCTTCGAGCGTTACGGTCGAGCCACGGAACGGCCGTCCAAAAAAGGAGTACAATAGTATAGATTAAGACAGCCGACCATTCCGGAACGTACTTCAAACTCTGGTATAGGAACATGAAGTACCATTCCGGATGGACTCCCGCCGGCGGCTCGCTCGGCTTTGTTAAATCGTACGCAGGACCTAAATTCCACGGGAATAAAACTGCTACGGCCAGCAGAACTGCGAGTCCGATGAGCCATAAGATCGATTCTCCAAAGAGATAGTCCGGAAGAAAGCGCGTTTCGCCTTTTATCTCAGCCGTTCGGGGAGTTCCGCTGCCGAGCAATGCTGTGATTGCTATATGGACCGATGCGAATCCCAGAGCAATCAATGGAAGAATTGCGACGTGCAGCCCGAACAGTCTCGTGAGCGTTGCTCCCGTTACTTCCTTCGAGCCACGGAGCCAGGAGGCGATCGTATCGCCCAGGATGGGAATGGTTCTGGGAATTTCGGTTCCAATCCTTGTCGCGAAATACGCCGTCGAATCCCACGGCAGCAGATAGCCCGTAAAGCCAAAGCCGAGCATCAGGAGCAACAATACGATCCCCGTCACCCACAAAATCGCACGTGGGCTTCGATACGTCTTCATAAAAAACACGCTGAACATATGCAGAAAGACGGTGGCAATGAGGGCATTGGCGGCCCAGGAATGGACGGACCGGATCATCGAGCCGAATGGAACCTCCCTCACGATCATCTCTACGCTTTGATGCGCGGCTTCGGGCGTGGGGCGATAATACATGAGTAGTAAAACTCCGGTCACGATCTGGACGCAAAAGAAGAACAGCGCCAGGCCGCCGAGATAATACCAGAACGCACTCCGGTGCCGCGGGACGCTCTTCGCTTTCAGCGCTTCGACCGGCTCGCGAAGATGCAGAAGATCTATCAACGCACTCATTGGGAAGCGGTTTTGGGAAGAAGGGAGATCGTCAGGTCATCGGCGACATCGACAACTTCGAGTTCCGTGAGTGGTGCTTTCGGGGGCGTGCCGGGAATGTTTATACCATTGACATCATATTTACCGCCATGGCACTTGCAATAAAATCCCGGCGTGACCTCATGACCGATCGCAAGTTGAGGGCGGAATGAAACGATGCACCCTAAATGCGTGCACGTTGCGGTGAAAGCGCGAATGGAGTTGTCGGCTTCACGGACGACGATCACCGGTTCACCTTCGATTTCTACCAACTTCGAGGGACTGTCGGGTGTCAACTCCTCTGCCGAGAACGTAGCAGTTTTATTCCCGCCAAGGACTCCCTGATACGAAAGGAACTTCGATGCGGCATACACGAACGGGGCCGCAAAAGCCACCATACCTCCGCCGAGGAATGCTCGAAGAACTCGTCGACGCTTAACGGGAAGGTGTTCGAACAAAATCAGGAACGAATAATGAAAATCAGAAGAACGGTGTTCAAAGAACGCCGATACACGCGCGAGATCGATAAACTTCTGTCATTCCACGGGAGGCAGCCTCGGCGAGCGAATCTTCCGATATCGAAACGGCTCGCGGCGCATTCTGTTATTTACCCATTTAAATCCACCCAAACCGATTTGGTTTCCGTATAGAGATCGATCGCGGAGCGCCCAAGTTCCCTCCCAAAGCCGCTGGACTTATAACCGCCAAAAGGAACCGCATTGTCGGTTGTCGAGATCGTATTGATCCAGACGGTCCCCGCCTTGACCTGTTTCGCGATGCGATGCGCCTTTTTAATATCGCGCGTCCAGATGGCCGCCGCCAGACCGAATTGTGAATTGTTCGCTTCCCGCAGACCTTCCTCGATGTCCTTGAATTTAATCACGCTCGCAACGGGTCCGAAAATTTCCTCCTGCGCCACGCGCATCGAATTCGTGACCCCTTCGAGCACGGTCGGCTTCATAAAATAGCCTTTGGAGCCAATTCTGGCCCCGCCGATCGCGACGGAAGCTCCCTCCTCTTTGCCGATCGAGACGTAATTCAACACGCGGTCCAAATGCTGTTCGGAAATAAGCGCTCCTAAACGCGTTTTCGGATGAAGCGGGTCGCCTGCAACCATTTTTTGTGCGCGAGATCGAAGGACCGACATAAATTCGTCATACCCTTTTTCCTCGACAAAGATCCGCGAACCGGCGGTGCACATTTCCCCCTGGTTAAAAAAGATCCCGCCCAATGCGAACTTGGCCGCCGTTTCAAGGTCCGCGTCGGCAAAAACGATATTCGGCGATTTCCCGCCAAGCTCGAGCGAGACACGCTTGAGCGTTCCGGCCGCACCGCGCATAATTTCTTTCCCGATCTCGACACTGCCGGTAAAAGCGATCTTGTCGACGCCCGGATTTGCGACCAGTGCCGCACCCGTCGTTGGACCGAAGCCCGTCACGACATTGAAAACACCGGCGGGAATTCCCGCTTCCAGCGTGAGTTCTGCGAGACGGAGCGCTGAAAGCGGCGTTTGTTCTGCGGGCTTCATTACGACCGTATTGCCACAGGCAAGTGCCGGAGCGGCTTTCCAGGCAAGCATCTGAAGCGGGAAATTCCAGGGAATAATTTGTCCGCAGACGCCAACAGGTTCCCTGAGCGTATAGACCAGCGCATCGCCGCCAGCACTGTTCGGCAGCGTTTCACCGGCAATTTTCGATGGCCACCCGGCGTAATACTCGAAGCATTCTGCCGCAAGCGGAATATCGAAACGAGACGATTCGAAAATGGGCTTACCTGTATCGAGCGTTTCAAGTTCGGAAAGCTCTTCCGCATGCGTGCGAATTAATTCCGAGAGCTTCCAGAGAATACGTCCCCTGTCTCGGGGCGTCATTTTTCTCCATTCACTGCCATCTTCGAACGCTTTTCTGGCCGCCCTTACCGCCAGCTCGACATCTTCCACGCCTGCTTCTGCGACGTCCGTGAGGACTGCGCCCGTTGCGGGATTTCGCGTTTCGAAGGTTCTTTCAGAAAGCGCATCGACGAACTCGCCGCCGATGAATAATTTGCCCGGCTTAATGTGAGCTTTGGCCGGTTTAAGTTCTACTTGTATGTCTTCGGACGATGCCGTTAAAATTTCTGCCATAGTGTGCGGTTAACACACTGGGCAGCAAAATAAACTCACAAAACAACGAAATTCCGCTACTTTTTATCGGCGTGCGCTTTTGAACTTTTCTGCGCTTCGAGTTTATCGTATTCAGCTTTAAGCTTTTTATAATAAGAGAGCTGTGTTTGAAAGTATTCTTTGTCCGATTTCGCCGCGTAACTTAAAGCGGTCTCTTCATCGCGGATCGCTTCATCGAAGCGGTGCATACGTCCCAGAACAAGTGCCCGGGTATCGTAATAATTAGGCTCTTTATCGTCCTTAGAAAGCGCTTCATTGATCATCGCATAAGCATCGGTCATACTATCTTTCGAATAACTCGCCAAATGCCATGCATAATCGTTCAAAATATCGGGGTCGCGGTAATGAATAAATTTCAAAATTCTCTCATACGTCGCGGAGACACTATCCACACGCTTAATGACCTGAAAATGCTCGAGCAGGCGCTCGAGCAGATCGAAATGGAGAGAACTATCCTGCGGGGTCGACGAGAGTTTCGACATCAAATCCTCGATGGGAACCGTATTCCCCTCAATTTGTAGCCTTAAATACGCGTACCGGATCTGAGCTTCCTTTGCAACATCCGGGACGTCATTGCGCTTGCCAAGCACCTGTAAATGATAGAGGACGCTATCGTATTTCGAACGCTCCTGAAACATTTCGATCAATTTTTGCCGCTTTTCGACCGAATTCGAGTCCTGCCAAAATTCAGCAATTGTGCTCTGGATTGTATTCTTGCCCTGTAGGATTTCGGTCAATCGCGCCTCAAGCTGGCCAGAATTCAACTGCTGAGGAAACACAATCCTGTCCATTTCTTTTTTATCCGGAGCGATCATAACGATTGCGGGACGGACGGAGATGAAGTAATCTTTTTCCAATCCGCTAAGACGCCAACCTAAATTTCTTAAACTATCCAATCCTACCGATGGCGGCGGATCGACGGCAAAATCATTAAGGGCTGGCTCGAAATGAGTTCGAATAAATGCCTGAAGTCCTTTATCTGCAATGACTTCCCTGGCTACTTTAATGCTGTTGGAATCGACGAGATCGAGATCGAAGACCAATGCGGGCTTACCCGATTTTTGCGATGCAAGCACGGCATCGTCCCACATGGTATGAAAGGGAAAATTATAATCGAGTTGAGGCGTTGTACTTTCGGGTTGTTGCCCAAAAGCAATGTTCGTTCTGAAGCAACCAAAAATTCCCGCGCTTAGAAGTATTAAGAAAATCTGGCAGATGGGAGTCCGAAAAATTTGCAAGGGTCGGTCGAGATTGATGATGCCTTAGAACACATGAAGCGGTCTGCGGTTTCCGAAACGCGCGTTTTCGCGCCAAAGAACGAAACATCCACTTTACCCCCTTCGTACCGGAATCTGGCTAAATTGCGTATTCACCATCTTCGCGTGTGGCCGACGCGAAACCCTCTTTTTATTCTCGAAAGAGCCCTTGTGACGGCCGATCAGCAGGAGCCGACCGATTTTCCAAAGCGCCCCTCTCTATCTGGCGTTCACGCTCGCACGCCCATTGGTCTCCGATCCCCTGTTCGTGTAGGGATTATTACGGTCGCGTTCATTGGCGTCGCTGCGGTTGTTGCCTTTGGCGTTGAGAAGTATTTTACCTCGCACATTCCTCGAAAAGGTCAGGAGCAACGGCTCGTCTTCCGTCTGGAAGCTCCTTATGGCTCGGTCGATCTTCGCGCCGGTGCGGATCCGAACGACGTAGCCACGGTCCAAATGCTCGAGGAAGATGCCAATGCCCACAATTTCCAATGGAGCTATGGACTGCGGGATGCGACGGTCGGAGTACTCCACATTGGGATCGGAACCGATGAAGGAATGCGCGGCGGCCCACCGGTGGCGATGTGGTACGCAAATAACGAGAATCGTTTTTCGCTTGCGACCTCGAATGAACCGCAGTCCGACCGAGGCTGTCCAATACCTGCAAACCCGTTCCTGTCGGTCTCTCCTCGTTTCTCTCTGCCACCGCTCTTTTACGATTTTCCCAACGGACCAGCGATCGGCTCTGCCTCTCGAACAATAATGACAGACGCCGGCGATATACCTCCTCCCAGCCCTGCTGCGGGCACTCGGATCCGCCTTACAAAGGACTTCCCCATGTATTTTGCCGCAGATCTTGGCTTTGGCGAGTCGGTCCTTAATTTAAGCGGCCTGCCACTCACCGATGCCGAGATCGAGACGGGCGCTTCGAAAGCATATCTCTATTCTACCGAGCCAAACCCGCAGCCACTCGAAACATGCTCGCTCCGCGCCGGGCTTGGACAATGCACGTTCAACGGAATCTCTTACCTCAATGCAGAACACTTTCTTTTCCATGGGGCGGTGGGAAGCTATCATTTGGGCTTCGAAGGAAAATTGACGCGAAATCTCGATGCAGTGATTGAACTTGGCCTTGGAATGTGCACGCTTTCTATTCCTGCCACTGCAGCGCGTGTACAGGTCTTTTTCGATGACGGTCTTCTCAGTTCGTATTCGTTCTCCGGCCTGGCTGTCAGGCGGGATGGATATGCCACGAGTCCTGGGTTCAATTATTCGACAAGCCCGGTACTCACGCTCCATCTTTCCAGTGGCGCTGGAAAAATATCGGTCGCATATCATTAAAATCGCAAAAAAAGCGATTTCACCGTATTTTAACGAAAAAGAAATAATTTTTTCGTGTGATACAGAGCCCCGGTCGGTGTCTTATTAATACCTTTCGCTTCTTCGCATTTCGAGTTTATGTAATCTCGATACAGCGATGTACAATCGACCTCTCGTTCTTCGTTTGCTCGTGGCAATGGCCATGAGCACTATTCCTGTTTTTGCTTTTGCCGATGGTGGCATCCACTCCTCGGCCATTATTCGCCAATATCCACTGGCCGGCGCGACCGAAGTCGCCCCGCAAACTCAAATCGGCATTAGCGCCCGAGGCGCCTTTTCCCCCAATACCGAGGACCTCAGTTTCCGAGTAACGGGCTCTGTCTCCGGACCGCATGAAGGGCATGCGCACCTTTCGTTGGACGGTAAGACAGCCATTTTTCAGCCCCTTACTCCATTCCTGTACAATGAGTCCGTCGTGGTCGTATTCTCGTCGGTTATGACCGACGGTTCTGTTGTCAGCGATTCGTTCTCATTTGTTACGATGCAGAAAGAGCTGCATTGGTTTGCGTCCAAAGCTCCGGTAAAAACGGGGAAAATGACGGTCGATTCTGGTGCCCCCCCACCCCCGCCGCCGCCTCCACCACCGCCTCCGCCGCCTTTCGATACGGTACCGTGGATCTCCGAGTTCAGCCCCTCCATCGATAGCACTCCAACGCAAGGAATTATTTATCTTGCGTTGGGCGGGATGGCGGAGGGGTACACGAATCTTCTTGTACGCATGACGCAGGACGGGAGCCTCATCGACTCCGCTCACCGCTATGGTTGTTTCGATTTTAAGCTGCAGGACAATGGCGAAATGACCTATTACAGTGACCTGGACTCTGTTTATTACGGCCTGGACAATCATTATCGTAATATCGACACCTTCGCGACGATCAACGGTGCATTTTTAGATGGACATGAACTCCGTGTCTATGCCAATGGAGATTATACGCTCATTGGTCTTCAGATCTATTCCGAACCGCTTTCCGATGTCATTCCGGATGCGCCGGGAAGCATTCCTGTCGAAGGCAATGTCATTCAAACGTTCGATCGAGATCATAATCTCATCTTCGAATGGCGTGGTATCGACCATTATGATATCATCGACGCTGCGGCACTCTATTTTGCGAACCAGATCTTCGATTTCGAGCACGCCAATTCGATCGACCGCGATGCCAACGGAGACTACCTTCTTTCGAACAGGAATTTAAGCGAACTCACAAAAATCGATGGCACAACGGGCGATTTCATGTGGCGCTTTGGAGGACTGCACGATCAGTTTACCGTCTTAAACGATACGATCGGCGGGTTCAGCGGCCAGCATTATGCTCACTGGCTTCCGAACGGTAATATCTTGCTTTTCGATAACGGCTCGTTCCACGACGTTCCGGAAAGTCGCGGCGTCGAATATGCCATGGACGAAAAAAATCATACGGCCACGCTCGTGTGGCAATATCACCACGATCCTCCGGTCTATTCGGCCGCGATGGGTTCCGTTCAGCGGATGCCGAACGGCAACACGTTCATTGGCTGGGGGGCTTCATTTTCGGAAACGATGACGGAGGTCCGTCCCGATGGATCTGTAGTCTTCGATATGACGACGCCGTGGTTGCAATCGTACCGTGCGCTCAAATATCCAACAGTCGAAGCACCTTCCTCTGTCAAGGTGCGTGCGCCGGCCTCTTCGGGCCTCTCGATCGAAGCAACGGCGACGTTATCCGGCTACAATATCTCTATTGCTTCCGGTACCGAACAGGATGCTTCCGTTGATTTATACGATGGGACTGGCCGTGAACTCATGCGAATTTACCGCGGCAACGTTACGCCGGCCACGCAAGAGCTTTTGCTGGCAACGAGAACGATTCCCTCCGGCGCCTATTTTTGCGTAATCAAGTCGGCAACCGAAAGCGTCGTAAAGCCGATCCTTGTCACGCATTAAGCTTCTTAAACTGACTGCTTCATTCTGGGTGTGAACGAGAACGTCTCTATGAATATCGACCCGCAGAGCAACCGTTCGACGGCCGCATTGGTCGCTTTCAAAAACGATTCTTTCAGGACACCGACCGTCGGTCATAAATTTTTCTTTGTCACTTCGCTATCGAGTTCACTTACATCTCGTTATAGCGATGATCCGTCAATCTTTCGTTCACTACAGCCTCCTGGCGGCACTGCTCAGCAGTCGTCCGGCAGCTACGGTTGGTCACACGATTCACAACGCTCCGGAAATCGAGCGGCAGTATCCTCTCGCCGATGCGCGAGAGGTCTCGCCTCGAACCCAGATCGGAATCAGTGCGAAAACCACTTTTTCACGGAATCCTGATCGAATAATTTTCACTATCAGAGGTTCCATCTCTGGCTTACATTCCGGAAGAGTGCAGCTTTCACTCGATGAAAGGACGGCTATTTTTCAGCCGTCCACTCCGTTCTTTTATAATGAATCTGTCACAGTCTATTTTCAGGCTGCACTGACCGACGGTTCGATGGTCAGGGACTCGTTCTCATTCGAGACAATGCAACGGGACCTGCGATCAGTCCTTGCAAAAGCGCCAATAAAAGATGGCAAGTTGACCGTCGATTCCGGCCCGCCACCACCACCGCCGCCTCCCCCGCCACCACCGCCGTTCGATACAATTCCCTGGGGTTCCGAATTCACCCCGAGTGTGAACGGAACTCCGCAGGGCGGAACGATTTATTTGGCAATGGACGGTCCTGTCAGCGGCTATTCCAATATGCTTGCACGCATTACACAAGATGGGGCATTGGTCGATTCTTCACATCAAAAAGGCTGCTTTGACTTCGAATACCAGGACGATGGCGAAATGACCTATTTCAACAATATCGATTCGGTCTATTTGGGTCTTGACAGCAATTATCATGTCATCGACACCTTCTCGTCAATCGACGGAGTATTCCTGGATGGCCATGAGCTTCGAATTTATCGCGACGGGAGCTTTTCGCTCATTGGACTTCAACTCTACACCGAGCCGCTTTCGTCCGTTATTCCTGGCGCTCCTGGCTCGATTCCGGTCGAAGGGAATGTGATACAATCCTTCGACCCGGCTGGGAATCTTATATTCGAATGGCGTGGGATCGACCATTATGACCTGATCGACGGAGCGGCCATGTATTTTGCCAATCAGGTCTTCGACTTCGAACACGCGAACTCGCTCGACCGGGACTCCAACGGTAACTATCTGCTCTCGAACCGGCATTTGAGTGAAATTACGAAGATAGATGGCGCAAGCGGCGATATCATCTGGCGCTTCGGCGGACTGCACAATCAATTTATGTTATCCGGAGATTCCCTCGGTGGCTTCAGCGGGCAGCATTATGCGCGGTGGCTTCCTAACGGCCATATTCTGATGTTCGACAATGGATTCTTCCGAAGCTCCGAAAGCCGCGCGGTAGAATATGAAATAGACGAAACGAATTATACTGCTAAACTCGTCTGGCAATTTCAACACGATCCGCCTGTCATTGCGCAGTCGATGGGCTCGGTGCAACGAATGCCGAATGGCAATACCTTTATCGGATGGGGGTTTGCCGCCACCGCGACGATGACCGAAGTCCGGCCTGATGGTTCAGTCGCATTTGAACTGACAACTCCGTGGCTCCAGTCGTACCGAGCGCTCAAGTATCCGACTGTGGAAGCGCCATCCTCGGTAAGCCCGGGCACCGAAAGCTCCTCCGGCCTTTCGATCGAAGCAATGGCGAATGCCTTCGCGTACGACATAGCGATTTCCTCTGCAACGCAACAGGATGGTTCCCTTGCGTTGTACGATGCAACGGGCCGCGAACTTCGGACGATCTACCATGGCCTGGTCACGCCAACCTCCCAGCACCTACCTCTTGTAACACGCTCGCTCTCTTCGGGCGCATATTTTTGCGTGTTCAAAACCGCGACCGGAAGCATCGTAAAACCGATCATCGTTACACATTAAGCTCATCCGAACTGAGGTTTCCTATTTGCGGTTTGCTGAATTCCCGGATTTGCATTAAAACGCACCCGGGAATTCATTCATTTTTAATTTAGTATTCGCCCGATGTCATATCTTTTTACCTCCGAATCGGTTTCCGAAGGCCATCCGGATAAAGTCGCCGATCAAATTTCCGATGCTGTTTTAGACGCTATTCTTGCTCAGGACCCGAACTCTCGCGTGGCCTGTGAGACGTTCGTTACGACGGGCCTTGTCGTTGTGGCCGGCGAGATTACGACAAAAGCGTATGTGAACGTCGAAGAAGTTGCTCGCGAGGTCATTGCGCAGATCGGATACACCAAGGCAGAATACCGGTTCGATTCGGCAAGTTGCGGCGTCCTGACGTCGATCCATTCACAGTCGCCGGATATTGCCATGGGCGTCGATACCGGTGGCGCGGGCGATCAGGGAATGATGTTCGGCTATGCGACCGACGAAACTCCGGAGTACATGCCCGCAGCCCTGCACTATGCACAATTGCTTGTCCGGGCACTTGCGTGGGCTCGCAAGAACAAACCGGACCTCATGCCCTACCTCCGTCCCGATGCCAAATCGCAGGTGACCATCGAATATGAAGGACGCAAACCCGTCCGAGTGCACACCGTCGTTATTTCCACGCAGCACGATCCAAATGTCACGCAAGCGCAGATTCGGTCCGATGTCATCCAGCACGTGATCAATCACGTGATTCCGGCATCCATGCGAGACAAAGATATGATCGTGCACGTCAACCCGACAGGTAATTTTGAAATTGGCGGGCCGCACGGCGATACGGGCCTCACCGGACGCAAGATCATCGTCGATACCTACGGCGGCCGGGCACCGCACGGCGGCGGCGCGTTTTCGGGAAAAGATCCCTCCAAGGTCGATCGTTCTGCAGCCTATGCCGCGCGCCACGTCGCCAAAAATATCGTTGCCGCAGGCCTTGCGAACGAATGCACGGTGCAGCTTGCGTATGCTATTGGCGTGGCGGAGCCAGTTTCGATCAATGTCGATACACACGGCACCGGAAAACTTCCCGATACGGAGATCGAAGCGATCATTCGCCGCACGGTCGATCTCACGCCGCGTGGAATTATTTCACGGCTCGATCTGCGCCGTCCTATCTATCGCGAGACCGCTGCATACGGACATTTCGGCCGCGATGGCTTTAGCTGGGAGAAACTGGACCTGGTCGATGCGTTCAAACATGCCAGTTCCCATGCCTACCAAGGCAATGGCGTGTTAGAGGAAGCCTGAGCACGAACGCTTGGGCGTGCGACGGGCCTCAGAGAACGCTCCTATCCTTTACCGTTGAAGGTCAGGTAGGTGTGGTCCTGCAGGCCTTTTTCGTATTCATTCAGCATCCGCATCGCCTCATTCGGCTTTAAACGGTCGGACTTGATCGCATCGTCAATCTGGACCTTCATGCGGCGCACGAGTTCCTTCTCGTGATATTGCGTTAGCTCCAGCACCTGCGAGATGGAGTTCCCGGCAATGGTTTCCTCGATATAAAAACCGGTCTCTTCGTCCGGGTCCAGAAACACGTGCGCTTCGTTGACCCGGCCGAACAGATTGTGCAGGTCCCCCATGATATCCTGATACGCACCGGTGAGGAAAAATCCTACATAGTACGGATCTCCGTTCTGGAGCGCATGCAGCGGGAGCGTCGTGCGGACGTCCTTGATATCGGCAAACTTCGAGACTTTACCGTCCGAGTCGCACGTAATATCGACGAGCGTTCCATGGATATTCGGTAGCTCGTTCAGGCGGTGGATCGGCATGATGGGAAATATTTGCCCCAGCGCCCAATGATCGAGCAAGCTCTGGAATACGGAGAAGTTACAGAGGTACTGGTCCGCGAGGTGCGGCGTGAGATCGGCAATTTCTTCGGGAATTTCTTCATCGGTATTGGGATCTTCCGCGCGGCGCTTGAAGAGATCGGCGACCTCTTCAATAATATGCCAGTAAAACGTTTCGATCTTCGCTTTCGTACGAAGATCGAGAATCCCAAGGTCGAAGGCATTCTGCGATTCGTCTTTGATCTGCAGGGTATCGTGCAACGCATCGCGAGGGTTTTCCTCGATCCGCTCCTTGATCTTCTGCAGTTGCTTTACCCACCGATGATCGCTCCGCTTGACGGAAAGGTCGTATTCCGATTTCGTCTTTTCGATCGCGCCAAACACCCGGACCACCAACAGCGAGTGATGCGCCACGATCGCTCGGCCCGATTCGGAGACGATATGAGGATGCGCCACTTGCTCCTCGTCGCAGACGTCCATAATGTTATAGACGGTGTCCGCCGCATAGTCCTCCATTGTGTAATTCGTCGAGGAATGAAAGCTCGTACGGCTGCCATCGTAATCGACACCCAGTCCCCCGCCGACATCGATATAATGAATGCCGGTGAGACCCATTTTGACGAGCTTCGCATAATACCGCGTTGCTTCGCGGGTCGCACGTTTGATGGAAAGAATATCCGGAATTTGGCTCCCAATATGGAAATGGACCAGTTGCAGCGAGTCGATCGCATCGACGGAGTGGAGATAGTCGATCGCTTCGATCAAGTCCATCGTCGAAAGCCCGAACTTTGCCGATTCGCCGCCCGACGTGGACCAGATACCGGTGCTCTTCGCGGCAAGCCGAATGCGCACCCCGATGATCGGCTTGACCCCGATTTCGCGAGCGATTTCCACGATGGATTTGACCTCTTCGACCTTCTCGGCGATCATGATCACCTTTTTGCCAAGCTTGTTTCCCAGGAGCGCGGTGCGGATAAAGGCCGAGTCCTTATATCCATTGCAAATAATAACCGCCTCGCTATCGGAATGCGTCGCAAGCGCGGCAAAGAGTTCCGGCTTCGAGCCGGCTTCGAGGCCGTAGTGAAACGGACGGCCCGCGTCCTCGATCTCTTCGACAACTTCACGGAGTTGATTGACCTTGATCGGAAAGACCCCGAAGTAACTACCCTGGTAGTTCTGTTCGTTGATCGAATCCGCGAACGCTTTATTGAGATTGACGACGCGGTCGCGGAGCAAATCCTGGAATCGGATGACGAGTGGGAACCGCAGGTTCCAGTCCTCGGCGTCTTTAATGACGTCCATAATGTCGATCGTGGCACCGGCTTCGCGGGAGGGCGAGATCGTGACATGACCCGCATCGTTAATGCCAAAATAGCCGAGGCCCCAGCGATCGATGTTGTAGGTCTCGATCGCATCGTCGATCGTCCATTCGCTCTTAGGAATGAAATCGGCAAGCGTGAGATCACGAGATGCATCGTGACCGTTGCCGTTCGATGCATACTCGCGCGGCTCGATGAGTTGCTGCTCGCGGGAGAGAAGTTGCTCAGACAAAGTTTAAGTACGAATTACGAATTTCAAATTGCAAGTGCGGCGGTGCCAATTGCGAGCGGTCCCGCAGGGACGACAAAGCAATTCGCTGGAAGTAAACAGAAACATTTGGAATTCCGTGCAAGATTTTCCAAAATTGTGTATTACGAAATGACGTTTTGTCGGCAGATCGGAAAATCATGCCTGAAACTTTCGTAGTACCTTCGGTCATATTCCGGTGTTGCACTAATCGAACATCGCCATGAACCTTCGAATCGCATTCTCTACCCTCCTCGCCATCGCATTTTTCGGCGGCTGCAAGAACTCAACGGTCATCGAGAACAGCGACGTCGGCTCGTTCCACGGCAATGTCGCCTTGCTGACTGCCGAGGGCGACACGCTCTCGAATTATGCCGGTGTTACGGCGCGAATTGAAGGGACCGCGTTCCAGGTTACGAGCAACGCCGTCGGTGACTGGGAGATCGATAACGTTCCGGCGGGAATTTACAATATCATCCTGACCAAACCGGGATTCGATACGCTGATCATCACGCAATATCAATTCAGCGGTGCAGGCGTCTCTTTTTTGGTGAGCAGCGCGATCCAGGCGCTCCCGCTCGATTCGCTCGTCTTTACGATCACCAATACGACCGAAAGCTCGGACACCGATAGTTATTATTATTTAGGACTCCTGACCATACGGGGCGGCGTTTCCGGGCCAGACAGTTTGGACCAGGACTTCCTGTCCGTCAGTTCGGATTCAGGATTCACTTCCGATGGGACGATCCAGCCATACCTTTTCAATGACACGATAGCCGACGGTGCGATCGGGTATAACGAACCGCCCAACAAAAGTGGGACCATCGTAACGATCGCTAGCCATCTCGTGGCGCGCCCTCCAAAGGCACACTTAATTTATACCTATTTCCAACGTGCAATTTCTCCCTACACCGTAGTGAGGAGATTTAAACTTCCTTAGATTCACAGAAGAATGCATGACTGACGCCCGCCAGCGCGTATTTCTCGAGTTGCTGGAGCCGGTCTACGATCGGCTTTCGCGGTATGCGCTGGCCGTGACGCGGGATGAGATGAATGCCGAGGACCTCGTAAGCGAAACCGTGCTGCAGGCATTCCAGCGGTTCGATGCCGCACACCGGCCGGACAAATTCTTTCATTACCTCATCACGATCGCTTCCCGTCTCCACAAACGCCGGCGGTTCCGAGAACGAAAAAAAGTTATGTTCGATCAGGCCGAGGTACGGAACGTTCCAGACCCCAATCCTTCTCCCGAACAAGCGGCGGAAATTCGCCTTGTCATGGACGCTATGAATGCCCTGCCCGAAAAAATGCGTGAGACCGTAATTCTCTTCGATGTTTCCGATTGTTCGCTGGAGGAAATCCGCCGCATTCAGGGCGGGACGCTCTCTGGCGTAAAATCGCGCCTCAAACGCGGCCGGGAACGTTTGTCGCGTGCGCTCGGACTGCCGTCGCCCGAAGTAAAATCGAAACCGATCTCTAATACGATATCGCAGGAGCTTTCCTTCCTGCTCCTGGCGGAGGAACGTTATGTATAAAAGCTATCGAGACCATATCGAAGTGCTCCGCACGCGCGCGGCACGCCCTGCTTTCGCGCGGACCGTTGAATTAGTTGCCGGTACTTCCTCGCGTACCACTACACCGATTACTCTTTTCACGAAAATATTCGGAGCGGTCGTACTCGGCGGAATCATTGGTATTGCAGCCTGGACGATGAATAAGTCTCCAATCACGGACATGTTTCAACAGTCCCGAAGTGAAGCTGTTAAAGGTGGCACGGTGGCAACTTCCGGTCAGGCCTTCAGCGCAAGCATAAAAAGAAGCGCTAAGCCATGGAAGATCCAAAGGGACGACGTGACCAAACGGGAATTATATCGACCGGTCAGCACGGCTCGATCTATTGCCTCTTCCGGGTCTCTAACTGAAATCGTTGGCAATCCTTCCCGCCGTTCTGGAAGCGATTCAGCCGTTAATAACACTACGGTGCTTCACCGCATCGCTGACGAGCGAGTTGCTTCGCTTCCTCTTGCGCTGCGCGATACGCGCCCCGTGATGTTTATCGCTGGTCAGAATTCAGTAAAAAACAACGAAAATAATTTCTCCGCCATTGTGGGCGGAGCTATTGCGCAGCAGTCGAGCGTAAACACCACTTTTCGCCAGGTCTCGTTTACCGATGCGTTCCTCGGCATAGGATATACTTTTTCGAGAAACTCCTCTATTCGACTGCTTGGCGGCGAAGAAGTCTTTGCCCTACCTTCCGCCATACCCACCGTTTCCTATCACGATACGACATTCGTGCACGATGGCGCGTCGTATTCAAATGTAATCGGTGAACTCCAAGCAGAGGCCACAGGGACCAGGATTTACTGGCTCGGCGCGAGCTATCGCTATACGATCGGCGAATCGAGCGTGCGTCCCTTTGCCGAGATTTTAGCGGCCGGTTCCACGGGCGGCTTTCTTTCCCATCAATCGCTCGGCACGGAATTTTTTGTATCGGAGAATGCCGACATTAATCTCCTTCTCGAAGGCAGCGAATTGCGGTCTCAATCGAGCGGGTGGTATTCGAAACTGGGACTGGCCTCCGAAATCGTGTATCGCTGGTAAGGGACAAAAAAGGAGGACAAAAACCGAATTTGTGGAAAAGCAGCATTCCTATGCCTATTTTTGCGGAGAATGCTGAAACGTTATTTCCTGTTACTTTTACCCATTGCCATTTTTATCGGCTGCGGCCCGGCGCAAAAAACGATCTCGCCCACGGCCCCGTATGCTCCCATCCCCGGCGCTCTCGATGAAAATTATTTTCACTCCCCCTCCGGAGATCTTGCGGCCCATTATCCCAAGGACTGGCTGCACGTCGATATCCAGACAATACCCATGGCAAACGTCGAGGAAGTCTACACCGATCACGAACGCCGGTGGGCACTCGTCCTTTCCGAAATTCCCGGCACGGCAGAGTTCCGTCGCAGTGTCGAGCGCGATGGAATGACGGCTTTAGCCGATCAATCGTTTTCAGATCGCTCCGCTAAAGCACCTGGCAAACTTGCGATCACGCGGCCGGCAGAGGTCTATACGGAAAATGGAAAGCTGTTCGCAAGTTATGAATATACAGAGGTAACACCCGACTCATTACACCGCAAAGAAAACCGGATCGTGCTTTTTACGACAGGCGCAAAGTTCTACGAGTTGGGAATGCTCGAACTCGATGTGCCGCGTTCTCCGGACGAGCCGGCTCAGAACTTCCGCATTTTGGAGTCTGTTACGGCGTCGCTCGAAGGCGTTGCGGAAGTTCGTGCGGACACGACCTCTTTTTAATCGTCGCGGAGTCCTTTGAATCGTTGCGGTCCTTTAATCGCAGAAAAGAAGGACGAAAACTGAAATTTTGTGTTTTGGAACGGTCTTTCTCACGCTGGGGCGTCGCCAAGCGGTAAGGCACCGCCCTTTGGAGGCGGCATTCGGAGGTTCGAATCCTCCCGCCCCAGCATGGGAAGAGATGAAAGATGAAAGATGAAGCTACGCACGAGCTATGCATTACCATAACGACCTTCGAGACCGAACAAAAAAGTTCGCGTTGAGAATAATTAAGCTCTCATCGCCACTGCCTCGCGGACGTGAGGCAGAGGTAATTGGAAGACAAGCTTTTATCCGAAGCTTCGATCGTTCCCGCCCAGCCTTTGGAAGCCCTTCATTCAGAGTCGAACGAACTTATCGCCACTCTCACCGCCATTATTCGAAAGGTGAAAGCAAAATCTTCATCATACGGCCTTCCATATTTCATCTTTTATCTTTCATCTATTCCCTGTGACTCATCCAAAATTAGTTTCCGGACGCAGTAACCTGAAATTCGCCGAGAGCGTCGCCGCTTCGCTCGGCATCGCGCTCGCCAGCGTCCGTATCAAAAATTTTTCGGACGGCGAAATTTGGGTCAAGTACGATGAGAATATCCGTGGCGAGGACCTCTTTATTATTCAATCGACGATGCCGCCCGGGGATAACCTCATGGAGCTCCTTATGCTTATCGATGCCGCCGTCCGCGCAAGCGCCAAGCGCATTACGGCGGTCATTCCCTATTTCGGTTATGCACGGCAGGACCGTAAGGACCAGCCCCGCGTCGCGATCACCAGCAAGCTTGTGGCCAATCTTATCGCCACCGCCGGTGCGGACCGCGTGATCACGATGGACCTTCACGCCCCCCAGCTCCAGGGATTCTTCGATATTCCGGTCGATCACTTGTATGCTTCCAACACGTTCGTCAAGCATTTCAAGGAAGAGAAGATCAAGCACATGATCGTTGCCTCACCGGACGTAGGCGGAACGAAAATGGCCCGGTCCTACGCGAAGCGTTTTAATACCGATCTTATCGTAATCGATAAGCGCCGTCCCGCCCCGAACGTCGCGGAAGTGATGAACATCATCGGGGACCCGAGCGATAAGAACGTCATCATGGTCGATGACCTGATCGATACAGCCGGTACGTTTGCAAACGCAGCCATCGCGCTAAAAAAAGCCGGCGCGAGGTCCATCTACGGCGCCTGCACGCACGCCGTGCTCTCGGGAGAAGCAATAAAAAGGATCGAGGACTCGCCGCTCGAATGCCTGGTCGTTGCCGATACGATCCCGGCGCACCATCATTCCAAAAAGATCAAAGTAAAATCGGTCGCTAACGTTTTTGCCGAAGCCATCAAACGGACCCACGAGGATAAGTCGATCTCCTCGCTCTTCGAAGAGAAAGCTTAGGGATTTTTTCTCCCACAAATACGAACTGTTCCAAAAAATCAGGTATTGAAAATTGCCTTATGCAGCAGCGAGTCACTGCCGATTGAGATTCACAATTTATTCGTCGAGCAATTTTATGGTTCTGCAGGCTGCATCACTTCGATCGACTGCCCGCAGTTTCCGGTGGGGATGTATTTTGTTTCCATTGCAGCGAATGTATCCACTTTGAATCGAAAGCTTATTATCGCCCGTTAGAATCGCTACAGTGTTAGGCATTAATAATTGCCTTGCGCGACCGAGGATTATTTCGTAAGTTTACCGGATGAAGTATGTTTTCATTCTTATACTGTTGACGATCACAACAAAATGCCTTGGGCAGGCATACTGGGTTGGAGGAGGATTTAAGCCACCCCAAAGTCCATATTTTCGTGTCCCGGTTGACACTAAAATATTTTCAACGACATACTTCATTTGGGGTGTAATGGACTCTGCAGGTAGAATTGCACCGTGGATTGACCCAAGTTTCAGTCCTGATACTCCCGCCGTCATCATTGATTCTATTAAAAGACATCGTTATGATGGCCCTCCTCAAGAAGGAAGCGATAGCATCTTTTTCTTTATCCAGTCTAACGTGCCCCTATGTTTTAATTCGACGGATTCTTGGATTTTGGCATATTACTCGCCATTATATCTTGATTCAACAGCAAATTCCTATTATTATATACAAGGAGTTATCTACGATCCTAATATTATTGGAAAACTTCTCTATCCTGATTCCCTCATTTTTAGTTCTACTCGGAGTGGATCATCTACAAACGTTCTTTTTCGGATTGTGAATGATTCCCTTGCGCGGTACCGTCAAATTAAAGTACTATCTGTACATCAGCCTTTTAGCGTGGATGACACTGTTGAGATGATGTATCCATGCGAAGATTTTGATAATAAGCCCGACAACTGCTACTTCCATCCCACCAAACCCGGCCACTACGTCGATACCGCAAAGCTGCTTGACGAACTAACGAACGACACCATCTCCGTTGTGCTCATCGGCGATGCCTATGATGCCGGCGTGAGCAAGGTGTCAACTCCAGACATAAAAATATATCCTGATCCATGCGACCGTGAATTTCAAATTGAGATGCCGGCTGAAGGTCATTCTAAGATCGAGATTTGGAATTTATACGGAGCCCGGGTTTACAGCTCCCATATCAATAGCAGTGCAACGATCGAGTGCTCGGAATTACCGTCCGGATTGTATTTTATGTCGGTCCAGAATAACGATACGCTATGGACGAAAAAACTGATCGTTGAGCATTAACTGGATTCGCATCGTGTGAATCACAGACCTAAAACGAGCGAAAAGCTCAGAAAAGCAGCCTCCCGAAACATTCCTTACAGTCCCCTCGTTAGGCCGCGCGCCAAGCCAGCCAGAGATCGCTACCTATTATCACGTATTATTAAGGAATTGTAATGTCAGAGCAGCAGCCAACACATATTCGGGAAGATATCAGAAATATAGCCATTATCGCCCATGTCGATCACGGCAAAACCACGCTCGTCGATCAAATGCTGCGTCAATCGGGCACCTTCCGCTCGAACGAACACCTGACCGACCGGGTCATGGATTCGAACGATCTCGAACGCGAGAAAGGGATCACGATCATGGCGAAAAATACTTCGGTCCACTGGGGAGGCAAGAAGATCAATATCGTCGATACCCCCGGTCACGCCGATTTTGGCGGCGAGGTCGAGCGGATCCTGAAGATGGTCGATGGCGTGCTCCTGCTCGTCGATGCCGCGGAGGGATGCCTGCCGCAGACGAAGTTCGTCCTGAAGAAAAGTTTGGAATTGCATCTCAAGCCGATCGTCGTTATCAATAAGATCGACCGGAAAGATGCCCGGCCTCAGGAAGTGTTGGACGAAGTATTCGAGCTTTTCATGTCGCTCGGCGCGACCTACGACCAACTTGAGTTCCCAATCGTCTATGCGGTCGGCAAGGCCGGGCTTGCGGGCCTCACGCTAAAGGAAGAGATGACCGATCTCGCCCCCATGTTCCGGATGATCATCGACTGCGTTCCGCCGCCGCCGGGTGAGACCGAAGGACCATTCCAGATGCTCGTTGCGAACGTCGATTGGTCCGATTATCTGGGCCGGCTTGCGGTGGGAAGAATTTTTCGCGGCAAAGTCCGCGAAGGCGATTGGATCACGCGCATCAAGCATGATGGCTCGGTCGAGAAAGCGAAGATCTCGAAGCTCTATACGTTCGAAGGCCTGAAGCGCACCGAGACGGCGGAAGCAGCCGCGGGCGAGATCGTTCAGCTTGCCGGACTCGAAGACGTTCGCATCGGCGAGACGATCACGGATCCCGAGCACCCCTTCCCGCTTCCGATCATCAATGTCGATGAGCCGACGATCGCAATGAATTTTGTGGTGAACGATTCCCCTCTTGCCGGCCGAGAAGGAAAGTTCGTTACAAGCCGCCATTTGCGCGAACGGCTGATCCGAGAGCTGCGAAAGAACATTTCGATCCATGTCGAAGATGTTTCTCCCGATACCTTCAAGGTCGCGGCACGCGGGGAACTCCAGCTTGCGATCCTGATCGAGACCATGCGGCGCGAAGGCTATGAATTCGCGGTCTCGAAGCCGGAAGTCATCCTGCAGCAAGTCGATGGAGACGTCATGGAGCCCATCGAGCAGGTGGTGATCGATGTGCCGGAAGAATATACCGGCGCGGTCATCGAAGCGTTGGGTACGCGAAAGGGGCAGATGATCAATATGGCGACGCTGAACGGCCAGGCGCACATCGAATATCATGTCCCGAGCCGCGGCATGATCGGCTTCCGCGGAGAGTTCCTGACGATGACCCGCGGCAACGGCCTGCTGAACCAGCTCTTTTACGACTACGAGTCCTACAAAGGCCCGATCCCCGGCCGGACCCGCGGCGCGCTCGTCTCCCTCGAAGATGGCGACGCTACGCCGTATGCCATGGAAGGCCTGCAGGAGCGCTCGGTATTCTTTATCCCACCCGGAACGAGGGTCTATATGGGAATGATCGTCGGAGAAAATTCCCGCGAGGAAGACATGATCGTCAACGTAACGAAAAAGAAGCACCTGACCAATATGCGGGCGTCGGGTTCCGACGGCGCGGTCCAGCTCGATACACCACGGCTGATGTCGCTCGAACAGCAGATCGAATGGCTTTCGGACGATGAATACCTCGAAGTGACGCCCGAATCGACCCGGTTCCGAAAAAAGATCCTCGATGCGACGGACCGCCATCGCACAAAGAAACGAGCGGAACAGATGGCGGCCGCTTAAAGCCGCTCAGACCCCAAATTGCTGCAAATGATGATCGGTGTGTTTGTAGCCGAGCTTTCCGTATTGCTCACCGGTAAGTTTTCCGAACACCGGGCTGACCGGCCACTCCTTCTGATCGCGCCGCGCGCCGACTCGCTCTAACAGGTCACGGAATCGCGCTTTTTCGGCTTCGAGGTCATACGCTCCTTCGGAAACGAGCGGCGGCGAAGTTTTCCCTTTGCCCCGCGGAATAGGCATCGGAGAGAACGTGAAGAAGCGCAGCAGCGCCGCTTTCAAATTATTCCCATGATACGGTGCTTTTAATTCCCCCAAATACATTTGGAATGCGCCGTTGATGTGGTGCAGTCCCTGCGGCGCCGTCATATTCCCGAAGACGCGCGGCGAATCCGTCCGGAGCGAGTTCACCCGATGAATTAATTCCTGCCGGACTGCCGGATCGAAGATCGATTTCATATTAATGATTATTTTTGAAGGAATTGGAAGATCATAATACTCGGAATACGTGAGATAACTAACGCTCGAAAAAGAAATGGAAGTTCTCGCCTCGCCTTCATCCCGAATAAAGACACTTTTTTCAGCCGCCGTGATCGTTTCGGCACTCGGATATTTTGTCGACATTTACGACCTGGTCCTTTTTTCGATCATTCGCGTTCCCAGCCTGAAATCGCTCGGCCTGAGTGGGGCCGCCGTCCTCGACACAGGAATTTATCTTCTGAACGTTCAGATGGCCGGCATGCTCATTGGCGGGATTGCTTGGGGTGTCCTCGGAGATAAGAAAGGCCGGCTTTCGGTCCTTTTCGGTTCGATCCTCCTCTATTCGCTTGCCAACATCGCGAACGGATTTGTACAGACCGTCGAGCAATATGCCGTACTCCGGTTCATCGCAGGCATTGGGCTGGCCGGTGAACTTGGTGCCGGCGTGACGCTCGTTTCCGAGATCCTTCCCAGGGAATACCGCGGATACGGCACCGCACTCATTACATCGATTGGCGTGGCCGGCGCGTTGCTTGCCTGGCTGATCGCGCAGGGCTTCGGGTGGCAGACCTGCTTTTGGATCGGTGGCGCGCTCGGAATCGTCCTCTTGATTCTTCGTATCGGAATTCTCGAATCCGGTATGTATAAAAAAACTGCGCAGATGGAGTCGGTCCGCAGAGGAAGCTTTCTGAGCCTCTTTACAAATCGCGAACGGTTCGGAAAATATATTCGCTGCATTCTGATCGGCCTTCCGACATGGTATCTCGTCGGGATCCTCATGACGCTGGCCCCCGAGCTTTCGAAGGCACTCGGTGTAACCGGCATCGTAACCGGCGGCGAAGCGATATTCTGGTTCTATCTCGGACTGACCTTTGGCAACATCGCCTGCGGAGCGCTCAGCCAGGCGATGCGAAGCCGCAAAAAAGTCCTGCTGCTCTTCCTTATCACATCGGCGCTCCTGGTCGCAATGTATTTTCTCCAAAGCGGGGCTTCCAACACACTCTTTTACGCGATCTCGTTGGTCCTTGGGCTTTCCAGCGGATACTGGGCTCTTTTTGTCACGATCGCTGCCGAACAATTCGGGACCAATCTTCGGGCGACCGTCGCGACGACCGTCCCAAATTTCGTTCGCGGAGCGCTCGTCCCGATCGCCCTTGCATTTCAGTGGCTCCGCAGCCTGCTCGCTAAAAGTAACACGGATTCCGATGCCCTTCTATATTCAGCGGCTGCGATCGGCGCGGTGACGCTCATCATCGCCATTTTTTCACTTTCCGGCCTTGCCGAGACCTTTGACAAGGACCTCGATTACATCGAGACGTAAAAAATCGATACGTAAAAATATTTTACAGTTACTTTACAAAGAATTGTGGATATATGTTTATTTTTGGGAATTTGTGGGGACAACAAGACCCGTATTAGTCTTGCAAACTAATAGACGAAAAAAGCTCAGTTTTTACACCAAATTCGCTGTTTTACGCGGCTACTTGATACTCTTTGCGAGAGAATTCACGCGCACGCGATGCAAAATCGGGTGCTGTGACATCGATCCAGAGCTGGAATAGCTTATAATCAGGAAGCACATTCCGCTGGATACACTCGCTCTCAAAGACTTCCCATAACCACACGAGTACGTTGTAATCCATAAGAGAAACAGGGAGCACGCAAAGCTCCTTAAGAGAAATTTCCCAGACGGTAGGGGGACTGCCCGGGACGAAAAGAACCTTAAAAAGAAAGAATAGCTCGGCACCACTAGAGTAATGCAAAACCGGGCGCTAAAACCGCCCCACCTATCACGCCGTTCCCGATAATGAACAATATTTTCATTTTTACTTAATTTTTATTCGCTCCCGATTTTGGGTCGATCCCGGAGCCTTATCCACATACTCGAGCGTTTGAACCCCCCGTGCAAACACTCCCCCAGCTTTTCGCCAATAATCGCGAGTGGTCCGACCGAATGCGGGCACGCGATAACCACTTTTTCGAAACGCTTGCAAAGCAGCAATCGCCCGAATACCTTTGGATCGGCTGTTCGGACAGCCGGGTGCCGGCCAACGAGATCGTCGGGCTCCTTCCCGGCGAGCTTTTCGTGCACCGCAACGTCTCCAACCTCGTCCTGCACACCGACCTGAACTGCCTCTCGGTCATGCAATTTGCGATCGAAGTCCTCAAAGTGCGGCATGTCATCGTCTGCGGACATTACGGCTGCGGCGGCGTCAAGGCGGCGCTGGAAGAAAAGCCCCATGGCCTGATCGATAACTGGCTGCGGACCATCGCCGACAGCGCCGTAAAATATAGTTCTGAACTCTCGAAGATCGCCGACCCCGCGAAAAAGGTCGATCGCCTCTGCGAGATGAACGTCATCGAGCAGGTCCGAAACGTCGCGAACACCACCGTCGTCCGCGAAGCCTGGCAGCGAGGTCAGCCCCTCGTCGTGCATGGATGGATCTACGGCCTCAGCGACGGACTCCTCCATGACCTCGGCGTCTCCCTTGGTAACCTGACGAGCTGACCGGAGATGAACCGCATAAAGCGCCTGCTGGCGGCGGCCGGACTGCTCGAATTCGCTCGAACGACTCGGAGCTTCGTCAAAGGGCTTTCTCCCGCGCTGCTCGCGTCGGAACTTCGACTCCGCCTTCGCGGCGCGCCGGACGGGTTCCCACTGCCACCCGCGGACCTCCTGTTCACCGTCATTGCCACCCGCTGGGCTTCCACCTTCCTCGATTCCGGGGCCAGGATCGTAGGCGCCATGGAACGGGAACTCGAATATGCCGGCCGGCCGCTCTCGAATTTCGATACGATCCTCGATTTCGGCTGCGGCTGCGGACGCCTCACCCGCCAGCTCCCGGCTCGAACGAACGCCAAACTCTTCGGCTGCGATTATAACCCGCGGCTCGTCCGGTGGTCGAGTGAACATCTCTCCTTCGCCGAATTCAAAATTAATTTCCTCGACCCTCCGCTTCCCTATCCTGACGCTTCCTTCGATTTCGTCTTCGCCCGGTCGGTCTTCACGCACCTTCCTGAAGCCGGACAGATCGCCTGGATCGAGGAACTTCGGCGCGTCCTGAAACCGGACGGCGTCCTCTATTTTACGACCCACGGCCGCCAGTTCTTCGATCAGCTTTCGAAGTCCGAAGCGGAAACGGTCCTCAAGGGTGGGCTCGCCGTCCATCTGGCCGAAGAAGCGGGAAGGAATATCTGTTCGAGCTTTGCGCTCCCCGAATATGTTTCCCGTCACTTGCTCCAGGGGTTTACCCTGCTCCGGTTCGTGCCCGGAACTCGCGAAGACCACCTCCGGCAGGACTCCTACATCGTCTCCAAAGATCCTGCGTAGCGCCATTCAGGTAAGCATTGATTTTAGTTCCGATATGGCCGGCGCTTTAAGTTCCTTCCATTCGCCCGGCCCCAGTGCGTTCAGTTCCAGTCCCGCGATCGCCGTTCGTATCAATCGCAGTGTTGGAAATCCGACCGCCGCCGTCATCCGGCGGACCTGCCGGTTCTTTCCTTCCTTCAGCGTTAGCTCCATCCAGGTGGTCGGGATCGACTTCCGGACTCTGATCGGCGGATCGCGCGGAGGAAGCGGCGGTCCCACTTCCAATACCCTCGCTTTTGCCGGCAGCGTTCGATATCCCTGGACCGTCACGCCATTTTCGAGTTCCCGGACCGCACGGTCGGTTGGGATCCCTTCCACCTGCACCAGATAGGTCCGCTCGTGTTTCCCCGGCTCGAGCAGCTTTTTGATGAGCGCCCCATCGTCCGTAAGGAGCAGGAGTCCTTCGGAATCCGCGTCGAGCCGGCCGGCCGCATAGATCGCCTTCGGCAACCCGAAATCGGCAAGCGTCTTTTGTCCCGGCACTTCCGCCGTAAACTGGCTCAGAACGCCATAAGGCTTATGAAAGAGGATGTAGCGAGTCAATTAACACATAACACATAGCAACCTAATTTAGCGCTTCCGATTTAGCGCCTGCATTTGAAGCTCGCCGTCAAATGATACACGTGTGTTGTCGCTCCATTGAAATCCCCAGCCTGACAATCGAAATTTCCATCGACTTCGGTGGCGTCGCATCGTGTAATCTTCAGCGTACCCGTCCATCCATCCGGAGTATAGGTGACAAAGAACGAACCCGGATAGTTGACCGTATCGACATAGGAAGCGTTCGCATCGCTTCCATTCACGCCACCCATCGGATAGGTACCGACGGCTGGGTATGCCCAATACAACTCCGAAAGGTAGTTCCCGTGACGATAAAAGAACACTCCGAGGGTATCGCCACCGTTATATCCGGAATTACCAAAGTCGATACTGTCGAAGGCAATGGTCGTCCCATCGGCTGTAAAGGATCCGGTATTTCCGCTCGAGGATGTTGCACAGTCCTTTATGGTCCCGATATTCCTCGTTTCGCCCGGGGATAGCGAGGCGACGGACTGTGTCCCGCCGCTCGGAAGGGTCAGCAGGATCGGCAGGAAGGAAGGTGCGTGCAATGTAAATGTTCCGGATACGGGAAACGACGCAAAGCCGCCCGTCCAACTCGCGCGAATAATTCCCGTTTCGGCTTGACCGTTGCAAGCCACGAGGGTCCCCGTGATGGTCGTGCAATCGGTTACCTGCAAATCCGCGCCATAGTCCTGATTACTTGCAGGAGCATGCACGACGTCCGTGTTGCTCTGGAGGTTCATTCCATTGGGCGCAACCGTCACCGTAATATCGCCAAGCCCGGAAGGCACGTTGGTCTTGAACACACCTCGGGCATCGGTATAGACGATCGTCTGCCCCACTTGCACCGGGACCCCCGCAAGGGGCGTACTATCGCAGAGCACGCGGCCAAAGATCAGCGCCGGATGGTTCCCATTGTCCGCATTATGCCACGAAAAATGGCCGACCTTTCCGATATATTCGGCGCCATCACTTTGGGCGAAGCCTTCTTCGATCCAAAGACCGCTGCTCTCGTTGTAATACCAGAGCGGAATGGTCGCGGGCGCCGAAGCGAGTTGGTCCGCAGCGATAGGCCAGCTAAGGATTGCCGAATCTCCGGCGGCGAGGGTCAGGGGGGTGCCACTCGGGTCCGTGAGAGTCACGCCAAGCACGCCGTAGGAATACAGCGTTGTGGAACTTCCATCGGTCTGCGTTGCCGAAAAATCCCCCGGGAACCGATTGAAAAACCCATCGGAAGAGGGATCGATGTGACGGGCATGTATTTCAACGGTTCCTGAATACACCTGTCCATTCTGTAGTATACCGTTTGCAGGAAGCCGGACGGTGCCCCCATCGCTTAACTCCGCCGTCGTTCCTGACGATGCTGAGACTTCATAGACCGCATCGGTCATTAACGTTATTTGTGTTTGAGCGAAGCCATTGCTCACTGGCGGCGTTTTGCTTGTACTGATATATCCAGTTTTCGCACCGGTCACAAGAGCGCGATTCGTTTGCACCGTCGCATTACCCAGTTCGAAATACCCGTTCTGGTCGGTCGTGGTCGTCTGGCTGCCCGAGGTTACTACTGCTCCGGCGACCGGGAAACCGTTCTCATCCATCACCTCGCCAAATACGGTGGCTGTGCTGGAATTCGTACCACTCTCCGAAGGAGACGACGACGAACATCCGTTTACAACTATGAGCCCGAAAAGCAAAAATCCAATTCCAGGAAAAAGACGAAAATTCATACTCAATACCCTCAATAGAAAAAGATACTATACAAAAATAGTAAATTCCGAAGCAAAAGTCAAAATAATTTCGTGGACAACTATATTTACACAAAAACGGCTGAAATCGAAAGGAATCGAAAAAACGGAAAAAAAAGCATTTGCTTGCCCGAATGTAGCGCATGCTTTAGCTTGCTCTTAAACAGGGAAAGCAATCCCTTTCAGTCCTTTCGCAGACGATCCCTCATTTCACCAGGTGACGTGCCTGACCTTGGGATATACTGACCTGGGCTACAGATATCCTAAGCCACCCGCGCTGTTCGCTTCCTGCTGAGGCGTGCAACGATAATAAACGCAACGGTCCAGAGCGCATAGGATATGACTTCGAACCAGGCCCCGCCATTGAAGGCGCCGCTCGTGGCGGCGATGAAAGCCGCAATACACCCGAGCGCATTCGTGAGGACGATCGCGAGCACGATGGCCCCGCGAGCTTTATCATCCGAGTTCCGTGCATACCATCCTAAGATCGCCAGCCCGATCCCGAGCGATCCGGCTAACCGAAATCCCGTCTGGGCTACGACATCTGCCGTCACCGGACTGTACCACGAGATCACAGTCGCGGGAACGAAAAACGCCAGAATCCCAAAGATCGCTGTGACGATAGAATAGACCGAAAGCAATAACTTCATATACTTCCCCCTTTTATCTGCTTCCCCTTTTATCGGACTTCCCTCGCCCGATCTAATCAGCCGAACCGACGCGCAGTTTTTCTGTGCATTGACGACGAAAGCCGTTTCAATAACTTCCAAACTTCAGGCTTAACGTTACCGTTACCCCGCTCAGGTCCCGATCGGTCACTTTCGATTTAGCGATATTCAGGTTTGTCGCGTCGATGCCGGTCGCGAAGAAATAGCCCAGTCCAATAATGAGGCGGGTCTTCATCGAAATATTTAATTCCCCGAAGCCCTGGGGTTCGATAAAATAAAATCCAGTTCCGCTGGTATTGAAGAAGTTATCGAAGAGACTGGTCTTGGGGTGCTCATAGTCCTTTACCGAGCCGAAGCCAAGACTGAGCTGGCCGCCGAAATGAAAGAGCCGGTCGCCCTCCGCGATGTATTGCCCCAGGAGCTCGAGGTAACTATAATTTGTGACCGTATGACTAAGGTTCACTTCGCCGCCGATCCCGAAGACCAGGCTGCGATCGATGACCGCGCCCCAGTTGATCCCGATCGCCGAACCGACATTGCCCTGAATTGAATTTGTTTTTGTTTCGAACGACCATACCGATCCGACCGTGGAGCTCGAATCGACCAGCGTCTGAGTTTGCTGTGCGTGGGCAGCACTCCAGAGAAGGCATAAAGAACTTAGACAAACGATGCCACGTGGAATAGCGGAATTTTTCATACCTTCGGCTCTACGCAATTTTCAACCCATGGCCGTAAACTGGCGTAATCGCGGCGTTTTTAGAGTCCGGATCGCAAGGATTTATCGAAAATTTTACGCGTAATAAAAATTTTCTTTTCAGCGATACCCTATGAAAACTCTGTTGGATTCTGTAAGCCCTGAACAGGATGCTTTGGGGATCGCCTGGCCGGACATTCCCCTGCTGCCGCTCGCATGCAGCGGCTTTTTAATTTGTATATTTGCCTGTCGTCTTTCATTATTTGAATGTCTCCTTTCTTTTTATGAATGTGTCTATGATACTCAGGAAGCCAATTGTGTGTGCGTTCGGTATTGCGGCGTGTGGGGCATGGGTTGCGGGTTGTTCCACGACGCCGGAAGTGCAGCCTTCCCAGCCGAAGATCGTAGCCGGTGCGCCGGTCCAACTCGTTTCGCAAACGATGGACGGTGGAACTGTTACCTATACGAAATCCGGCGATTCCCTGAGCGGGATTGCGATCACGGTGCCACATGGAAGTTACTCCTCGGCCCATACGTACACGATCTCCGAAGCGCCGGTCGTGAGTTCCCATCTGAGCGCCGGCGCGCACCTGCTGACGCCGATGATCACGATCTCCAACGGAGGCGGCGTTTCCGACTCGGTCTTCACCGTTCGGGTCCCGATTCATTTGGCGAGCACCGATTTTGCGCTGGCCTTCTCCGCCAACGACGATGGCTTGCTCGAGGCGCTGCCGCTCCTTGGTGAGGACAGTGCTTCCATTACGTTTGCGACCACGCACTTCGAGCATTCGAACATCGCGGACCTTAACGTTCCCCGGACCCCCGGCGGAAAGGCGCAGGTCCAGTCCGTATTCGGATCGTCGAACGTGATCGTCCTTGCGGCGAATGCGGCAAGCCTCATGGGGACCAGCCAGCACACGGGATTTCGTCCCGGCACCGACGACTGGGAGTTCCCGAATATCGGTTCCACCCTGACCCCGGACGGCGAGTGCATGGGACAAACGCTCGGAATGATCTGGTATTATTATAACAACCCGAAAAATGGCGTCGGAAAGCCCTCACTCTGGAACCTACTCGATAACGACCAGATCTTTCCGACGCCCAATATCTGGGAAGACGATGTTGCGGCCTATCGGTATTGTTCCGTCCTGCAGACGGAAGGTTATAAACCGTTCCTAACGCAATTGGCTGCGCTCGATGCAATTTTGCAAATTCAAAGTAAGGTCCAGCCGAGCGATCTCTTTACCCTGTTGGCGTTCAAACTTGCGATCCAGGAGACCGGAATGCCGCAGTATGTTTCGGTACGCCGCGACGGTGGCGGGCATGCACTCGCAGTCTATGGCGTCACGGGGACCACGATCAATGTGTGCGATCCAAATTTCCCGGGCCGCAACGATCGGACGATCACTTTCAACGGCGGTGGATTCGATCCCTACAATAGTGCCGACAAGATCGGAGGACCCGGACACCTTTACCCTCGCATTTATTTTATCGGCAAGACCTCGATCATGGACTGGCTTGGCGCCGCGAACCATTGGGCGGAAGTCGAGAATCGGACGATCGGCTCCGGGGACTTCCCCGAATTCATCGTGCAGGTGCAGGACCGTCCGACCGACAATTTTATCACGCTGACCGACGGCTGGCACTCGCAGACGGGAACCCCCGCGTTTCAACTCAGTTATGGCTCGGCGGCCGGGCCGCTCGTCATCGACAGTATCTTCACCTCCGACGGAACCCGCGTGCCCCGCAACTTCGGGCGATGGAACATTCCAGCCGGCGCAACGAAACTCGGCTTTTACGTTACCGATACCGCGGAAGACTGGGCGGGATTCAAATGGTTCGACCTGGAAACGGCGCCGCCGCCAACCTCCGGCAGCTCCATTTTTCCGTTAGCGGATGAAAACACGTGGGTCTTCCAATATTCGTCGTTCGACACCACCGGAACTGTTACGGAGAACGGCCTGGACTCTATTCACGTCTATGGACCAAACTCGATCCAATTCGACGCAAACACGAGGGCCTATTATACCGATCAAGTACTTACGGGTTACCTTATCGACGAACCCAACGGTGTAGCCGAATGGGATGGGATCCATGGCGACGGTACCAGACCGTACTTGATATATCCGGCATCGCCCGGCGACACGTGCTATCTTGTAAAGGAACTACTCGGAAACACCGAGCTCCTTAGCGAAGACTACGTAGTGACCGCTGCGAATATTTCCCTCACCACGCCGGCGGGCACGTTTAATTCGACGCAATATTCCACGGAATTCCGGGATACCTCTGGAACGGTCATCTCGTTGGTGCAGGCACACGCGATCGAAGATCAGTATTTTGGTACCCCATCCTTCAATTATAAAGTTGTCCGGAGCTTTTCCCCGGGTGTTGGCCCGGTAGAGACGGATGAATATGCCGCAAAACCGGACGGGACGTTGTATCTCGCACGGCGTGAACTGCTTCTACGATACACGCTCCATTAGGCGGGACGAACAACGCTGCCACGAACCGATCGAATTGTCGAGCATGCGTTCGCGTGCTCCGGGATCTCGTCACCGGGAAGTGACCCCGCGATAGACGAAGTGTTCGCCGTCGAACTCATATTTCAGCGAGCGGCGGGTCATGGTGACACGGTCGTCCGCTTTGTCCTGCTCATTCTTAAAAAGAGTAAGCGGAACAAAGAACGTCCGGCCGTCCGGGCTTAATTTAAAATGATTCCCGACCCGGAGAGTGGAACGCGGTTCTGCGCGGTACAGTATTTCGCTCAACGTCCCTTGCGCGGTCTGGAACAGGGGGACCTGCGTGTTAAGATTCGTTCCGGAAATTTCATACGCGTCCACTTGTTCGCCGACATGCATTCCGTCACCGACCCAATCCGCGATGGCGAGGTAGTAGGTGTGGCCGGAACCGGTGTGGACCATCTTGATCTCTGTGATCCAGCTATCGTTGCCGCCGTCCTGATCCTGATAGGGATTCACCACCTGAATTCCGCTGGCAGACTGGAATTCCACTAGTTGATATATTTGTGGCTCGCTCCCCCCTTCGTAGGTATTCCACGCCCACGTACGGATGTTTTTGTCGGCTGACGTTGCAATCCACAGGCGATCGTCGTGGAACTTCATCGTTAACGGCATTTTCGGAAGCACGCTCGACAAATAATCGTACAGTGCCGTATTGGCATCCTGGAGCCTGGAAAACGCCGAATCCTCATCGTCCGAATTTCGGTAGGCGCATGCCGCGCGGTCAATGCTATCGAGGAGCGCTTCGACGTGCCGCTTACATTGCCGCGGTGTTTGAGCGTGCGATAAAGCCGGGAGGAGCGTGCAGCCGAACATGGCAATGACGATGAAAACGGTGCTGCGGTGCCTCATGGATCTACTGCCTTCGGTGTAATTCGATGAACACAAGACGGATGCGTTTAACCAGCGTTCACATCCGAAAATTCAGCCCGACGTTGAGGTAGATCGTATGATATCGAACGTTCGTAAAGGCAAGGCCATCGTAGTCCGCGGTATATTCTCAAGAATCTTTACTGGGAATTTCTCCGGAACTGTCTGAAACTCCGTTCACGTTTGAGCGTAGCACTCGCACCGAACGAGTGCTAAAAACTCACGGATTTTCTCGAAAATCACGTCAATTTAACCAATTTTAACTTAATCATTTCATAACCAATGACTCTAAAACCACTCCACGACCGCCTTATCGTACGGCCTGCCCAGGCGGAGGAAGTAACCAAGGGCGGGATCATCCTTCCGGACACCGCGAAGGAAAAGCCGGTACAGGGCGAAGTTATCGCCGCCGGACCGGGCAAGTATGACGAGACCGGCAAGCTCACCCCGATCGGCGTGAAAGTCGGCGACAACGTACTCTACGGCAAGTACTCCGGGACTGAAATTTCGCTCGATGGCGAGGACGTCCTCATCATGCGCGAAAGCGATGTCTTCGCGATCGTCGAAAAGAACGGACAGGCGAAGAAGAAATAAACGCGTGGTGTGCGCCCACTGCGGCGCACACGAGAGTGACCGCGATGTGCGCCGCAGTGGGCGCACACCACGCGGGTTCTACGATTCCAATCACACAATTTTAACTACAGACTAACACTACCATGGCAGCAAAAACAATCATTTTTGAAGGCGACGCGCGCTCGAAGCTCAAGAAGGGCGTCGATCAGCTTGCGGACGCAGTAAAAGTAACGTTGGGTCCGAAAGGCCGCAACGTCGTTATCGACAAGAAATTCGGCGCTCCGACGATCACCAAGGACGGCGTGACCGTCGCGAAAGAGATCGAACTCGAAGACCCGATCGAAAACATGGGCGCGCAAATGGTCCGCGAAGTCGCTTCGAAGACTTCCGACGTCGCCGGTGACGGCACGACGACCGCGACCGTGCTCGCACAGGCGATCTTCCGCGAGGGACTTCGCAACGTGACCGCCGGCGCGAACCCGATGGACCTCAAGCGCGGCATCGATCTCGCCGTCACGAACGTGGTCGAGGAACTGAAAAAACTCTCCCGCCCGATCGAAGGCAAGAAGGAAATTGCGCAGGTGGGTTCCATCAGCGCGAATAACGATCACACGATCGGCGATCTCATCGCGGAAGCGATGGAGAAGGTCGGCAAAGACGGCGTGATCACCGTCGAAGAAGCCAAGGGCATCGAGACGGAGCTTAACGTTGTCGAAGGCATGCAGTTCGACCGCGGATATCTCTCCCCTTACTTCGTGACCGATCCGGACACGATGGAAGCGGTGCTCGAAAATCCGTACATCCTCATCCACGACAAGAAGATCTCTTCGATGAAGGACCTGCTCCCGATCCTCGAGAAGGTCGCGCAGGCCGGACGCCAGATGCTTATCATCGCGGAAGACCTCGAAGGCGAAGCGCTCGCGACGCTCGTCGTGAACAAGCTCCGCGGCACGCTCAAGATCGCGGCCGTGAAAGCCCCGGGCTTCGGCGATCGCCGCAAAGCGATGCTCGAAGACATTGCCGTCCTCACCGGCGGAACGGTGATCTCGGAAGAGAAAGGCTTTAAGCTCGAGAACGCGACGGTCTCCTATCTGGGAACTGCTTCGCGCATCACGATCGATAAGGACAACACGACGATCGTCGAAGGCGCGGGCAAGAAGGACGAGATCAAGCGCCGCATCAACGAGATCAAGAACCAGATCGACAAGACGACCTCCGATTACGACCGCGAGAAGCTCCAGGAGCGCCTTGCGAAGCTTTCGGGCGGCGTCGCGGTCATCAAGATCGGCGCGTCGACCGAAGTCGAAATGAAGGAAAAGAAAGCCCGCGTCGAGGACGCGCTGCACGCCACGCGCGCGGCCGTCGAAGAGGGAATCGTTCCGGGCGGCGGCGTGGCCCTGCTCCGCTCCATGGCCGGTCTTTCCAACGGCATGTACACGAATGAGAAAAATGCCGATATCAAGACCGGCATGGACATCATTCGCCGCGCGCTCGAAGAGCCGCTCCGCCAGATCGTCGGTAACGCGGGCCTGGAAGGCTCGGTCATCGTCAATCAGGTGAAGTCGGGCAAAGCCGACTATGGCTTCAATGCCGCGACCGAGGTCTATGAGAACCTCTTCGCTTCGGGCGTGATCGACCCGACAAAGGTTACCCGCTCCGCGCTGCAGAATGCGGCGTCCGTTGCGGCGCTTCTCCTCTCGACCGAAGCCGTCATCGTCGAGAAGAAAGAAGACAAACCCGCCATGCCGGCCATGCCGCCGGGTGGGATGGGAGATATGTATTAATCTCTACTCAAGGCCAGCCCGAAAGGGCTGGCCTTGATGTTATTTTTATAACGTTCCATGATCAGCTCACAAGAGTTCTTTATTAATACACCACCTTATTCGGAAATAGAGCATAAGGATATCGCTACGTTTAAGGCACAAATTATTAATGGAGAGTCTTCTCTTCGTGCTTATTGCGCACGATGCAAGGACGACAGTGTGTTTATTAGATTTGATGGCGATTTTGAAATGAGTGGTGCGCTTCGAAGGCCGCAACGACGTCAAGATGTTGTGGACATGAGTCGAATGATGATTGCTCACCAATGGACTTATGATCAAGGCTTTTGCATCACTGATTACATTTGTAGCGGCGGTTGCGGTCACGTCCTCATCTTTTTTACGGTAGTCACACGCGAGGTTGCATTCAAGGTTGGACAATGGCCAAGTTACGCCGATTTGGGAACGAAGTTGGACAAGAAATATCTCAAAGTCCTTTCGAAAGAACGATTTGACGAATTTAATAGGGCAGTGGGATTAGCAGCGCACGACATCGGAGTCGGATCCTTTGTTTATCTTCGCAGAATCGTAGAAGATTTCGTTGATGAAGCTCATGGGCATGCCAAATCGAATCAGGGATGGGATGAGAATAAATACCAGGCTTCTCGCTACAAAGAAAAAATGGAAGCGGTGAAAAATCTCCTTCCCCCATTTCTTATCCAGAATTCAAACGTCTACTCAATTGTAAGCAAAGGCATTCATGAGTTATCGGAAAAAGAATGTTTGGAATACTTTCCGATTGTTCGCGGGGTGATCGAATTAACTTTAGACGAAAAATTGACCGTTTTAGAAGCAGAAGAAAAGCGAAAAACCATCACAACCGCTATTGGCAAAGTTGCGGGAGAATTAAAATCGTAAATTGAAGTAATATTAGGACTTCGATTTAAGTATTGATTGGACAGTTTCGAGAGCATCATGAAAGGATTTCTTTTCAATCTTTGTATTCTCGAGCTCCACAGTCGACTCTCCTTTCTTAAGAATAAAGTTCCTTTCTGTCTTAGCAAATTCATCAATTAATTTCGACATTGCTTCTTCCTGCCCTCTGAAAAACGCTGCTTTGAGAGCCGCAACTTTGAAATCAACGTTGGTCAATTCATTCTGATAATATTTAATATCCATCAGGCCACTTTTGTATAGTCTCAGAAAAAAGAATGCAAACACCTCTATAAAAATAACAACCGAAAGCCTCGGTATGTAGTATGAAAGGAGATGCACAATGTCTCCATTTAAATTCGAAACGGCAGACGAACCGAAGGCAATGTAGAGTAAACTTATTGCAGCAATCATCGTCGAGGCTGAGCCAATAATTAGATTTATATTTGAGCGCCGAGATAATGCAAAAACCTCTTCTAAAATTCGTTCCGAAATTTCGCTAATGTCAGACGAGAATTTCTTCCAAAAGAATTCTTTCAGAAGTACTTCGGAATATCGATCATTAATCGAATGTAAAAGTTCCGATGTTGCATTCCCAGAGAGCAAAGCGCGAAGTTTTTGAATCAATTCATCGTCATCAAATTCTACTGAAATATCTTCATTTTCTTCATCATTAAGCTCTGGCAATGCCTCATTATTAATGGCCTCAATAGATAAATTTTTATTGAAAATCGACTTTGAAAAACCTACAGGATTCATTCGCAGCATCTCTTTTTCCTTGAGCGTCTGATCCGTGCTCCTATAGATTGTTCGCCCCTGCAGATATTGATATGCTGATGAAATTGAAGCTGCAACGGCAATAACTAGAGCAATAAGAATTATGAGGTCTTGTGTCTGCATTCCGAAAAGGAAACCTCTATCCCATAACTGTAGATACAATATTACAGTAATAGCGACGGCAGAAAGCAATATCCCTGTTAGGAATTGGCGTCGGTTTTTTCGAATATTGGGCTGAATATTTGGATCATCCATGCACAAAAATAACCATTTTCTATGTCCTTCATAAAAATTATAGATTCATCTCGTGCTTGAACTACGCCCACAACCAGCACCTCCTCAACTCCGCCTTCTTCGCCGCGGCGGCCCGGCGGCCTTTTTCGGGCGCAGGTCTGAACTGGGATGGGTGGGAAGCGACGAGGGACGGGCGCTTACAATGCGTTGAGGAATTCTTGAATATCAACATCTGCATCCCGCAATGCGCCTTTTAGTGTATAGCGATCGACAGGATTGTGGTATGGAATAATAATAACCCTTCCATCGGAATGTCCGAGCTTGACGTGGCTTCCTTTCTGATGCCGAATTTCAAACCCAAGCCTGCCAAGCGCAGCAATAACCTCTTTGGCCGAGAGAATCGGCAGCTTCATACTTCCAGATCGACAACTTCGTGGTTCTCGTCCACTTCGATCTCGAATGGATCGGCTTCGAGATAAAGTTCAATCGCTTCGCGAATATTAGCGATTGCCTCCTCGCGCGTCTTGCCTTGTGACCAGCAGCTTTTAAGCGCGGGGCAGTGTGCGACGACAAATCCATCTTCTCCCGGTTCTAATACGACTTTAATGGTCATGCCCAAATTACGGTTTTTACCTCGAAATGATTCCTATTTATCAATAGACCGCGCGGGCCTGCTTTTTCGCCGCGACGGACCGGTGGGCTTTTTCGGGCGCAGGTCTGAACTGGGATGGGTGGGATTTTTGAGACATCAAGGGCTGTTGCGGTGTGCGAATGATCCGATACGAAATAATTATCTTCTGGAGCGAGCAGGACGACCACTTCGTGAACCCGTTCGAGAAATTCCGAAACCGAAAGGACGGCTAATGTATGCGTAGCTTCATTGTTTTATTATTCGCTTCGCTTTCGTTTTCAACAACGAATCCAAATCCCACTCTGCCAAACATTCATTATGGAATGTCAAAATCATCGCTCCTCAAGTATTATCCTCAATACCACTTTCGGTCTTCGACAACATTCGATAAGACTTTTTTAGATTCGACTCAAGTTCCCGATTTGGAGATCTTGTATTGTGATAAGTTTCCCATATTTGGCATACGTGGAAAGCTTGGATCAGTGTTTTCGAACCATCAACTTCAATATGCTTCCTGGATATCGTATAGTCCACGTTCCATTTTCGATACTATCAGTTCCTTTCTTGATCGTTTTGGACAAAATCAAGGGGAAAGTATAGGGTACAACGGGAGGATAAGCGATGGCTGGATAACATTCGACAATAAAGATTACTTGGATCTTTCCTATTTGAACGGTTCTGTCGTGTATGGTGTGCGCCAGAATTGGAAGCATTAGCTATTGTAATCATTCGCCATTCGCACCTCTCTTTCCCCGCGTCGAACCAGCGGACTTTTTCGGGCGCAGGTCTGAACTGGGATGGGTGGGATTTTTTGTGATTGGGCACGGTGTTGCAAAAGCGAGGTAACTATGCACGGAGTAGAAATAACGGAAAAGGACCATACGCTTCTGATTGCAGTCGATACTGACATCATCGACCGGTCCCGCATCGAACGTGCGCTCAGCCTGCTTGAGAGCGACGCACACTTGGACGAAGGCCTTGCGCACGCAATGCAGGAAAGCGCGGATGACGAAGAAGTCGATCTCGAAGAGGCAAAACGTATCGTTGGGCGTAAGTGATCGTTCGGTTCAAGAAGACCTTTTTTAAGGACCGCGATCGACTCATGCCCGATATGCAGTCCAAAGTAGATGAGCTTGTGTTCGAAATTTTACCGAAGCTGCATCGGATATCTGATTTGCCCTCGATCAAAGATATTAAAGGGCACAAAGGATACTTCCGGGCAAGGATCGGAGACTATCGCGTCGGTTTTGAGACCCGAGGGGACGAGATCGTTGTGTATCGAGTGCTCCACCGACGAGAAATTTATAGATACTTCCCATAATATAGCAGTCGGGAACTTGGACGTATGGAGACTGCCCACTCTCGTCTTTTTCGCCGCGTCGAACCAGCGGACTTTTTCGGGCGCATGTCGGAACTGGGATGGGTGGACGCGCCATAGGTACGCCTCGATGCGAGAGATTTTTGAATTGGGCAGCGTGTTGCCGGTTGTGACGTGTTATACATAGAGTAGAAACAACGGAAAAAGACCGGTTCCTTCGACCTTATCCTGAAGCCGTAAAACAAATACGAATATTGCTACTACGAAAATGAACGAGCAAACGCCGTCCGTCCCCTGGGTCGTAAAAATCGTTCCGCCGGTGTGGATCCTGATCTTCCTCGGGCTCGGGCTTGGCGCTCATTGGCTTTTCCCGTCGAGATCGTTCATGGACTGGCGATCGTATCCCGTGGCGATCGTGCTGTTCGTGTCAGGACTAAGCTGCGTGCTATGGTCCGCGAGCATTTTCCGCAGGCGCGGCACGGAGATCGAACCGGCGTCGCCCAGCAACAAGCTCCTGTTGGTCGAAGGACCGTATACGATGTCTCGCAACCCGATCTATCTCGGCATGACGCTCGCCCTATTCGGCATCGCTTTTTTCGTCGGAACACTTCCGATGTTCCTCGTGCCGGTCGTATTCTTTTGCCTGATGCATTTCGTGTTCGTTCCGTTCGAAGAAGCTAAAATGCTTCGGCAATTCGGCGAGCGGTATGCCGAGTTAAAGCGACGCATTCGCAGGTGGGTGTGAGCGTCTTTCATCCACCGCAATCGGCCTTTCGGAGCAAAACATCGATCGAGGAGTAAGTGTAACTTTTGTCCCCCTCGAGGGTTATTGGTCTCGAACCATACGTCCTCATTTCTATCGTCTTCCCCCAGAAACAATGGGAATTAATGCCGGTTTTTCGGGGGTTTTACTTCATATGCTGTCACGTTCCCGGTCGTTCCTCATCGCCCTATTCGTTATCGCGTTTTTCGCTGCGGGCTGCTCCCATTCCACGCAGACTAATAATCCTGCCGTTACGCTATCTGCACTCGCGGGCGGGCCGCACCTGGAAGCGGGAGGGCTTGCGATCCGCTCCGCACACGATACGGCCGTAAATTTCGATCTTGTCCCAGACCTTTCGATCGCGAACGATTCCAGTATCCCTCTTCATCTCATCGCCGAATGGGAACTCCGGAGTACCGTTCCGCTCGTAAGCAACGGTAACGTTACTTCCTCCTATCATGAGATTTCCTTCGACACCATCGATCTCGGGACTATTAATGCCGGAGCCACGGTCGCTTTGGATTCGATGCCGATCGTTACCTTCTCGGATTCCGATTTAATGGGCGGCGGTGTGGTGTACCGTCTCACCCTTCTTGATGGGAACGCTCCGGTTGCATTTGCTTCCGGAGCGATCGATTCGATTCCCTTTCACAGCCGCTACCGAGGCTATATTTATACGACGGAAGCATCGCCACTGCCAATCGATACGCTCGATAAACCGGACGATGGTGACTGGCAAGCCGCCGGGAGTTTTCGTCCTTCGCCAGCGTACCCAAACCCCGCTGTCGGGTCGGTACAGGTCGGCTACATGGTGCCCGAAACGCTCGATTCGCTCCGTGGCGATTTGTTTATTACCCCACACCGTATTCTCCGTTCGATCTTGCTGGACCGTTCGGTGAAGATCGGTCAATATCTGGCACAAATCGACCTCCAGGGCATTAGCCCCGGACTTTATCGAGTGATTTGGACTCCTTATAAGAACGGGCCGCTTGGAACTTCACACGGCGATATTATGGTCCCCCTTCCATGAAGAAGTTCTCTATCTTCCTTCTGCTGCTCGCCACATCGGGCTGCCTCTGGCAGCCGCAGAGCGATATCGGGCCATTCAAATTGTATAACGGTCCTTCGGCACAAATCTATGTCGAGGTCGATTCGGCGCGCACGTTGTCCGGGGTTGAAACCGTATCGGAACTGGTCTATCCCGAGTCCGGCGATACGGTCCAGAATCTCATTGTCAATGGAACGCAGGTCTGGTCGGCGTCGCCGCCGTATATGGATAGCTCTGCTCCCTATTATCTGGACGGCCGCACGAACACCGTGGAGATCGTCTGGCCGCACGTTTCGAAGACCGATACGGAATCGTTCCAAAATACGATCCAGCTCGTATTGCCGAAGCCCACCGATACCGTCGATCGAACGAAAGGACTCACTCTTCAAACTCTGCCGGTGTCGCGGGTGATCGATCAGTACGTGACGCTCGACGACGGGATCGATACGGTGAGCACGTACCTCGACACGACGGGAACGAGCTTCGTTGCCGACACCTCGCTCGCCCATTTACATGGTCCCTGGGTACGGATTACGCTGAATACGTTCGAGGGTCATAGTTCCTTTAATGGAGCCGATGGCAATGAATTTTCGACAAACGTCCTGACCCAGCGCAGTATCCAATATCCAATGAAATGAAAAAGTCCGCATGGCCCATAGCGGCTCGATTAGGAATAGCGGCGGTGCTCTATCCGTGGCTGGTAAGCTTTGGGCCGAGCGATACGCTCAGCCACCGGATCTCTGTCTACGGTTCGGAGGGAAGTTACACCTATATCAACCGGGACTGCGCCGGCAATATCACGTCCGAACTTCCAATCCCCTTTTCCGAGATCGCTGCGAGTTACGAAGCGCCGATCGAGGACGCGTGGGGATGGAAAGTTCGCGGGGGATATCTTACCACGCGCTATGGCTATAACATCGTTCCGAACAACACTGTTAATCCAGGCGCAACCCAAAAATATTTTTATGGCGGCGCTTCTGTCACGTTTTCCAAACCGTTCTGGGGCATCGATATCGGCGCGCTTGCCTTCAACCACCCTATTTCGCTGGCAAACGATCCTTCCGCACTCTCGTATGCGTTCAGCGCGCGCCTTGGCTATATCGACGCATGGTATTTTACGACGGGCTTCCTCAATACCGATCCGATCGTCGGCAGCCGGCCTGCATTCAACAGTGGGATCGGGTTTGCGTTAAATCAGGGAGGCGATCAGGGACCTCACAAAACCGAAGCAGGTCATGTCTGGCTCGGCATGGGGTTCGGTCCACCTTATGAAAATGGTCAAAGCGGCTTTTTTACGTTCCCCTACGACGGGGTCCTTTGCGGCGAGCTGGCGGTCCCGGCTTTTACCGTCTGGCAAATTGCCCTGCGCGGCGGTATCGACTTAGAAGGCCATGGCGGCGGATACGTCTCAGGGGGGTTAAGCTATGGTTGGTAATAATTTCTTTATGACACGGAACGGCATTTGTGTCGGTTTTATGTATTGTTTACTCCGCAATTGCTTCTCACCTCGAACGTGCCATGTATCCGTCGCCGGTGTACGGCGCTTATCGTTCTTTTTATCGGGTGCGTGCACTGTGCCTCGGCACAGCGCCTGCTGCGCCTCGATTCTGCAATAGCGTTCGCCTACCGTTATTCCCCGAAGCTCCAGGGCGCGCAACTGAATGTCGAAGAAGCCCAGCTCGCGCGCCGCGAAGCGGAACTTACGCCCTACCCTGCCCTGAAATATAATTTCGGCGCGAGCTATGCACCGGCCGGAAGAAATTTTGGGTATGACGTGGACGTCACCAATGAAGGCCAGTTGAACGGCCAGCTCAGCGTTCAGGGAACGATCTATAATGGCGGCGCCTACCGGCTTCGGAAAGAGCAGGCCGATCTCGATATTGCGCATGCCCAAACCGGCCTGGCGCTTACGCGCGAGGACCTGCGCTTCGAGGTCACGCAGGCATTCCTGGAAGACCTGCGATCGCGGGAGTCGATCACGATCGAACAGGAAAGCGTTTCGGAACTGGAACGTTATCGCGATCTTGTCGATCGCCTGTTTCATGGCGGAACTTCGGGATACACGGACCTTTTAAAAACGGAAGTGCAACTTGGGACCGAGCAGATCGCGCTCGAAAAGTCGGTGGCCGACGAGATCGCCGCCCGGTTTTCGCTCGCGTCGCTTATGGGAACTCCGCTGGACACGGGCTTTACCGTCGCTGGAACGTTCGACTCGGTCTTTACGGAGCCGGCCTATCGACCGGAGTCCTACGATTCGTTAGTAACGCTCACGATCGCGCTGGCACAAAACGAGCTCGATCGGGCCCGGCTGGACATCGCGCTTGCACGCGCACAGGCAAAGCCTTCGGTCGATGCCAATATCGATGCGGGCCTCCTGACTTCGCTGCAAAACCTGACGGCGCCCTCCGGCGAGCGTAATCCCTTCTGGGGAGCTTCGGCCGGAATTTCGGTGACCGGGCCGATTCTGGACTGGGGTTTGAATAAAACGCAGGTCGAAGAAAAGGAAGTCATCGTTCAGATCCTCGAATCGGAACTTCTGCAGCAAAAGCGAGAGCTTGCAGCGCAGCTTACGCAGCTTTTGGTGCTCTTGCGAACGGCCCGAGCGCGCCTTGCGGACGTGCGCGCGAACCTTGTGAAAGCGCGGGACAGTTACGAACTCGAAAAAGCAAAATATGCGTCCGGCGGCGCGCTGGCCTCGGAAGTTCTGGACGCACAGCGTGCCGTCCTCGATACACGCCTTTCGGAACTCGATATCTTAAACGATATCGAGACGTATCGATCCGATCTCGAACATTTGACGGCGGCCCCGGAACCGAGCGCCGGCAGTAATACGAATTCAAACGTCAATGGGAAGTAAACATATGCGTGGGAATCGCTCGATTCTGCTTCTTTTGCTGCTCGTTGTCGCATGCGGCAAAAAGCAAGATTCGTCCGATGAGGAGAAACAGGTCTCGGCCGTGGTACCGGTTCGCGCGGCCCAGGTCATCGTAGGGAACGTTCCGGAGCAACTCACCGTCACGGGCCACACGGAAGCCACGGAGCGGGAAAAGATCACCGCGCCCATCGCCGGGCGACTGCTCGCGCTCAACGGGCTCGAAGGAATGCACGTCGAGGCCGGTGAACTCCTGGCCACGATCCAGTCGAAAGAAGCGGAGTCAAGCCAGGCCGGTGCCCAACTGATGCTGCAGCAGGCGAAAACCCCGGCCGAGCGGGCGCAGGCCGAACGCATGGTCTCCCTTGCGAAAAAAGACCAGAACGGGGTCGAAGTGCGCGCGAAAATTTCAGGGCTGATCGCGAGCCGCTCTGCGAACCCGGGGGAGTTCGTAAGCGAGGATGAAGAGTTGCTCTCCATTATTGCCGAAGGCGATATCGTTTTTGTGGCCGATGTACCGCTTTTCCAAATGCCGCAGGTCCGCATCGGGGAAGCTGCGACCGTAACATTGCCGACGTTAGGCGCAAATGGCGGCTCGATCCCGGCGACCGTCTTTACGATCAAGCCACAGGCCGATTCTTCAAGCCAGTCGGCCCGGGTCGTGTTTCAATTCCGAAATCGTTCTCCGTTCCTCGTCCGGGCGCTTCGGACCGGTATTGCCGGAACGGCCACGATCACCTTCGATGTCAGGCACCATGCGATGCTCGTTCCCAAAAGCGCGGTGCTGCGCAACGACGAAACGAACGAAGAAATCGTGATGACCTTCGGGGCCGACTCCATCGCTCACAGCGTTACCGTCGTCTCGGGGCCGGAAATCGACAGCCTTATTTCGGTCCAGAGCGACGACCTGAAACCGGGCATGAACGTCATCACGGAAGGGAATTATTCGCTTGCCGATTCGACCCGAATCACCTTAAACGAAGCCTACGGTTCCCGCGATGAGAAATCGGCCGGCAATGCCGGTTCCCAGGGCAATGGATCGAACGGATCTTCCACTTCCACCTCCTCTTCCTCTTCGGGCCAAACTCCGGGCGCACCGCAGAATAGCCAGCCTTCCACTCCATCGACACCGACCTCGGGCGCTCCCTCACAACAGAATCCGAATGCGGCGATGCAAAAAGCCGGAAACCGAAACATAGCGCCCGGGGCCGCTTCGAGTACGGTCGCTCCGAGTACGGTCGCTCCGAGCCGTGCGCCCGGGAATACCCCGGCACCACCGAACTCCAGTCCGAATGCCGGCGGCGGAACCCCCGGCCAGACGCCTGCCGGAAGCGGTAAATAACGCACCCTATGAGCTTTATCGAGCAAGCCAAGCACCACCAGAAAGCGATCCTATTTTCGGTCGCGCTGCTCATTGGCGCGGGCGTGATGTTCCTGCTCTCGATGCCGGTCGGCCTTTTCCCCGACATTACGTTCCCGCGTATCGTGGTCCTGATCGACAATGGCGAAGAACCGGCCGAACGGGTCATGGCGGAGATCACGAAACCGATCGAAGCCGTCATCAGCGCCGTTCCCGGAACGCGCCTCGTTCGCTCCATTACGAGCCGGGGCTCGGTCGAGATCGATGTGTTCCTCGATTGGGGCAGCGATGTGGTCGAGACGATGCAGAACCTGCAGGGACAGATCGGAAATATTCGCTCCACACTTCCGACGAGCGCGAATATCTCGGTCCAGCAGATGAACGTGTCGGTCTATCCGATCGAAGGATATAGCCTGACTTCGACGACGACCTCGATGGTCGCGCTTCGAGACCTGGCGCAATATACGATCCGTCCCGTGTTGTTGCAGGTCCCCGGCGTGGCGCGGGTCGAAATCACGGGCGGCCAGCAGCGAGAGTTCTGGGTAACGGTCGATCCCCGGAAACTGGTCTATTATCACCTGGACATTCGTCAGGTCAGTGACGCGATCACCAAAGCCAATGTCGTGGCTTCGACGGGGCTCGTCGAAAATAATTATCAGCTCTATCTTTCGCTTGTCGATGGACTGCTGAAGAACACGGACGATATATCGCAGGTGACGGTCACGACCGTCAACGGAGTTCCCATCCATGTTTCGGACGTCGCCTCCGTCACGCCGGCGGCCCAGGAACAATACATCCGGACAACGGCCGTGGGCCGCGAAGCGGTGCTCATCAATGTGATGAAACAGCCTACGGGCAGCACGGTAGAGATAGGGCTTGCCGTACAACAGAAACTGGCGAGCATGAAGCTGCCGGCCGGCGTCCATATCGAAAATTTTTACGATCAATCGGGATATATCAATAATTCAATTGCCAGCACGCGGGACTCTATTTTGATCGGGATCGGGCTTGCGATGCTCGTCCTTTTTGCATTCCTGCGCAGTTGGCGAATCGCTCTGGTCCTGCTTCTCGTCGTTCCCGCGACGATCCTGTGTACCATCGTCTGCCTTCATACGATCGGCGAGACGATCAATATCATGACGTTAGGCGGCATCGCGGCCGCGGTGGGACTTATTATCGACGATTCGATCGTCATTATCGAAAATATCTTCACCCAATTTGCCGTCCAGAACGATCGCACCGGAGAGCTTGCCTTTATGCCGGCCGCCCGCTCTTCGATCCGAGAGCTCTTCCCGGCGATACTCGGCTCGACGGCGAGCACGCTCGTGATCCATATCCCGCTCGGGTTTTTGGGCGGAATTACGGGGGCCTTTTTCAGGCCGCTCTCGATCACGATGGTCTTCGCGCTCATTATTTCGTTCCTTTTCTCGATATCGCTCTCTCCCATCCTGGCCTCGCTCTTCCTTCGAGAACGCGATATACGAAGAGAGATCGAAAAAGAACAAAAACCGGGACGGATCTTCCGGGCGTATCACTCCCTGATGAACGGACTTTTGCGTTTTCGCTGGGCTTCGGTCCTGGCGGTGCTCGCGATTTTTGGGGTCACGTATCTTATTTACTCGAACGTGGGCAGCGGGTTCATGCCGGAGATGGACGAAGGTTCGTTCGTCCTCGATTATAATTCCCCGCCCGGAACTTCGCTTACGGAAACGAACCGGATGCTCACGCACGTCGAGCAGATCCTGATGTCCGAACCGGAAGTCGCGTCGTATTCACGCCGGACCGGTACGCAGCTTGGCTTTTTCATCACGGAGCCGAACGTCGGCGATTATTTGGTAAAGCTCAAAGCAAAGCATGCGCGTTCGACCGAAGCAGTGATGGACGATGTCCGCGAAAAAGTCCATCGCGCACAACCCGCTCTTACGATCGACTTCGGGCAATTGCTTTCGGATATTCTGGGCGATCTGGTCAACAGCCCCTCGCCGATCGAAATCAAGCTCTTTAGTGAAAATGTCAATGTTCGCGATAGCCTTGCCGCACAGATCGAACGCGCGATCGAACCGATCCGCGGCGTCGCAGACCCCTTCAATGGCATTGTGATCTCCGGGCCTTCGCTGGTGATCAAAGTCGATCCTCGCGCCGCCTCATTTTACGGACTGACGACGACCGACGTCCAGGACCAGCTTGAAACGATGATGGAAGGGACGGTCGAGTCAAACGTGCAGTTGCCCGAAAAGCTGGCCGGCATCCGCGTGCGTTTGCCACGCTCCTATAAGACCGACCTGGACACGATCTCTCATATCGTTCTGACCGGCACAAATGGCTTACTCGTTCCGCTCGGAGCGATCGCTACGATCTCTCGAACGACCGGCCAGGCCGAGCTCGACAGAGAAGGATTTCGATCTTACGTCGCCGTCACGGCACGGCTGGAAAACCGGGACCTTGGCAGCACGATGGCCGATATCAAGAAAACGATCAAGCGTCTCCATATTCCTCCCGGTATTCAGATCGAATATGGCGGCGTCTATGAAACAGAACAGGAATCGTTCCAAAACCTTCTTGTCGTCGCCATTGCCGCGTTGCTGCTGGTTTCGCTCGTACTGCTCATCGAATTCCGGATGTTCAGCGTCCCGATCTCGATCCTTGTGGTAACGCTCTGCTCGCTCCTGGGCGTGATGTTCGCGCTTTGGGTGACCGGCATGACGATCAACATCTCGAGCATTGTTGGAACGATCATGATCGTCGGTATTGCGGCGGAAAATGCGATCTTCATATTGCACGAAGCGATCCAGCCCGAAGTTGCTAAGCTTGGCCGCAAAGAGGCGCTGCTCGAAGCCGCGCGCCGGCGTTCGCGTCCCATCATTATGACCACGCTAGCGGCGATCCTGGCGCTCCTGCCGCTGGCCGCCGGCTACGGTCAGGGGGCACAAATGCAGCAGCCATTGGCCATTGCCGTCATCGGCGGATTTTCGGTCGTCAGCATCTTGCTATTCTTTTTACTTCCAATGATCTATCTCCTGCTGCATCCGGAACGGCGGAGAAAAGAATAATTTTACCACAACACAATGAAAAAATACGCTATTCTCGCAATAGGACTTTGCTTTACCCTTTCCAGCGCGCGTGCTCAGCGCAACACCCAGTACCATTTGCTGAAGACGTTTACGATCGGCGGCGAAGGTGGCTGGGACTATCTCAGCGCCGATCCCGTCCATCGGCGGCTCTATATCGCGCACGCGACACAGGTCGAAGTATACAATCTCGATGGCGACACGCTCGACGGGCGCATTCTGAACACGGAGGGAGTCCACGGCGTCGCGATCGCAGCGGAGGAAAATCACGGGTTTATCTCCTGCGGGAAATCGAATTCCGTCCTGATGTTCGACCTTCGAACGCTCGACACGATCCAGCGTATTGCTGTCGGTCAAAAACCGGACGCGATCGTCTACGATCTCTATTCGCATCATGTTTTTGCCATGAATGGCGGGAGCAATTCGGTCTCCGTCATCGACGCATCCGATGGCAAGCTGATTGCCACGATCCCACTGCCGGGACGGCCAGAATTCGCTGCGACCGACCAGCATGGACATCTGTATGTCAACCTGGAAGACAAATCCAAGAACGTAAAGATCGACGTTGAAAAAAATAAGGTCGAAATGGTCCGTTCTGTGGCGCCCGGAGAGAGTCCTTCCGCGCTGGCCATCGACCGTGGCAAAAATCGGCTCTTTATCGGATGTGCAAATCAAAAGATGGTCGTTATGGACGCCCGGAGCGGCAAGGCCATTCAATCGTTCCCAATCGGCAAAGGAGTCGATGCGGCGGAGTTCGATCCGTTCCTTCAACTTGCATTTTCTGCGAACGGCGAAGGCACCGTGACCATCATTCACGAGATCACGGCAAATAAATTCGAGATCGTCCAGAATTTGGAGACGCAGCGCGGCGCGCGAACGATCGCACTCGATCCACACACTCACGATATTTATCTTGTCACCGCCGATTTCGGACCGGCGCCCCCCCCAACGGCAGAACAGGCCCATCCTCGACCGGCGATTCTTCCGGGCACATTTCGGATTTTGAAATATGGTCCCGTCAACATGGGCGACCAATAAGCAGAGTGCGTTAAAACAAAAAGGCCGCGCTGTTGCGCGGCCTTTTTTCGTTACAACCCGAATCCCTTACTTTGAGATAATAACCTGTTTTGACGCGCCAAAGCCGGGCGTCGATACGAACACCGTGTAGAGACCGCTCGGGAGGTTCGAAGCATCGAGCATCACCTGATGAATGCCGGTCGAGAAAGGCACATCTTTGATAAGGGTCTGTACATTCTGACCAAGGGCATTATAAAGCTCCACGGTCACGGGCACATCGGTCTGCGAGACGTTGAAGTCGATATGCGCGGATTCGGTGACGGGATTCGGAACGACATCGTCGATCGAGAACGCCGGTAATCCGCCCGTTCGGAGATAGGTCCGTAGCGTATTATCGCCGCAGACATTCGTTCCGAAGAACGTAGCCGGTATCGTGTCCTGAGCGACCCAGCAAACCTGCGCTCCGGTCTGGTCGAGGAACATAAGGTCCCTGATCTGGAACGCGGAGACCGAGTCCTTCGAGATCACATACTGCATCGTCACATTCGCAACCGGATTTTGGGTTGTGATCGGAGACGTGCCTGCAAGATGGATCGGCAGAAGTACATAGTTCTTATCTGCGGGGTCCGGAGTGGGCACGCCGGAGGCCACTAAGGTAAGCCCTGGCATCGGCGTGACCTGCGGGTTGACAAAGGCATCGCCATAATAGCGAAGATTGAATTGCACGCCATAGACCTGCGCCACAGAATCGAACGCGGTCATCAGTTGCACCGGAACCGTCACAGCGTTCGCCGTGACCGCGGTATAGACACCGTTGCTACCGGCGACCGGATTGCGCAGCGAGAGCGTATTTGCCGCCGCATAACCCGTGCCCGAGATATACTGCGTTTTCAGGAACGAGCTGTCCCAACCCTTGGCCGGATCGATCGCGGTCCAGAAAAATTCTGCAATCGCGCTATCGTTGCTGCTTCCGGAGGGTACATAATGGACCGGAAGCGTTTCAGACGTCCCCGGTACAAGCGTATCGTTCGGAGCGAGCGAGCGAGTTCCGTTCCCGATAAATGTGAATTGATTGACACCGGGATTGCCGGGATCGCTCACAATGACAACGCTGTCGAGAACGACATTTTTCGTTCCACTCACCGAGGCCACGATATTCGCCGAATCGGTATGGCAGACATAGGTGAGCGGAATATTGAATCCCTGCTCGCTCGTGGCAACATTCCCCGATAATCCATCGAGCGTAATCGCCAAATTCGAGCAGAGCTCTTCGTCGCTGGGAATATTAAGCGTATCGTGCGACGGCCCACCGCCTTGTTTCGCCGTAAACTGAACGACGATCGTATCGCTCGCGCCGGGAGCTAAATGCGTTCCGACCGACGGGCCGCTCACGACCTTGAAGTCCAACGTGCCAAAATTCAGCCCCAAATACACGAAATCGGTGTCGCCGGTATTCGTCACGACGAACGTTTGCTGGACCTGTGCGCCCGGCGTTTGCGCGCCGTAATTATACGACGGTGGATTTGCCGAAACGATCGCATGTCGAACAATGCCGACACAGCTAAGGGTATCGTAGTATTTTCTTGTGATCTCGCCAATATCGTTACCCGCGACAACCACGCTGGCCGTCCGATTCGCATATCCGGTCGTCGGATCGGTATGGAAGATGACATCGACGAACTCCGAGCTGTCCTTCGGCACGGTAAACGGCGGCGGGTTCCCAACCCCTCCATCGTTCCCATAATCGAGAATCGTGAAGTCGTTCGCATTTGCGCCGATCACATGAACATCGAAAACATTCACGTCGCTACCGGTATTACCGGAAGAAGTATTCAGCATCCAAAGGCGCACCGTATCGTAATCGGCACATTCGACGGTAAATGGCTGACTGTGCCACTTCCAACTCAGCCCCGCTTCGATCGCATAGCCGACAAGCAGCGAAGTATCTTTTTCGTCATGCGCATAATTGCCGGTCAGGTTCGTTCCCCAGTCCATACGGGTATCGCTTGGCCCCTGCTGGGCAGGATGGAAGCAGAAACGAAGTTTCTGCTGCTGATGAGGATAGATCGTGTCCGGCAACAGGCTGGCATCTTCGAATGTATAATCGGGATTCAAATGGAGCAGCCAGTTCTTATCGAGGATCAGCGGCCCGTTGCCAACATTGCGAACATTAATGAGCGCACAACTCGTATCGCCAACGGTGATGTCCTGGAAATCGTGATCGTCCGCAATGATGATCGGAGTTTGCGCTTGGCCCGCGAGATAGGCGGTATCATTCAGGCAGCCCAACGCAATGGCCAGGCTATCGGAGTGAAAATTCGTGTCGTTCGAAGAGAAATAAATCGTGAACACGATCGAATCGCCCGGCCGCAGGGTGGCCGGAAGCGATGGCACCGACGTGTAACTGAACGATTCATGGCCGGTCTTCGCCTGATCGAGGTTCAAAAGTATTGCCGGCGGAACGACGACCGAATCATACCCGCCCGTCGAAACAATATGGACCGTGAGCATGGAATCGACCTGCTTCGATACAGCCACGTTCGCAAAGGTCGCCTTATTGGGTGAAAGCGCCATTTGAGGTGCAATGTAATGCAATTGAATGACCGTGTCGTTACCGGCGCGATCGACGACATAAATTGCTGCATACGCATCCTTCGATGGATCAGCGATCTGAACCTGGAAACTGATGCTCGTATCGCCGGCCGTAAAGGGCGGAACGGTAGGATCGTCGGGATTCATCCGGCAATTATAACTGACATACGGTGGCTTGGTCGTATAGCCTTTGGGATCGTTGAGGAGCATAAGGTCCGCAATGCCCTCATCGGTCGGACGGTCATCATAAATACGGACGTCCCAATGATCGCAGGAAGGCGTGATATCGGCGCGCGGAGGATTGCTCTCGCTCCGGGAACCATATAACTGTCCGGTCGGTGCGGCATATCCCCAAATGTCCTTATACACGGTCTCTGTCCTGCCGTAGGAATAACAGGCAAACGGTGTGTTTCCCGTAAGGATATACGTTCCCGCCCCTAATTTCAGCGTCAGTCCGACCAATTCCGGATGGAGTGGGATGGAATACGAACGCTGGGAAGTGATATTCTGCAATTGCGTTGCCGGACCGTTATCCTCGATCAGGAACATATCTCGCAAGGAATCTTTATATGTGATGATGTTGACGAACTGATATCCGCGATACCACGAGTTCTTGGGGACACAAAAGACGGTGCTCGTGATCCAGCGATCGATCGGCACCAGGTCCTGCTCGTTTGCGGAACGGTAACTCGTTTCGTCCATCGGCTGATCGCCCCCATTGCTCTGAGCCGTCGCCCCACCTTTTTTGCCTGCCCTGCTGCGGTTCGGATCCCAGTCGTGGTGCCCCTGGAAATATTGATACTGCAGTGCGTAAAACGGTTTTAGATTCCCGGACGCATCTTTTGTGCGGGCCAAAAGATCGACCGGGTCCAGGATGTTTTCAAATGCCATTGCCGGTGCCTGATAGAGGTTGACGGCGCCGGGATAGTTGGTTGTCGAACCGGTCCACATATCCATAAATAATCCCTTTGGATCGTTCGTGAAAATGCGGTACATATCGCCATCGCCGGCCTCGGTGATATCGTCTGAATATGGGGCAGCCGTACCCGGCATACAGGGAATGGAAGGATAATCGACTCCCCAGTCCTCGACCGGAGTCATTTGCTCGATCATGAGATCGCGAATATCGTTGTCAAGCGCAGTCCAGAATTCGGAAGGGTCACCGAGAAGTCCGCGTTCCTGACCCGCAATGACGGCGATCGGTTTCGTCGAAACGATCGTGGATCCGGAGAGATCGTCCGAAATGTCCGACGGCTCCGAACGGACCCAATAGACCTGACCGCGCTGAAGGGTGATCGTTACGGGATGCGGCGTTCCATCCTCTCCAGCTCCTGTATTGACTCCAATGACCCCTTTGTAGGTCGTCGAATTTGGGACGAATGTTACATCCGTATTATTATACGGTGCAATGATCATAAATTCGGAACTCGAAGAATCGCGGTTGATCGAACCGGGATTGTTTTTTAATGGATTATCGACCCATGCCGCCACGACATAGTTTTTTCCGAGAGCGCTCACCGGGATCGCGTCGTACAACCCTCCGGCGCTGGAACCTTCCGAATAGAACTGGACGGTCACCGGATATTTTGAATGGACCCACCCGGCTTTGTATTCCGCTACCTCTCCCGGTTTCGTCGGCGCCATTTGCGACGGATCGATCGGAAGTTCCAGGCTCTGGCCGGCATTCAAGGTATGACTCAGGCCGTAGAGCACATTGCCGCCGCCATCGAAATAGTTGAGTTGGAACGTATTATTGTCGGTGTAGGACGACACGAGCACATACGCAACTTCTCGAGTATTCGTGAAAAAACTCGTATGTGCAATGGCCGGCATGTAACCGATGAAGAAATCGCGACCGTCGGGATTGATTCCTTTTTGCGACTGTGCGCGGGACGTCATCGAGCTAACGCCCAGAATGACAACGATAAAAGCGACTAACCCTAAACGGAACCGGGAATAGATCGAAAGTGCCATGGTTGTTTCTATTTTGGAAGCAAAAAATCGAAGCACGGAAGCAAGCGAAGCGAAAGCCTTATCCCTTTTGCCGTCCGCAGGAGTCAGAACGGTGAAAGGTAGAAGATTTTAAGCGCACGAGTATTTAAAAAGTGCCCTTTTCTGAGCCTTTTTTCATTTATAATGACACAGCAAGAACGCAGAAAGTGACATGGGTTACATTAAATTCGCCAGTTTTTATTTTGGACCGAGCATATTTTTGTATATTTCAGGACATTCTACGTAAGGACCCCTTATGCACCGGATTCGAATGGCGACCGCACTGTTTATTTTGATCGGCACCCAGTCCTGCATTGCCCAGTCATTCCATTGGCGGCTCGCTTTGCCCGGAATATGGAATTCCGTCGCCTTCAATCCGCATTCGAACGGGAATGTCATTTTTGCCGGATCTGCCTTTGCCGACAGCATTTACCGCTCCGACGATGGAGGCTATACGTGGCATAAGCACGGCGGTGGCTCTTACAATTTCATCATCGCGACGGTCAAACAGATCTTTTGCCTCCCGAGCGACACCAGCGTGGTATTGGCGGTCACTCCAAACGATTTTTATCGCTCTTCAGACGGCGGCCTGACATGGTACGACTCGTACAACGGCGGAGCCTTGACGCTGGGAGGTGTCGATGGAGAATCGATCGGCTATAATGCTGCTGAAGATGCGATATATTATGGCGAAAATTTCGGACATGGCGTATGGCGCTCGGACGATCATGGCTCGACATGGCGGCTGACCGGAGGCCTGTTTCCAGATTCTATCACACTGTGCTCGATGGGAGTTTCCAGCGACACACCTCCCTTCCTTGTTCAGGGGACCGAAGGCTCCGGCGGCATTCTCGCTCATTCGACGAACGAAGGTCAAAGCTGGCTTGTGACCTTGCGAGGCCCTGAAACGGATATTGTCGAATGCCCTAAGATCGTCTTTTCCTGGAATGCGATAAGTCCGGTGACGGGCAGCCATAGCATCGCGATTTCTACTCGGTGGCCCACGCGCGATACGAATATGGTCGCAACGACCGATGGAGGTGCAACCTGGCAGGTCCTCCTTGCTCCAAACCGGACATGGGCCCTCGATATCGACCAAAGAAAGGAAATGACCTCAAGTCCGGCCGATCCTGCGTACCCCTTACCGCTCCATTTTTTTGCGGGGCTTTTCGATGTGCGTCCCGATACCGTTCCCGGCGGCCTTATTCAGGAGACCACGGACGGCGGCCGGACCTGGCGGTCCACAGGGTTCCCATCCTCCGACTCGCTCCTGGAAGCCTGGGTAATGAAATACGATACCCTCTCCGGTCGACTTGCCGTGGCGACCGATTCCGGAATTTATATTGGCGATCCCGCGAACGGGAGCGTTGCGGAACGCGAATCGAATGATTCGATCCAATTCCTTCAGAATGCGAACGGCCTCACGCTCTCTTCACCCGATCCGATCGATCGTTTCACGCTATACGACCTCGTCGGCCGCATCGTCTATCGTTCGGAGAACAATGGAACGTTTTTTCGCGTCTATCCTTCCAATTTCCGTTCCGGCATCTACGCCGCAGAAGCCGCAAGAAAACACGAGCCTCCGGTCCGGAGGCTCGTGTTCGTCCCATAAGGACCATTTCCTTTAAAGCCCTCTTACTTGACCACAATACTTTTCTCAGCTCGAAGGCCAGTGGCTGTTTCAATCGAGCAATGGTAGATTCCGGGCGTAAGATCACCTAACGTAACCGGGATCGCATGCGGACCCTCGAGGAGCGTTCCGTCATACTCTTCGGCGACAACGCGGCCCAGCACATCCGCGACCGTAATACGAACGCGCTCGCTCTGTGGCAATGAAAAATAAAGCGTCGTGCTTCCCTCACAGGGATTCGGGGCGGTCTCGAGCGATAGGGACGTCGCCGCTGGTGAATTCGACGTCAAAACACCGGAACTTGCGGTCGAATAATCGGCAATCCCGGAACCCTGAGACACGGCAGCGACCGTGTATGAAGCAGAGGTCCCTCCCGCGCTCACATTGCTAAAGCGTGGATCGAAGGACGAGGGAGCACTCATATAGAGCATCAGCGAGTCGGTCGGTTTCCCGATCTTGAAAATTCCAAAGTTCGAAGTAATCACCGCGGTATCGGTCCCCGGAATAAAAGTAATGGCGTATGGAATGAGGCCGTATGGAACTTTCGGGCACGGCGACCACAGCAAGCCCGAAGAAGACGTATAGAAAAGGCCGGCACTATCGGGATTCATGCTCGCCGTATCGCGCACCGCCGCATAGCCGATCGTTGCCGTGGAATCGAAAGCAACGGCCATCACATTTTTCTGTTTATACGTTGCACCGCCGAGCGAGATCGGCGCCCAGTGACTGCCGTTGTCGGACGTTTCGAAGACCTGCGCAGAATCGGTCCCGAACCATCCGTGGGAACCGACCCAGCACGCCGCATTATAAAAGCTCTGTTTATTGTGTCCGGCCTGCGGAATGAAAGACGGCGAAACCCACGTCTGTCCGCCATCGCGCGTTACTTTGATCTGCCATTTGCCCGAAGCCGCATCGCCAATGACGGTCCCGTTCGTCGCACTCGAAAAATGGATGGAACGGATCGGAATACCGGGACTCGGAAGCTGGCTCCAGCTATTTCCGCCATCGAGCGTGGAATAGACCTGCGTTGCCCCGGCAAACCATGCCGTCTGGTTATCGACCGCATCGAGCGTGTAGATCGGTTCGCCGCCCGGGATATCTGCCGGCGCGCTCCAACCGGTATCGGTGCGCACGGAATACTGGCTGATCAAAATCGTCGAATCGATTCGGAGCTCGGGATCGACATAGCTCAAAAAGTATCCGAAGCCCGCCCAGCCGTTTACAGCGTCGAGCTGCTTTACGCATGTGGCGTGCTGCACGAGGAGGCGGTGGTCCATCCCCGGCTCTGGGGTGAGCGAGATCTGGACGGTCAGCGTGTCGGGCGGAGTTCCGGGATTGATCACAAATCGAACCGGAACGGAACCGCTGGAGAACTGCGCCGTCCGAATAAGATCGTAGGATCCAATTGCGGAGTCCTGCGATGGCATCGTCCCAAGAGGTTCGTTCGTCCACGTATTCTGGTATCGGGGATCGTAGCCTTTCCATGTATATCCCGGTCCGGGAAGGATCATTGCAGTAAGATTACTGCCCGGCGCCGTCGAGATATTGATAAAATTCACCACGACCGTGGACTGTTGATTATAGGGTCCGAGCACGCCCAGATAATGATTCCCGATCGAATAATCCTGCACGGCGAGCGATGGCGTCGTCGAGGGGGCCAGGGCCGCACCGGCGTTGACTCGGCCATGGTAGAGATAGGCATTTTTCCCTTTGATCGGATCGCACGTTTCAATGACTTTCTTTTTCACCGCGTCCGGTGAAAGCGTCGGATAGGCGGACATGACAAGCCCGCAGATCCCGGCCGTGATCGGACCCGAAAAGCTCGTTCCATCGACGCCGACCTGCGGATCGGTATATTCGTTGTTTTGGGTTCCCAGATCGGTCGTATAAATCGCAACGCCCGGTGCAAAGACCGAAACGCTATGGCCGTAATGCGTAAAGGAAGAAGGATTATCGTTCCTGTCCGTGGCCCCGACCGAAAGCACGCCGGGAACGCACGCCGGATAGAACGGCGTGATGTCGTTATTCAGGGAATAGTTACCCGCGGACGCGACGCAGACCTGCCCGCGTGCCGTGATCTCTTCCGGAAAGATAGACGCGAACGGCAACGCTTCCGCATCGGACCGACCGCCCCAGGAATTATTAATGACGGCATGCGTGGCGTACTTCGCGCAAAACGTGGAGGCATAATGGATCCCCTCGTAGGCGCCGGTAAGCTGGCCGTTATTGTCCGAGATACGAACGGCAAGGATTTTACACTTTGGGGCAACGCCGGCAATACCGACATTATTATTGGCTACGGCGCCGAAACAGCCGGTCGTTTCGGTTCCATGACTCCCTTCGCAATCCGCACCGCAGGGCGGTGCAGCGACCACATTATTATTGAGCGCGGTGTTCCAGCCTTCCCAGTCATCGACGTAGCCATCGCCATCGTCGTCAATGCCGTTCGTCCGTTTATCGTGACCGTTGGCATCGAGCCCGGTCTCACCGGGATTAAACTTGATGTTGGCTTTCAGGTCCTCGTGGTTGACGTTCACGCCTTCATCGACGTCTGCAATGATGACGTTGGTATCGCCCATCGTGACATCCCATGCGCTTTCGGCCTGAATATTTTGCAAATAGTACTGATCGTTCACTCCGGGATCGTTCGGAACGTTCAAGGCATGGTCCGAACTCAGGGAACGGTCGTTCGAGGAATGGTCCACCACCTGCGATTTGAATATATATCGGGGCGAAGCCGATTGAACAAGACCGGTTTGAAGCAGCCGGACCACGACGCCAAGCGGCGCAGCATTGCCTGCATAGTTCACGACGTACATACGATCGATCCCGAACCGGCGACTGATGGAATCCTTCCATGCGACGGGATCGAACGGTTCCACGGACGTAACGCCAATTTCGCCGAAGATCCTCATCACCGGATCCCCTTTCTTCCGGTCGATGGGCATATTGATTTGTTCGAGCGGCGGGAGGTACCCGGCACGAAATTGCACATACACTACGCCGGGAACCCGTGAGGCATACGATGCGAACGTATCCACATCGGAGGGTGCGGTCTGCGCAAAAACCCGTGCGTTAAAAAGTAAGCAAATAAACAGTAAAGGAACGAGAATGCGAGAAATCTTCATAGGTATTCAATTAGAAACGAGGAACGAGTTTTTCGCTCCCTGCAAATATACGGCTCCTGCGCCGATCGAAGGAAAATTACCCGTTAACCCTCGAATTCTGGTCGTTGCTGTCGAATTCTTGTATTAACCCTCGAATTCTTCCTGTTCGAGTTTTTTTCGAACGCGGGCGCGCACGGCCCCTTCCAGGAGGGCGACAAGGGTCACAAGAAACGCGAGGCTCGGCCAGTAATATCCTGCGGAGCGATATCCATAATGGATTTCGAAGATCAGAAGTACCATGGGGATCGGCACCAGTAATCCGATTGCAACCTGTCCGATAATGCCGCCGCGGTTCGGCGCGCGTGGTTGCGCGAATGGCATTTTCGGAGAAAGCAGCATCAGGATCTGAAAAATTATTCCGCCCAGCGAAAGTAAAACCAGCGTGTGCTGCACCGCATGGGCCACCGGCATAAAGTACGAAAACACGACGGCAAGGACAACCATATACGGCAGAACGATCGACACGGTCAGCGCATTTCGGATCGATAGCAAAAGTTTAGACCGCTCGATCGGCGCGCAAAAGAAAATCCACGCGGCTTTGTAATTTTCCGTATGGAGCACTGCCTGTAACAACAACATCGGCATCAGCAGCGCGATCATATAGACGAGATTAAAAGTAGCCGCCTTCTTGAGCGTTGCCGTAAAAGGATCGACCACTCCTCCGTTGATGATCGCGATCAATAAATAGATGATCGTAATGGGAAGCATTGCCAGCATTCCCATACGGAACTTATGATCGAACCGGAACTGGGCTCGAAAGATCATAAACACCGCTCTGGCTTCGTCCGATCGAGCAAAACGGATCGCAAGCCGGTACAGAACGCCATCCCCCGTTCTACGCTTGCTTTTCTCCTGGGACGAGTTTGCGACGGTGAAGTCCAGGATCTCGCTCTGATAATGTTTGCTCAGCAACACGTGGGAAAGCCATGCAAGCATCGCAAGCGCAACAAATGCAAAAAGGGCGAGCCATGGATACAGTCCATAGGCAATCCCACTCGCCAGCGCGACCAGCGAAGCAAACCAAAAGGAAGGCAGGAGCGCGAGCCATGGCTGCAACGAGATCGTAAGAGGTGAAAAATCGACGCCGCGATGGATATTCGAGATCACGACGAACCCCATGATCGTTATGAACGTCCCGAAAAATTGTATGTAGCCGAGTACTTTGGTCCTCGCCTTCGGGCTCGCGCGGCGCAGCAGGACGCCATACAGGACAATGATTCCCATGGCCGCGGCAATACTGCAGAGCACCGTCGCACACGCCAGCATCAGGTGTGCCGGCAGGTCCGGGTGGATGAGTTCCATCCCGATCACAGGACCGATCGTGAGCAATAGCGAAATCCCCGCGCTATAACAGAGCAGCACGGCTAACCGCGAAAGAAAAAACGTTTCGCTCGTTACGGGCAGGAACGAGATGATCTGCGCTTCATCCGGTGAAAGGAACCCGGTCCCGAACGAAAGAAAAATGTTGCTCGCGGTCACCATGCTGACATAGAGCAGAAAAAACCCGACCGCGCTGACAAAGGCCTCCCCGGACGCATTATGTGCGAACAGCCGCAGGGTCATGGCGCCGATCGCAAGATAGAGGATCATCATCCAATACGCCGAAGCCCGGCTCATTTTACGGCGCCGCCCCCAGCCAGACCGGACGCTTGCCATGCGCCACTCGCTCGTGAGCGCATACCGCGTGAGAACTTTTACCTGTGAAAGGTCAATGGAACGAAACATATCTTACGAAAGGGCGCGCAGGACTTCTTCGGTCGAGCGTTCGATGTCCACTCCGCCTGTAAATTTATGGAATGCGAGTTCGAGCGACGGGGCTCCGGACTGCTCGAGCAATTCGGAGGGCGTCCCGATGGCGACCAACTGTCCATGGTGGATGATCGCGATCCGGTCGCAGAGCCGCTCGACGACGTCGAGGACGTGGGAACAAAAAAAGATGGTCCTGGCGGAACGCTGTTCGAGGCCCGTCGAAGTGCCATGGGCAAATCGCCGCAGGACTTCCTTAAAAATAAGTGCCGCGTTTGCATCCAAACCCGACAGCGGTTCATCGAGGATGAGGACTTCCGGGTTGTGGATCAGCGCCGCGATGAGCAACACTTTTTGCTTCATCCCTTTCGAAAATTCGGAGAGCAATTTTTTACGGTCCTGCCGCGAGAGTTCGAAGAGCGTAAATAGCTCCTCGCGTTGCTCGCTCAATCGCGCGCGATCGATGTGTCGCAATGTTCCGGCCAGGTCCAGATATTCATCGGCGGTAAGGCTTTCGTAAAGGATCGCGTTCTCGGGAACGTAGCCGATCCGTTTCTTTACTTCGAGCGGTTCCTGCTGCACATCGAATCCCGCAATACGTACGGTCCCGGTCGTAGGCCGTGAAAGTCCGGTCAGGACTTTTACCGTCGAAGACTTCCCTGCCCCATTCGGGCCGAGGAACGCGAAAATTTCGCCGGCTTCGATCTGTAGCGAAAGATCTTCGACCGCTACGGTATTGCCATAGTGCTTACTGAGATGAAGAATGTCGATCATGGTCGTTTAGTAAACGCCGATAGAATGGGAAGTATTATTCCGGCATTTTGATGCGAACAACAAGCGCGGGCGAGTTCAGTTCGATCCGGTCATACTCCAGTTCGAGTTTATTCTCACCGGCATTCACCTCGATTCTTTTTGGTACGCGGATCGTTTCGATATTCACCGGGTCCGAAAATCGAATAGCGATATCCGGGGGAACCGAATGGTCCACATGGTCGGCGATGCCATTCCATCGTTCGACACTACGTAGAAAAAAGGACCCGGCCGTGGAATCGCTTGGGATGGTCCCCTCGAATTTCCAATACGTCGTCGTGTAACTGGTAAAGTCCCGAATAATGAGCATGTGGTCGTTCTCGCTGCCGGAGTAGAGGAGCACCGCTGCGCTGGGGGGGATCGATGGCGGCAGGCCATACAGCACGTCGCTCATGGTCCCGAGCGTGACACCATGCAGGTGCGTCAATGCTTCGAGCGATTCCGAAGTCGTAGGACCGGCCAGCGTTTGGCCATGGAGCACATCATGAAACTGATAACGTTCGGGCGAAGCGAGGAGACGCGCGACCGTGATTCCGAAGGGACCGGAGACCTCGATACTAAGCGAGTCTATTCGGTTCCCGGTCGCCCCTATCCGTTTACTTTTGATCCGGAAGCTCGCGGAGTTCGACTCGTCTCCTTCATCGACGGTAATATCGCCCGTGGCATTCAATGATCGTGCATTGCGAGAATAACGATCGACCCAGGCGCGAATATGGTCGATCGCCACGGCGCTCGTATCGACCGTGAGTTGAGCCGGCTGTTTTGTGACTTTCGGCGCCGGCGCACAGCTGGAAATAATAGCAAAACCGGCTAAAACGAAGACGATTGTTTTGTTCCCGAACCGCATTAAAAAACGATTTATTTTCATCGAATACGCTGAAATAACAACACCCTCCGCTTATACAGTCCTTATTTCACTATACAGTCGTGGCCGCCTTGTCCTGTTCACTACGCAGGAAAATTGTTTCATGTAAAATAAAAATAATAAAAAACCTGGAAAAACTTGGAATAAACGCTTAAACAGCAATTTCGGAACGATTGGCATTCTAATGGACAGAGTATGATTCGTCCGTCATTATTGACGGTTATAGTGAACACGAACTAACTTAATCGAAAGGCGAAACTCAGGTAATAACGGCACAATCCCTGTTTCCGAATTTTGTATCGAATGCTTTGCCATCGTAATAACGTCGTCAATTCTTTTCATCTAGCGTAGTACCGTTACACCACATTATGAAATCATTTTTTCGAAACATTGCCTTTGCCCTCTTCGTATTCGGGATCGGGAGCGCAGTTATGCCAATCTGTGCACCTGCCCAAACGTTTTCTCATGCCGTTGTCATTATGACGGGTACCGTCCACTCGGACGATAACGCGAAGCCGACCTCGGTGAAGGTCAGCATTCGCGAGACCGGAGACACTGCGCGTGAAATAACCTGCAGCACTTCGAACCGCGAGACGGGAAAATACCTCGTTATTCTCCAGCCCGGTAAAAAGTACTGGGTCCATTTGGAAGGCGATTCCATTCTGACTCGCGACGTCCTCGTCGCGACGCCGGACGCGACGCAAACAGAGCAACTCAAGCAGGACTTTACGGTCGCGCTTCGAGAAACGGATGTCGCCACAAAATCGCAGGGAGTTCAACAAAATTAGAGCGTTCTGAAAATTAGAGTGTCCTGTCACGGGCTTTTCATGGCGGATTCGGTCGCACGCCGAAATCCGAGTGCCTGTGGCGAAAGCAAAAGAAGCAGAAGCACCGCGCATGAGAAATCATGCGCTGAGAGCGGCAACCATTTCGGGGCCGCTCTTTTTTTATAGCCGCTCGGAGCGGCTCGTTTTAATAGCCGCTCGCTTTTATTACATTTTTCATCGTTTCTCCATTTAAGCTTTATATTAGCGGATCGAATGTTGACCGGAAGCATCGGATTCGCCATAATACGTCATAGTGATTCGGCAAACCGTAACCATCTGGAACCGTGCAGGGCTTCATACGCGCCCGGCGGCGGCCATCGTGAAGCTGGCGAGCAAATTCGAATCGGAGTTTTACATCATCAAAGAAGGGTTTCGAATTAATGGCAAGTCGATCATTGGTGTTATGACACTGGCCGCCGCTCAGGGTACAACGCTCGAACTCGAATTTGACGGCCCTGACGAAGCGAAAGCCATGCAGGTCATGGTCGATTATTTTGGAAAAGGCTTTGAAGAAGAAATGTGAATAACACAGCAAGGATGTGGTAAGACCTCCTCATAAAGAAGCGAAAGAGACGCTACGATTCAGCGGAATTGCAGCGAGCCGTGGTATTGCCATCGGTCCGGCATACCGATACGAGCGCACGCTTTTGAATGCGGAAGACCACCAACTCGCCCTGAACGACGTCGGCCGCGAGATTGAACGCTTCGATACTGCCGTTCAGAAGGCACGCCAGGAAATAGAAAAAGTCCGTCGTGTCGCCGAACAAAAGGTCGGAACCCCCGCCTCATCAATCTTCGAAGCACAAATGATGATGGTCTCGGACGAGTTTATTCTAAGCTCGATCCGCCAGCGCATCAAGGAAGAATTGAAGCCAGCGGCCTATGCAGTCGATTTCGAGCTGTCCTCTCATCAGCATGTGCTGGAAGCGAGCGAAAATGCGACGATGCGCGACCGTGCCAATGATATCGAGGACATTAAGCAGCGCCTGCTGCGGTATTTACTCGATCGTAAAAAATGGCTTTCGAAGATCGATGTACCCTCCATTCTTGTCGCAACGAATTTAACTCCCGCCGACGCTATCCTCTTCGCCCGGTCCTCCATGCTCGGCTTTGCGATCGATGGCGGCGGCGTGACGAGCCACGTAGCCATTCTGGCTCGTTCGTTGGGAATCCCCGCGCTCGTCGCTCTTCACTCCGCGTCGGAACATATCGAAACCGGCGATACCCTGATCCTCGACGGTGAACGAGGAGAGCTCATCGTGTGCCCTGACTCGGAGACCCTCCGCGGATATGAACAGGAACAAAGTCTCGTCCTGGGAACCGGTGCAGATTTTGGAGGTCCGCTGCTCGAAGCCGGCACCTCTGTCGTTCGAACGGCCGACGGACACCCGATCTCGATCCTGATGAACCTGGAATTCGGGAGTGAGATCGCCATCATAGAAGCCGAGCGCCTAAGCCAGGCCGTTACCGGTACCAACGAGGAAAAACGCCTCGGGCTCGGATTGGTACGCACGGAACATTTTCTTCTGCTCCACGATGAGTTCCCAACGGAAGAAGAACAAAACGCGCTCTATAAGGACCTTGCCGACCGGTTCTTTCCTGCGCCCGTCACTTTGCGTACCTTCGATGTCGGCGGGGACAAAGTATTGAGCGGCTCGTATCGCGAAGATAATCCATTCCTGGGCTGGCGCGGGCTCCGGATTTCGCTCGATGAGCCCGATCTTTTTCTGGCACAGTTACGCGCAATTCTTCGGGCTTCGGTGCGGGGCAACGTCAAAATTATGTTTCCCATGGTCACCACCGCGGACGAACTCACACGCGCCCTGGAATTCGTGGACGAAGCCAAAGCGACGCTCCACTCGAACGGCGAGCCGTACGACGAGCGGATCCCGATCGGCATCATGGTAGAAGTTCCCAGCGCGGCCATCCTTGCGGATTCCTTCGTGCCTATGGTCGATTATTTTTCGATCGGTTCTAACGATCTTACCCAGTATGCGCTCGCCGTCGATCGCGGAAACGATCTTATTGCCAGCCTCTATCAGGAACTGCACCCGGCCGTGCTGAAGCTCATTTGCATGACGGCGGAGGCTGGAAAGCGTGGCGGGAAGCCCGTTTCGATCTGCGGTGAATTGGGAAGTTATCCATTAGCAACGCCGATCGTTGTCGGCATGGGAATCGAAGAAATCTCCGTTTCCCCTTCGGCCGTTCGTTCGCTGGCAACGCGACTGCAGTTACTTCATTATTCCGAGTGCAAAGCGCTCGCCGATCGCGTGCTTGCAAATTCCTTCTCTCCGGAAGACGTAAAGCGGCAAATCCTGCAGTTCCTTTCAGAACGTCAACTCATTGATATTTTCAGCGAGACCGCGTTACGCCCGGGATTTGGCGCTCGATTGATCAAGCGGTAACTTCTCAAGCGGTAACTTCGCCGGCACCCGGTTGCGCATTTCGTTCCAACCGTGCCAGCCGCATGGAACGGGTCCGGTATTTCGGCAGGATCATTCCAAGAAAATAAGAACGGCCGATAAAACTCCAGAAGCCACGCTCCTGTAATTCCGGGGCGATAAGCGAAGCGACCTTCGCATGCGCTGCCGGCAAGGCACTCCAGTGGGTTCCCGCCTTTTCGTGATGGACCGTATGATAGCCGTTATTGAATAAGACGAGGTTCAAAAATCCGGTAAAATTTCGCGAATGATTCCACTTCGACTCCTCGTCGGCATGAACATGCTGCACAAAGTTGAACACGAGCACACTGAAGAGACCGACCTGCTGGGGAATAATGACGAAGAGCAGCGCTTTCTTCCAGTCTACAAGCAGGGCAACGCCGATCCACAGAGCGAGTAACGCATACTGTGAAAGACAAAACCAGAAATATCCACGGTCCACCGTCCACTGCCGTTTGAGATAATCGCGAATGGGTTTTTGCTGGTAATAGCTGCTGACGGTTGGATATGCCAGCAGCATCAAAAGATGGTTATGCTCCGTCAGGCGGTACGTGATCGTGTAATCCCCTTCGCGGTTGTTAAGGGCATGATGGTTCATGTTATGCGTTGGAACCCAGGCGAACGCCGGGAACCCGTAAAACACCGTCAGCCAATAATCGGTGAGCGCATTCATGCGCTTTTGCTTCCAGATGGGCACATGGTTATGATTATGCGCGATCACCGTCACCGCGATCGATAAAAACAAATAGAGAACGTAAATCGGCCAGTTAAACCCTAACGTCCACTGAAAAACGAAAAGCGCCGTTGTCAGCGCGATATATAGCAGCGTGCGGCGGTCAGCTTGATTGCGTAGCAAAAGAATATTTACGTTTGGAACAGAAAGACAGATTTGTGTAGTATTGGACAATTTTCCGGCCTAATAGGTGCCGCCATACCAGAAAGAAATGTTTGCCACATTGCCGCCGTTGTATAATGAAAATCATGAGACAATCCTCATAACCGATCCTCATGGACCGTCGAACCTTCTTACAAATAACCGCCGCTTCGACCACCGCCCTCTCTGCTCGCGCCAGGGGACGTTCTGGCGTCACTCCTGCACCCACTACCCGTGCCGTGGTTCCTGCGATGGAACTCGATGAGGCGTACTGGGCAAACGTGAGAGACGAGTTCCCCATCACTCGTGAACTTATTTATTTCAACAATGGCACCATGGGTCCCAGCCCGCGTACGGTGACCGAACGCGTAACGAAACGGATCGAACATGTCGACTCCACAGGCGATTATGGGGGCGATTATGAAGCCATTCGAACGGCCCTTGCACGCGTCGTGCATGGAGAAAATGGCGACCGGATCGCTTTTACACATAATGTCAGCGAAGCGATCTCTATTATAGCCAGCGGGATCGACTTGAACGCCGGAGATGAGGTGCTCTTAACGAATCAAGAGCACGCCGGAAATGCGATCCCCTGGCTGGCCCGTAAAAAACGGGATGGGATCGTTATAAAATTCGTTCCGCTTACCGACGCTCAGGGCCATGCGTTTACCGACGACGAGTTCATCACTCGGGTACGCGAGGCGATGACAGACCGTACGCGGGCGATCTCGATGCCTCATCTTACCTGCACGACCGGTCAGCTCCTGCCGATCAAACGCCTTACGGCATTGGCTCGAGAAAAAGGAGAGGCGAACGGAACCCCGATATGGTTCCTTGCCGACGGGGCGCATCCACCGGGAATGCTTCAGACCGATGTCCGGGACCTGGGAGTCCATGCCTACGCCTCCTGTGGGCATAAATGGTTATGCGGGCCCAAGGGGATCGGTTTTCTTTATATCGATTCCGAACTCCTGCAGCATGTGATTCCGACCTGGAGCGGCGCCGAGGCGGACCAGTATTGGGGCTACGATGGCAAGCTCGATTTTCTATCGACAGCCTCCCGCTACGATTTCGCAACGCAGAATTTTGCTCTGTTCGATGGCCTGCACGCCGCGATCGACTTCATGGAAACCATCGGCTTCGACAGGATCGAAGCACGAGTCCAATATCTCACGGGACTTCTTCGTTCAGGACTTCGAGAGCTACAAGACGGCCACTTTCGCTTTTTAACTCCGGAACATTCCGTGACCGGGATCACCACGATTAAGCTCGATCGAATGGACTATAAGGACTTTGCCAATAAGCTGATGGCGGCCGGGAAAATACGAACGAGGATCGTTCCCGAAGGCAACCTCGAAGCCAACCGCTTCAGCGTCCACATTTATACATCGCCGGAGGATATTCAAAAATTTGTGGCGGCGGCCAAAGGGGTGCTGGCATAGCCCCGCGTCATATTCCCCAGCTAATAATTCCCTCCAGGCCATCGACCATACGCACGACTCGTTCGGTCGGCATCACGAATTCTGTGTGATGAAATCCACCGATGAGCCGCATGACGGGCGTCACCTGAAACCCGAGCCCCAGCATTCCCGATAGGTACTGCCGGTAATTGATCGTTGTTTCGATTTCGGAATAGGCAAAAAAAGCATCGGGTGAAGATTGGAACCGGAATCGAACGAAGGGCGCATCGACAAAGGGTTCCGCACGACTGTTCCCGGTCTGGTAATGCGCAAGCCCCGCCGTCATCAGGAACATCCCATCGTTATTGATATCGTTCGTTACACCAGAGGAGTATAGCAGTAGATGATGCGCCACATGGAGCGTCTGTGCCATCACGCCCCAGTGTGCCCCGTCGAACCGCGCTGCATTCACATATTCTACTGCGATCCGCCCGTATTTTGCGAGATCGTACGGTGCCGAAGGCATGTCCATGGGTGGAGCAAGCGACATTTCAATCCGCAGACCTGAGATCGGCCGATCGGAAGCCAGCGGGGGCTCGAACAGGATGACGCTCGTACTACCAGTGGGGAGTTCGGGCGGGTCAGTCGATTCCTGTGCATATGCAGATGAAAAGCCGGTCCACAATTGGAGAAGCAGGCACAAAACAATTCCGGTAAATCTGATTTTCACACGAGCTGTATGTTAAGAAGTAGCTTCATGAATTTGTGAAGATTCATGATTGTCTTACAGACACACGGCGCGTGCTTCGCGTTCCGCAGAATTTTTGCTTTCTACATTCCCCAGCTAATAATGCCTTCGAGGCCATCGACCATACGCACGATCCGTTCGGTTGGCATTACAAATTCCGTATGTGCAATGCCGCCCATCAGACGTAGTACAGGAGAAACGCGCAACCCAAGACCCGTCATTACCGAAAGATACTGCCGGAAGTGCATCGTCGTCTCAATCTCCGAATAGGCGAAAATATCTTTGGGGGACGATTGAAAACGGAGTCGAATGAACGGCGCATCTACGAAAGGTTCCGCACGGTTGTTCCCCGTTTGATAATGAGCCAAGCCAAGGGTCAGCAGGAACATCCCATCGTTATTGATATCGCTCGAAAGACCCATAGAATAAAACAGTAAATGATGCGCTACGTGCAGCGCCTGTGCAGCAATGCCGACGTCCGAACCGTCGAAGGTCGTCATGCGAGTGTAATCGACGGCGATACGCCCGTATTTACCGAGTTCGTACGGGTCGGTCGGGATATCGACGGGCGGTGCGAGCGACATTTCGATAATAAGCCCCTGAGGCGGCGGCGGACCGATCGGAAGGAAATAATGAGGCAGCGCGACAACGTCCGGCAGGATTGCGTCTGGGGACGGAGGGACATAGCTCGAGGCCGAATGAGCTCCCTGCGCGAGAACCGGATTCGACTGCGCCGTGAAAAATGCGATCGGAACGATGAAGATCGCAAGCCGGATGAAAACAATCCTTGCCATTGCGAGCAAACTAAACTATTTGTTACCAGAGACGACTATTTGTCGTCGTTAGTTTTAAACTAACTCGAGTTTTTTACGTAAATCACATGGAAAATGAAAATAAAATGCGACAGAAAGCATACTGTCGTATTTTCGTACAGAATTCTCCATCGGTTGTACGAAAAGCATACAGTTTTTTCGATCTTTTACATTAGACTACACGACACTTCATGGCCTCATTCGATTACGACGTTATCGTGCTGGGCGGCGGGCCCGGCGGATATCCGGCAGCAATTCGTTCCGCGCAATTAGGAAAGAAAACCGCGTGCATCGAGCGCGACCGGCTCGGAGGGATCTGCCTCAACTGGGGCTGTATTCCAACGAAGGCACTGCTCAAAAACGCCGAGATCTATCATACGATGCAGCAGGCTCCGGAAGAATGGGGTATTCACTACGACAATTTGCGCGTCGATTTTTCGCGCGTTATTAAACGTTCCCGTGATGTTTCGGACCGCGTTGTGAAGGGGATCGAATTTCTCTTCCGTAAGAATAAGATCGATTCGATCAAAGGCTTCGGCGTGCTCACTGGAAAGAATTCCATTGAAGTGACCGATCCGGAAGGAAAGAAACGTACGGTCACGGCAAAAAACATCGTGATTGCGACCGGGGCTCGAGCGCGGCAGCTTCCAAATCTTAAACCGGATGGAAAACAAGTGCTTTCTTCGACCGAGGCGATGATCATGGACCATATTCCGGAATCGATGACCGTCATCGGTGCCGGCGCGATCGGAATGGAGTTCGCCTATTTTTATAAATCGTTCGGGACGAAAATTTCGGTCGTCGAGATGATGCCGAATATCCTCCCCGTCGAAGATACCGAAGTATCTGCGGAACTGGAAAAAATCTATAAACGCGCCGGCTACCAAATGTTCACGAACACGAAAGTGAACAACGTGAAGGTCGAAAAGAAAGGCGTAAAAGTCGAGATCGAATCTGCAGACGGCAAGAAAGAGACGCTCGAATCGGAATGCGTACTGGTCGCGATCGGGGTACAGGCGAACACGGAGAATATCGGGCTCGAAAAGCTCGGTATTAAAATGACGAAGGGTTTTATCGATGTTAACGAGTTCATGCAGACGCCGGTCGAGGGCATCTATGCCGTGGGCGATGTTGCCGGTCCGCCCTGGCTCGCGCACGTCGCAACGCACGAGGGTATTATCGCGGCGGAACATCTTGCCGGGCACCACCCACATCCGCTGGATTACGATAACATTCCGGGCTGTACCTATTGCCAACCGCAGGTCGCCAGCACGGGCTTGACGGAACGTGCGGCCAAAGCTGCCGGCATCGAATACAAGGTCGGGAAGTTCCCTTTCACTGCGCTCGGCAAAGCCCGCGCCATGGGCGAGACCGACGGCTTCGTGAAACTCGTCATTGGAACGAAATATGACGAAGTGCTCGGGGCGCACATCATTGGGAACGAGGCCGCGGAAATGATCGAAGAGATTGTCATAGGTCGGGCCCATGGAGCGACGGGAATGTCGATGACGAAGACCATCCATCCTCACCCGACGTGGTCCGAAGCCATCATGGAAGCGGCCAGCGTCGCCGAAGGCGAGCCGATCCACCTCTAACGGGAGCCATTTTTCCCTCCTTCGAATAGAACGATCTTGCCAAAACACGGTGTTGCCTCGCCGTGCTTTTTCCGATCGAGTTCATCTCGGCCATACTCCTGGCCGATTGGGTCACCGGACTGGTCCATTGGTGGGAAGATGCCTATGGCAATCCGCAATGGAGAGTGGTCGGAAAGTATATTGTGGAACCGAATCTCGTCCATCATTTGGATCCACGCGATCTTACTCCTGCCGGGTATTTCAAACTCACCTATATTTCCTGGATCGCCGCCATTATCTTAATCGGTCTCCCCTGGCTTTTGGTGAATTGGCATCCGTTCCTTTATCTGGCAACGATCCTTACCGCCACGCAGGCAAATCAGGTCCATTGCTGGGCACATCGGACCGACCAGGAGAATGGACCGGTTATTCGTGCCCTGCAACGGATGGGAATCATCCAGTCCCGCCGCCATCACGGGCAGCACCACCGGCCGCCCTGGGTCGGGCATTACTGCATCCTTACGAACTATATGAATCCCCTGCTCGACCGTTTGGATTTTTGGAACCGTTCCGAATCCGCGATCAAACGGATGTTCGGCATTGAGGTCCTGCGTGGTTCCGAAGTGCGCAATGGGCTGTAATGTCAAAAATAGGCGTCGGCCCCTTTGGGGATCTCGCCCAAAAGGATCGCGACAAGATACGCGACAAGAACACTAACGACGATTCCGGCGATCGCAACAAAAATATAGGACAAGGAACTGAAAACGAACCGTAGGACAAGCCCGGAACCGCGGTCACTATAAACGTTACGAAGTGCAAAATAGAGATAGACCAACAGTGCAACGCACGCTATCGCAAGCAGATCGCCGGAATCGAAGCCGGCTGGAACGAGCAAAAGAATTAAGCCAAATGCAAACACGTGAAAGGAAAAGATAAGGTGCTGGACATACAGGACCTTCTTTTTTCGATAGAGTAATTTCAAAATAAGAGCAAAGAGTGGTGTTGAGCCAATCAGGATCAGGTACGGAGCAACATCCAGGAAGTATTTAAACAAGATGTGTCCATTGCGGACCGTAGCCGCACTTGGAACGTTTCTGGAAACGAGGTGCTGTGCCGGTTGCGGCGATCGATGCGTGACCGTTATTACGCTCTGATTGTCGGAGGCATCCCTCATACGTTCGAAGGTATTGCCCAGAATGAAAAATCCGGTGACCGCAAGAAGAACATACACGCGTGACGGCAGTAAGTATTTTTTGCGTCGGCCGGCAAAATATTCCTTTGTCAGAAACCCGGGACGAAAAAGACCCGGTATCGTCCGCACGATCTTCGAATCGAGCGCCACAAATTCGGAGAGCAGTTCGTGAAAGAACTCCCGCACTTTCGGCAAATACGGTTCCATCTCCTCGCCACAATTGGCGCAGTAGTTTCCCACGCCGCTCCCTCCGCAATCGGGACAGGTGCGGACCGATGTTATCGCTTCTTGCATTCTACGATCGGTTTTTTGATGCTACAACGGATTCTCTCGAGCTAAGCGGATTCTTCCACTCAATGTTTGTTTGCACTATAACACAACGCTATGGCTGGACATTCAATTGTTCTTGGTTATGTTCGGCAATCACTGTCTGCTCATTTTGTGCATTTTTAGGCAATTCCTTGAAAGGTCCGAGTTTCACCTTCGGTCGTACAATCGCTATAAAATAATCTTTTTATCGATACGTCCATAGAGCGAGGCTTATTATTGCCTCTTTAACGACTATGTGCTATCACCCTTTTTATTTTCCCTGGTTTGGGATTTTCGCGATTTTATTCCTTATCCTCGTTTTCTTTCGGCGGCCGTGGTGGCACCGCCACGGTTGGCGCGGCGGTCCCTGGGCCGGCGGATCGTGGTATGGGAACGCCATAGAAAAATCTCCGGAAGAGATCCTCGCCGAACGCTTCGCCAAAGGCGAGATCGATGAGAAAGAATATAACGAGCGAATGGCCGTGCTGAAGGGGCGACGGGCCCCGTAAACGGTGAGACATAGTGCTGGCGCCGCAGTACTATTTATTCCGCCGATGCCTGCGGATTCCAGATTATTTCCCATAAATGTCCGTCCGGGTCCTGGAAATAGCCGTGGTATCCGCCCCAAAACGCTTTTTGCGCGGGCTTGGTAATTCGCGCACCGGCGTTCCTGGCTAATTCCAGGATCCGGTCCACTTCTTCAACACTGGCAGCCATGTATCCGATGGAAAATTCGGTCGGCGCGGAATTTCCTTTGGGCACATGGGCGTCCCACGCCAGATTCTCACGCGAGTAGAGCGCCAACTTCATCCCGTGCGGAAGTTCGAAGAATACGACTTCGCCATGTTCGAATTCCTTCCCAACAATTCCCTTCGATGGGAACCCCAGCCCTTCGTGATAAAATGCAAACGACCGTTCGAGATCGTCGACGCCGAGGGTGAGGATAGAAAAGTTTGGTACCATAGAATGTAAATCGTGTGTGAGCCCTATCGCAGTGGCTCCGATGTATATAACGGGTATTTATGAATCCAGAATTATTATTCCTCACGCATACTTATTCCGATAATCGATCGGCGAAAGGCCGGTGATCTTTTTGAAGGTCGTGCGGAAGGCTTTCGTATCGGTGTAGCCGACATCGTACATTACTTCCGCGACCTGCTTACGATTATGTTCGAGGCTCTTCTTTGCGGCTTCGATCTTTACGCGCTGCATGTACTCGATAACGGTGTTCGAAGTCGCCTTTTTGAAGCGGCGCTCGAACGTGCGGCGGCCCATCGCGGCGCGCTCCGCTAATTCTTCGATCGTGAGCTTTTTCTGGTAATTATTTTCGATATAGGACTGCGCTTCCTTGATCGGCTCGTCCTCGTGGTCTTTTTGTCCCGCGAAAATCACAAACGGCGATTGCGTTTGCCGATCGATCTCGATCTCGTAGATCTTTGCACATGCGATGGCAATATCGCGTCCGGCGAATTTATCGATGAGATAGATGATCAGGTTCCAGAACGAGTTCGCTCCCCCGCTCGAATACACGCCGCGCTCATCGGTGATGACTTTCTCCGAAACGAGCTCGACATCCGGGAACATCCGTCGGAAATCGTTTTGCGCCATCCAATGGGTCGAGCATTTTCGTCCTTCGAGCAGTCCGGTCGAGGCCAGCAGGAACGTTCCAACGCACAGGCTCGCCACTTCCGCACCGTTCTTGTATTGTTCGACGATCCATGGGAAGAATTCGCGATTGAGCGAGATCACTTCGTTCCATTCTCCATTGACGGCGGGAATAATAATAAGGTCCGGTTTATATTCATCCGCGATCGAAAAATCCGGTGCGATCGAAATGAACCGGTCATACGTAACCGGTTCTTTCGTCAGACCGACAAGCTTCATTTCGAATAGAGCTGGCTTTCCCTTGCCAGCGAGGACTTCATTGGCCCGAGCAAAGCCGATGTAAGAACCTTCTATGCACCCTACGGCTGCGGCGCCGCGCGGAACGAGGATAGCAATGTTTTTCATAACCCTGGATTAGGCTGATTACGATGATGATTTTCAGGATTTCGGTGATTTAGTCCCGATGTCGCTTTCTGCGAAATGAGCTGGATCAGCGTAATCCCGGTAGCAAAATTACGAAATTCTATTGTCGCAATCAACCCCTTACAATGCCGTTTTTACGCCTCACATTCCCGGATTTTACGCCGTAATTTTGTATCACGAAATTCAATTAGGCGAAAATGAATAATGAACCAGTTTTTAAGACTCGCGAAGCTTTTACGATCGTCGGCATCGAGCGCTACACCGCGAACGGAATTCCCGACATTCGGGATGCCTGGCATGAATTCGGGAATCGGAGCGCCGAGATCACGAACGCAATAGCGGAAGTTGCCTTCGGCATCGAGGATTATTCCCGCGATTTCGAGATGAACCAGGGCGGATTTCCGAAGTACTATTATATTGCGGGGCTCGAAGTGAATTCGACAGCAAACATTCCGGAAGGGATGAAGTCGAAGGAAATTCCCGCCGCGAATTATGCCGTATTTTCGTATCAGGGTCCGCTCGACGGGCTGCACAATTTCTTCGGATTTATCTATGGGGAGTGGATGCCACAATCGGGCTACTCGATGGACCCGAAGCTATCGCTCGATTTCGAGAGGTATCCAGATCGCATCATGGACATGAATGCCGCAACGCTCGAAATTTGGGTTCCAATCATCAACGGTTAATATTCAATTCACATTACTATCTTACATCGATCACGATGCGTAAACTTATCGTCTTATCCTTTATTACGCTCGATGGCGTCATGCAGGCTCCGGGTGGACCCAATGAGGACCGCGAAGGTGGGTTTCAATATGGCGGGTGGAGTTTTCCGCTTGCCGATCCATTCTCGGGTTCCAGGATGATGGAGCAGTTAGGGCACGACTACGATCTCCTGCTTGGGCGAAAAACATTCGATATTTTCGCAAGCTATTGGCCGCTTCCCGAACATGCCTCGAACCCCATTGGCGCGGGAATCAACAAAGCAAAAAAACATGTCGCGACTCGATCGCCGCTCAGGACCGATTGGAAGAATTCATTTCGCCTCGAAGGCGATCTGGCCGAAGGAGTACGGAAATTAAAAGCGGAGAACGGTCCTGAACTGCAGGTCCATGGCAGCGGCAACATGATCCAGACGCTGCTGAGGAACGACCTTGTCGATGAACTATGGCTCAAGATCTACCCAATGACACTCGGCCCCGGAAAGCGGTTGTTTGCGGATGGCACGGTTCCCGCCGCGTTCGAACTCGTCGAATGCGCGCCCTCGCCAAAAGGAATTATCTTCGCAAATTACCGAAGAAGCGGGGAGGTCCAAACAGGATCGTTCGTATAACTCACATCATCTTTTTTTCATACCATCAATTACTTTACAACGATGAATCCAGTAGTACACTTCGAAATGCCGGCCAAAGACCGGAAGCGCATGAGCGATTTTTATACAAAAGCATTCGGATGGAAGACCCAGCAGCACGGTCCCGAGATGGGAAACTACGTCGTCGTCACAACGTCTGAAACCGACGCGAACGGACGGCCGAAGCAAGGGATCAACGGCGGTTTTTACGACCGCACGGAGGACCCCGTTTCGCACGCACCTTCGATCGTGATCGGCGTCGAGAACCTCCAGGACCACTTGCAAAAAGTGACCGCCGCCGGGGGAAAGATCATCGGGGAACCGATGGAAATTCCGGGCGTCGGAATGTGGGTTTCGTTCTTCGATCCCGAAGGGAACCGCGTGAGCATGCTGCAGCCGAAAGCAATGTAATTCCGATTTGTCACGCCATGTAGCACATGCTTTAGCTTGCGCTATGGAGCGAATCACCCAGGAGCAAGCGAAAGCATGCTCTGCATCGAACATAAGGAGAACACCACTATGAAATTCATGGTCATCGTGAAAGCAAACAAGGACTCCGAAGCCGGAGTCCTTCCCACCACCGAGCAGCTCGCTGAAATGGGCAAATTCAATGAGGAACTTGTCCAGGCCGGCATCATGCAAGCGGCCGACGGCTTGCAGGACTCTTCGAAAGGCGCTCGTGTGAAATTCAGCGGAAATAATAGTTCCGTTTCGTATGGGCCGTTCCCGCTCACGAGCGATCTCATTGCCGGATATTGGATCTGGAAATGCTCCTCGCTCCAGGAAGCGGTCGAATGGCTGAAGCGCGCGCCGTTCCGGGACGGTGAAGTGGAAATCCGTCAGATTTTTTCCGCGGAAGACTTCGGCAACAACCTGACGCCCGAACTTCGCGAGCAGGAACAACGCCTCGGAAAGCAGATAGCGGAATACGCACATTAATCCATTCATCCTACTACCGTTACATCTATGCCAACACTCAATCCATACCTTAATTTTCCCGGTAATACCGAGGAAGCATTCCACTTTTACAAATCGGTTTTCGGCGGAGATTTTGTGACGCTGCAACGCTTCAAAGACATTCCCGGCGGTAACTTCCCTGCCGAGGTCCAAAACGGCGTCATGCATGTCTCGCTGAAGATCGGCAACAATACGCTCATGGGAACCGACGCCATCGAGTCGATGGGCCACTCCGTCAAGCCGGGTAACTATGCGAGCCTTTCGATCGAAGCCGATAGCAAGGAACAAGCCGACCGCATCTTCAATGGGCTTTCTCAGGGCGCGTCCGACATTATGGCAATGAAGGACCAGTTCTGGGGCGCATATTGGGGAGCCCTCAAGGATAAATACGGGATCCCATGGATGGTAAACTACACGTATCCTAAAAAATCAGACGACACAAAAAATAAGACAACACAATAAAAGCAACGCGACACAAAAAACAAGGAGACACTCATGGACAAAATTCAAACATTCTTGTGGTTCACGAACGGCGATGCGGAAGAGGCCGCGAACTTTTATACTTCCGTATTCACCCATTCGAAGATCGTAAGCCGCATGCCGGGCATGAACGGCAAGCCGATGGGGCTGACGGTCTCGATCGAAGGGCGGGAATTTATTCTCTTCAACGGCGGACCGATGAACCCCGATTGGAAGTTCACCGGCGCGACCTCCTTCTTCATCAACTGCGAAACCCAGCAGGAAGTCGATCATTACTGGAATAAACTTTCCGAAGGCGGACGGACCGACCGATGCGGCTGGCTCACCGATCGATATGGCATCACCTGGCAAGTCGTTCCTACGGTCCTCGGAAAAGTCCTCGGCGACCCGGACCGCGCAAAGGCCGGCCGCGCCATGGAAGCGATGATGAAGATGACCAAGCTCGATATCGCCGAATTGGAAAAAGCGCATGCCGGCAACTAACGATCTCATTCGAAATTCCGCGCTCCTGCCGCTCCAGGTCTTATCGGGCACCTGGAACGCGGAACTTTCGGAAGCATCGTTCCTCGGCGATCCTTTCAAAAAGGTCGTCATGCAGGTCGCCTTCGAATGGATCGAGAACGGAGCGTTCCTCGTCATGCGCATGCCGCTCGATCCTCCCGATTCCATCTGGATCGTTGGACGGGACGCCGCATCGGACGACTACCAGGTCCTTTATTTCGATAACCGAAACGTTTCACGCAATTACCAGATGAGCTTCTCGAACAGGACATGGAAAATCTGGAGGAACGCGCCAACCTTCTCGCAGCGATTTGAAGGAAAGATCAGCGAAGATGCAAACTTCATAAAAGCGAAATGGGAAAAATCGTTGGACGGCAAGACCTGGGAACACGATTTCAGCATCGCCTACGCCCGTCTGTAACCTATCACTCGTCTGTAACGAACTGCACGTTTTTAACGAACTACACTTCTTTATCCAATCACACGTCTTTAACAACCTACACCGCTCTTTCACGAACACAAACATTTTTCCTCTAACTATGGCAACACCAAATCCTTCCATCACTTTTAACGGCAATGCCGAAGAGGCATTCAATTTTTATAAGTCGGTCTTCGGCGGCGAGTTCGCAACCTTCATGCGCTGGAAAGACATGCCCGGTGGCAAATCCTCCCCGGACGATAACAAAATCATGCATGCTTCCCTGCCCATCGGTAAAGGAAACGTCATCATGGGCGGCGATATGCCGAGCTCCATGCGCTCCAACCTCGCCGTTGGAAACAATTTTATGATCTCGCTCGAATGCGAAAGCAAGGACGAGGCCGCGAAGCTGTACCATGCACTCGCCCAGGGTGGGACCGAAGATCCGATGATGCCGCTCGGCGATGCCTTCTGGGGTGCCTATGCGGGGTTCCTCACAGATAAATTCGGCGTCCGTTGGATGGTGAACTATACCTATTCGAAAAAATAGGATACCGGCCACCATTAAGGAGACCGCATCCAATACTCGAACGGGTGCCTCTACCAGTTCTAAAACAATGTTTTGTGTCCCGGGTGGTTTTCTTGGTGAAGGGAAAAATTTTGTGTGTTGGAAGAGTTTTCATGAACCTGTATTATATTTTCATGAATTTTGATAAAAAATATTTGTTGAAACAACATTTAAAAATTTTCCGAAAATGTTATACAAATTTTACGTCAAAATAGTTCCTCTATTCTTCAAAAAAATCTTTCCTCTTGCAAGATTCCCATTGCGAGGATATGGCCATTTGATGTCTATTTGCGTCAACGATTCTATGCTGCCTCATAGAATCGATAAATTTGATGCGAATGGATGTAAAAATTCTGGTCGGAAAGAACGTGCGAGCGTTTCGAGAACTGATGAAAATTGGTCAGCAGGAATTCGCGTCCATTGCAGGTATTAACCGCTCATGGCTTGCTGCAATCGAGCGTGGCGAAGTTAACGTGACGGTTGAAAGTCTTCAAAGAATCGCTACTGTGATAGGCGTTCCAGTGAACGTTCTTTTGATTGAAGGAGCCGATAAATGGACTCGGGTATCCCCTCGAAAATGACGCATATAACCATCAAAGTGGAACGTTATTTCGCTTCTGGGCTGTTGGTTTGCTAACACATTGCGTGCCTAATAAAGAGGGAAGATTCTTTTTCATAAAAGCGGAGTTCAATAGCGTTAGGCGTGCGTTAATTTTAGCTACCTCCATCTAAACGACTCGATGCGAGACGAGTCGCATTTACCGCCATGATCGTGGAAATTCACTCTACCGTGAAATACGGTGGAATATCTTACAAAGTGCTGGAGCAAGATCCACTTCGACCGAAAATGTACTTGATTCAGGCCGGAAATAGCAATCCTATTTGGGTCGATTCGGATAATTTTGAATGGACCATGAGCGAAAGGGCGTCGGTGGAATTATTGGGAGGCATTTGGCACGAGATACCGCCAGACGCAAGTGGTGATACCGTTATTCTCGATCCACCACTTGACCCGAAACCGGGGGCTAATAAACGGGTACCTCCAAAAGATTAACTTCGGCCTTAATGCCCGATGGGAGTCGAATCGGTTAGACAATACCGGATGTAGTCCATAACCAAGGCACCATTACTCCCCGCAGCCTCATAACGCCAGCCACGGTTCCCGCCATTATCAATCCCCTGTTCCCCATTAGCATAATAATACGTTCGAGAAACAACGCTATCTCGGCGATTCGGAAAGTCATAATCTACAAGTTCGTCGATATTGGATACGGGTTTATCGTAACCACTATCGGGCACTGGATAATGGAGCCTGACCCAAATCCGAAGAAGCCCATTCTTCTGCGGTTCAGGATTCGCTAGGAAAAACCACGTTTTAGCCCCATACGAGTCAGGAACACGATGCCATAATCCATCAGAAAAGTCTGGTTTTGGCAAAGACAAGAAGCTATGCTGGGCATGAGCTTCCAAACCATTTAGAAGGATCAGAAAACAAGTCAACTTGCTTACTGCATTTCGCCTAATTCTAAAGGAAGTAAAATATGCAAACATGCCGCGAGCGAACATGAAATTAATGATCTTAAAAGCGCAACATTATCGTTCCATTGACAGTTCTTTCTTGGGATGACCGGCCGTTAGATACGGAACTGGATATTGGAACGATTTATTTCATATGCAAAAAACAGAACGAAGGAACCGCAATGGGCTTGACGTTAATCATCTCGATTTCCTTGTTAGAAAACCACAAACATTTTCACTAGAACTCGACCGTGTAAGTATTTTGTCTGCAACGGAAGAAATTCTAGGACAAGGGTCTGGAATATTGCTTTGGGAATGGGAACAGCAGGACATTAGGTCCAATTTGAACGAAATCGAAAGAAGATCATTTAAAAGCTCGGACGGGAACCTAATTGAAGCGATTGAAACAGCAAGGAGGTTGCTTGACAGTAGTGCCGGTTCCCTTGGAGTTCACTTGCACTCTTCCATAAACTGGCTGCGAATTACAGACTCAACAATTGCAGATCGCGATTGGACTTTTGTCAAGGACAGCAGCCGTGCAAAGATCATGGGACATTCCGGGAATCTAGAAATATTTGGCCTTCTCGAAGGTGGGTGCAAAGTATACGACAACAAGAATTGTTTTCTGCCACTGAGAACAACCAAGATTTCGAGTGCCTCTGCTTCTCAAAAAAAATATCGACTTGTAAAATTAAGCAGATTCCCCTCCCTATTCTCGGCGAAGCAATTAAGAGATGCGGATAGAAGAAACCAAGATCGCTACGACGTACCCTCCATGATTATTCAGATCCCTGTATGCGGTTGCGTTTTTGAGCTGCAAGAGCACCACGAAGGTGGCTTGTTCCTCTATAGCGAGATGGGGAATTATTCCGGCAGCGAGCATGAAAGATTAGAAACTGCTCTGATCACTGCTATAGGCTTTGTTGCATCCCAGCTGGTGACGAAGATAATTGAACATCAGGTAGATGATAAAGCCACAACAACATTCCACGTCAGCCCTAAGAGCGAGGAACTCTTTGTTTCGCCCCTCTATCATTACTGGAAAGAGGAAGCCCCACACTTCTTTTTAACAGGCAAGATTGCGGAACTCATTTTTCGCGACGATACGAATCAAGTTAGAAGCATACTCAGGCATTATTTGACGGCCCCAGGGCCTCTTTTTGCTTCAGTACGTGCGCTGCACATCTGCAGTCTACTTGATGCTCTTTTTCAGGTCCTTCCAAAAATACTAAACTGGCCAGCGGAAGATCGAACATCCTTCCTAGCTGACTTTGGCAAGGCGCAAGCGGCGCTTGAAACATGCGGGTTAAATTCAAGGAATAGAGAAAGAATCATAGGGGCATTTCGCTCTCTTAACGATAAGAGCTTAAAAGACAAGTACTATTATGCACACTTCTCCTTGAATTTGAGTGCTCGTAATGAAGAGTGGTCAATTTTTAAAATATGGCGAAATAAACTCGCACATGGAAAAATCGATGACCCTTATGAGATGGACGAAGATAAATATCAGGAAAGCGTGGATGCCATGCTAACCTTTGTCAATCTATTCAATAGAATAATCCTTGCAGCTTCAGGCTATCGCGATAAATATTATGATTTTACATGTTTTGACTACCGAGAGTTATCGTAAGTTCCCATTTCGGGGAGCGAGATCTTAAACGAAGGTGTGGTGAGCAGGGGAAATCAATAAAAAACTTCCCCCGCAGATGCCATCACTTAAAGTGTTCGTGATTCGTAACGTGTATCGCGCCGTATTTGAGCCTGAAGCGGGGGTGATGTCCGCAGTGATTGCAGGGCGGAAATTTTTCGCCAAAGACCACAGTGACTTCATGCACGTCGTGATGCTTTACATCGTGTGTTACGGTGTAAATGCCAGATTGCTCGCACTTCTCGCCTGGTTTGTATTCGTCTTTTGTTGTTGCCATAGTGTTGTATGAGTACTTGAAAAAATCAATTATAAATTACTGAAACGGAAGCCCTGACGCTTCCTCCGAGGCCACCCCGATCGACCACCACATGATAGCTACCCGGCGATGTTGGCCTGAGAATGACAGGTGATTGCTGAGCTAATCCCCCGCTGTATCGAAAACTTTGTCTACTTCGATACCGTTGAAAATTGGATTCGTCGAGAAGAAGGACGTTCGCCTGCTTATCGAGGATAATGGAAACCGCATCGTTTGGCCCGAGTTGAACAGGAAAGTCTAAGAAATTCATAATTTGATCATTTCTTCTAATTTGTTAGTGAATCAGCCTATAATAGCTATTGTTAACCATTGACGATTTTTTGCAGGTGACTCCGCAAAAAAATCGCGCTTGTTAACATAAGCGGTTAGATAAAGCAGGAGACTACGTGGAAATGGATAATGGAAAGCCGGATTGGGACAACATTTATCCGAAATTACTTGCACGTGCGCATTACTTGATAACGCGCCGTCACTGGTTTCGGGGAACCTCCATCGATTCGACCGTGGCAGGGCAACAGGCCGAGGATTATGCCCAAGAAGCAATTCTTCGTTACCTTCAAGACCCTGATAAAATTAACGCTCACCCGGGTTTATCCGTAGAATCATATCTCAAATACTATGTGATACGTACCCTCGTCGGGAATGACGTTCGTTCATTCGAGAATCGCCAATTTTCTGTTTTGCCGGAGTTTGGCAGCTTCGACGAAACGGGGGGCGATACCGTTCAGGCAGCTCAACTTCTTGCAATAAATTACTATTTTGATGAAGGCATTGATTATGAAACGGTAATGGCAAAACTCGAAGAAATGGTAATGGGTGATGATATCGCCGAGAAAATCCTACTGGGATCGCAATGCAACATGGAGCGTCGTGACATAATAAGGGAGTTCGACATGGATGGGCCTCAATATGACAACGGCGTCCGGCGGCTGAATACAAAAAAAATAGCTGTCGCAAATCATTTTAATCTCAAGGAGAAATCGTCATGAGTGAAAACACCAATCAAAAGAAGGCAGCGTTCATCAACTTCATCTCGACAAGCCTTGAGTCCATATCATCCGATGTTGAGTCTGCCAAGGCATACTTGGAGTCTGAGGGGTTAAAACCTGATGCACTAATAGCGAGTGGATTACGTAAAATCAAGAGAATGGAACTGAAGCTCAATGCGGAGAAGACAAGGGCTCAACAAAATTCGATTAATCGCTTCATGGAAAGGGCTGCAGAAATTGTAGAACGAATTAAGAATACCCCGGGATTCTCGCTCAGTGCTTTCCTCGTCGAAAAAAAAATTGTCGCAAGTTTCCGTAAATTAGAGTCACTCTCATCCGAGAACATGAATGATCTCATGATAAAGTATTATGCGAACGAACTTAAAATGAGCGAGGAAAATAAGAACGATGAATCTTAACTTAACGCTTGCTGAACTTAAAGCCAAAGAAGTTCTGCGCGCCTGTGGCCTTGTAACCCCAATAGGGATAGAAATGGAAGAAGTAATCCTCGGTCGAGGAGCATTCTATGAAGAAAAGCCGCTGGTTGGGAAAGAGGGAGAGATGGTGTCCACAAACGGAAAATCATTTATATCAGTAAATTCTAATTCTAAACCCGAGCAAAGAAGAAGATTTATTGCTGCCCATGAGTTGGGACATTACGAGTTACATAGGAACCTAGAACCCATTTTCTCCGACACTGATGCGTCATTATTAACTTGGTATCAAGAGGGCTCACACGAACAAGAGGCAAATTACTTCGCTGCGGAGTTTCTAATGCCTTCCGAAGTTTTCGTCAAAAAGACGCTGGGCAGGCCTTTTTCGCCCGCTCTAATCGATGAACTCTCTTATGGGTTCAGGACTAGTGTAACTTCAACGATTTTGAAATATGTTAGCCGGGGGCCTCATCCGATATTTGTCGCCTACTCGCAAAATAATATAATTAAGTGGATGAAGAGAACGCAGGGCTCAAATTACTGGTGTACGAAGCTCAATCTCGAGACACCAGCCCTTTCCGTTGCACACGAGTTCTTTACTGAAGGAATAAATGATTCGGGTGATTCACGTAAACAAAAAATTTCAAAGAGTGACTGGTTCGAAACTGTCTCAAAAAGTAGTGTACCCTGCTATGAGTGGTGCATCCCCTTCCGATCCATCAACTCTTGTCTGAGCATCGTTTGGGAAGATTGATTCAAATCGGCATTTCGTAGTGTGGATTTTCGGCGTCGAGCGTTATGACACTTAGAAATCCATGCTATCCATCTGCCGATTGCCTGGGTAAAGTCAGATATTAGATGCCGGCTGGACATCCGCATTCGCGGGAATGGCCTGTCTGGGGATAAACGACAAATGTCATCCCCGCCAGGCGGGAATGACATGTCGAAGATAATCCAAGCCGCTTAACTAAGCTGCTTTTTTTGAAATCTAATCAGTGGCGGTCCCTGCCGCCGCCGTAACCGCGGCCGCCGCCATTGCGCCGGTCTCCGCCGCCTCCGCGTCCATCGCGCCGGTCGCCGCCCCTGCGGTCTCCTCCGCGGTCGCCACGGTCTCCCCTGTCTCGGTGCTCGCGGTGTTCACGCGGCCGCTCTTCCCATCCCTCGGGTACGGGGAGCAGCGCCTTACGCGAGAGCGAGAACTTTCCATCGGGCTTGACGGCGATGAGCTTGACGTCGAAGACGTCCCCCACCTGAATGACGTCCGAGACGTTTTCGACGCGCTGGTAGTCGATCTCCGAAATATGGAGGAGTCCCTCTTTTTTGGGAAGGAATTCGACGATCGCTCCCAGGCCTTCGCGCACCTGGGTAACGCGCCCGGTGTAGGTGGCGCCTTCCTCGGGCTCGGCGATGAGCGCCTGGATAAACTGCTTTGCGCGGTCGGAGGCTTCGCCCGAGAGCGCGGCAATGGTGACCGTTCCATCCTCTTCGATATTGATCTCGACTCCGGAATCGGTCTGGATCTGGCGGATGGTCTTTCCCCCGGGTCCGATGACGAGTCCGATCGCATCGACCGGAACTTTGATGGTCGTAAGCCGCGGCGCATACTGCGAAAGCTCCGGTTTCGGCGCGGAGATCGTGGACTCCATCTTATCGAGGATATGGAAGCGTCCGTCGCGAGCCTGCATGAGCGCGCGCTCGAGGAGATCGAAGTCGATCCCTTTGATCTTCATGTCCATCTGGCATGCGGTGATGCCATCGCGGGTGCCGCAGACCTTGAAGTCCATATCGCCTAAGTGATCTTCGTTCCCGAGGATATCGGAGAGGATGGCGACGCGCTCGCCCTCCTTGATGAGTCCCATGGCAATGCCCGCGACCGGCTTTTTGAGCGGTACGCCGGCATCGAAGAGCGCGAGCGTCCCGGCGCAGACCGTCGCCATGGAGGAGGAGCCGTTGGACTCGAGAATATCGCTCACGAGGCGGAGCGTATAAGGGAATTCGGTGACGGGCGGCACGAGGTTCTTGAGCGCGCGCTCGGCCAGGTTCCCATGCCCGATCTCGCGGCGTCCCGTGCCGGAATACCGTCCGACCTCGCCCACGGAATAGGGTGGAAAATTATAGTGGAGCATGAAGCGCTTGGAGGTCTCGGGCTGGAGGCCTTCGATCGACTGCTCGTCGCGTTTGGTCCCGAGCGTACAGCTCGAGAGCGACTGCGTTTCGCCGCGTGTGAAGAGGCTCGAGCCGTGTACGCGCGGCAGGACGCCGATCTCGCAACTGATCGGCCGGATCGAGACCGAATTCCGGCCGTCGAGCCGGATATTGTTCTCGAGGATCATATTGCGCATCTCGCGCTTCTCGATGTCGTAGAGGATATGGTCCACGTCCCCTTTGATATGCTCGTATTGTAGCTCTCCGACTTTTTCGGTGATCGCTTTGCGTGCGGCTTCCTTGACCTCGTGGGTCTGGTGGGAGCGTTCTTCCTTGGCGAGCACGGTGCGGGCGAGTTCGCGGAGCTTCGCGGCGGCCTGCGCTTCGACCTGCGCGACGAGCGCGGCGTCCATGACGTGTTCGTCCTGGATCCGCTTTTTCTTCGCGATGCCGCACTCGGCGACGATCTTTTCCTGTCCGGCACAGAGTTCCCGAATGGCCATGGAGCCATGGCGGAGCGCTTCGACGAAATCGGCTTCGCCGATCTCGTGGGACTCGCCCTCGACCATGAGGATGGAATCTTTCGTGCCGGCGACGACGAACTCATAGTCCGCCGTTTCGAGCTCGCTGAAGGTCGGGTCGATCACGATCTCGCCGTTCACGCGGGCGACGCGGACCTCGGCGACGGCCTCCTCGAACGGAATGTCCGAGAGCAGCAGCGCGAGCGAGGCGCCCGTGGCGGCGATGGTATCGGCATCGTGTTCCTGGTCGGAGCAGAAGATCGTCGAAACGACCTGCGTCTCGACGCGCCACTCTTTGGGGAACATCGGCCGGATGGGCCGGTCGATGAGGCGGGCGGAGAGGATCTCCTTTTCGGTCGGTCGGCCTTCGCGCTTGAAAAAGCCGCCGGGAATCTTTCCCGCGGCCGCGGCGCGTTCGCGGAACTCGACCTGCAGCGGCATGAAGTCGATCCCCTCTTTTTCTTTTTCGGCGGCGATCGCATTGACGAGCGCCATGGTATCGCCTAAGCGGACCATCGTCGATCCGTTGGATTGTTTTGCGTAGCGGCCGACATCGAACGACATCGTTTTGCCGCGTCCGTATTCTACTTCGTAAATCATAAGTGAGTGCAATGGGCCCCGCCACCGGCGGAGCGATGAGTGTTATTCGTGTGAAACTTTCTCGAGGCGTATCAAGCGGTACGATGGTCCGGAGATAACAGCATTATCGATGCGATCGCTGGAGATCGAAAAATAAAAAAGGGCGTGCACGGCACGCCCCCGGCTTACTTTCGGATATCCAGTTCCTGGATGAGCGCGCGGTATTTCCTGACGTCCTTTTTCGCAAGGTAATCGAGCAGGCGGCGGCGCTTGCCGACCATCTGGAGCAGGCCGCGGCGGCCGTGATGGTCCTTCGGATTTTTTTCGAAATGCGGAGTGAGCGAGTTGATGTGTTCGGTGAGGATGGCGATCTGTACTTCCGCGCTCCCCGTGTCATTCGGCGCTTTGCCGAATTTCGCAGCAAATTGCTGCTTTTTCTCTTTTGTAACTGGCATAGTTCCTAAAATAGCGCTGTCATGAATGCTCCGGATACCTCGCGCTATAAAAGCGACCCGAAGCCAGGTCGGATGAGGGTCGGAATGAAGGGTCATTCCCGACGATCGTTCACCCGACAGTCCGCCTACCGGACCGGTCTTGAAATTGAACGGCGGAAAACTACCGATCGACTATAATAATTCCATTGGACGGCGTGCCCGAAGTAGCATGAACGGTTGTCCTAAGTCGTATGAACGGGTTGCCTTACGTAGCATGTTTGATTGTCCCATGATCATTTTCTCCATTCTCCGTTCGCTATCGCTGGGCATTTGGGTAGGCGCGCTGCTCATGCTCGGGTATGCCGTGGCCGGGCCGATCTTTCAACAGTCGCCATCGAAAACGGTGGCCGGGGCGATCAACGGCATTATTCTCGGCCGCATGAATACGCTCGAATGGGGATGCTGGGCGCTGGCCTCGCTCTGCTCCGTTACGCTCTTTATCGTGGAACGAAATTTCGGGACGGTCCGCACCGCCGAGATCGTCCTGCTGCTGGCGGCAGGAACTCTATTGTGGTGGTATTCCTCGAACATCACCGGCCGCATGAACGCGCTCCGGTCCACGATCGGCGATTTCGACCATCCGCAAGCGACCGCGGAATACGTCCAGGCGAAGAACGAGTTCGATACGCTGCACCATCGCTACACCGCGCTCGTGGGAACGAACATGATCGTGATCCTCGGCGCGTTTACGCTCTCGATGGTCCTCGCCAAAAAGTAGGATCAGTTTTCTTTATAGAATTTCCACGATTTTTTTCGGGGCGGCGGCGGCGGACGGTTGATATCGAACGTATAGTTCGAAAGCGTCCAGTGCTGCAGGATGTGGGTACCGTTGACCGTTTCGTCCACGGTGATGACATGCGGTAGCTTGATGCCGCTCGTGTCTAAATATTCGACAGTGGCGGTCATCGTCATTTGTAATTTTGAAGAGAAATGCATACTGGCGTCCCACGAGGTAAGGAGGAGCCCGTGCGGCGTTTTTGTGAGTTTCGGTGTCACCGACATTTGCAGGTGCTCCGTCTGTCCCTCGATGACCTTGACGGAGTAATCGCTCGCCAGCGTGGTTTGGACGGCGCCATAGGTCACATATTGATTGACAATGTAATCGCTTCCCTCGCGGCGAATATGATAGGCGGAATCGTCCATCTTTCTTTCCTCGATGAGCGGGTCCCCGGACAGGACGTACGGGCTCCACATATCGAAGACGCCTTTTAACGTTCCCATATTTCCCTTGATGAGCTCCGTATACTTCGCAGGAAGATCGTTGGCAGAGTCCGCCATGCGGTGGATGACGATGCGCTGGCTATCGTTCATGACGGCAAGGAACCGGATCGTGTCGAGGATGTGGACGAGCGAATCGTCCGCTCTCCATTTAGCCATTTTCAGCGTCGATTGCCAATCGGGCGTAACGGTCGCGGAAAAGCTCGCAAGCCCTTCGCGGAGCAGGCCGTAGGTAACGCGGCGGGAGCCATCGAGCACGGCCTTCTGGTCAACGGACGAGCACGAAGCGAGCGATACGACAGAGATCGCAAAAAGCGCCAGGCGAACAGGAACCAGGGTCTTCATAAAGGTCGAACGGAACGAGAACGTTGTAAGGAGCACGAGAATGTTTTAAACAGCACGAGAACGTTTTAAGTAACGGAACAAGAACGTTTTAGCAAAGATACGGAGATTTAAGAATCGATACAAATGTAACCGCCAGTAAATTATTGAAAAGCGACTATAACTTATCGAAAAAATAAAATACAGGTCCATTCATGAAAGCTCCCGCAAAAAAGCACCCATCGACGACATAAGAAAAATCTGGAATTGAACTATTTGAAGGGTGCGGCGTTATTCGGGCGCAGTTTTTCAGCCCGGCTCGACCGGGACCCGGCAAAACCGGGATCGTATTCACCGTGGGAGTTCCTTCGGGAACGGGACCACTAAACCATAATCACAATGGCGAAAAAAGTAACAGGATTCATCAAATTGCAGATTCCTGCCGGGAAAGCGAACCCGGCGCCGCCGGTCGGTCCGGCCCTGGGACAAAAAGGTCTCAATATCATGGAGTTCTGCAAGCAGTTCAACGCTCGTACCCAAAAAGAAGGCGATTCGATCATTCCGGTCGTCATCACCGTCTATTCGGACAAGAGCTTCACGTTTGTCACGAAGACCCCTCCGGCCGCTTCGCTGCTCCTCAAGGCGGCGAAGATCGACAAAGGATCGAAAGAGCCGAACCGGAATAAAGTCGCGAAAGTCTCGAAGGCCGATCTCGAGGCGATCGCAAAGCAGAAAATGGCTGACCTGAATGCCGCTTCCGTGGAAGCCGCAATGAGCATGGTCGCTGGAACCGCCCGTTCGATGGGCATAACCGTGGAGGGATAAGCGATGCAAAAGCACGGTAAACGATATCATAACGTAGTCAAGAAGGCCTGGGGCACTGCCGACGGACAGTCGAAAGAGAATCCACGCCATAAGCCGGTCTCGATCCAGGAAGCGGTCAGCAAAGTGAAGCAGACGGCTTCGGCGAAATTCGATGAGTCGGTCGATATAGCGATCAATTTAGGGATCGATCCACGCAAAGCCGACCAGGCGATCCGTGGGACTGTTTCGCTCCCGCACGGCATCGGTAAAACGGTGCGCGTAACGGTCGTGACGCGAAATCAGGAAGCGGCTGCCCTCGCGGCCGGTGCCGATGAAGCCGGGTTCGAGCCGATCCTCGAAAAAATTCGTGGCGGATGGACCGATACCGATGTTATCATTGCTACGCCCGAAGTCATGGGCGAGTTGGGTAAGCTCGGTCGCATACTCGGTCCGCGCGGCCTCATGCCGAATCCGAAGTCCGGAACGGTGACGCAGGACGTTGCCAATGCGGTAAAGGAAGTGAAAGCCGGAAAGATCGAATATCGCGTCGATAAGGCGGGTAACGTTCACGCTTCCGTAGGGAAAGCTTCGTTCGAGGCGCCGAAGCTTGTCGATAACATCAATACCTTTTTAGGTACGATCATCCGTGCAAAACCGGCGACGGCAAAAGGCCAGTACGTCAAATCGGTTACGATCAGTTCGACGATGGGACCGGGCGTAAAAGTGGACGCCCAGGAAGCGATCAAAGCGCACGGATAAATGCCCGCGCCGCTGGTCGGCTGAAAATTTGGCTCGTCAAGTGCATAGGCTGCGGATAAGAAAACGCAGCCTATGTCATTTGAAAGCCACGATCTTGGCCAGACCTTCCAGAAGACGCTGATTGTTGTCGGCGTCATTATCGGGATTGCCGTCTTCTGGCTGGCGAGAGAAGTTTTTTTGCTGGTCTTTGCCGGGCTCCTGCTCGGCGTATTGCTCGATGGATTGAGCGGGCTTGTCTCGAAATTTTCACACCTTTCTCGCGGATGGTCGTTATTCATCACGATTTTCACGCTTGCATTCCTCACGGTGGCTGTTACCAATTTGCTGCTGCCGGGCATCATCGAGCAAATGAAGTCGCTGGAGGTAGAGCTTCCGGCATCGATCGAACGGCTCAGGGCTTATTTACGGCAGTATTCGTGGGGCAGCGAAGTGCTGGAATATTTCCCGTCCTTTCGTGAACTCGCCGGCGAGTCGAATGCACTCCTCCGTCAGCTTACGGGCGCCGTTTCGGCGACGGTGTTTATCGTCCTCCGGATGGTCCTCGTCCTGGTAATCGGAATTTATTCAGCCGTCGAGCCGAAACTATATCGAAGCGGATTTCTCCGGCTTTTTGCGCCCCGGCATCACGAGCGGATCGAGCGGGTCCTTGCGGCGATCCACGACCGCATGTGGTGGTGGCTGGTCAGCATCGCGGGGTCGATGTCCTCCCTTGCGATCCTGACGTTTATCGGCCTTCGCATTCTCGATCTGCCGCTTGCGCTGTCGTTAGCATTACTGACGGGACTCTTAACATTCATTCCGAATTTCGGCTCGATCATCAGCGCGGTCCCGCCGGTCCTGATCGGGCTCATGGAAAGCCCCGGCAAGGCACTCGCCGTGATCGGAATGTATGTGGTGATACAATTTTTAGAGGCCCATCTCGTCACTCCCTTGATCCAGCGGCGCACGATCCGAATGCCACCGGTGCTCGGAATTGGAGCGCAGCTTACCTTCGGTATTATCTTCGGATTTTTGGGATTATTGCTTGCCGCGCCCCTGATGGCCGGCATCCTGGCCGTCGTGCAGAGCATTTCGAACGAGCGCGTCGTCATGGAAACCGCACCGCAGGCAAACGCGACATAATTTTTGTAGATTTGCAGAAGATCCTTCATTGCCATGTGGACAATATGCTCTATTGTCCTGTGCAGAAGATCCTTCATCGCCGATGTCGAATGAACAGGAGTGAGAACGCGTAGGATGGCCCGGAAGCAATCGCATTACCCCCGAAAACATTTCGAGTTGTTTCGTCCAAACGCCCGGACGCGCCTGCAAACGGCAGCGAGCCTTCTCGGCCTTTTGGCAGGAGTGCTGATGCTCCTCCATCTGTTTCAAACGACCGATTTTTCGGGCGTGCCCACGCTGCTGGCCCGGCTCGGCATGGGGACCGTCCTGCTTATTTTAATTCCCTATTCGATCGCCGCGGTCCTCGATACGATCTCCTGGCGCCGGTTGCTCTCGATGGGCGTGCGAAGATTTTCGTTCCTTCGGATCTTTCGGATCCGGACGGCGACCGAAGCCGTCGTGATCACGGTGCCGCTCGGCTCGATCATTTCGGACCCGCTCAAGAGCTGGATGTTGAAACGGGAAATCGGACTCGGCCTTTCGAGCAGCGCCGCCAGCATCGTGCTCCGTAAAACGTTCCTTGGGTTCTGCCAGGGATTGCTGGCGCTCTCCATCGCCGCCTTTAGCCTGCTCCGGCCCGCCTCGATCGCTTCGGCGGGATTCAGCACGAGCCTGATCTGGACCCTCTTCGGCGCGGCTTTCGGGATCGTCGTCCTGTATGGAACGGCCCTGGGGCTCCTGTGCAATCGATCGTTTATCGACCGGTTCCATCGGTGGCTCGCGCGGCTTCCGTTCCCAAGGATCGGCCGGTGGTTCGGGGAGAAGGAACCGCAATTCCGCGAATTTAACGCGCACCTCCGTTCCTTTTCGTTCCAATCGGTCCTGACGTTTATCGCGCTCTATACCTTTATTTGGCTGACCGAGAGCATCGAGACCTATATGATCCTCGTGCTCCTGGGAGCGCACATGACGTTCCCGGAAGCCTTCCTGATGGAAGCCGCGTGCGTACTCATGCGGACGCTGATGCCGATGGTCCCCGGCGGCATTGGAGTGCAGGACACCGGCTATGTCAGTATCCTGACGACCGCCGGTAATTCCGATTCGCTTGCCGCGGCGTTCCTTGTCTTAAAAAGATTCCGGGAAGTCTTGTGGGCGATCGTCGGGTATGCCCTGCTTGCAACTTCGCGAAAAAAAGCGCTCGCGCCGGACCGTTCGTCCGAACCGCTCCTTGCCATGGCCTCAGAACCGTAATGCAGACGCCTTTCCATCATCGGACGGACCCGCAGCCGCGAAAAATTCTATTTATTTGCGGTTCGATGAACCAGACCCTTCAGATGCATAAGATCTCGAAGGAACTGCGGGCATCCGTGCCGAACGACGAGCATTATTTTACGCCCTACTATACCGATGGCGTGTTAGAGCGTTTTCGGAAATGGAACTGGCTCGAATTCACGATCCTGGGGAGCCGCAGCGCGAACCGCGTCTTAGAATACTGTGAAAAGAACGGACTCGCGCTCGATTACCAGGGGAAAAAGAACGCGTACGATCTGGTCCTCACTTGTGCCGATCTTATCGTTCCAAGGAATATTCGGAGCCTTCCGATCGTGCTCGTGCAGGAGGGAATGACGGACCCCGAACGCTGGGTCTATCAACTGGTGCGCCACGTTCGGATCTTTCCGCGATGGGTCGCGAGCACGGCGATGATGGGACTCAGCGGATATTACGAACGGTTTTGTGTCGGCAGCGAGGCGTACCGTCAACTCTTTATTCGAAAAGGAGCGCCGGCCGATAAAATTGTTGTCACCGGTATCCCGAATTTTGACGATTGCGCACAGCACCGGGACAATGACTTCCCCTACCTCGATTACTTCCTCGTAACCACCTCCGACATGCGGGAAACATTTATGCCGGAGAACCGGAAGGAATTTATTTTAAAAGCGGTCCAATTAGCGAACGGGCGGCCAATCGTTTTCAAACTCCATCCCAATGAAAATTGGGACCGCGCGAAACGAGAGATCGAACGATATGCACCGGGTTCCATGGTCTTTACCGAGGGCAACACGGACCACATGATCGCAAACTGCTCCGGGTTCCTCACCCATTATTCTTCAACGGTCTATGTCGCGCTGGCGTTGGGCAAGGAAGTCCACTGCGACCTCGATGTGCAGGAACTAAAGGAATTGTTGCCGCTGCAACATCGAAGCGGCGCAAAAAATATTGCGAGCGTGTGTCTCGCATTGCTGAACAAACGAGAAGCTTCTGTTCCCACAATATCGTTTTCGCGTACTCGTCATCCCCTTCAATGGGTACGCGCATGGTATCGGGGATTCCGAGCATATTCGGAATAATGGCATGTTTTTGAGTACTGCGAGATGCGAAGGAAGACCTACATCGAAGGAGGGCGTATTCTGGTTGATGGCTTATGTTAGGTGAAGGCTGATTCTGAATAAGGACGGATTCTGAATGAGAGCGATTATTTGTATCCAGGCGCGGATGACCTCCTCGAGGCTTCCGGGAAAAGTTCTGATGCCGCTCGCGCACGCTCCCCTGCTCGAACGAATGATCGAACGCGTACAGGCCGCGCGAGTGGGCGCGAAGATCGTTGTCATTACGTCCCGCGACCGGGCGGACGATCCGATCGCCTCCCTGTGCCGCCGGCTTGGGATCGAATGTTTTCGGGGCCATCGGACCGACCTTCTGGACCGACATTATCAGGCCGCGAAGCATTACGAGGCCACGATCGTTGCAAAAATTCCGAGCGACTGCCCGCTCATCGATCCGAGCGTGATCGAAAACGTCTTTCGCGCATTTTATGAACACCCCTGCGATTATGCGAGCAATTTACATCCGGCCTCGTATCCGGACGGGAACGATGTAGAGGTCTTTACTTTCGATGCCTTGGAACAGGCGTGGAACGAAGCGACGCAGGACTTTGAACGCGAGCATACGACCCCTTTTTTGTGGGAACGCCCGGACCGATTTACGATCGTCAATCGCGCGTGGGAATCGGGCTTCCAGTACTCGATGACGCACCGATGGACCATCGACTATCCGGAGGATTTCGAGTTTATTCGAACGGTTTATGATTATCTTTGGAAACCGGAGCGACCGGTCTTCTCGATGAACGATATCCTCGTTCTCCTTTCCGAACACCCGGAGATCGAGAAGATCAACGCAACGTATCGGGGCGTCAATTGGTATCGAAACCACCTCGATGCCCTGCACACCATCGGCTCGAACGAAACCAGAACGTTACAGGACGAACTCACGTGAATCCATTATCGCAAAAGCGCATCGGCGAATTGAACGATCTTGCACTTCGGGTGCGAGAGCATATTATTCGAATGGCAACGGACGGAGGATGCTTCATTGGCGCATCGCTTTCCTGTGCCGACCTGCTGGTCTATTTATATAGCGAGGTCCTGAACGTTTCCCCGGACCGCGTTCACGATCCCGACCGCGATTACTTGCTGCTTTCAAAAGGGCACGATGTACCGGCATTATACGGTACGCTCGCCGAACTCGGTTATTTTCCGAAAGACCGGCTCAAAAATCATCTGCGGACGAACGATTCCATCTATTGGCATCCGAACCGCGCCGTGCCGGGCGTCGAATTTCATTCCGGTTCGCTGGGGCACTTGCTTTCCGTAGGCATCGGGATTGCTATGGACCTCAAACTTCGGAAAGCTTCGAATCGCGTTTTCGTTCTATTGGGCGATGGCGAACTGAACGAAGGGTCTGTATGGGAAGGAATGCTGACGGCGGCAGCATACAAACTCGATAATATGATCGCCATCGTCGATCGAAACGAGTTCCAGGCCAATATTCGGACCGAAGCACTCATTCCGCTCGAGCCGCTCTCGCCGAAATTCGAGGCGATGGGATGGAATGCCGTCCGGACCGACGGGCACGACTTCGAAGCCCTGCACCGCGCGTTTTCCGAATTGCCGAACGAATCGAAAAGATCGAACGAACCGAAAAAGCCGACCGTGATTATTGCCGATACGGTCCGTGGAAAAGGATTGCCAGGTATTGAACGACGGGCCGATCGCTGGTTCGTTAATTTTACGCACGATGAAATTCGAATGCTCCTCGAAGAGCTGCACGGGAACGCTCAGGCCCGGTTAACCTCCGATACCTTGATGGTGCGATGAAGACCTACGAAGAAGTACTCCAAGATTGCGCGCTCGCCGATGACCGGATCGTCGTCATGACGGCCGAAAATCGCGCCGCCATCCGAACCCTTCCACCGCAGCTCGGCGAACGGTTCATCGATGTCGGCATTGCCGAACAGACCATGATCGGTGCGGCCGCCGGACTTGCGCTGCGCGGAAGGATTCCCATCGTCCATGCGCTGGCGACCTTCCTCACGCTCCGGGCCTTTGAATTCATTCGGGACGATGTCGGTATTGCCGGACTGCCGGTGAAACTGGTGGGCGGAGTTCCCGGATTCCTTTCCGATGGCAATGGGCCGACCCATCAGGCGATCGAGGATATTTCGCTGATGCGGGGCATTCCGAATATGCAGGTCTTTGCGCCGGCGGACATGGACGATCTCGCCAGTACGCTCCCCACTATTTTAAATTCGCCGCACCCTTGCTATATTCGCTATCCGGCGTCCACGCCGACGCAGGTCGAGAGGACCGTGTATGACATCGGGAGATCGGAGCACGTCGCGAACGGAAACGATGTAACGATCCTGACCTACGGGTTCCTGCTTCGCGAAGCGCTGGTCGCGAAACGAATCCTCGAACAACACTCGATCTCCGCCGGCGTCATCGACGTTCGATGGCTGAAGCCGTTCGATTGGGAAGGCATTCTGCCTCTCGTCCGGCATTCGGGGCTTGCCGTTACGTTCGAGGACCATTTTTTGACAGGCGGGCTTTTTTCCATTCTTTCCGAGGCGCTCGTCCGCAACGAACTTTCCGTTCCCGTCCTTCCGATCGCGCTGGAAGAGCGATGGTTCAAACCCGGTCTGTTACCCGATGTCCTCGCGTTCGAGGGCTTTACCGGAGCTCATCTCGCGGAACGAATTCGAGCACGGTTCGATAAGCGGCCGTTATCGCCGAAGCGGACCGTTCATCAGGAAGCAGTCGGAATTGGCTAAAATTTCTAACCTTATGGCAAACACAGTTTCCTCCAATACCACCTACCCCGGCATTACGCATAGTAACGCTCTTTTTCAGCGCGCGACCGGGCTCATTCCCGGATATACGCAAACGCTTGCAAAGGGACCGGGGCAATACGTCAACGGGGTTGCGCCAAAGTATCTCGAGCGCGGGAAAGGTTCTCATGTCTGGGATGTCGATGGGAATGAATATATCGACTACAATATGGGCATCGGACCGCTCAGCCTCGGGTATGCCTATCCCAAAGTCGATGACGCCATTCGGCGTCAACTCGAGCTCGGAATTACGTTCTCGCAGCCGCACCGGCTGGAAGTCGAAGTGGCGGAACTGATCCGGGAGGTCGTGCCGAATGCCGAGATGGTGCGATACAGCAAGACCGGATGTGACGTTACGACGGCTGCCGTTCGCCTCGCGCGCGCCTACACCGGAAGAGAAAAAGTCCTCTGCTGCGGATATCACGGCTGGCACGATTGGTATATCTCCGTGACGGACCGAAACCGCGGGATCCCGAAGTCGGTCCGGGACTTAACCTATACGTTCAATTACAACGACATCCAATCGCTTGTGGACTCCATCGACGAAGAAACCGCCTGCGTCATATTGGAACCTGTCGTCTTCGAAGCACCGAGAGATAACTTCCTTCAAAAGGTCAAAGACGTTTGCAATGCGAACGGGACACTCCTGATCTTCGACGAAATGTGGACGGGCTTTCGCCTCGCCGTAGGCGGCGCACAGGAATATTTCGGCGTTCATTCCGATCTGCAATGTTTTTCGAAAGCGGTGGCGAACGGAATGCCGATCTCGATCCTGTCGGGCCGAGCGGAGATCATGTCGTTGTGCGAAAAGGATATTTTTTTCTTTACGACGTTTGGCGGAGAAGCGCTCTCGCTTGCGGCCGCAAAAGCGACCATCGAAGAGATCCGCGATCGCAATGTTCCCGAATATCTCGCCCGGCAGGGCCGAACGCTGATGAAGGGATATAACCACATTGCCGTCGAACTCGAAATGGCCTACACGCGGGCCTCCGGGATGGACTGCCGCTCCCTGGTTTCGTTCGATGCGTCCGCCGGGAATCCGCTGGAATTGAAATCGTTCCTGCAGCAAGAGCTGATCAAACGAGGTATTTTATGGAGCGGAATGCACGTCGTCTCCTTCTCGCATTCCGATGAAGACATCGCCTATACGCTCTCCGCGTATCGGGAAGTACTTCCGCTCCTGCGAGATGCCGTAGCGTCGAATCGCGTTCGCGAACGGCTGCTCGGCGAGCCGGTGGAACCGGTTTTTCGTAAAACGAGTAATTTTAACACAAAACCGGTCACGCGTACCGCGCTCACCGCTTGATTTGCCGAGCGATTGATTATAGATATGCCCATTGCGGAAATCCTATCTATGCCCGAAACCATGCACCGATCCGAGCCAGGAACCATGCTGGAATCTGAATCCGAACTCCTGCAGCAATTTTCCTTAGCAGGAAAAGTTGCGGTCGTGACCGGTGCGCTCGGATTGTTAGGCCGGGAGCACTGCATCGCGCTCGCCAGTGCCGGGGCGAACGTGGTCGCACTCGACCTGGACGACGATCGATGCGGGGTGTTCGTGTCGGAACTTTCGGAGCGATTTCAACGGGACGCGCTCGGAATATCGACCGACATCACCAGTTCCTCTTCACTCCGCGCGGCGGCGGAATATAGCCTGTCCGAATTCGGCCACGTCGATATCCTGGTCAATAATGCGGCCGTGAACGATAAGTTCGAGGACCCGGCCATGGCCGGTGAACTTTCACGATTCGAGCAGTATCCGCTCGAGGCCTGGGAGCGTTCCTTAAAGGTGAACGTCACGGGGACGTTCCTGCCCTCGCAAATTTTTGGTTCCGAAATGGTACGCGCCGGAAATGGGAGTATTATTAATATTGCCTCCACCTACGGCGTGGTTGCGCCAGACCAATCGCTCTATCGGCGGCCGGACGGTTCCCAGCCGTTCTATAAATCCCCTTCGTACTCCACGACGAAAGGGGCGGTCCTGGCTTTTACGCGCTATCTTGCGGCCTACTGGGGAACGGCCGGGGTCCGGGTGAACGCGCTTTCGCCCGGCGGCGTGGAAAACAGCCAGGAAGAATATTTCATAAAAAATTATTCGGCGCGCACCATGCTCGGTCGGATGGCGCAGCCCTCGGACTATCGCGGCGCACTCGTCTTTCTTGCGAGCGATGCTTCCCGGTACATGACCGGGGCAAACCTTATTGTCGATGGCGGCTGGACGGCATGGTAATACAATGAAAAAAATCACCGAAACAGAGGCGCGGAAACGAGCGAACCGGATCACGCTCGTCCTCACGGATGTCGATGGCGTCCTGACCGACACCGGGGTTTACTATTCCGGCGACGGCGAAGAACTAAAACGATTTAGCATCCGCGATGGCATGGGAATGGACTTATTGCGAGCGATGGGCATCGAGACGGCGATGATTACCCGCGAGGACTCGCCCCGCGTTGCCGCGCGATCGAAAAAACTCGGGCTTCCCTACTACTTCGCCGGTATCATGGATAAACGGGCGTTCCTTCCGGAACTTTTAAAAGCGACGGGCCGATCGGTCGAGGAACTTGCTTATATCGGCGACGATGTGAACGATGTCGATATCATGGCCGCGATTTCAGAACGCGGCCTTACCGGCTGCCCGCTGGATGCGATGCCCGCCGCCAAAGCCGTTGCTCATTACGTTGCCAAAGCGCCCGGCGGCCAGGGCGGATTTCGAGATTTTGCAGAGTGGATCATGAAGCATCGAAAAAAATAATTTGTCGTTAACGTTGAACGTCCTTGTCTATGTACATACCTGTTGTGCGTATTGGAAAGCAGTTTGTCGGCGATGGGGAGCCGGTGTTTGTCATCGCCGAGATCGGCATTAATCATAACGGCTCGCTCGATCTTGCGAAGAAACTGATCGACGCCGCCGTCGCGGCCGGCTGCGACGCCGTAAAGTTCCAAAAACGGACGCCGGAGCTGTGTGTGCCCGCCGATCAGTGGTATGCCGAACGCGAAACGCCATGGGGCCGCATGACCTATATCGACTACCGGCGCCGTGTGGAATTCGATCTCGCCGCCTACGCCGAGATCGACCGTTATTGCCGAGAACGAAAAATCCTGTGGTTCGCCTCGTGCTGGGACGAGCCGAGCGTCGATTTCATCGAAGCCTTCGACCCGCCGTGCTATAAGATCGCTTCCGCATCCGTCAGCGATCTTCCACTGCTCGAGAAGGTCCGATCGACCGATAAACCGGTCATGCTATCGACGGGAATGTCCACCATGGAAGAGATCGAAGCCGCCGTCGCCACGCTTGGAACCCAGGACCTCCTGATCGCGCATGCGACCTCGACGTATCCGTGCCCGGTCGAAGAACTGAACCTGCGAATGATCTATACCCTTCGAGACCGTTTTCCAACATGCCCCATTGGATACTCCGGCCACGAAGTCGGGCTCGCGCCGACCTGGGCGGCGGTCGCGATGGGAGCGAGTTTTGTGGAACGCCATATCACGCTCGATCGCGCGCTCTGGGGTTCGGACCAGGCGGCCTCCGTCGAGACGGTCGGATTCATCAAACTTGTCGAAAATATACGTGACATCGAGCGAGCCCAGGGCGACGGCATTAAGCGCGTTTACGAAAGTGAACTTGCGCAAAAAAAACGCCTGCGCCGCCAGCCTTCCATGCACGATGGGTTTGCGGCACCAGCGAAATAAGATCCATGGGTGATATTCGCTGGATCTCGACCGGAGCCATTGTTGCCGGAGCGCTGATGATTGTTGCGCTGGAACGTTGGCGCCCCTACGATAACGGCCAGCGTTTTTTACGCAAACAGTTCTTCAACGATCTGATCCTGTATGGGATCGCCCAAAGTTATGTTCTGGCCCTTGTGATCTCCTGGCTCCTGGAGCATATTCCCTATTTCACGCAAATCTCGAAGCTTGGAATTATTTCACCCTGGCCGATCGGGGCGCAGCTCCTTTTTTTCCTGGTCGAGCACGACCTCTATATTTATTGGTTCCACCGCTGGCAGCACCACTCCCCCGTGCTGTGGCGCATTCACGAAGCTCACCATGCAACGGACGAAGTCGATTGGCTCTCCGGCGCACGCTCGCATTCGATAGAAATCCTGATTAATCAGGGGATCGAATTCGGTGCGCTCATACTCTTAGGGGCATCCCCGGCGGTCGTCGTGATCAAAGGTGCCGTCGATGCCGTCTGGGGAATGTATATTCATTCCAATATCGACGCACATTCCGGAAAATTACAACGCGTCATCAACGGACCGGAAATGCACCGCTGGCACCATGCCACCGATGACGAAGCACACAATAAAAATTTCTCCACAAAATTAGCCATTTGGGACTGGCTCTTCAGGACCGCATATCTTCCAAAAGAACGAAAGCCTGCCGGATATGGACTGGGTGAACTGAATTTCCCGAAAAATTATTTCGCCCAGCACGCCTTCGCATTCCGAAGAAATTAATAGGTGAGCAGCACGCGCAAGGTGTCGTAGAGCGGGGTGCCGGCATTGCTCGGGGAGATACTGTCATGCGGAGTCGTCAGTGCGATCCAGGCAGAATCTTTCCCACTGCCGGCGGGCAACGACGCCGGGTTTACGAAGGCGCTGACATTATGGGTGCTGGAGTCCGGGAACTCCCCAATGGAGAAGTGGATGAGCGCCGTATCGCCCCCGTATCCGGCAACACTGAGCCGGAAGGAACAGCCGCAACTCAGGCCCAGGGATGCATTCTGCGAAGGGCTCGTCCGCGCGAGCGCGAGGCTCGATGGCGCGGCATTAAGCGTCACCGGCGTATTCGGTTCCGGTGGCGCCGTCGGAGCGCAGGAATTGGAACTTATCACAATCGCGGACAGCACCGCGAAACCCATCGCCCGTTCGAGTATTTTTCTCAAGATCATTCCGAATTGATTTTTCCCTGAATATGGATTTTTCTGCGTTTTAAGAGGTTTCCTTAATGAACAAGGATGACTTCTCATAGTTCACGGTGTTAACTTCTCATCGTTGGCTGTGTTTATAAAACGCCCCCACGGGCAATCGGTTACAAAATAATTTATGCCAGATCGCCTTTCATCTACCGAAATCGAAGAAAAATTACGATCTCTCACGGGATGGGCGCTGAATCCAACCGTGCCGCAGATCGAGCGAACGTACGTTCGAAAGAATTTTTTGGACGCGGTACAATTTATTCGTGAGATCGCCCCGCTCGCGGAAGAACGGGACCACCATCCCGATATCCTACTATCGGGATACAAGAACGTAAAGGTCATGCTCTCGACCCATTCCGCGGGCGGCATCACTCAAAACGATTTCGATCTCGCCGCTGCCATCGATAACATTCCTGCGTAATGCACATCAAGCTTTTCTTCTCCATCGCCCTCATTCTGTTCCTCGCGCGAAATTCTCATGCGCAGGACGAGATCGAGCATCTCTCGCCTTTCGCGCACGGCGCCGGACGGACGTATGCCCTATCGTCACGTGGCCTGGACGCCGTGGGGCTCAATCCTTCCCTTCTCGCATTCGGCACCGCCCGGCCGATTGAAATTACGCTGTTTCCGATATCCTCGTTTGGGATCGATAAGGGACCCAGCCTTTCGCAGATCAACGGGATTTCGCAGGGATTTCAGGGCAACGGGCTTTCTTCGACCCAGATTTCGAACACCCCCGATAGCATCTCCCAGGGCGATTCGACTCGGGAATCGCTCGCCAATCTTCTCGGAGGAAATAATCTTTCGAGTTCCATCGACTTGCGGGTGTTCGGGCTCTCCTATTATAATCCCGATTTTGGCGGCCTGGCACTGACGTGGACGATGCATTCGGCCCTGGAAGCTTCGATCCCGGATGCGCTCTTAAGCTACATTGGCGTGGGTGCGGCGGGGCGCCTCGCTCAAGGGTATCAGCTTTCCCCGCAAACGATAACATTGCAGGCCCTATGGTACAGCGAATACACGCTCTCCTACGGTCGAATGCTGATCGGGACGCAGGGTTCCTCGCAGCTTCAGTTATTGGGTGGAGTCGGCGTGAAGTATATAACCGGTATTGCCGCGTTCAACCTGAATCAGGGAATATTTTCTATTAACGAGCCGGAGCCGCAGGGCGGGCATTATGTCGTCAGCGTCGATTACCAGATGCAATCGGCCTATCCTAAAGAATTCAATTTCAATAATTTGCCCACAACGTTCTCCTTTAATCTTATTAAAAATGCTTCCGCGGGCAGCGGCTATGGCGGCGATATTGGGTTTACGCTCGGTGCGTTCGATAGCCTGCAGCGTTCGCCATGGGAATTTGCCCTGAGTGTTTCCGATATCGGCAGCATTCGATGGAATTCGAATGTCACCGTCCGGTCGGCCGATACGGTTCTTTCTCCGCTCACGTCCCAAAGCAATAAGGACACGATCAATAATCAACTAAAAGCGCTTGGCGGAAGGCTCGATACTACAGCCGGTTCTTTTACAACGCAGCTTCCCACGACGATCCATATCGCGGGCGCGCTCGACCTCTCGCAAATTGGTTTGTCGATGAGTAACGGTTCGATCACGGCTGCAGCCGAATATGCCCTCGGACTTGTCAATGTCGCCGGCGCTCCGACGCACGGAAGGTTCGGTATTGCTGCGATCCTCGACGAACCGGGAAGTGCCTTTTCCTACCGGACATCGCTTGGTTTCACGACTCAGGACGGCATAAGCGATCTGACTTTCGGGTTCGGTGTCGGATTCGGCAATACGATCTTACTCGATGCCGGCACGGACGGAGTCACCCAATTATTTAAGCAAAACGGGCATTCAGACTTCGTTTTCGGACTTAAAGTGCTTCTTTAATAAGCGCCTGTGAAGTGCTCTATTCCAATGGTATTCCCATCTTCGATCAATCTGCAAAAATAAACGCCCTGCGGCAGATTGACCGGTCGCCAGGATATCGAATGGAGACCTTCAGCGAGTATTCCTTCGGATAATGTGGCAATAGGTCGGCCGAGAATGTCCGAGATCTCAATCGAAGTTTCTCCGGCTGAAGCCAGCGAAAAACTTATCGCATAGGTCTGCATCGTTTTAGCAACGAGCAGGTCGGAATGCTGTGAAATCGAAGCAGGCTTGACGTCCAGTACCTTCGGAAGCGAACCGTCCAACAGCCAGTTGTGCGGATCGAAGACCATACGATTCACCGGTCTCTCGAAGGAAAATGCAAACGGTTTAAGCAGGGCGTCGTCCCATACTTCGACGGTGGTATCGATATCGGGCCCGATAAATTCGAGTTCGATCGGCATGATGAACAGCGGACTCGTTGGCGACGAACCGGACTGGGAGATTGCGACCGAGGGATGAAGGCTCTCCGAATTGTTCCATGCGACATCGTAGATCGGATACCCGTCGCCGTATATCCACTCGTCAAAAAACCACTTCATGTCGCGCCCCATGGAACGTTCGATGGAGGCACGCAGATCTTCGGTCGAAGCGACTCCATACCGCAGGGGACCCGAAACATACTCCCGAAGGCACCGGAAATATGCGGAATCGCTCCCAAGAACGAAATTCAGCATGTGGAGCACCATCGCGCCCTTCCCATACACACGGCGGCCATCGAACGCATCGTAGGGTAGCGCACTATCGGGAGTATAGACCGACCCGCCCGGATTCGAGGTCACAAAATTCTCGGTGATCTTCACGACCGAATCGAACGGAAGCGAATAATGCGAATATTTTTGGAACAGGTCCGCCGTGTAGGTCGCAAATCCTTCGTTCAACCAGCAATCGTTCCACGTCTTACAGGTGACCGCATCGCCAAACCATTGGTGCGCTGTTTCATGGGCTACTAAGTTGGTGTCGGCGTCGTAACAAAAAGAGAGCGTCTCGTTTTCCATTCCGCCGCCAAGCCATTGCAGGAAACCGTACTTCTCTTTTTTAAAGGCATACGGCCCGAACCACTTCGAATAAACATCGAGCAACGTATCGATCAGGACCAGCGAACGGGGCATCGTGTCGATCGAATTGGGAAACACATAATCCAATATCCGCATGCTGTCCCCATCCGCCCAATGGTGCCAATATCCGATCGTGTCGAATATGGTGCAGACAAACGCGATCAGGTAATGATCGATCGGATACGACTCGTGCCAGTAAAACGTCGTCGTCGAATCACGATCGACCGTTCTTAAGAGAATGCCGTTGGAACCTATCGAATTTGGCTTTGGGCATGTCAGTACCAGGTCGGCGGAATCGAGTTTGTCGGCCGGGTTATCTTTGCAGGGCCACCAGTCCTTTGCTTTATACGGTTCGCTCGTCGTCGATGAATACGGAATCCCCGGGTGAGGCCAGGTCTGCGTAGCATGGATATAGCCTCCACGGTCCGAATACCCATGATAAAAAATCACGACATCGAAGGGCTGCTGCGGCGCGTAATTGTGGTTCAGCGTCACAAACAATTTGTCCCCGAGATGATCGTACACCGCGGCCAGACCATCGACGAAGACAGAATCGACCGAAAGCATCGGCGTGAGGCTTAACTGGACCGTCCGGTCGGGACGAAGGGCATTTGCCCGAGCGAGAAGTTCCGCAGACCCTGCGAGGGATTCGGTATCGGGGCGCACGGAGAGCGTCAGTTTGACGTAATGGACGTCGAAAGAAGAATCGTTATCGACAACGACCGTATCGGCGGCAGGATTGGCAAAGGCCAGCCGCGAAAACAGCAGGAAAAGACACCCGAGCGCTATTCGCATGCTAATCAAAGCTTCCGGCAAAAAAAATAATTCAGTGAATTTCGGACGGTAGATTCCTGTTGCTTACCTCTTATGATTTCTGACCCGCTCGATTATGGCGCCTTTCTTCCCTTCGTTCGAGACAACGAAACGTTCGTCCTGACGACTCACGTCAATCCCGATGGGGACGCACTCGGTTCGGAGATCGGTTTCGCCGAATGGCTGCTATCCCTCGGAAAAAGCGTACGTATCGTCAACCACTCGCCGACGCCATATAACTACACGTTCCTGGACCGCCCCGATCCCCTCGTCCAGCAATTCGACGAAAACGTACATACGGCGATCGTTCAAAATGCCGATGTCATTTTCGTTCTGGACGTGAATGACGCCGACCGGACCCGTTCCCTTGCAACGCTTCTCGAACAGAGCCGACACCCGGTCATCGTGATCGACCATCACTTAAATCCAAAGCCGTTTGCCACGCATTACCTCATCGATACCGAAGCCTGCTCTACCGGAGAGCTTATTATGCGCCTCATCGCGTATGCAAAACCGATTTTAGGGGGAGAAATCTCGAAAAAAGCGGCGACGGCGTTGTACGTCGCTATCATGACAGATACCGGAAGCTTCCGCTTCCCGCGAACGACCGCTGCCGTTTTCCGCATGTGCGCCGACCTGATCGAATTGGGATCGGACCCCGTGATGACCTATAATGAAATCTATAATACTTCCCCGCCGGGGCGCCTTCACCTGATCCGCGATTCGCTGACCTCACTCGAATATCACTACGATGGCCGCGTAGCGGTGCAGGCGGTCCAGCAGTCCCAACTGAAAGCGGCAAACGCGCTCGAAGAAGATGTGGACGGTTTAGTACAGCTCCCCTTTCAGGTAAAAGGCGTCGTGCTTTCGGTATTCCTGTTGGAACTTAAAGAGGGATGGAAAGTCTCGGCGAGGTCGAAGGACAACGTCTCGGCCGCCCGTCTTGCACAGAGCTTCGGCGGAAACGGACATTTCCATGCCGCCGGCGCGCGCGTAAAACCGGGACCCTCGTTCGGTGACATGATACAAAAGATCGTCGAAAACGCCGGCACCGTCCTCGCCGAAGCCAACGCCCTCACGCCCGAGCCCGCGTAACACGCCACGCATGTAACAAAGCCCTCAGCAAGCATGTAGCATAGCCTTCAGGCTGTCCCCGGCCTTTAGGCCGCGAGGCCGACCTGCCGGCACTACAAAGCACTCCAGTTTCTCAAAATTGGCGTTTATTACAGACGAACACCTAAGGAAGCTTCCACAATTCGGAATAATACACATCCGATTCCCCGCTCGCTCGGCATCGCGATCGGCGTTTGGAGCGTCAATCTGCGACGTGTTCGTGTGGAGCAGTAGATAGCTGTCCCTTTATTTGAGCAGATAGATTGATCGGTTGTGCATCCCATCAAGTCCCGAAGGGACGCAGTACCCGCAGCCCGGGGTGGAGCGAAGCGGAACCCTGGGTAATGATACAGTTACCAACCCTAAGCCCTGAAAGGGCGATGTGAACGCCGAATTTTACAACGACCTTTCGGGCTTTGGGTTTGAATGGACCTTGATCACGCCCGGCGTGAATACAATGATCGAGTTAAACAGACTCAATGGAGGGAGCTTTTGCAGAAAGCGACTCCGCTTGAGGATGAAGTTCCGCTTTCCGTCGACTTTTTGTTTTCTCATGCCGACTTTTAAATTTCTTTGAGTATTCTCGCAATATGGCGATGTCGGATAGGATTTCACTCGGAGAAGGCCTTGCATCGTGCAAATCTTTTGAGCGATCATGTCCCCTAAACCATTTACTTGCTTTAGAATAATTTAAATCGATTAAATTGAAGTCGCTGCTTTCCACGTCTACTTCAATTAATTTCATCGGTTGAACGCTGTTTCGATACCGGCACACAACCTTATAAAGCAAATCATCTTCAATGCATGATTCCCAGCATTCCCGCAGCAAGCCGTAGATAAGCGCAGCTTTCTCATTATATTCTTCCCTTTCATCGAGATAGAGGTGCTTAATTTTGTGAACCCTTTCTTCTAACATCTGACATCGTTGCGTAACAGGAAGACCAGACCACGGAGCGCCCTCAGTTGAAATCCCTGAATTTTTGCTGTCACGTCTAACAGAGTGAACCACCATATTAATGGAAGTTCCAGCCTTTGCAAAGTTTTCTTGAGCGTCACGCAATTCCATCAAGAAGCCGATGTTATGGGTAAAAATTATTACCTGCCTTTTAGCACCTTCTTGAACTAATCTTTCTGCTATCTTCGAATAGTAAATGTGATCCAGTGATGAAGCTGGATCGTCTAATACAATTGGATTCGAATGTGGAGCAAGCTTTAATTCTGAAAGAAATCCCGCAATTCCAATAACTCGAGATTCACCTTCACTAAGAACCTTTGATAATGGATTGTGAGTAATTGCTCCTTGCAAAACCAGCTCATGCAAAGTCTCGCCCGATGATCCTTTGGCTTCAAAAGATATCGGAAGACGCTTTTCACTGTCAAGAAACTCGAGTTCAGACTTGAATGCATCCTTCAGCTCTGGTGTAAGATGCCGCGCAATGATTTGCTTTCCTTCGTTGGTTATTGATGTGGTTTTTAGCAATGAAGCAGCTTTTTTTAGAGAAGCATTTTTTCTCAATATTTGAACATGCAAAATCACATCTGCCTTTCTTCGAAAGAGTGCTTTTCGTGATTTTAATTCTCTAATTTCGTTTGAAAGTTTGAGATATTCCTCGGGTTTTGCTGCTTCGGTTATTTCTGTAATCTTATTTTTAATCCCCGATGCAATAGACTGAAGTGAAGTCGCAGGAGAAATGGGCCAGTCATCCATACTAGCTTCTTCCTCTTCATTGCGTAACAGTTCCAACGCATGGTTCTTAATTTTAGTTATTTCATTATGAAAAGCTTTAAACATCTCAGAAGCGTCATTACTGAATGTTTTTAATTCGTCACATAGAGAATCCAATGCTTCGTTTGAAAGCGGATTCAATTTCGTAAGTTGCTCGAGAGTGGATGTAATCGCATTACGCTTAGATTCGAGAATAGTACTCGTGCTATCCTCCATAAATCGCTTGAATCGTTGAAACCGATCAATTGCCTGGTCGCTTAATGGCTGTTGGCATAATACGCATAGGGCGCCTATTGAAGTGTTTGGAAAGTCTTCACCCGGATATGCGATATTTTCGGAATATGCTTTTGCAGCTTTATAAAGGAGTTCCCATTCGTTTGTTGAAGCGACTCCATTTAGTGAATCACGAATTTCTCTTTCTGATACAGCAATACGATGCGCTTCTTTTGCTGCTTTTAGTTCTACCAGAATATTCTTGATTCCGTGATTGCTCAGCTTTCTGCATGAGGCAGATAGCGATTCCGAGCCTGAAGCAGCATTGAAAATTCTTTGAGCAACTCTTTCGAGTTTCGAAGCCTCTTCGATTGCTTTTTCAGGTGAACTTTTACTTGCAAGCTCAGTTTTTGAAGTTAGGATTTCTTCCTCAACATCACTCCACGTGCAAGCAGTCGCTATCTGTACTGGAGTGGTGGTTTCTGACAAATCATTTAGAAATTCAGCTGCTTTTGTCCCTGCTACAATCTCGTAGTCCTGAATTTGATCAGGAACTGAAATTTCGTTTAGTACTAATGAGCGCACCTTAAGAACGACTTCAGCTAATTTCCCAAATATATCACAACCATATGGCAAATAACTTATTTCGTTCTTTTCGTCCGTTATCACACGTGCACAACGGCCATCGAATACACTTATATTTGTGAAAATCGGGTCGGGTTCAACTCCTTGAGTCCAACGGATGTCTTTCAGCGTTCCATCATGCTTAATATTCAAAATAGCGGAAGGGATCAAACCTTGGCTGGGTACAAAAACATTAGGCAAAATAAGTTCCTTATCCCTTGCTTGACAAGCCAGTTTTAAAATTCGAGCGTATCCTGATTTCCCAGATCCATTTTCCCCATATACAACTGTAATACCATTTTCGGCAAACGATTGCTTTTGATCACTTTTAATTATGTTAACGTTTCGCACATTTTCAATTGAAAGTAATCGAAGGTCAACTTCTTGAGACGGAATTCCCGATACAGTTCCTTGCGAGGGGGGTATCGATTTTAGAGAAGTCGGCTGCATTAGTATGCTTAATTCTTGTTTCGCAAGCACAAGAATTTCGGAATAGTCTTCCTCAGACAATGGGCGATCACCTGCAGAGAGCAGTCGGCGTACAGCGTCGGCTTGCCACTTCGGAAGTGACTTTCTCGCCCAAAAAATAATATCATCAATTGCAGCCATGACCCTATTTCGCGATTATGTATTAAAGCCAACCCAAAAATACGAAATTTCCCCTAACCTTGCGGGAATTATGCGCGGTGAACGGAGTACATGGGCTTGATGTCCCGCCCGCCATGGCAGTGCTCCCGAAGTGGTACTTCGGCTTTTGGGACCGAACTATCATTTCGGTCCACACTGGTAATTGGAGCGGGCCGTCGTGGGCTATTGAAAACAGAACTATCTTCGCATTCGTATGCTTTTACCCGTATGGATTTTTTAGTAACGGTGGACGACAGTCTTGCCACTTCTTTCCTTCAACTTATGAAAAATATTCGGCGAGTGAAGATCGAGCGCGTTTCGCCGGAAAAGAAAAAGCTGATACGTGAAATCAAGCGATCGATCGAAGAAGTAAATGCTGCCGACCGTGGCAAACTCCGATTGCGCCCGGCACGAGACCTGCTCCGTGAACTTTAATGTAACTACAACGCCAACATTCGACCGTCAGGCGAAATCGTTGGGACCGAAATATCATTTCGGTCCACACCTTAATTGGCGCAGGCCGTTACGCCTGCACTTAGCCCCGCTCCTCGTCCCGCTTCCGGAGCAGCGGCGTCTCACATCACGTCAATCCCCTCACCGCCTGGAATACCTGATCGACTTCGATGGCTCGAATACACAGGAAGTGTTCCGCGGGGTCCTGGCGGTAGCAGGTTAGGGGTTTCGGGGAATAGACAAAGCAAGGGCGGCATTCGATGCCGGTGTGAACGATCGTGTAGCGCGTTTTCCATGGATGGACGTAGGTCTCGTTGGTCGGGCCGAAGATAGCGACGGTCGGCAACCCGAGGGCTCCCGCAATGTGCATCAGCGAGGAGTCGTTAGAGACAAATAATGTGAGCGCCCGCATGATCGCTGCGGAGTCCAGAATACTTTTTGTTTCGACCGGAATAATGGCATTCCCCGCTTTTTGCCGTATGATCGCATTGGCGTCTTTGTCCTCCGGCCCTCCGAAGAGCAGGACCTTCATGCCAAGTTCATTCGTAAGTCGAACGGCTAACGCCGCAAATTTTTCCGGTTCCCACCGCCGCCGTATATGGTTCTTGAACAAGGCGGTCCCCGCATGGAACCCGACGAGGGGCATCTCCTTCGACAAGTGGTGCTCGCGCAGCCATTCCTCGCGGAAGGCTTCGTGCGAGGAGGCGATGTTGAGCCGTAGCGCCGGCAGGAGCTCTTCTTTTAGTTCCTGCCGGATGCCGAGCAGCGAGAGCAGCCGGACATTCTCCTCGACGCAATGGAGCGTATCGTCTTCGAGAAGCGTCTCGGTGTTGAGCCAGCTCAAGTTCTGGGGATCGCGGCGGCGGTATTTTATTGCAAGGCGGCGTTTCGCGCCGATCAGGAATGCAATGAAATTATATTCCCGCCGATTTTGGGGATAGACATTGATCGAGACATCGAAACGAAGCGTTCGAAGATCGGAAACGAATTTCAAAGCCCCCGATTTCGATGCATTCAAAAAATCGTAGTAGTGGACCCGGTCGATGAACGCATCGTGCTCGTACATCTCCTTCGTGCTCGAGAACATGATGAAGGCATGGATCTCGGCATCGGGTCTTGCCTTTCGGAGCAATTCGATCATCGGCGTGGCAAGCAAGGCATCGCCAATTCCGGGCAGAGCGAGCACTAAAATTTTTTCTCTCGCCATGATCGTCAAATCGAGTCCGATGTCACGGTCTTTTGTTTTGTGCGCCGCTCCTGAAAGACGACGATACCGAGGCCGCCAAGAGAGACGAGGAGCGTGAGGACCGTAATAAGGCTCCCCGCCGCAAACGCACTCGACTCGTAGTGGAGCGTCACCGTATGATGACCGGCGGGAACTTCAACCGCCCGCAGGGTCGTAAAAGCACGATATAGTTTTGCCGGCCGGCCATCGACGTAGGCCCTCCACTCCGGATAATAGATCTCGGAAAAGAACAGCATGGCGTTCGAAGCCGTGGTCACGGACGCTTCGATACGATTGTCGCCATAATACGCGATCCGGGCCGTGGCGGCCGGATCGGCCGGTCCCAGCGGCCGCTCGAGCGGCTCTTCGAGCAAGATCCGATCGCGGTAATCGTAACTCGAATCCGTTTTTAATCTTTGGAGTGCGGCGGAATCGGGAAGGATATCCGCCGTATAGTATAGCTTGATGCGCGGCATGTAGTTCGGGCGCATTCCAAAGCCTGGCGAGGGGCCATTCGTGATGGACCACTTCACGTTCATCAGGTCCATGCTCGCTTCCGAATTAGCCATGTCCGGGAACACCCGCTGCAGGACGAGCGGGTCGTATCCCTCGATGAGTTGAATCCGGTCGTAGGCTCCCTGATTGCGCTTCAGGAGCATTTCACTTCCCAGGCGCGTACGCGCACGGCTCAATTCTTTTTCTTCGTCCTGCTTCAGCATCGTGACGAGTTCAGGCTGCTGGCGGAATGCATCACGCGGGTCTTCCGGTGACGCGTTCAGCGACATTCCATACGAACAGAGCTCGATAATCGTCGTAGCGATCGCAAGCCCGGCAAACAGTTGACCGCGTAACTTCCCGAAATAATGGAGCCCGGTAAAAACGATCAGCGCAAGCACGGGAAACGTCGCAAGACTGGCAGCCCACGCGATGGACTCATCGGCCCCTTCGGGCGCCGTCTTAAGAAATGACGTTGCATGGAACATCCCGGCGATCGCCAACAACCACGGCAGGACGAGAACTACCCGGGCCACAATGCCTTTGCCGCCTCCCCACTTTTGTTCGTTCGCCCGAATGGCGTGCGAAAGCCCAATGCCCGCGAGCGCGCAACTCGAAAAGCTGAAGAGCACCATCATTCTCGCCGGCGTTCGGAACTTATCGAACAACGGGAGCTGGAAGAACAGCCGGTACAGAAAAAAGTGATCGCCCAGCGCAAACAAGACCGCAAGGAGCGCCATGCCGGCAAGGAACGGAACGTACTTCGTTTTCCGGAACCCCAGGGCCGCCATGATCGCAAAAAAGAGCGGCAGGATGCCAATATAGATCGCGGTCTCCCAGGAGAGATAATAGGGGCCGTTCCAATACGGTACTTTGGCATCGCCGGCGCCATTCGTAACGCCGAACAAGCGTGGCAGCACAAGGGTCAGCACATGCCCCCACGTCAGGGAACCATCCAGCGACTTTTCATAGGTGATCGTTTCCCGGCGCGAAAGGTTTGCAAGTTCCTGGGACGGAAGGAATTGGATCGCAAAGATCCCAAATCCGATCGCAACAGGTAATGCGATGCGGACGATCGTCTGCCAATCGATCGGGCCGCTCTTCTGACGGGCGCGATGGACGATCTCATAGACGGCGAGCAACGCAAGAAAAAACGTAAAATAGAGCGTCGACTGCGGGTGTCCCGCCAGGTACATCGCTCCGAGAAATAGTCCCCCGACGATCGCGTGCTTCCAGGAATCGAATCCGCGAATAAAAAAATAAGCAACAAAGGGAAAAAGCGCAATATGATAGACGATCATCTGATGGATCGATTGCGCCGTAATGTATCCTCCGAATCCGTACGCGATCCCGGCAAATGTGGCCGACCAGTCGTCGATAGCAAAAATCTTTTTTGCGAACCAATACATCCCAAAGCCGGCAATTGTAAAATGGAGCAGGATGAACCACTCCATCACGATCGGCGAAAGATGTCCGCCCGAGACAAACAGCGATTGCAATAAATTAAAAGGATACCAGAACGCGACCTGCACATCGGCCATGAAGGGCATCCCTGCAAAGACGTAGGGGTCCCATTGCGGTAACACTCCCTGTGCAAGCGAACTCGCCGCCAGCGTTCGAAACGGGAATTCCTGTTCCACAAAATCTTCCCATAAGAACTTAGCTCCGAAAAGAATATCGGAATGGAACACAAGCGTAAGGGCCAAAAAGAAGAGCAGAATATACCACGGCGAAAACGCGCGAAGGGTGGCGGGTTTTTTCAAGGCTTCTGCTCGCTGTTGCCGCTTCTTCGACAAAGCTTGCGAAGGCACGGAGGAATTTGGTGATTTACGGATGGTCTTGGTTGCCATATTCGAGATCGTCCCGAAGGGACGCAATAAAATAGCCGGTGACTTCAGTCACCGGATGGCCGGCTCCTTTTCGATTACGAGTCCCGAAGGGACGTTAGAACTATCTTCCATCCACTGAAATAAGTAGGCTTCATTATAAACGATTCCAGTCTTATTCAGAATCCGAACAAGTTCAATTCGAAACGGTTGGACCGCATGATGTTCTTTTTGATGCGTGACAGAGTGCATCACTCGATTTTTTTCTGAAGAGGAATGTGAAAACACACCGTATCCCTCCTGCCATTCGAAGTGGCGCTGAACGAAACCGCGCTCGTTTATAAATCGAGAACTATTCCCTTTCACTAATTTTATGAGGTCGGCGGTAGCTTCTGTCGGATGCGCGCTGACCAAGAGATGCAGGTGGCCTTCGACACTTCCGATGGCTAATTGCTTGCTTTTGGTGTTATTGAGAATTCCGTGAATGTATTTATGCAAGTCTTCACGAAAATCATCGCGCAATCTATTTTCGCGTCCCTTCGGCGCGAAAATGTAATGCAGAAGGATGTTTGAAAATGTAGAAGCCATTCCTCGGCGTATTTTCTATCGTCCCTTCGGGACTCGGATGTTCACGATTCTCCTACATCCGGTGGTTAAAACCACCGGCTATTGATATTTCGTCCCTTCGGGACTGTCTCTTTCCTACTCTCTATAAATCCGCGGCTAAAAATCATTGCTATTTCCGTGCTTCGGAACTGTTAAAAGTCTATCGATCGTGGCGGTGCAGGTTTCGGATACGAAGCAGTTCCCAGAACATTTTTGCCGAGTCGGTCAGCGCCCCGACCGTCGATCGTTCATCGTTATACCATTCGATGGCAATCTCGCGAATGCGATAACCGTAGCGCCGGGCAAGATAAAGGATTTCCACGTCGAAGGAAAACCCATGGACCTGCTGCCTGGAAAACAGGATCTGCGCGGCATCGCCGCTAAATCCTTTGAATCCACATTGCGTATCGCGGATCCCGCGAAATACGAAGAGCTGGACCAACACGTTATAAAATCGGCCCATGGCTTCGCGATACCACGGTTGATGCTTCTTCACGAGCACGCGTCCGTCGGCGGCACGCGACCCGATCACCACATCGTACTCCCCGGAAGCAATGAGCGGAATGATCTTCGCGATCTCCTTGATCGGCGTTGAAAAATCGGCGTCGGTAAAGATCCGGATGCGGCCGCGCGCGTCGAGCATGCCGCGCTTTACCGCGGCGCCTTTGCCGCTGTTCGTTCCCAGCGGGATCACGCGTGTCGCGATGCGTTCCAGCGTGCCCGGCTTTTTCGCGAACACCTCTTTTACCGCATCGATCGTACGATCGCTCGATCCATCGTCGACGATAATAATCTCTGCATCGTAGTCCGTATGCTCGAAGTACGCATACGCCTTCTCGATCGAAGGCCCGATGCGGTCGGCTTCATTATACGCCGGAATAATTAGTGAAAGGAACACTCGTGGCGATGGAGAGCCTATTTTTTGTCCGTTCGTTGCGCGGCATTCGGCCCCGTATTGGGAGCCGCCGGGTTCGTATTACCGGAAACCGGGGGCGCGCCGGGAGCCGATGCTTTCAGCGTATCCGCCATGCCGAGCGAGGCCGCAAGTGCATCGCGCTCCTGGCGAACGGCATTCAATTCGCTGCCAACGCCCATCTGCGCGAGCTGCGCATACTTGGTGAGTATATCGTTCAGCTTCGCCAAAGCCTCCTTTTTCTTTCCTTGTTTTTCGAGTACCCGGGCATCGATCTGCGACAAGCGAAAATCGACATACAGTTGGTTCCCACCTTCGGTCTGCGACCGGAGCGTGGAAAATACCGATCGCGCCGAATCGTACATTTCCGCGCTGATGTAGAGGTCGCCCTTTCGGAACTCATTTTGGAGGTATTGATCGCTCCCGACCGCTCCCTCGTCCGTACCGGACGCGCTGAGTATCATGGCGGCTTTCCGGATGTACTTCTGAGCCATCGGGACATCGCCGGTGATCTTGTAGAGTTCTCCGGTCTCTTGTAAGATACCGACCGACTCCTGGACGTTATCCGTCCAATCGATGAGGTCGATCGGCAACCGGGCGCTGAACGTATCGAGCGTACGGCGCGCATCGGCCATCTGATTGTGATTGATATAATAATTGGCGAGCCGTCCGTACATCTCGAAATAGGTGGTCGTGCCGTATTGCTCGTCGAGGCCGCTCCGGTTCGATTTGGGATCGCGGAAACTATTTAAGAGCATGGCGCGGTACGGGCGGTCCTGCAGCGCCGGCGTGGTCTGGAACGCGATCTGACGGTATAACGGCTCGTTGATATCGCCATCGAAAAGCTGGTGCGGCGCCGGGTGTTCCGTGGGAACGATACGAGCGACGAGCCCTTCGAAGACGCCGTGATTGTCGAGGCCGGTCCAATAACTCGGCGGAAGGCCGATCGCAAAATAGATCGGCCGGTCGTTAATGTTGTTCACCACGATATCCCTCACCAACTGATCGGCAACTTCATAGACGAATTGCGATTTATCGTATGGATCGGTGTGCTGGGAAACATATTTCCAGCTAAAGGTATAGGGCTGGGCAACGCCGGTGAACTTTTGCATGGCGGCCGCCGAAACGTTCACCGTCACCATCGAGGGCGGCGCGACCTGCATGTGAATGCCCTGCTGGGTCTCGTCCTCATGGGCCAGTTGTTCTTCCGTAAACGAGGGCAGGTTGACCGTCTTCGCTCCGAACGGGTGGTCGTCTTTGAGCTGCTTGACATACCATCCCATATTCCCGAGCGATAAATTCACAATGCGGACGTCGGTGCGAACATGGTACATGTCCTGGATCGCCCAGAGCGGGAACGTATCGTTATCGCCGGCCGTGAAAAGGATCGCGTCCGGTTCGCAGCTCTGAAGAATATTATAGGCGTATTCCAGCGGGACGTTGTTGTGTTCCCTCGAATACTCGCCCCATTTGGAAGCCTGCTTGAAACTCTGACCGAAGAGCGTCATCCCCGCAAGGCCAAGGCATTGGTTAAGGGGAATGAGGACCACCGCGAGGGCAAGCGTGCCGGCTAAGACCCCGACGGGTCCGGCACCGCGCAGGACGGGAACGGTCTCATCGGGCGCTTCGATCACTTCCCGATCGTTCGGTCCGGCATTCTGGAGCGGCAGGTTCTGCTTTTTCGCAAAACGAGCGCGCAGATACTCCATGATCCCGCTCACGCCGATGCCGATCCACATGGCATAGACCCAGAACGAACCGACATAGAAATAATCGCGCTCGCGCGGTTGCGCGTCCTGCTGGTTCTGGTACCAGGCCGTAAAAATTCCCATCAGGATGAACGCCGCGAGCATGGCGAGCGCTCGCTTGGGGTCTCGCCGGAAATGCCAATAAATTCCGAATGCACCGATGATAAAAGGGATGCCCAGCGTTTTTGTCCAGTCGGTACCGGCGTCCTGCACGTCCTTGGCGCGGCCAATGAAGTTCCAGAGCAGGTATCGGATATACATGTGGTCCGTCTGGTATTTCCAGAAAAAGTCGGCCGAGCTCGTATATTTCGTTTCATCCCAGGTCGGTGCGTGCATCGGATCGTCCTTGATACCGGGATCGTCATTGCGGCGTGGGAACTCGCGCGCTTCGCCATACTGCTGGCGGGAAATATATTCGTACAGTCCGTCATGCCCATGGGACTGAGCGAAGGTCGAGGGATGGTGCTGGTCCATCGGCGGATTTTGCGAGCCCCGCACCATCACGAACGCATAGGTGGAATATCCGAGTAGCAGCAGCCCTGCCCCCCAGAGGATTAATTCTGCAAGTTTTCTATTATTGTTCCAATAATAGATCACAAACCCGATCGAGGCAATAGCCGAGAGCCATGTAAACAGCCCCTGCTTCGAGCCTCCGAGCCATCCGACAAGGCCGGTAAGCACGACCAGGAAAATAAAGAGGAATGCCACTACGCCCGTAAGCACCATCTTCATCCAGCCTTTAAAATCGAGCTTCGACCAATGCTTGTAGTAAATGAGCACCCAGATCGGGAAGAAGGCAAGCATGGACATTTGGTGCGCACCCATCGAAAGACCGATGAGATAGAAAATAAACAGAAGGTATTTCTCGCTGCCGCGATCGGACGCACGTTCGTTCCAGATGAGGCCGAGCCAGATAATAATACTGATAAATAAAAGGCCCGGCGAAAAGACGATAAATTCGTTCGAATTGAACCAGACACTATCGCTCCAGGTGAAGGCAAGCGCGGCGACAAACGCACTGCCGTAATGCAAAATGGCGTCGGAAACGGACTGCGGATTTCCACGCCACATTCTGATGATTCGGACCGTCGAAAGATACAGGAACATCGAGGAGAGTGCGCCGAAAATCGCCGAAAGAGCATTGCACCGTGCTGCCAGGTCGGACATAGGAACGATAAGCTCGGCAAAACGGCCCATGAGCGTCCATAGCGGTGCTCCCGGAGGATGGGAAATGCCCAGGGTAGCGGCAGCTCCTAAGAATTCACCGCAATCCCAGAACGGGATCGAAGGCTGCATGGTCGAGAGGTACGTAAACGCTGCAACGAGGAAACTAAGCGCTGCCAGCGCGTAATGAATACGTTTGGTCTGCATCGGTTCGAATAAAATGAATGGCCTCCAGCCGAGGCTCTCCACCTCTAAAAAAACGAGGGCGTCTAAGAACTGATTCGAAGCTCGGAAAGCTCCTGAAATGCCGATTTTTAGTCGTTATCGCCGGCTTGCCAGCGAGTCCGCATCCGCATGATTTTTAAGGTCCTGAAGCTCGGCGCTTCGGTTTGGCGAGGGACCGTAGGCGGCGAGCAATTCTGAAAATAAGCGATAGGCAGAGTCGTACTGCTTTTCGGACTCGAGTTTCCTTGCTTCGCATTCCTCGAGCTTCAGGTGAAGAAATGCCTGCTCTTCCGGTTTCGATTGCTCGTTCAGGACCTCGAAGTCCCGACGTGCGGAGTCGAACGCTCCGGCGCGCATTTCAAGATTTCCCAGTTCGTAGCTCGCCTGGAAGCCACTCTGGCTTTCGCGGGAATCGGGATTTGCAAGCTGTTCCTTTAAGCCTTCGGCACCACGCGCGGCGTACCGCTGCATGACGGTCCAGTCGCCGCATTTGTCCGCAATGTCGGCGGTAAAAGAAGCGAACGAATAATCGAACGGGACGCGGGCAAGGGGAATTCTGGCTTCCATCGTGTCGAGCGCGCGCCTTGCATTTGCGAGGTCGCGATGTTCCAGGTACCAGTTTGCCAGTCGAATAAACTGCTTTCGATACCCCATCGAATATTCTTCGTCCATTCCGCTGAAATGCGATTCGGGATCGGAATAGGTATGAAGTATCATACCGCGGTCCGGTTCGGAATGCGGAGTTTTCGGATCGTGAAATACCGCCTCGGCAAATCGAACGGGTTGAATACTGCCGCCGATCCCGGTCTGGTCCGGCGGCTGCTCGAACGGCATGACACGCGCCGTCATGCCCTCATACGAAAGAAATTTATTCAGTCCGGCACGCGAATCTTCGGGAACGGTTATGGAATAGCAGATCGGCCGAGTCGTCAGATTATTCTTAATAATATCGAGCACGACCTGATCGCTTGGCAGGACGAATTTCGGAGTCCATACAAAATTGGTGGCCGTTGCAGCACTGTCCCCGGTCATCCAACGAGCGGTTTCGGCCGAGATCGGGATCGTAACGGGTTCCGGCGTCCAGTTCAATCGCTTATAAACGGAGTCGTCCGGCAACTTCAGGAGATCGTCGGTAAACGTCGTCAGTGTAATGGCCTTCGCGCCCCAGTCGTTATCTGTTTTTAGCTGCCGGACATTCCACATCATTGTGACCAGTTGCAGTTGAACGATGCGGACGTCCCGGCGAATATGATAAGCGTCCTGCAAACACCAGAGTGGGAACGTATCGTTATCGCCATAGGTAAAAAGGATCGCATTGGGCTCGCAGCTTTGCAGGATATTATAGGCGTATTCCCAGGGGATCCAATTGTGTTTACGCGAATACTCGGCCCATTTTGCCGATTTAGAGAACGGCTGTCCTTCGATCATTCCCGCAAGGCCCAGGCACTGGTTCAGCGGCCCAGCCATGAACAACAACGCGCACGTTCCCGCGACGATCTTTGCGATTTTGGATTCACTCCAGGAAGCGTATTGCTGCTTTACGAGCTCCATGATACCGACCGCTCCGATGCCGATCCACATCGCATAGATATAGAATGCCCCGACATAAAAATAATCGCGTTCGCGCGGTTGGGGGTCCTGCTGGTTCTGGTACCAGTCGACCAGGTACCCCATGATAATAAATGTTCCCAGCAGAACAAGCCCTCGTTTCGGATCTTTTCGGAACTGCCAATAAATTCCGAAAAGGCCGATCAGGAATGGCAGGCCCCACGTCTTCGAAAAATCGACTCCCGCCCCTTTGTAGTCGTCCGTACGCCCGATAAAATTCCATCCGAGATATCGGTGAAACATCGTGTTGGTCTGATATCGCCAAAAGAAATTAAAATCGCTCGTATAGGGCGGCCCACCGTCGGACGCCGCCGCATCGCCCCAGGTATTGGGATGATCGTCCTTCTGCTGCGGCAGGCGACGGTGCGCAAATTCGTCGGACAGGCTCATGGAACCATATTGATCCCGGTTGATATATCCGGCGAGCTTTGCAAAGGTGGAAGGCGCGTTCTCGTTCATGGGCGGGTTTTGCGCCGCGCGCACCATGACGAAGAGATAGGTCGTGTACCCTAAGAAGATCAGCAAGAGCATCCATCCGCTCAGTGCGACCGCCGGCTTTTTTGTCCGGTGAGCATAGACGAGGGATCCGACGATCGCCGCCAGCGCCACGACTGAAATAATTCCTTTGCTCTCCCCGGCCCATTCGACCAGCTTCGAAAGGATCACGACGAACGTTACGGCGAATGCGATCACCGAGCTCAACACCATCGTTTGCCAACCTCGCTGTTTTTGGAAGGCCCGATAGCAGTAATAAATCGCTCCCGCTCCGGCGAGGACCCATTCATAGATCTGGATAGATGACGGGCTGTTCAGGACTATAAGGGCCACCACTCCGATCGCGAGAATCGAAACAAAAATACTGGCCGTCCACTCGCCTTCGGTTATGCTCTTCCAGCGGCGCATATAGACGATCATAAATGCCGGGAACATCGTGAGCAAGGCAAGCTGGTGAACGCCCAGGGAAAGACCGATCACATACGCGATCACGAGCAAATAGCGTTCGTTCCCAGGTTCGTCGGCATGTTCGTACCAGACGAGCAGCAGCCAGGGCACCAATGAAATAAACAGCGAGCCGAATGCATATACTTCGCATTCGAGCGCATTGAACCAGAAGCTATCGGTCCAACAATAAGCGAACGCGCCAATCATAGCTCCGCCAAATAAAATAATCGCGTCGGCTGTCGATCGAGGGAGTCCACGCCAGATCCGGATCAGTCGCACGAGCGTGAGATACAACAGAAGGATCGAGAGCGCAGACGAAATAACGGAGAATATGTTGTACCGTGCCGCGGGGTCCGAAAACGTCGGCAGCAGCATGGCTATCCTTCCCACGATCGTCCATAATGGCGCTCCCGGAGGATGAGGGATTTGAAGCGCACTCGCGGCGGCGGCAAATTCGCCACAATCCCAAAAAGGGATCGTCGGCTGCATCGTCGACACGTAGGTGATAAACGCACCCACAAATGCCACGGCCCCTAAAATATAATGAACGCGTTTGTATTCAGGACGCATAGATCATTCAGGAGATAATACTGGCGATCTCGAATTGTTTTGGCACCCGGTCCCCCGACTCCATTAAGCGCGTGACGATACCGTCGCAATAGCGGTACCCCGCAGGCGTTAAGCTCAGAACGTCGCCGTTGACGATCATCAGTCCATCATCGATAAAGTCGTTCACCGCCGGATGTAACAGCAGGTCCTCAGCAAACACGTTCATAAATTCCGTTCGTCGAACGCCGGTCGAGCGAAGTTGTACGTACAGTACTTCGGTTCGGCGTTCTTCGAGCGACAATCGCTCCGAATTAATGATCGGAAGAGTTCCATTCCGTAGATACTTCCCGTATTCTTCCAAAGAAGAAACGTTCCAAGAGCGGACCCCGCCGATGAATTCATGCGCCGAAGGCCCGAACGATACATACTCTTTGAATCCATCCCAATACACGAGATTATGCTTCGCGCGTTTCTGTTCGGCGGTTGCATAATTCGATATTTCATATTGGATAAATCCCGCTGCCTGCAATGTCTCCTGGACCGTAGCATAATAGCCGGCCGCGCGATCGTTATCGAGTTCGATCACTTTGCCGAGTTGAACAAGACGAAAGAGCGGGGTGCCGCGCTCGACGATAAGATTATAGGCACTGATGTGATCGGTTTCCAGTGCGATGGCCTGTTCGAGGGAGAAAAGCAAGCTCGACTCGGTTTGAGACGGCAGCCCGAAAATAAGATCGAGACTGATCGAATCGAATCCCGCCCGCTTTGCAAGATCGATCGCCTGCCGGGCCTCATCTGCGTCGTGGATCCTTCCCAAAAACTCGAGCTCCTCGGCAACGAAGGACTGTACCCCAAAGCTCAACCGGTTCACGCCCAGCGATTTATACGCCGTAAGCTTCTCCAGCGAGACCGTTCCGGGATTGCACTCGAGCGTGAACTCGCAGTGGGAAGCAATCCGAAAATGCGTTTCGAGCCTTCGGATAATGCGGTCTAATTCATTGGGGGCGAGCAAGGAAGGCGTACCACCGCCAAAAAAGATCGTTCGCAGTTCCCGATTTTGGAGTTCCGGGTTCGCTTCGAGTTTTAAATCGATCTCGCGGAGCAATACATCGACGAACTCGGACCGGAGCGAAAGATTTTCAATCGAATAAAAATCGCAGTAGATACACTTTCGCTCACAGAACGGAATGTGGAGATACGCGCTTAAATCCGAACTGCGATTCATCGTACGAGCTTCGATCGCCCTTAGTGAATAAGCCTGCCGATACGGTTCCAGCGAATATGGAACTGCTGGACCTCATCCGGATCGTAGCCATCTCCCTGGCCGGACGAAGGCGGATTATACCAGGACCAATAGATAATAAACCCGCTGCCAATCACGTTGTCCATGGGCGCGAAGCCCCAGAACCTGGAATCTTCCGAATCGTCTCGATTATCACCCATCATCCAGAGATAATCGCGCTGGACCTTATATTGTGTCGCGGGCTTTCCATCGATCAGCACCTGATCGTTCATACCCATTTCGACGGTATGCCCTTCCCGCTCGATAAAGATCTGCCAGGCATCGATATTATCTTTGTTAATAGGAATAACATCGCCTTCCTTTGGAATTCGGATTGGCCCAAAGTTATCTTTATTCCATTGCGCTCCATGAGGGAAAATACGCGGGTCAACGGTCCCGACCGGTTCGGTATCCGGCTCTAAAATGGACTCGGGCGGATTGGTAAAGATCTTCCCATTGACATAGACCTGCTTATTCTTTATCTCGATCACATCGCCCGGTAAGCCGATACACCGCTTGATATAATTTACTTTTAGTTCCATCGGCTTGACCACGTCGCGATCGCCGGGATATTCGAAGACGACGACGTCCCCGCGGTTCACGCTCCATGTTTTTAAGTGCAGGTGCGGAATTTCGATCGTCGTGAACGGAATATATTTTGGAGTCTCGATAAAATATCCGATCTTATTGACGAATAAGTAATCCCCGACCAGGAGCGTATTCTTCATCGAGCCGGTCGGGATCCGGAAGGCCTCGAAAAAGAACGTTCGGATAATAAAGGCGATCAGTCCCGCAATGATGAGGGAACGAAGCCAGCCGTCTTTTTTCTTGTCGGCCCGGGGCCTGAACAAATACACGATCCCACCCAACATCGCCTGGTACCACTTCGGATTTTCAACGCGCCCGGACTGGGGGCGCTTGCCCTCTCGGGCAGCCCGAATTTCAGCATAGGTACGCGGTCGTTTCGAGTCGCCCGGGGACGATGCCGTTCCCGAAGACGTGCTCCGTTCCATTGGCGATGGCGTGCCAGGAGGTGTTTTTTCAGCCATGGGGTATTATTCTGATATTTGCAATACGGCCAAGAACGCTTCTTGTGGCACTTCGATGCGCCCAACCTGCTTCATCCGTTTTTTGCCTTCTTTTTGTTTTTCAAGGAGCTTCCGTTTCCGGGAAATATCGCCGCCATAGCATTTGGCGGTCACATCTTTGCGGAGCGCACTCACCGTTTCCCGTGCAATAATTTTCGCTCCGATGGCTGCCTGGATGGCAACTTCGAACATTTGACGTGGAATGAGCTCGCGAAGTTTCGAGCATAATTTTTTTCCGTATTCGTAGGCCTTGTCGCGGTGGACAATGGTCGAAAACGCATCGACCGGATCGCCGTTGAGCAATATATCGAGCTTGACGAGATCGCTCTGCCGATATTCCAAAAATTCGTAATCGAGCGAAGCATACCCGCGAGAGATCGACTTCAGCTTATCGTAAAAATCGAAAATAATCTCCGAGAGCGGGAACTCATAATGAATGTCGGCGCGTGTGGGATCGATGTACGTCGTTGTTTTATAGATCCCCCGCCGCTCGTTCGAGAGCTTCATGATCGCGCCGACATATTCGCTCGGAACGATAATTTGCGCTTTGATATAGGGCTCCTCGACCCACTCGATCTTACCGGGTTCCGGCATCGAGGAGGGGTTATCGACGATCACCTCTTCCTGCCTCGTCGTCGTCACTCGATATTCCACGTTCGGGACCGTGGTAACGATATTCTGGTCGAATTCCCGGTCGAGCCGTTCCTGGATGATCTCCATGTGGAGCAGCCCGAGGAAGCCGCACCGGAACCCGAAGCCGAGCGCGATAGAACTTTCCGGCTCGTACACGAGCGAGGAATCGTTCAGTGAAAGCTTGTCGAGCGAATCCCGGAGCATCGCAAAGTCTTCCGCCGATTGCGGATAGAGCCCGGCGAAGACCATCGGCTTTGCGACCTTGAATCCTGAAATGGGCTCCTGGACTCCGCCTCGAAAATGGGTCACGGTATCGCCGACACGCGTGTCCTTCACGTCCTTGACACCGGCGATCAGATAGCCGACATCCCCGGCCGAAAGCTGTGTTTTTTTCTCGCGACGCATTTTGAGCGTCCCGAGTTCTTCCACGCGATACTTCTGCTTCGTCGCCATGAAAAGGATTTCGTCGCCCTCTTTGATCGTCCCATCCATGACCCGCATATAGACGATGGACCCGCGATACGAATCGAATACCGAATCGAATATGAGGCAGCGGAGCGGCGCCTCCACATCCCCTTTCGGCGGCGGAACGCGGAGCCGTACCGCTTCCAGAACGTCCACGATGCCGATCCCGGCTTTGGCGCTTGCCAGGATGATATCTTCTTTTTTGCAGCCGATAAGCTCCATGATCTGGTGGCTCACTTCCTCGATCATTGCCGACTGAAGATCGACCTTGTTCAGGACGGGAATGATTTCGAGGCCGGCATCGATCGCAAGAAAAAGATTTGCGATCGTTTGCGCTTCGACCCCTTGCGTGGCATCGACCACGAGCAGCGCCCCTTCGCAGGCGGCAAGACTTCGGCTGACTTCATAGGTGAAATCGACGTGACCGGGAGTATCGATGAGATTATAGATATACTCCCCACCGCTTGCAGGGGTATATCTCATCTGGATCGCATGGAGCTTGATCGTAATGCCCCGTTCCTGCTCGAGCGCCATATCGTCGAGCATCTGGTTATTCGTCATCTCGCGCGCTTCGATGGTATGCGTTTCCAGCAGCAGCTTATCGGCCAGGGTCGATTTCCCATGGTCGATATGCGCGATAATGCAAAAATTTCGGATGTTTTCGAGGCCCACGTGCGACAAAATCTATGCTTTCTTTAACGTTAGGCCGCGAGAACAGAACCAAGGGGGGAAATGCTCCGAAAACGAATTTTAAGCTACAGCCGACCCGCACGCCTTGCATTTCCTTGCAGCCGCAGGAATTTTTTCCAGGCATTCGGGACAGTCCTTCGTCGCAGGGACCGGTTCGGGCTTCGGCAATAATGCTTTCGTAATCGCGAACACGACTACCGAGATAATGAGAAAATCGAGCAGCGTCCCGGCAAGATCGCCGTATTTGATCGATGTGACGGTGACCTTTCCCGCGACGTCCAGGGAGCTTTTCAGCACGAACTCTTTTTCACGCCAATCTCCCGCGGGAAGGAACAGGCTGACGACCGGCATCAGCAGGTCGGTCACAATTCCCGTCACGAGCTTGCTCGTCGCGGCACCGATAATAACACCAATGGCAAGGGCCATCGCGTTGCTCTTCGTAAGAAAACTTTTGAATTCCTGAAACATGGACGTGTGGTAGATTGAAAGGGCGGAAGGTTGATTATAAAACTTTTTTCCAGGTCTGCGCGATCGTTTGCGGGCCGAACCAATGAATAGGCTCTTCTTCGACTAAAACAAATCCGAGCGATTCATACAGCTTTCTCGCCGCTCGAAGAACATCGTTGGTCCATAGGACCATGGTGTCATAGCCCGCTTTTTTTGCAAAGTCGATACCGGTTTCAACCAGCAGCCGGCCAATGCCATGGCCGCGAGCCTCGGGTTCCACAAGGAGCAAGCGTAATCTTGCCGTATTGGATCGTTCATGGTCCTCCACAACGAATACCGATCCTGCAAATTTTCCATTCAGGTCGGCAATCCATGCCCGTTCTCGCGTTGGATCGTTCCGTTTTAGGAACGTCGCCGCAGCCTGGGCAACTAAGGCTTCGAACTGTTCATTCCAGCCGTATTCTTCCGAATAAATCACACCATGGCGATAAATGATCCAGCCGATATCGCCCGGTCGGGGCCCTCGAAGGGTAATTTCGTACATGGACGGGGATTTATTCCTCTATTTCGAAAATAGGAAAGCGTCGGCCCAATATGTTATCTTTGTACATGTTCAATTCCATGACCAACAACGTTTCCTTCAAATCGATTATTCTCTTTCTCGCTGTGTTGATCGTCTCCTGCAGTAAGTCCGAGGCGCCTTCGGGTCCGGCCGCTGCTGTCGTGGCAACATACCAGGCGCTCGAAGCGCATGACTCTGTCGGCTTTATGCAGTCGCTTTCCGAGGATAAGTACGATGTGTATGCAATGAACCCCGAAAAAGTCACTGCGATCCTGAACAACTGGAAAGGCGATCATGCCCAGGTAAAGATCCTGAACGTCACTCAAAACGACTCCACGGCCACCGTCCTCTATAATCTGACCGTTACCGGTTCCCATCCCCGTTCCCGCGACTCTATCCTCGCCCGACTCTATCTTCAGGACGGCGAATGGAAGCATGGCTATTAAGCCGCTGCTGCCATGAACCGAAGCTGTCATGAAGCAGCGCTAATGTTTTGATTATAAACAAGTACAATCAACTCTAGATCAGGTTCGATCAACTCTAAATCGGGGTCGTTGCAACGCTAAAAAGCGTAAGCACGGGTTTTGCGAAAGGGCTGCATAGTCAGTTTGTATGTACTATGTGGAAGTCATTCGTTATCTTCTTCTTCTTCGCTCTTACTACGTCGCTCAGTCTTTCCTCCTGCGTCGGTCCGAAAGATGATGACAGCCCGGCCCATACTATTGTCAATAGTTACACCGCGCTAAGCCAGCAGGACTCGGTCGGTTACCTGGAAACCTTAGCTCGCGAAAAGCGGGAAGTTTACGAAGCCCTCCCCGCCGCCGCACACTCCTTGCTCAGGGAGTGGAAAGGAAATCGGCCGGAGATCACAGTGCTTTCGGTAAAAAGATCGAACGGTACGGCAACGGTCCTCTACGACCTGAAAGTCAGGGGACGAAATCCGGAAGAACAGGACTCCCTCCTGGCCCACACCGATCTCGAAGAAGGCGGCTGGAAACTCGGCTATTAGAGCTCCGAATCCTTCGTTCGGAACTTCCCGACCCCGTCAGATATGGCAGCTCGCCAGGCCCCGTTTTTCGAGGTACTGCTGATGGTATTCCTCCGCCCGCCAGAACGGCTGGGCGGGAAGTATCTCGGTCGCGATCGGGCGGCGATACCGGCCCGAGGACGACCGGTCGCTCTTCGACGCTTCGGCAACGCGTTTCTGCTCCTCCGTGTGGAAGAAAATCGCACTCCGGTACTGCGTTCCCACGTCCGGTCCCTGACGGTTCACCTGGGTCGGGTCGTGATTTTCCCAAAAGACATTTAAAAGTTCTTCGTAGGTCACTTGCTCCGGATCGTACTCAACCAGCACGACTTCCGCATGGCCCGTCTTATCCGTGCAGACGTCCTGATAGGAGGGGTTGGTCGTATGTCCTCCTTCATATCCGACGGCGGTCGATGTTACTCCCCTGATCTTCCGGAATTCTGCTTCGACCCCCCAAAAACATCCCGCTGCAAATGTTGCTTTTTCCATCTCTCTTCAAATCTTTAAACTTCTCTTCAAATCTTTAAACTTCTCTTCAAATCTTTAAATTTTTCTTCAAATCTTCAAAATTTTTCACCGAGTTGCGGAAGTACCGTGATCCGGACCTCCCCATTCTCGAATACGCCGTAAATCGTCTGCGTGTTTCCGGCCATATATTCGAAATTCAGGCCGGTCATTACGGTCGGTTCGCCGAGTTCTTGCTCGATCGATCGCTGGACCTTCGCAAAATCGTCGGCCGTCGCATGGACGTAACTCGTCATTTCGATGGGGATCTTTAACCGCGTCGCGGGGCGGCCAATGTACGGAAGGAAGATCTGCAGCGTCATCGTGCTGTCCCCCGCAAGGGTCGCTTCGACGATCGACCGAAATCCTTCGAAGTTGACCGGCTCGAAAATGAGTTCTTTCAATTTCAGCGGCAATGTACTTTCGCGGCTGGGCAGGATATCGGAGGAATCGCTGATCGTCGCGGCGCCCAGGAGCTTGACCAGCTCCCCTTGCGACCGTTTCGGGAGCAGGTCCTGGATCGTTATTTTTTTCGGTTCCCTGCCGGTCTTTCCCATGGCGCTCGTTACGGCGCCCACGAGCAGGACTGGCAACCATTTAAACATACGACGCATAATCGGGCACATACATCAGCGACTCGAGCCAACCCAGGACATTCGGCGGTTCCTCGACCGTTGCAAGCTCTTTTTTAAAGGCCACCTGCGCGACCGCCGTCGCGATCACGGCAGAAACTTCCCGGACGCGGTCCAGGCCCGGATAGATCCTTCCCATCGCCAGGTCGGCAGGCGTCACTTCGCCGGCCAGAGCTTTGGCCGCCTCGTAAAACATCTCTTCCGTTACACGCCGGGCGCCCGAAGCAATGACGCCAAGGCCGATCCCCGGAAAAACATAGGCATTATTGGCCTGGCCCGGAGTGATCGTCCGTTCTTTCATACGGACCTCTGGGAACGGACTTCCGCTGGCAAAGATCGCTCGGCCGTCGGTAAACTGATAGCATTCTTCGGCGGTGCATTCCGATTGCGAGGTCGGGTTCGATAACGCAAAGACGATCGGGTGCTCGTTGTAGGCGGCCATCGTCGAAAGAACGGCTTGCGTAAAGGCGCTCGACTTACCCGAAGCACCGATCAGGGCCGTCGGACGCAGCGCCTGGACCGCCGAAAAAAGGTCCGGCAGCGGCTCATGTTCGTGGGCGTAGGCGAGTTTATTATCCGCCAGGTCGTTCCTCGATCGGACGACCAGCCCTTTCGAATCCATCAGCCAGCATTTTCTTCGCGCGATCTCTTCCGGAATTCCTTCCCGGACCATCGCAAGGACGATCAGGTCGGCAATGCCCGTCGCCGCCTCGCCCGCCCCGAAGAGCAGCACGGTCTGGTCGCCCAGTTTTTTTCCGGTGATCCGAAGCGACGAAAGCAGTCCCGCAAGGGTCACGGCCGCCGTTCCCTGAATGTCATCGTTGAACAGGCAGACTTTGTCCCGGTATTGCTCGAGCAGTCGGAAAGCATTTTCGCGGCCGAAGTCCTCGAGCTGGATCAGGACACCCGGGAACCGGTCGTTCGCGGCATAAATAAATTCCTCGATAAAACGATCGTATTCCTCGCCCCGCATCCTCTTGTGCGGCAGTCCAAGATAGACCGGGCTGGCCAGGAGTTCTTCGTTGTCGGTACCGACATCGAGCGTGATCGGCAGCGTTTGCGACGGCCGGACGCCGGCACACGCGGTGTAAAGCGAGAGCTTCCCGACCGGAATGCCCATTCCGTGCGCGCCCAGGTCACCCAGGCCTAAGACTCGTTCCCCATCGGTCACGACGATCACCCGGACGTCGTCCTGCGGCCAGTTCCCAAGCACTTCCCGGATATGGCCCCGGTCGCGGTCCGAGATATACATGCCCCTCGCCCGCCGAAAAATATGTCCGTATTGCTGGCACGCCTGTCCGATCGTCGGTGTGTAGATGATCGGCATCAGCTCTTCGAGATGGTGGATCAGGACGTAGTAGAACAGTGTCTCGTTACGGTCCTGAAGGCCGATGAGGCTGTTATAGCGGTCCAAATCGGTCTTCTTGGAACGGACGGTCGCAATGACGCGCTTCGCCTGGTCTTCTAACGTGATAATGCGCGGTGGAAGCAGTCCCGTGAGTCCGAGGGCCTGGCGTTCGGCCTCGTTAAATGCCCGGCCTTTGTTGAGCGCCGGATCGTGGAGCAGGTCCAGGCTGGTCGGGACCTTAAAAGGTTCCACGCGTTTACGGGCCGTATGGCCATTGGAAGAGGGGTTTTTAGAGAACATACCTGTGCCGTTCGTAACAGTCGGTTCCGCGGCATAAATCCGCGACAGGTTGTGATTGCGTAAAGGACGTGCCATGCGCTGAATTTTTCGTTTCCCTTTCAAAATTCCAATTTTTCGAGATTTACGAAAAGATTTCCGGGAAGAAAAGTAAAATTTCTTTCCGGAGTCGAATCCCCCTTTTTAAGTTTTTTGCCCTGACAAACTTTTTAATTTTAACACTTACCCTGTTTTTATTTCAGCCCAACATTCCTATCTTCCCTGACAGACCGTGAAATATCCTACAAAGCCAACCTACCCACTCCTCTCAACTCAGCCCGGACCGCAGGCAGTCGGTGAAGGCTTTCAGAAGCCGTTCGTAATATTCGATCGGACTTTAGCTTGCCCGAAGAAAGGAAAATTTTGTGTGTTGGAAGAGTTTTCATGAACTCGCATTCTTTTTTCATGAATTTTATTGGCTGTCTTTATGAAAGAAGACGGGACTCTCACAACCAATGGGAACTTTTTATAAAATTTGGCGAAAAAATTGAACAAAAATCGACACAAAAAGGTGCCCTTCCCGGCAATGTAGCGCATGCTTTAGCTTGCGCTCCTGATATGAAGCGTCGCTGGTTTTTGGGGCCGGCGGTGTCACACGTTGCAACCCAAGTTTCTTATTTTATCACTTCAAACTTGACCGCAGAACCCATAATTGCATTTACAATATAGGCATAGTATGTTCCATTTGGAAGATTGGAGCAGTCCATTCTCATACAGAGGCCCATCTCGCCCTCCGGGGTTGCATTATAGAGGGTCGCCACTGTTTGGCCAGCCTCATTCACGATCGTAGCGGAGACCGGAACCCCATCGGGTAAATCCTCAACGCAAATGAGCACGGTTGACCGCGCCGGATTAGGATGGACTGAAACTAATATCGGGCTGTTTAGGCCGGGCTGCGCGGCGGGATGGGTAGCAAGTTTCGGAGCGGGGCTATCGGCCAGGGAGTCCATAATGTTGACGTAATACCGTTCGATGGAATTCGAAGTATCTCCACGCTCGGCGTCCATCGAAAGGAATACCGAATCGGTCGAAGCTCCGCACGAGACGTGATACCTCGCAGTGTCGGGATCGATCCCAGGGGTGATCGAGGGCCAATAGATCGACGTTCTCGTAACGATCATCGAGTCCACGGTGGCGTAGTATGAAGAATCGACCGCACGCCGCAGGACCAGGCGCAGCATGGCATAATCTCCAGAAGGATGCAGCGAATCCTGAATCCGCGTAAGACCTGTCGTAATGGTGCCATGCGGGACGAGGATCGAATCGCACGCTTCAATCGTAAAATTATTCGTCGTTTCGACATTCGGAATTTGATCGGGGTTGACCCAGGGATCGGCCGGACCGCTGAGCGATGGGCTCGGGGTATTCCAGTTGACGATCGGAGGCGGCCCCGAAGGCGGAACGATGATGGGAGTGCCAACGGCCAGGAGCACCAACGTATCGCAACCTATATGACCGCCTGTCGATAAGACGACGGCGGGATGCGAATTGGTCCGTTTGATCCGCGGTAAAAATGCGTTCGTAATACGCACCGATTGCGTGTTCGGGAACGGAACCCATACCATCGACCGTCCGACGGCCCCGCTGTCCGGCCAGGGACCGAAATCCCCGGCCGCCTGAGGAAGTGACGGTTCGTTGCCATTCTCATTGACGGTAAAATAAAACCAATTCGGCGCCCACACTTCAGCCCGGATATTACTGCTTGCCGACTGATACAACATTCGTATCCAGTCATGGGAGGTGTCCGAAGGAGCCGCAAATTTATAGTCCCACCGGCGGTCCTCCGTGGCGATCTGGGGATAGTGGAAGGATGAACTGGCGTCCTTGAACACACTATAAATTCCCCAGGAACCGGGAAAGGCGACAGGTGAAAATCCTTCATGGCGTGCCCGGACGACCGGCCAGTAGTTCGGGGAACCCGTTACAAACCACGGGTACGCGAGCTCGTAACTGACCTGCGTTTCCCAGGCTAACTGGTCGTGATAAAAGCTGTCCATTCCCATTTTTACACCAGACCAGGTGAGCCATCCCGAAAATTCATACGTCCCGCCCATCGCGAGCGAAGGGTGAACGTTATCGCATGCCGCAAGGCCGCGGGAAACGTCTTCCGGCGGAGTAAACGCGAACGAGCCTGGCAGTAAGGCATATCGCCGGAAATAAATCTGGTGAACGCCTTCGACCGTGTCCTGCTGCCAGGCCATGTGAACGTTATAGCAAAACGTCGTCGTGTCCCATACCGGCCGCGAGGCCAGCGTTTGGAACTTCGCAAGGGCGACGGAACCGTCCGCGCGGACCATATCGTGGTGCAGCGCATACACCGGTCCCTTGTACGGAGAACCCACCCTGGGAGTCACAAGGACCTGCCCCCAGATCGCACCCGGAGGCAGCGAGGAACTATGCTTCCCGGCGGCGATGAGCCAGCTCGTATCGTCGATCGGAGTAATGACCGGCGTGACCAGGCTGTAATCGCTTGTGGTGTCAGGATAGATCGTATCGAACCGGACGATCTGCCACGCTGCGCCGGGCGTCTTCCGATAGGCGGCAGCGATTTTCCCATTTTCGGAACTGTCCTCATACCAATATGCGAGCGCGACCGAGGTATCGTTCATGCCGACCGCGATCGAAGGACGAGCGCACGAATAAATCGTATCGAGCGGTTGCTCGTAACCGGTCATGATGTTATCGCCCGCCGACTGGTCCGGGCTTCCGGCGAACGTAAAGCCGGACGAAGGATTGGAAACGTAGAGTTGATGCTCGCGCGTGTAGGTCACCAGTTCCTGCGTTCCGCCTTCGGTCTGTACGATTCGGCGGCCGTTGTTAAAGCAAAACTCTGGATTGTTCGAATGACCCACCGTACGGCCCGACTGCGCCGCAACGTTGACCGCGATCCCTTTTTCGAAATAGAGGAACTTCGCATCGCCCGGCTTGATATAGACCGCGAACTCGGAATCTTTATTGAGGAGCCACGTCGAGTCCGGATGCCACAAGTCGCGAACCACGTAATAACTTGAGTTCCCAAATGTTGGGTCCGTTTTCGTGAGATCGAGCTTCATGTACACCTTGCGGACGTCGATGTCGCCGAGGGTGGAACGGCAACGTTGTATTGAGTCCGCTGCAGCTTCAAAGCCAGCATTATAATAGCCACTATCATCTGGATCACGAAGCGAAGGCCAAAGACGCGTGTTCACAAGCATCGTAGCGTAATTTTTTTGTGAAGGCCCGAGGGAGTCTTGGAAAAGACCGACTTCTACAAAACTTCCCGTATCTGCGTCATAAAAAATCGTATCATCAACAGTCGAATCAATAAAACCTCGTGAAGAATTTCGGGACCAGCGTTTTACAAGAGATGTATTAACGATTTTAAGAAATGCCGCCGCTTTTGAAATTGAATCAGAAGGCCCAATTAATGAAGCAGGTCCATTAAAGCCAGTATTGTGCCCCATATAGTGGCCTGTCGGATGAGTTAGCTGATTTGAATATGCATCCAACCACTCAAATCTTTTCGCCGGTCGTGAATTGCCGTCAACTGTATCCCAAATTTGGTTAATTCGATTATTGGTTCGTCGAAATGCTTTCCATGCATTCGAGTATCCAAGATAATAAGGAGGAAGTGGACCATCAAGATGATTGGAAAGGGAATCTGCCCAAGAATCATGCGCTTCCCACCACGAACGACGATTGCCAAAATTATAATTATGAACGAACGGCGGCTGGACAGTATCCTCTGCGCTTGAATCGGGTCCAAAAATTCCTGGACCACCACCGATCGGAGTTCCAGCATCATAGACTTGAGCGTCGCTGAAAGCCGTTACTCCATTAGCTAAGGCACCATAAATCAATACACTCGTTTCTTCAGGTGTCGTCGGACGCTGATTGTATTTTGCTTTATATCGATTCCAGACATGGTAAATTGATGGCGGGCTACCCCACAATTCGGAATCGGGATGCAAAAAATGCCAAACAAATGGTACCGATGGGAAATCTTGATAAGCATACTTCAGAATTATGCCCCATCCTTGAACATTGGTTTCGATTGAAAATTTTTTGTTCTTAGGATGGTGTAAAGCTACATAGCTCGATGCTCGTAAACCTCGTAAAACTTCAGGATCGTCGTCCATAAGAGTATATTGATTATAAGCTTTTAGCGTGGACGATGTATCCTGGCGGCCAATAATAAGTCCTACCATATAATCCTGAGTTGAATCGGGCCAATGCAATGTAGGAGATACATGTCGAGCATAGTACACATAATCGCTCGGAAATACATCCAGCGGGTGTTGCATGTCGCCATCCGACCACCAGCCTGACTGATCGGAACTATAAGAAGCATCCTGGTTCTCGAAAAGTGAAGGAGGTTGGGCATCGAACGACATTCTTTCTCGACGATATTCTTCCGTAAAATCCCCATTGTCCCCAAAATGGATATGTGTTGCCATGCTTCGGCTCGAAAGGTGCCAATCAAGCAGTGCGATAATCGAAGTTGAACGCCCATCGAACGGACTCCAATCGCTATGCAACACTTCCCGCTGAACGGTATCTGGTTTAAGGCTTGCAACATAATTTACATAGGTTCGCAATGAATCGTCATAGCCCCCAATAGTTCCATTGGGATTGAGCGAGTGAGTTGAATCCCGTGTAATCCGGCGGCGGTAGAAAAATTTGTCTTCCGTTGTATCCTGCCAGGTTACATCCCGTACACGGGCTGTGGCGCGGTACATCGAGAGCACACGAATCTCGACGAGAGGGGTCATTTTCGGTCCAAGAGAGTTTACAATATATGCTGCGTTTGAACTATCATATTCAGTGATAAAATCGGGTTGAGTAAGTTGGGTATCGTTCCCGAGCCCCGAAGCATATCCCCATCCGCCGCCAGTTGTATTATTATCCCCGAAGATCAAGTTATTATAACTTCCCATCGGACATTTTAGAACGATGTGTAACTGTTTGAATTTCCAGCTATGGGATAAGGAGCCGTTTTCAAGCGAATCCGGCGACCGCCAATCCGAATCGAGTGTCCGGTATATCGCGCGCGTGATGGTGGTATCTGCAAGAGCATACCAACCGGGATTCGTCAAGTTACTGCTTGTCTTGAATGGCGTGAACGGCTTTATCGTTTGCCCGGCCTGCTTGAACAGTACCTGGAATTTTAATAAAGGAATACTATCGAGCGGAAGGGAACTTCCTGTCGTAATAATTGACGAGGTATCAAGATTGAATTCCAAAATAGCAGAGAATGCTTTTGGGCCATTTGTGTCATGTGCAAAAGGATAATCGTGCCTCGTATATAGAAGGCTATTATAGCCGGTTGTGTCTGCCACGCGCAGATCGGAATATCCGAGAATCACTCGTCCTTCATTCCCTTGAGCAACGATCGAATCGACAAAAGTGGAATTTTGAGGATATTCTGCGTATGCTGAAATATCATTTGTGTCATATCGGCTATCGTGCCATGTTGCGCCGGAACCAGCGATGTTCAGGTCGTTATAACGCCAATAATAGATTCGCGTCGGATCGCTGACGCCCGGTGAAGGTGAAAAGATTCGCTGCATGATGGACTTACCCATTGCTGTCATGTCGAGCGGATCGCCTGGGTAAAATCCTCCCGGTGCCACATATCCTTTCGTTAGGCCATAAGTCCCTAATCTAATATTGCTACCGCCCCAATTGTATGACATATTCATCCCCAACGAGTCGTCCAGAGGAGCATAAGTACTGTCAGTCCAATCCGGAAATGCCGTGTAGAATCCCCACCTGATCGGCCCCATGTTCTCCCAACCTTTTGGAACGACTGCTTGACCAGAATTGCGAGGCTGAGAATATGAATTCGAAACAACAATTGTTAAGATAACTCCGAAAAAAACTTTTTTCATGATCCCTCCAGTCAATGAATTACTTGGAATTGCCCAATCACGGTATAATCTTCCGAAGACAGCACATATGAATAGGTTCCAGATGCCAGATTAGACGTATTCAAACTCTGCGAATGGTTACCCGTGGTTTCTGCATCCATGTTTGCAAGCGTCGCAACAAGGGATCCACTTAGAGAATAAATCGAAAACGTTACATGCTGAAACTGCGGAAGAGAGTAAGTGAATATGAGACTTAGTAGTGCAGGATCAGGGTATGAGTTTATTGTCAATCCAGATTCTGCATTTTGATTTACATTTGAGAAACCACCGTTTGTAGTCCTAAGAACAAGACCGTTCGTACCGATTGCAAAGGCATTTGCAGTATCGACGACCTGAATTCCGGTAGTGGTTTCAAGTGTGCCTGTATTTTCATAAGTCCAAGAGTGACCGGTATCGGTTGAAACACCAATAAATCCATCCCTGCTACAACCCATACCGAAGCCATCAGCAAGAAAAGAAACTTTTCTGAGAACTCCAAGGGTCGTATCGCTTATCCAGGTAGAACCACGATCGGATGTTCTCCAATTGTTTCCAAATCCAACTGCTCTGGTCGAATCGACAATTAGAATGTCATAAAAGATTCCATTGCCCTCTGCCCACTCTGGCCGATACCAAGATTCGCCGGCATCATCACTACGCAGTATCGTCGGGGAGTTTGGATATTGGGAACTCACGAAATGCTCGTCTCCCAAGGCCAAGTAATGGTTTGCATCGAATCGATCTAAACAGATAATTCCGCCTGCATCCAGGTTCCCAGAAATCGTTCTACTCCAGCCAGTATCCTGCCTTGTAATTCTCTCTATTAGGGCTCTCCCCAAGATGAATCCGGTATCACGATTTATCCAATGCACATTCGTCGCGGGGAAATGCACCGTATCCCAAGTTGTGCCTCCATTCGAGGTATGAAGCATGGAAGAAGCATCGGTCCAATAAAGCAACCAGCCTTCATTTACATCGAAAAAATGAACCTGCCCATATTGCCCTGCAACCCGTAATTGCCAATGCTGACCTGCATCCGTAGAATAGAATGCTCCATCTTCTCCGACCACCCAACCGGTATCTGGATTAATGAAAGAGAGTCCCAGGCAGGCGTTTAACGTCGAGGCGGGAAATGGCACTCGCAGCCAACCATAGGCTATAGGGGTCGAATCGGTTTGCTGCTGTTGCTGCCCTCGTACTGAAAAAGAGACGCAAAGTATGATCGAAACCAGGATTGAATTTCTCATTTCGTGCTCCTAAGGATGCGGTCTATAGACATTGCGTTCTAAAGACCGTTGATTTGAGTGCAAAGATAGCACATTTTTGTGTGCTGTGAATGTAAAACGAATGATCGGCCACAATGTGCGCGGGTTCCGAAATCGAATCGGAATTTCCCAGGAAAAACTTGCGGAATTTGCGCAGATTGATCGGGCATACGTCGGTTGTATCGAGCGTGCCGAAAAAAGCGTTAGTGCGGAAGTATTATATCGCATCGGGAAAGCTCTGAAAATTAAACCTCACTTACTCTTTATTGAAGAAGCGTATAAACTTACGGAAAAAGAATTAGAAAAGAGGTTGTTGCCTTAAGATATTACTTTCGTTTAAATTCGTTACTGCTGAATAAATTTGATGGAACGAACATCACTGCCGGATTGAGCTCGAACAATATAGATTCCCGGCATTAGGACCGGACTATCGAGTAAAATAAAGTTCTCGCCAGATTGAAGTTCGGAAGTTAATGTCACGAGACGATGGCCAAGAATATCGTAAATGTCGATTCGAGCTGACGGAAGTGCCGAGGTTAGTTTTGCACTCAATTTCCCATTTAGATTTATTAAAGATATTGAAAACATTTTATCGGATAGATCGGCCTTTACTCTTTCATTAAGGTCTGGAGGGAATTCCGTTGGGGCAGTTTCAGACCATCCTGCTCCAGAATTACCTCCAAAATTAAAAGGTGGTTCTTCAGGGTTGAGCAAGCAATTCGGGGCCGGTCCGCTGAGCCTGAAAGGTCCTAAACCAAAAGATTTCGTAAGCGGAATGGGATCGCAAGGGTAATAGCAACATTCGCTAAAACATGGGTGCACTATTTCATAATTGTTAGAATCGGCATTCCAGAAGATTCTATAAGTCCAATAACAAATTCCAGTGCTGTCGAATACCGGACCTCCATATTCCGATCCATGCATTCCGCTAGAACCACCTGCCGAATGAACATAACTTGATATTCTTGATGGTCTAACTTGTATGGAATCACGGGAAGTTAAGAGACGTTCGAGATCGGCGCGCAAACTCAGGTTGTCCGTGAAGTTGGCGTATTCTTCTCCTCCATCGCTTGCGAAGTAGTCCCAATGGATAGAAATAGAAAGATGCAGATATGTTATTAATTTGCTGTCGCTTTTTTGGCCGCCAATCTCAACGATTACGGGTCCCGCGGCTGCATGTCCACTCACAGGAATCGCCGCATGTATCTCGGTGTCGGTTTGCGAAAGAATTCCGAGCGTAGTGTCGAAAATGTGAACGATCGCTGGCGAGTTCGGAAAGCTGCCATAACAAATCAGAATGCTACTATCCTCGTCGATCGCGATGCTATCAAGGACCGGCGTTTGCGCCCGCACCGAGACCGCGAGGGAGAAAATGCTTAAAAAGAGACTAAGAAGCTTCATGGCTGATGCCATCTGATCAAGTTTGCACTCTTTTATCAAATTTACGCAAAAATCTCGGGGCGCTTCTATGAAGACCAATGAAATAATGGAAGGTAACGAAAGGTAAAAATTTGTGACTCGTTAAAAAACCGAGCCGGGAAAAAACGATCGGAATTTCCCAGGAAAAATTTGCCCTCTATTTTAAAACTTGCCTTAAAAGCAGAAAGCCCCGTCATGACTGACGGGGCTTTCGTTCCGAAATAGATACTCGTTATTTGAGTTCGACTTTCGCGCCGGCTTCCTCGAGTTTCTTCTTGAGGGCTTCGGCATCGGCCTTCGGCATTCCTTCCTTGACGGTCTTCGGAGCGCCATCGACCAGGTCCTTCGCCTCTTTGAGGCCCAGGCCCGTCGCTTCGCGGACGGCTTTGATCACATTGATCTTCTGCGCGCCGCCATCGGCAAGGATGACGTCGAATTCCGTCTTCTCTTCGACGGCCGGAGCACCCGGAGCTGCACCGCCGGCGGCGGGCATCATCCCCATCATCATCGGGGCGGACGCCGTTACGCCGAACTTTTCTTCGAGCGCTTTCTTGAGATCGGCCGCTTCGCCAAGCGTCAGCGCGCTGATCTGATCTACGATTGCATTAATATCTGCCATGGTTGTTTACGGTTTTAAATGGTTAAACGTTGTTGCTTATACTGAAGCGGTCTCTGCTTTCTTCTTCTCGATCGCATCGACGAGATAGACGATATCGCGTTGCAGTGCGCCGAGCACATTGACGATGCCCTGCATGGGCGCCGAAAGGCTTCCGACGATGCTTGCCATTACGTCCTTCTTCGTTGGAAGTGCCGCGACTTTTTTGAGGTCCTTCCCGGGATACGTCACTCCTTCGAGGTACGCCAGCTTGAGGGCCGGTTTGTCCTGGTTCTTCTCGATAAAGTCCTTCAGCACCCGAGCCGGCGCCACCGGATCGTCGAATCCGAATGCTACTCCCGTCTGGTTGACGAGCGCATTGCGGATATCTTCGGTCAGGCGACCCGAGTCGTCGAGCGCACGCCGAATAAGCGTGTTTTTCGCGACTTTGAAGGTCACTCCCGATTTCCGGAGCTCCGAGCGCAGACGCGTGGTCTGCTCGACCGTCATCCCCTCGAAATCGGTGAAGTACATCCCCGTCGAGCGGTCGATGACTTCCTTCAGTTCAGCAACGACTTGCGTTTTTTCTTCGCGTGTCATTGATTTGTGTTAATGTAGCGCATACTTTCAGCCGATGTAGCCCATGCTTCCGCAGTGCTCGAATAGCCCATGCTTTAGCTTGTGCGCACTTCAGCCAATACTTTAGCTGCGCTTTGCTTTTTGCTTTCTGGCAGTCCCGTAACCAATTCGAAGTTAGAAGCTCCTCGAACCAGCCATTCTTTCCGGAAGCAGCCCGTAATAACTGCCTATGATACCCAGAAATGGACGAAATCCCGGAAATACCGAAATCCCGCCCCTGCCAAACAGCGGCCCGATTAACTGCCCATACTGTGGATAAGTTCAGTTTTTCCATATTCAAGGCATCGGCAAAGTTCTTTAGGCAAAGCACGTTCAGGTAATTCCACGCGCAGCACCATTCAATGTCATTCCCGCGCAGGCGGGAATCCAGACCCCGCTATTATAACGTCTCATGAAGACATCGATCCACACTTCGCTTGCACAAGGAAACCGCATTCGTGCCATGATTTAATGCACACGGTCACTACCGGAAATGGGAACTCGAATTAGCCTGGGTTTGGGCGTTGCCAAAAGGCATATCGCAGTGCGACCCCGCTGAACAACGAGCTTGCGGTCCAATTCTCATCTATATCGACTTGCGTAAAAGGTAGATCGAAGCCAACAAACGGCGTCAGAACGAGTCGATTGTTCGCTATGGGAATATCGTAGGTTAGTTCCGGCCGTAGCGAGAGGCGCAAAGAAGAAGCCTCACTTAGCCCGATCACTGAAATAGCTGTTTCCGTGGTGTCGGGATCGGTAAAACGAGTAGAAACGGTTTTCGTAAAAGTGGCTGTCTGCCTCACGCCTACTTGAAAGCAAAGCTGAATTCCCAGGCCGCGCGGAATGCTATCGGCTTTAAAGTTGAATTTATATCCGACGTTCACAAACGCATAGGAAAGTTCGGCCCGAAGTGCGACACCCACAATATAGGCCGTATCGTGTTGGGCACCATTGAGAAGTACAGGAATAGGATTGTTTTCGCCCGCTGACGAAAAATCGCCACTCATCCGTTCGTAGCCGGCCTCGAGGATAAGAAAATGGTGCATGCGCCGGAAGAGCGGATCTTCATAACTGATGCCCCAGAAGAAATCGCTGCCGCTTCCATTCTGCATTAGAAAAGCTTCCGGTTCTGAATTCAAAGCCGGGAAAGGATCGCTGCGATACAAAACGAAGCTATAACCAGCCATCGGGCCCAACAGCGATTGTACATGGCTTTGAGCATGCGTTCGATGTGGATAAAAAAGTCCAATAACAACAACAGCGAAGCAACAACGCAGAAGTAACCTCATGCATCAAGAACGCAGAAGGCATCCGGGGTTACAAACGGGTAGCTGCTTCGCTGAATAATTCGGTTCGGCTTTCCCGGGGTATTTCGCAATGTGATTCCGGCGTGATCGGTTATGCATTTCGCAGTGAGACAGCTTCAAAACTTTCTGCTCCCTGACGCGACCCTTAAAACACCGGTATTAAAATTCCTGCATCGGCGGAAAGGGACTGGGCGCCGTTCTTCGGCGTATCGCTCCAGCCGACGCTTGCATACCAGCCCATGGACTTACTCGGCCAGATAAAAAATCCGGTCTCGGCCTGGATATTCAGGAACGTTCCCGCTTCGTCGAGTTCCGTCGAGCGCGAGAGGGAGGGGCCGGCCTCGATCATAAATTCGGTCGTCGGCGAGATCTCGAATGGTTTTTCGAAGAGGAACTCGGCTTCGAGTTCGCCGCTGCCGGAACTCGCCAGCGCGCCCAGACCAATTTCAAATTCGAGCCAGTCGGGGATCGGCGTGAGCTGCAAGCTCACCGATCCGCCGAAGCCGGGATGGTCCGTA